>Ga0206107_1000006_pt1 | contig 357249 bp, 315 predicted proteins | sample 2B0metagenome_FD_148652 | JGI IMG/M metagenome (GOLD analysis project Ga0206107, IMG submission 148652) | Enriched microbial communities from leaf-cutter ant dump, University of Wisconsin, Madison, United States - 2B0 | ecosystem: Environmental > Terrestrial > Nest > Insects nest > Nest dump... | reverse complement strand
TCATTGAAGGGTTGAGCACGTATCCGAATGCGCTGGTAGAGGTTTACAACCGTTGGGGTACGTTGGTTTGGCGTTCCGAAGGTTATGAGCAGCCCTGGCGTGGCGAGAACTTCCGCAATGGTCAGCCTTTGCCTGTAGCGACGTATTACTATGTCATATACCCCAATGGGGGAAAGGTGAAGAAGCCACGCAGTGGTGATGTTACCATTGTTAGGTAAAGTTCAAGAGTATTTTACTAAAAAAAGTCCGGAATATTCCGGACTTTTTTTAGTATGTATGTGGATTAGGAAAGAAATCTGTAATAGGCATGATCTATGCCTCGGTATCTTCCGGGCAATATGACAAATGTTCAACTTTCTTTTTTAAGGAGGGTGTTTCTGGATTCAATAGGTCCAACTTTCAGATCTACATAAGAGAAGACACAATGATTGAACCTTAAGCTCCAATTTCGACCAGTTAATGTATATAATTGCAACTTTATCTTCTGAACGATAACGCACGCTATTTTTCACTTGGTACCATCACATATTCATATCGGGTAGCGATATTCTTTTTCCCAAAGCGAAACTTGTTTTCTGTGAGTTCAAAAACTGTTTCGATATCCTCAATTGTATATCCGTCATCCAGAATAATCTGGGTTGCTTCATTAATCAGCCGGAATGAAATGACCAGTTTTTGCCCGGGCCGAATCCATTCGGCTGTACCATCGCGGTTTACTTTAAGTTTTAGATCCACAAACTTAGGATCATCTTCAACAGACTTACCATTTTGGTACAACTTTTTAATCTTCCACGTTCGATATACATGATCCTGATTAAATCCTCTGTAGGATTTATCCTCATATCCAATCCATAAAAATGATATCATAAGCAGGGAAATGAAACCCAGAGCAAGAAAAAATATGTGGCTAAACCTGACATTAAGGTTTTTCATAAGAGTTCAAAAGATTTTAGTAATATTGACTTGCCAATAAATATACTAAAATTACGAGAATGTTGCTTTTGTCGCCTGTAAACTGGAAGGATTACGAACTTATTGACAGTGGAAATTATAAGAAGCTTGAAAGGTTTGGAGCATTTGTATTGGAGCGCCCCGAGCCCCAGGCTATATGGGATCCGTCTCTTTCATTGAATGAATGGCGTCGAATGGCTGACGGAGCTTTTATAAAGGATGAGAAATCGGATGAAAAAGGGGCCTGGAGATTAAAGGATTCTATGAAAGATCAATGGGCAATCAACTATAAATCTGGCCTTATGGAGCTGGGATTTCGTCTTGGCTTATCTTCTTTTAAGCATGTCGGGATTTTTCCGGAGCAGGCATCTAATTGGGATTATATTTATCAGAAAGTAAAACTGCTTGGAAATGGTGCAAAGGTACTTAACTTGTTCGCATATACTGGCGGAGCATCAATTGCGGCCAAAGCTGCGGGCGCTGATGTTACCCATGTTGATTCAGTCAAGCAGGTTATCAGCTGGGCCAGGGACAATATGGAACTGAGTAAGCTTCAGGATATACGTTGGGTAGTAGAGGACGCTATGAAGTTTGTGGAAAGGGAAGTGCGCAGGGGAAATAAGTACCAGGGAATAATACTTGATCCGCCTGCTTATGGCAGAGGACCTAAAGGGGAAAAATGGCTGATTGATCAGCACCTGAATGTACTAATTAAGGCGTGCAAGGAACTATTGGACCCTAACAGGCATTTTTTTATTCTTAATTTGTATTCTTTAAGCTTTTCACCCTTGATTCAGGAGACTATGATTCGGAGGGTATTTGGAAAAGTTGAAAATGCGGAATATGGAGAATTATTTTTAAATGACCGTTATGATAAAAAGCTTCCTTTGGGAACCTTTTACAGGTTTAGCTCGGAGGCATAAGAGTTGTTGATTTCCCTGTTCTCTATGAATGTGTAATGATTCTGGGTATAGTTATCAGAAAAACATAGGTGACTGCCCGAATGATCCGGGGCTGCGTTTATTCAGCTTGAGATCTTGCAAAATACCGGATTTCGGACTGATCGAAAACATATACATTTGCTGGCTGCTGAAAACAACAGTGGATAAGGACATTTGCCAGCAGTGCAGGTCTCTGTATATTTCAAGGCGTGTAATCGTGACCCCCTTTCCCTTGATGTCATATCCGCTGGTGAAACCGATTTTCCAGTTTTCCGATATTTTCAGATCTCCGTTAAATTGAACGGTTTGGGTCAGATATGAAGGGCCATGGCCAGTTCTTTGAACACTATATATATAATTGATATTAAGATTCCATGGTATATTAAAATCAACATATAGCTGTGGATCGATGTTGCCCGGAATCTTTCCCTGAGCCGCCGCTTGCTCTTTTGAAGAGAGTTTACTCTTAAGGATTGTGGGGTTTAAGCTGGCACCAATAGATATTGCTGAGCTACGTAAGGTACCGATACTTCCATCAGATAAAGCCAGTTTATCTAATCTGGTCTGCTGTATGCTGATTCGCTGGGGGGTAATGATCATAGTATCGATTCTCCAGAGATAGGGATCAATGACGCCATTGTAGCGTATGTCAAATATACCTAAAAGACGAGTATACGCTGATACTGAGATATCCGATAACTGAAAAGAGTCGCGGGCAAAATTGTAAAAACCATTGATCCTGAACTGATCCAGCAATTTGATTTTTTTGAATGGATTAGCTGTATCTTTGGTTTGGAGCTTCGCTTCAAGAGTATTGTTAATGCTTAAGTTCAACAAGCTGTTTTTACCGGCGCTGGGTGAACCATAGATAAAACCATTGAAAAGATTGATATTCCTTTCATTACCCAACGTGTCCATATAAGTATAGTAATTATTATACTGATTTTCTCCAAAGTCGGGCTTGTAAGAGTATTCCAGACTGGGGTTCATAGAGTGTCTGATAGCGGATAACTTGCTGCCTTTAAATCGAAATGTTCCGTATAGCCAGGTGTTTAAGGAGACACTTGCATTGTAGGCATATGTACGACGAAAACCAGATAAGGCAGGGAGGGTATCCAGGCGTCCGGTTCCTTCATTATACTCAAACTGCAACTTATCCGGATACCAGTATTCTGTGAAATTTGAATTGGGGTTAATACTGAAGTATTTCAGAAATGTTTTCTTTACCTTGAATGAGGTGCCAAGGTTGATTTGCTGCTGGGCGCCATATTGAGAACGGTTAAGAAAACGATTGATATTAGCTCCACTGAAAGATAATGTATCACGTAGCAGAGAATCTGCAATACTATTTCTTTCTCTTAGAAGGCTTAGTTCTGTTGGAGTATTGGTCGTCTGGAATTTGGTGTTTAGCTGATATGTAAGGAAAATATTTTCATACCAGTTGTTTTTGCTTCCCACTTTCTTTTTGAATGGATAGATCCTGTTCATGGACAGGTTAATATCCGGTAGTGTTACAGTTGCGAGCTGAGTTACAAGATTCTGATCGACCATCATGCTTGTTGAAAGCGTAAATGGCGTATTTCTGAAAGAAGTATAATAATTGATATTGGACAGCATTGAACCGCGCATGATCGACTGTGGGTTGTAAGTATTTAGCTGATAGTACCTGGATGTTGAGACGTTTACGTTGGCATTGAAGCGGCTCAATCCCCTGGAATCAGTATTATGTTGCCAGACGACGCTGTATTGAGAGGGGATTGCCTGGCGCTCCTCTTCTCCATATACAAAGCCATCAAAAAGTCTGGAATAGTTGAGATTTACTGTTCCGTTGTAGCGATAGCGGTTTCGGTAGTTAGAGGTAATATTTGCCCGCCAGCTGCCATTGGAATACAAATCTCCGCGTAGAGCGATTCCGGCATAATCCTTTACGGCAATATAATATCCTGCATCAGTAAAATAAAAACCTCTGGAATTATGTTCTCCAAAGTTGGAGGGAAATAGTATTCCAGACTTATGTTTTTCCGGCAACGGAAAAAAACCGAATATAAAACCAAGGGGAGTGGGGATATCTGCAATCCATATGTTAAACGGACCACAAACTACCTTGTCATCGGGAATAACTTTCAGGCGATTTGCCCCGATATAAAAATGAGGATGAGCCAGATTGCAGGTTGTATACATGGCATGGCGGAAATAAATATTATTATCCGGGTCTTTGAGTCCCTTGTCTCCCTGAATATATCCTTCTCCTTCCTGTGTGACTGCAGATATAATCAAGCCTTTGCGGCTGGTAATATTGTACATAATCGTATCTGCTTCAAACTGGTCACCCGCATCTTTGAAGACCGGTTTCCCGATTAGTTTTCCTGTTGTGTCATATACACCGGTTGCTGTTACAATATCCGTTGTCCAGTTTACAACGATTTCTTCTGCCTTGAGATTGATTTTACCATAATCTACATCTCCGTCTCCATACATGTATATGATTTTAGTGCTTACATCAAAACGAATAGAGTCTCTGGCAGTATAATTGATAACACTTTCAATATCGCTTTGGGGTTTGGCCGGATCTAAAACGGTCGTATCTCCTCCACTGACTGAGTCTAAGGGAGAGGTTACCAATCCTGCAGAGTCTGTAATGGTATTTGTCAACGTATCTGTTTCAATTTCTTGAGCGTTTGCTAAGAAATTGATAGACAGTAATATGTTTAAAGCCAAAAGAGCCCTTAAAAAGTACAAGTCTTATTTCAGTTTAAATAAAAAATTTCACAATTTTGTGTCCAAAGTTATAGTAAATAACTTTTAAAAATCGAGATATGGTAAAGAATTTTGCAACGATTTCGTTACTTTCTGCAATTTTCGTGCTCAGTTCTTTTACAACCCTGGAAAAGAAACAATACAAGGTGAAAACTGTTGTAATTGATGCGGGTCATGGTGGTAAGGATCCGGGTTGCAGAGGTAAAAAATCAGAAGAATCAGAAATTGCGTTGAACGTTGCTCTGGAACTTGGCAGAATCATACGCGAAAATCTTCCTGATGTAAAGGTGATTTATACCAGAGACAAGGACAAGTTTGTCGAATTGCATGACCGGGCCGGAATCGCCAACAAGGCAAATGCAGATTTGTTTTTGAGTATTCACTGTAATGCAGGGCCGTCGCATGTACATGGAACAGAAACCTATACCATGGGGCTGCATTCGTCCGAAGGTAATCTCGAAGTAGCTAAAAGGGAAAACTCTGTAATCCTTCATGAAGCAGATTATAAAGAAAATTATGATGGTTTTGACCCCCAGTCACCACAGGCTCATATATTATTTTCTTTATTTCAACATGCCTTTATGGAACAAAGTCTTAAATTAGCTCAGAAAATAGAAAACCAGTTTGTAAACCGGGTCGGAAGAACGAGCCGGGGGGTAAAGCAGGCGGGGTTACTTGTATTATGGAAAACAACAATGCCAAGCGCTCTGATTGAGATTGGTTTTCTAACCAACCAGCAGGAGGAAGCATATCTTCTGGAAAAATCAAATCAGGTCTATATTGCTTCGGCCATATACCGGGCAGTAAAAGAATATAAACAGGAATTAGAATCAACGAATTAATCAACAGTGACAATATCTAAAGAAGCAAAAGTCGGGTTACTGGCCCTTGTGGCAGGAGTAACTCTTTATTTAGGATTCAATTTTTTAAAAGGTTACGAAATTTTTTCCAGAACAAATAAGTTTTACATTGTCTATGAAGAAATAGATGGATTGACAGTTTCCAATCCTGTTGTTCTCAATGGACTTAGTGTAGGAAGAGTTGATGATATCAAGCTGCAGCCTTCCAATGATAATTCATTGCTGGTTACGATTATTGTTGACAAGGATGTGCAGATAGGAGATTCCACAATTGCTGTTCTGGAAAATACAGGATTACTTGGTGGCAAGAGCATTGAGCTGCATATTGGGCAGAGTTCTGTGATTTACGATGGCGGGCAGACTATTTCTGGTATTAAAAAGCAGGATTTTACGGAAATTCTGGCCCAGAAAGCCATGCCGATACTCACTAATCTTGATTCAACGGTGGTTAATCTCAATAAGATTTTTGGAGATCAGCTGGGAACAAGCATTCAGAAGACGCTGCATAATCTGGAGCTTGCTTCCGGGGAGCTAAATAATATAATGGTATCTAATAAGCAAAATATTAATACCATTACCTATTCTCTTGCAGGATTGTCGCAATCCCTGGCTGAAACAGAAAAGCAGCTCAAGCCGATTCTGAATAAGCTGGACAATCTGGCAGATACGCTGAACAATCTTGAATTGAAACAGACAGTAAAAAATGCGCGGGAAGCACTGGAAAATGTGGAAAGTATTACTGCAAAAATAAATGAAAAGGAAGGAAGTCTGGGACTGCTGGTGAATGATAAGGAGCTATATGAGAATTTGAATAAAACAGCTGAAAACCTGAATAGTCTGGTAGAGGATGTTGAAAGAAATCCGAAAAAGTATATCAAGATAAGTGTTTTCTGAGCCAAGCTCAATTTTTGAACGAGTATACATCCTGTATTTAGTTGATAGTTTTGTTTTTTGATGTTAGTATATGGAGTTGAATAAAAATGAGCAATTGCTTAAAAAGTTTACCGATGAGCTAAATGGCAGACTGGATAAAATAAAGTTGGGGGGTGGGGAAAAAAGAATTAAGGAACTGCATGAGAAGGGGAAACTGACGGCTAGAGAGCGTATTGATTACCTGATTGATAAAGGGAGTGATTTTTTAGAAATAGGAGCATTGGCCGGAGAGGAAATGTATGATGAATACGGAGGCTGTCCATCCGGTGGAGTTGTTACAGGTATTGGTTATGTAAGTGGCAGGCAGTGCATGCTTGTTGCCAATGATGCCACTGTCAAGGCCGGTGCATGGTTTCCTGTTACTGCCAAGAAAAATCTGCGTGCGCAGGAAATAGCTATGGAAAACCGGCTTCCGGTTATTTATCTGGTAGACAGTGCCGGAGTTTTTCTGCCTCTTCAGAATGAGGTATTTGCAGATAAAGAACATTTTGGTCGAATATTCCGGAATAATGCTCATATGTCATCTATGGGTATTTTGCAGATTGCTGCAATCATGGGGAGCTGTGTGGCAGGCGGCGCTTATCTTCCGATTATGTCCGATGAAGCGCTCATTGTAGAAGGTACCGGAAGCATTTTTCTGGCGGGACCGTATCTTGTAAAAGCTGCAATCGGAGAGGAGGCAGATAGTGAGAAGCTCGGCGGAGCATCAACACACTGTGAAATATCAGGGGTGACGGATAAAAAGTTTCCGGATGATAAATCGTGTCTGGATGAGATTCGAAAAATAATGGCCGGAATCGGGGAAACAGCGAAGGCCGGATTTAATCGGACTGAGCCGGTAAAACCAAAAGATGACCCGGAAGAATTATACCGCATTTTTCCTGCTGACAGAGTGAAGCCTTATGATACACTTGAGATAATCCGCAGATTGGTGGATAACTCGGAGTTTGATCAGTATAAGGAAGGATATGGAAAAACACTGCTATGCGGATATGCCCGGATCGAAGGCTGGTCAGTTGGCATTATTGCCAATCAGCGTAAAATCGTAAAGAATGGCAAGGACGAAATGCAAATGGGTGGAGTTATATATTCTGATTCTGCTGATAAAGCAGCCCGTTTTATAATGATATGCAACCAGAAGAAGATTCCGCTTGTTTTTATTCAGGATGTAAGTGGTTTTATGGTCGGGAGCCGTTCTGAACACGGTGGAATTATTAAGGACGGCGCCAAGATGGTTAATGCAATGGCAAACAGCGTTGTGCCTAAATTTACAGTGATCATAGGAAATTCATATGGGGCAGGTAATTATGCAATGTGTGGAAAAGCATATGATCCGCGTCTTATTGTTTCCTGGCCTACAGCACAGCTTGCAGTGATGAGTGGAGCTACAGCCGCGAAAACTCTGTTGCAGATAAAGATGTCGGCGCTGAAAGCGAAAGGGGAGAAGGTTTCCAAAGAAGAAGAAGGAAAAATGCTGGACGAGATTACCAGTAAATATAATAAAGAATTATCTCCATACTATTCAGCTGCGAGATTGTGGGTGGATGCTGTGATAGACCCTCTTGAGACGCGCAGGGTACTGGCAATGGGTATTGAAGCAGCAAATCATGCTCCGATTGAGAAGAAATTTAACGTTGGAGTAATTCAAACCTGACAGATTACGAATGAATGATTCAAAAATAAAGGCGCTTATTTCTTTGTTAGACGATGAGGATGAGGAGGTAGTAGCGCAGGTCGAAAAAGAAATTCTGTCAATAGGTGAAGACATTATCCCCTATCTGGAGTCGGAATGGGAGAGTAATTTTAATCCTGTTGTACAGAAACGGATTGAGGAAATTATTCATACTGTGCAGTATGAAATACTTTCAGATCGGTTAGAAAAATGGCAGGCAGGCGGCGGGCAGGATCTGCTTGAAGGTATGTGGATTGTTGCTACTTACCAATATCCGGATCTGGAGCTTGCCAAGCTCAGATCGGAAATTGAACAACTTTACTATGAGGCGTGGCTTGAATTTAAACCGGATCTTAATGCATATGATCAGGTCAGGATTCTTAATAATGTTCTTTTTAGTAAGCTTAAGTTTAGTGCAAATACTAAAAACTTTCATTCTCCGGCCAACTCCATGATCAATATGGTATTGGAGACCCGCAAGGCTAATCCGATTTCTTTGTGTGTAATTTACATGCTGGTAGCTCAAAAGCTGGAATTACCTGTGTATGGTGTGAATCTTCCTAACCTGTTTATTCTGACCTATAAAACAGAAGAGCTACAATTTTATATAAATGCTTTCAACAAAGGATTGATATTTTCAAAAGCCGATATTGATAATTACATCAGTCACCTGAATCTTAATCCGCTCGATATTTTTTACCAGCCTTGCGGTAATATCGAGATAATAAAAAGAGTATTCAGAAATCTGATCATTTCATTTGAGAAATTGGGTGATTCTTTCAAAGTAGAAGAAGTGAGGCGTTTGTTGTCGATTATATCGGATGAGAATGATACGCTAGCTGAATAATTTGAGATTAAGTAGTTGAATAGATTTTTTTGGAAAAGAATAGTAGATATGGTTATTTAATCACACAGCCGACTGCTCGCTTTTCCCTTAATCGTATAGCCCTGTCAGATAAGATAGCATCCATGGCATCTTTCAGATAAAAAGAAGATACTCCTTTTATATCCTGGGGACTGTCATCTATAGCTCCTTTGTATTGAAGAATCAGGTTGCCTTTTAGATTTTTCAATACGAAAGCTTCGGGAGTTCGTGATGCATTAAATTTTTTTGCGATCCGGTTGTTGGGATCTACAAGCACTGGAAACAAATATCCCTTTTCCTTTGAGTGTTTCGATAAAATTTCCTGTTTGTCAAGATGAGAGTGAATAAATAAGAATTGTATATCCTTTTCTTTGTATTCTCTTGTGAGTTCAAGTAATCGTTCTTCATATATTCTGGAATAAGGACAGCTCAGACTGCTGAATACAATTACAATGGCTTTTCGGGAAGAATAATCATAGAGACTTGTCATTCGTCTGTCCTGAACGTTGACCAGAGAGAAGTCGTCTATCTGATCTCCGATATTGTACTCCCGGGGAGAATGGAAATGCATATTTAGAAGTGCAAAAAGCAATAGTAGTGTAGCCTTCATAATATGTAAATTTTCTAAATATATAAATAATGGCTGTCATCTCAAATCGTTTTGAAACAGAGTTAATAAAAAAAACGGATATGGTTATTAATCCTAGGATTCTTTTAGTATTATTATGAGTTATTGATTGGAGTAAAACTTTTTTCATGACAAAAGTTGAAGTTGAGAAAAAAGCGGTCTATAAAGGCCACAAGGATTGTATATATGCACTTGAGAAAGGGGTGAACGGAAGTTTTTTTTCATCCGGAGCCGACGGACTGGTGGTGCGCTGGAATCTGGAGCGGCCGGATTTGGGAGAATTGCTTGTAAAAGTGCCGAATTCAGTATATGCTTTGGAACTTGTACCGGATAATGATTTGTTGTTAGTAGGGCAGAATTATGCAGGGGTACATCTGATTGATCTTAAATCGAAAAGGGAATTATTTTCAGCAGCTGTTACCAGGGCAGCAATCTTCGATATTCAGGTTTATGACCATTGGGTTTTTCTGGCAACTGGTGACGGAGAAGTAATCATCCTGACACTTCCCGATCTGAAGACAATTCATAAAATTCGTCTGAGTGATAAAAGTGCCAGAGCCATTGCTATACATGCTGAAAGACAGGAAATAGCTGTAGGATATAGCGATAATGCTATCAGAATCATAAGTATGAGGGACTTCTCTCTGCTTCATTCATTTGCTGCCCACACCAATAGCGTGTTTTCTCTGCAATATTCTGCTGATAACAGGAGTTTGCTGAGTGGTAGTAGGGATGCGCATCTCAAGGTATGGGATGTGGCTAACGGGTATCAGCAGGCTCAGTCAGTCGTTGCGCATATGTATGCCATAAATCATATTGCATTCAGGGAGGACGGAGCCTATTTCGCAACATGTAGTATGGACAAAAGTATAAAAGTATGGCGGTATGAAGACTTTCGTCTCGTAAAAGTGATTGATAAAGCCCGACATGCAGGACATGGAACTTCAGTAAACAAACTTTTCTGGGGGGACCCAAATCAGCTGATCTCTGCGAGTGACGATCGTATGATATCAATTTGGAATCTTAAAAATCTCTGAATATGAAAATTACACCTATTGAAATACGGAAAAAAACATTTGAAAAAGCTTTCAGAGGTTACGAAAAGGAAGAGGTGGATGCTTTTCTAAAAACCATGTCTCAGGAATGGGAGAAAGTTCTTGAAGAAAACAAAGAGCTTAAACGGAGTCTGAGCATGTCTGAAAAAGAGGTGAAGAGACTGCGGGAAGTGGAAAATTCATTATTTACAGCCCTTAAAACGGCGGAGAATACCGGAGCTAGTGTAATTGAGCAAGCCAACAAGGCTGCGGAATTACATATCCGTGAAGCTCAGATTCTGGCAGAAGGAGTATTGAATGAGGCCCGTCAGCGGGCCAGAAATATAATTGAAGAGGCCGAAGAGAATGCGAGAGAGGTGATGGCCGAGATGCAGGATGACGTGAAAAAAGCCGTTAAAGAATACAATAGTATTGAAGATCAGGCTGAGACTTTTATACAGGCTATTCAGTCTCTTGCTCATGAAACGCTTGACCGGGTTGAGCGGTTTAAAGGAAAAAGCAGACGAAATGAGCTTGAAAGGAAATTAAAGGATATAAAAACTCTTTCTCTCGAAAAGAAAAATTCAGAGCAGGAATTTATAAAAGTTCAAATGCCCAAAATCCAGGCGCTGGATTTGCCTAAGCCGGAAGTAGTTAATAATACTGTGAAAGAAGATATCGAAGCACCTCAGAAGGAAAATAATGCCGTGGCAGAGCAAGGTGATCTGCTTATGGATGAATACCCGAAACAGGCTGAAGAGATAAATCCGGCCGGAGGTAGTCATTCCGATTCTATTGCTGAAACAGAGTTCAGACAGAATGAAGAAAAAAAAGAAACCGGGTCTTTTTTTGATACTATCTGATGGATTTACAGAGAATTGAATTATCAGGATTGGAGTTTTTCTCCTATCACGGCCTGTATGATTTTGAAAAAAAAGAGGGCAATACTTTTTATGTAGATATCGCTGTAACGCGAAAGTTATATACCGGCCAGTCTGGTTCTGACAATATCAGCGATACAGTTGATTATGAAATATTGTACTCTATTGCCAGGCAGACGATGGAGGGCTCAGTCAATCTGCTGGAAACTCTGGTTCAGGACATGGTAGACCGGGTTTCTGAGCGATTTCCCTTTATTTACTCGGTAGAAGTCTCTGTTTCCAAAAAAAATCCTCCGATAGGCGGACAGTGCCGGGAAGCCAGAGTAAGTCTTTTGAAACATCTTGCCTCATAGTTATGTCCCGGGATTTTTTTAATGATGTATTTGAAGTAGTACGCCTTGTACCTCGCGGTCGTGTTACAACATATGGTGCTATTGCGGCATATCTGGGACTTCGCTCAGGAGCCCGGATGGTAGGCTGGGCTATGAATACTGCTCACAATTTATCGGACATTCCTGCTCATCGGGTAGTAAATCGTCAGGGTTTACTTACCGGAAAAATGCATTTTTCTCCCCCTGAGCTTATGGAAAAACTTCTTTTGGAAGAAGGAGTTAGTGTAATAAATGATAAGGTTATTGATTTTGGAATAGTTTTCTGGGATCCGGCTGTTGAGCTTGGATAAAGTGTATCCGAACTGGTATTCCTTCCGTATGCCTTATAAGTGGTATTGTGCTAACCCGTTAAAATAAGAATCATGTCAGCTACTATTAGTGTGCCATCACCTGTCAATGAACCTGTATTGAGTTATAGAAAAGGTTCACCGGAGCGTACCAGTCTGGAGAAGGCGATTCAAAAAGCAAAATCGGCGGAAGTCGTGCTTCCTATGATCATAGGTGGTGAAAAAGTATATACGGATACCAGAGAACGTATGGCACCTCCGCATGATCATCAGCATACACTCGGATATTACTGCCGTGGAGAAAAGAAACATGTGGAAGCCGCAATCCGGGCCGCTCTTGATAGTAAGAAATCATGGGAAAAGCTGTCATGGCAAAATAGAGCTGCTATTTTCTTAAAAGCAGCGGATCTTATCGCAGGACCTTATCGGGCCAGAATAAATGCGGCTACTATGCTGGCTCAGTCTAAAAATGTTTTTCAGGCAGAAATAGACTCAGCTTGTGAAATGATTGATTTTTTGCGCTTTAATGCTCACTTCATGCAACAAATCTATGCCATGCAGCCTGGTTCCGGACCTGGAATGTGGAACTATATGGATTATCGGCCGCTGGAGGGTTTTGTACTGGCTATTACACCATTTAACTTTACTGCGATTGCCGGTAATCTTCCGACAGCCCCGGCTATGCTGGGCAATACAGTGGTATGGAAACCGGCGGAGACACAGATATATTCTGCCTTTGTATTAATGGAAATCTTTATAGAAGCAGGATTGCCTGCAGGGGTTATCAATCTTGTATATACCAGCGGATCGGATACCGGTGAAGTGGTTTTCAACCATAAGGATTTTGCCGGTTTGCATTATACCGGGAGTACTTCTGTATTTAATAAATTGTGGCAGACAATCGGCACTAATGTGGGAATGTATCGTAATTATCCCAGAATAGTTGGAGAAACCGGAGGAAAAGATTTTGTGCTGGCTCATAAATCAGCAGAACCCAAGGCACTGGCTACTGCACTGGTCAGGGGAGCTTTTGAATATCAGGGACAGAAATGCTCTGCAGCTTCCAGAGCATATATAGCAGAAGAAATATGGCCTGAGGTTAAAAAATACCTTTTGCAGGATCTGGAAACAATCCGGATGGGATCGGTGGAAGATTTTTCAAATTTTGTCAATGCTGTAATTGATGAAAGAGCGTTTGATAAAATAGCCGCTTATATTGAGAGAGCTAAACAGGATTCGGTAGAAATACTGTGGGGTGGAAAAACAGATAAATCAACCGGTTATTTTATAGAGCCTACTATTATACTTACGGATCAACCGGATTATGTAACCATGCGGGAGGAGATTTTTGGTCCTGTTCTGACTATTTATGTATATCCGGACAGAAGTTTTGATCAGGTACTCCAACAGATTGACGAAACTTCTCCATATGCTCTGACAGGAGCGGTCTTTTGCCAGGATCGTACGGTGACGGAAAAGGTCCTGATCGCGCTTCGCAATTCGGCAGGCAACTTCTACATAAATGACAAGCCAACAGGAGCAGTAGTCGGGCAGCAGCCTTTTGGAGGAGCCAGGGCATCCGGTACAAATGATAAAGCAGGTTCGATATTAAACCTGCTTCGTTGGGTTTCTCCCCGTACAGTGAAGGAAACGTTTGTGTCTCCTGCTGATTATCAGTATCCGTTTATGGAGAATTAGGAAGCTCATATTCTTAAACAGAGGGGAGTGTTTGGGTTGAGTTGCTTTTGCCGGAGATAAGCCAGAGGCCGATAAAAGTAATCAATCCGTTTATTATCAGTATTTCAAAGCTGAATCTGTAGCCCCAGAACCAGGATGTGCTATTCTCGTTGATAATCCAGGTCAGGATGGGAGAAAGCACGCAGATAAATGGCACAAAACGGTCTTTTACGATTCTTTTGGTCAGAATGCCAAAAGAAAACAGACCGAGTAAAGGGCCATATGTAAAGGCGGCCATACTCAGTACAGCATCGATTACAGACTGTTTATTCCATGCTTTGAATAAAATAATCACTACAAGGAATAGCAGCGAGAATCCGATGTGCACATAAAACTTCTGGGTCTGCTTTACTTTTTCTGACTTGTTTTTAAAGTCTAGAAAATCAATGCAAAAAGACGTAGTAAGCGCAGCCAGGGCGGAGTCCGAACTTGCATAGGAAGAGGCAATAATACCCAGCAGGAAGAAAATACCTGCCAATGTCCCAAATTCATTAAGAGCAAGCCTCGGGAAAAGCTCATCAGAATTACCCGGGAGAGCAAGCCCTCTTGATTCCGAATAAATGTACAACAGGGCTCCCAAGGTAAGGAACAGTATATTGACGATAAAGAAGGAAACACAGAACCAGAACATGTTTTTCTGGGCCTCTCCGATATTGCGGCAGCTCAGGTTTTTTTGCATCAGATCCTGATCAAGTCCGGTCATTACGATTGCCAGAAATATTCCGGCAATAAACTGCTTGAAGAAGTACTTGTTATCTTTTACATCCCAGAAGAAAACTTGTGAAAACCTGCTTTCGGAAACTGTGTTTATCATTTCCGAAAGTGACAGATCCAGGTGGCTGCTGATTACAAAAACGCTGATGATCACAGCAGCTACGAGAAAGAAAGTCTGGAAGGTATCTGTCCACACTATGGTTTTTATTCCCCCCTTAAAAGTATATGTCCATATAAGGATTATAGTTATAGTGACGGTGAAGGCAAATGAAATTCCATACTGACTAAATAAAAAGATATGAAGTACCAGAGCGGCAAGGAACAGACGAAGGGCAGATCCTATAGTGCGGCTGAGTAAAAAAAAGAAAGAGCCGGTTTTATATGACCAAAACCCCATACGGGTGTCCAGGTACGTATAGATTGAAATAAGATTTAGCCGGTAATAGAGGGGCATCAGTACAGTTGCAATGATAAAATACCCTACGAGATTTCCTAATATAAGCTGCAGATAGCTAAAAGCAGGAACCTGGCCGCTGGCTTCATTGAAAAGTCCTACTTTTCCGGGTACGGAAATAAAAGTTACCCCGGACAGACTGGTACCGATCATTCCAAAAGCGATCAGGTACCACGGAGCATTTCTGCTGGCGTTGAAAAAGTCGTTGCTATCTGCGTTTTTTCCGGTAATATAGGAAATAAGCAGTAATGCGCCGAAGTAAACAAGGATAACGGTTAATACCAATGTGGGGGTCATAAATAATATAAAGATTTGAGGTAAAATTGTTTATTTTTTGTTAAATTTGCCAGATAACACGTAAAATTTAGATCCGTCGGATTATGCAATCTAACTATAGTTTTAATCCTTTTTTTGAAGAAGAAGATGTTGCGGTTTTGGAGGAAGTGAGCAGTTCGGATGAGTATGAGTTGGTTGTTTTTAACGATGATGTCAATACATTCGAACATGTCATCAATACGCTGATCCAGGTATGCAGGCATACACCGGAACAGGCAGAGCAATGTACATGGCTTATTCATTATAAAGGAAAATGTACAGTTAAGATTGGCAGTTTTGCTGATTTGAAACCCATGCGCCAGAGTATTTGTGATAAAGGTATTTCTGCCGAGATAATATAAGAAACAATTCCGCAATTATTCTGTATATAATTTCGTTTATATGCAGAAGTATTTCGTTTTTATACTAGAACATGATTTTCCCCTCAAGGCTGATTGAAGAAGCAGTTAATGAAATAGCGAAGCTGCCCGGTATTGGGAAAAAAACAGCCTTAAGACTGGCATTACATCTACTCAGAGAAGACCAGGAGACAACCTCGGAACTGGCTTCTGCGTTAATAAATCTGCGAACAAAAGTCAAGTATTGCAGACACTGCCATAATATCTCGGATGAGGAGGTATGCAGTATCTGCTCAGGCTCATACAGGGATCAGTCAATTATTTGTGTAGTAGAAGATGCTCCGGATCTGCTTGCCATTGAAAATACCAGCCAGTACAAGGGTTTATATCATGTTTTGGGTGGGATTATTTCACCATTAAATGGCATTGGACCTTCACAGCTGAATATTGAGTCACTTATTGAACGGGTGAGAGGTCAGTCTGTTCAGGAGATAATCCTGGCTCTGAGTCCGAGCATGGAAGGCGATACTACAGCGTTCTATATTACTAAAAAGCTGAAAGAACTACCTGTTAAAGTTACGGTAATTGCCAGAGGAGTAGCAATCGGAGGTGAGCTGGAATATACTGATGAAGTAACGTTAGGAAGGAGTATTGTAAGCCGAACCATTTTTAAAGCGATAGAATGAAGTTATCCGTAATTCTGGTCAATTATAATGTATGTCATTTTCTGGATCAGGCCTTAGGCTCTGTCAGAAATGCCATGGCACATATCACCGGTGAGATTATTGTAGTAGACAATAACTCTGTGGACGGCTCTGTTGAAATGCTTACAACAAAGTATCCGGAGGTGATTCTGATCCGGAATAAAAAGAATGTCGGCTTTAGTAAGGCTAATAATCAGGGAATAAAGATTGCAAAAGGAGAGTATGTCCTTTTGTTAAATCCCGATACGCTGGTTGAGGAAGATACGTTTTTGAAATGTATTTCCTTTATGGATGCCCGCCCCGAAGCCGGGGGGCTTGGTGTAAAGATGCTCGATGGAAAAGGTGTTTTTCTTCCCGAGTCCAAGAGAGGACTCCCTTCTCCGGCAGTCGCTTTTTATAAAATTTTCGGATTAGCGGCATTATTTCCTGCTTCCAGAAAGTTTGGCCGCTATCATCTTGGTTTTTTGGATAAAGAGCAAACGCATGAAGTAGAGATTTTGTCCGGAGCTTTTATGTTTATGCGTAAAAGTGTGCTCGATCAGATCGGCTATCTTGATGAAGATTACTTTATGTATGGAGAGGATATTGATCTTTCTTATCGTATACTGAAAGCCGGATATAAAAACTATTACTACCCGGAAACCAGAATAATTCATTATAAAGGGGAAAGTACTAAGAAAACGAGCATTAACTATGTTTTTATTTTTTATAGAGCAATGATCATTTTTGCGGAAAAACATTTTTCCAGTAAAAATGCATGGTTGTTCAGCTTTCTGATCAATATTGCCATCTATATCCGTGCTGCCATGGCCATTGGATACAGGGCAGTCAAACAGCTTGTGCTGCCTTTGACAGATGCTGCTCTGATATATGGAGGAATGTATCTGCTAAAAAACTGGTGGGAAGCGGATATGAAGGTGACAGAAGGAGTTTACCCACCGGTGTTTATGAATCTGGTGGTCCCTTTATATATTTTGGTCTGGCAATTGTCTGTATACTATAATGGAGGATATGAAAAGAATGGTACAGTAGGTTCTTTGTTTAAAGGCCTGGTTGCAGGTACTTTCTTTATTTCGGCTATCAGCAACTTTTTTGATCCGTATCGTTTTTCCAAAGCGCTTATTTTACTCGGTGGAGGACTAGCTTTCGGAGTAATGTTTTCATTGCGTCTTCTTATACATTATACTCGTTATCGGAACCTGTCTCTTGGGTCTGATAAACGAAAACGTATCCTGATTGTTGGAGGCAATGATGAGAGTATGAGGGTAATGGAAATTTTGAATGAGTCGAATTACTCCAATTTACAGATCGTTGGTTTTATTACTCCTTATACTCAGAAAAGAAGTAAAAGCAGCCTTAATATAGGTAGTACAGATCAGCTGGATGATATTATCAGCTTTTACAGGATTGATGAGCTTATTTTTTGTTCGAAGGATATTGGCGCAAACAGTATTATTGAATGGATGAGCAAGCTGGATCATCGGGTACTTGAATTTAAGATTGTGCCGGATGCCGGTAATTATATTATTGGCAGCAATTCTAAAAATAAACCCGGAGAGTTTTATACAGTCAATATTGAACTTAGCATTCTGAAAAAGGATAATATCCGTAATAAACGAATATTTGATTGTGTGGCTTCCCTTGTTTTGTTTGTTTTGTCTCCTCTTCTGATATTCTTTATAAAAAACAAATCAGCTTTTTACAGAAATATCTTCAAAGTATTGGGTGGTTCATATTCATGGGTAGGATTTTCAAATAATGACGAATTCTCCTTGCCCAGAATAAAGAAAGGGATTATAAACCCGGTAACCTACCTGAAAGAATCAAAACTTGACACCCAGACGGTATACAAACTCAATTTTAAGTATGCCAAAGAGTATACTCTTCTGACAGACTTGCATTTGCTGTTGCGCTCTATCCGTAATCTTGGCTAATTCATTAAAAAAAATCTCATAGGATAGTTTCATTAAGGTATTATCCATAATTTTGCCGCGGATTTAATTTAGACGTAATAATGACAGCAATAACTGAAACAAATCTTCTTTCACAAAGATTGAATGCGCTGGCAGAATCTGAAACGCTGGCTATGACAAAAAAAGCCAGAGAACTGGCTGCTCAGGGTCATAAAGTAATAAGCCTTAGTGTCGGAGAGCCTGATTTTCCGACTCCTCAATATATAAAGGATGCTGCTAAGAAGGCGATTGATGAAGGTTTTACAACCTATACTCCGGTACCGGGATATCCGGAATTAAGAAAGGCTATTGCCGAAAAATTTAAAAGAGATAACAATCTTCACTGGGAAATGGAGAATGTTGTTGTGTCTACCGGAGCAAAGCAATCGATTGCCAATGTGCTGCTTAGTATCGTTGACCCGGGAGACGAAGTTATTATCTTTGCACCTTATTGGGTAAGCTACATAGAAATGGTTAAACTTGCCGAAGGTACTCCCGTTGTAGTTTCCGGTGGAATCGAAAATGATTTCAAGGTTACAGCAGAGCAGGTTGCTCAGGCAATTACTCCGAATACCAAAGCTATTTTGTTTTCAACTCCCTGTAATCCTACAGGATCTGTATTTACAGAGAAAGAGTTGAGATCTATCGCAGAGGTTGTTGCAAAAAATGAGCGTATTGTTGTTATCGCTGATGAAATTTATGAGTACATCAATTTTGAGGGTTCTCATTTCAGTATTGGTTCAATCGCTGAGATAAAAGACAGAGTTGTTACAGTCAACGGAGTATCCAAGGGCTTTGCCATGACAGGCTGGAGAGTGGGGTATATCGGTGCTCCGAAGTACATAGCTGCGGCTTGTGATAAAATTCAGGGGCAGGTTACTTCCGGTACTTGCTCTATCGCTCAGAAAGCTTCCCTTGCAGCTGTCAACGGAGACCTTTCTGCGCCTAAAGAAATGGCAGAAGCTTACAGAAGAAGAAGAGATCTTGTAATCGGACTTCTCAAAGAGATTCCGGGACTGAAAGTTAATGTTCCAACCGGAGCGTTCTATGCTTTCCCTGATGTCAGCGCTTATCTGGGTAAGACTGCTCCTGATGGAACCCGTATCGAAAAAGCTTCTGATCTTTCTATGCATATTCTGAATGATGTTTATGTATCAAGTGTCGGAGGAGATGCTTTCGGAGCTCCCGATTGTATAAGAATCTCCTTTGCAGCTTCTGATGATAATCTGAAAGAAGCATTGAGAAGAATAAAAGAATGTCTTGCCAAACTTCAATAAACAAAAATCCGGGATCTGAAGGATTCCTCGAATCAATAACCAGATTAAGGGTATTGATTATTGGTGATGTAATGATTGATTCGTACCTGTGGGGAAAAGTTGATCGTATTTCACCGGAAGCGCCGGTCCCGGTAGTTTTGGTCAATCATCGTGATAAACGTCTCGGGGGAGCCGCCAATGTGGCACTGAATGTGCAGTCATTGGGGGCTACCCCAATTTTATGCTCTGTTATCGGATCAGACAGAGAAGGTAAGGAGTTTCTGGGGCTTTTAAGTAAAAACGGGCTTTCTTCGGAAGGTATCGTTATCAGCGAATCCCGAATTACGACCATTAAGCACCGGGTAATGTCCGGTTCGCACCATCTGATTCGTCTTGATGCTGAGCAGGATTCACTTTTGGATGAAACAGAAAACAAAGCGCTGAAAGAGAAGCTTTTCTCACTGTTGTCTCAGATTGACGTGGTAATCTTTGAAGATTACGACAAAGGAGTGCTAAGTGAGAACCTTATTAAGGAGGTTGTTGGTTTTTGTAATGAAAGAAAAATCCCGACAGTGGTCGATCCTAAAAAACGCAATTTTCTATCTTATAAGAATGTTTCTCTTTTCAAGCCCAATAAAAAAGAATTAAAGGAAGGGCTCAAGCTTGATTCAGGTTTGAATGAGCCGGATGAGCTAAAGACTGCTGTAGCACAACTCAGAGCTGTACTGCAGCCTGAGCTAGTCCTGATAACCCTTTCTGATCAGGGGGTATATGTGGAATCAGAAAAGGAGAACTGTCATATCCCGGCGCATAAAAGAGAAATATCGGATGTTTCGGGTGCCGGAGATACTGTTATCAGCGTAGCTGCCGTATGTTATGCCCTAGGACTGAGCCCAGATCGTATAGCAGCTATTGCCAATCTGGCCGGAGGTATCGTATGTGAATACGTCGGAGTTGTGCCAATTGATAAAAATGTTCTGCTAAAAGAGATTTTGCGGTTAAATCTGCTGCCTGATGTGGCCGGAATCGCTCAATAAGCTGCTTTATAGCAGTAAGCTCTCTGTATATTTCCTGCTTCGTATTGCAAGCCTGCTTACTGCATTTGTTACATTAGGCCTTACGGTGGCCAGGTTTGGTTTTTACCTTGAAGATGATCTTGTTAATCTGCTGAATGCAGGATTTGATCTTGCTTATATTGCCTATCTTATAAACTATTTACTACGTTTGCTGTATTCGTTCAGGAGAGCGAACTTTTTATACCGTACTTCTCTTGAGATTTTTTTTCTGCTGTTTGTCGGACTTAGCTATTTACTTGAAGATTTTTACGCCTTTTCATCAGAAATTGCTTTCTATAAGTATTGTATTGCCCCCTGCCTGATTTTTTTGAGTATTTATGAACTGGTTAAAATCAGTACGAGAATAAATCTGGTTGCGTTTAAGCCAACTACAATGTTTCTGTTGAGCTTTCTGCTTCTGATTTTTGTCGGAACAGCCTTATTAATGCTTCCAACTGCAAGCTACGGTAAAAAAAGTATGCCTTTTATCGATGCATTTTTTACTGCAACCAGTGCTGGTTGTGTAACCGGATTAAGTGTGGTGGATATCTCCTCCTATTTTACTTTTAAAGGGCAATTAATAATACTTGTATTATTTCAACTTGGCGGTTTGGGAATTATTTCGTTTGCTACATTCTTTTCCACTTTTTTTACCAATGCGATTGGTATCAGGCATCAGACTATTGTACAGGATATTTACAGTACAGAGTCACTGATTTCGGCAAGGGGATTATTCAAAACAATTATATTCATTACCCTGGCTATTGAGCTGTTATTTACCGTTTTTGTTTTTTTTAGCTGGACACCTGATGTATACTTTACGTCGGTATGGCAAAAGTTTTACTATTCACTTTTTCATGCTGTTGCTGCGTTTTGTAATGCCGGATTTAGCCTGTATCCCGATGGGATCTATGAACCTGTATTGCGTACAGCATATCTGCTTCATATTGTACTGGCTTTTGCCGTCATTCTCGGAGGATTGGGATTCCCTGTGCTGGATGATTTGTTTAATATCCGAAAATTGCGGGACCGTCTGAAATATCCTTGGAAAGACTGGCATTTATCAACCAAAGTAGCGCTCTATACATCACTGGCTTTACTGATTTTCGGAACGTTAAGCTTTTATCTGTTGGAAAGGGAAAATGTGTTACAGGATATGAATTTTATGGAAAAAATAGTCACCTCATTTTTTCAGTCTGTTGTAACACGCTCGGCTGGCTTTCAATCGGTAGATCTGGGAAGGATTACCGATGCGACAGTCATAATTATGGTGTTTCTGATGTTTATCGGAGCTTCTCCTGCATCTACGGGAGGAGGGATAAAAACGTCTACGTTTCTGATAATTTTTGCTACTGCTATCGCTACGATTACAGAGAAAGGTAAGGTGGAAATCGGCCGGAGAACCATTACCCAGGATATTATTTTCAGAGCCTTCTCTGTATTTGCTTTTGCTGTTGCCTTTAATTTTTTGTCCCTTTTTGTATTAATACTTGCGGAACCGGGAAAGATGTTTATTGATCTCCTGTTTGAACAGGTTTCAGCATTTGGTACAGTCGGGTTATCAAAAGGCATAACATCTTCATTGTCGGCTGCCGGTAAAATTGTAATTGCAGTGTCCATGTTTGTGGGACGTGTAGGGATTCTGACTCTTGCCATTGCCATAAGCAAGCGGGCATCTGCCAAGTCATACCGGTATCCGAATGCCCATTTGATGGTGGGATAATTCCTGCTATCCCGGTTTAGGGAACTAACTAACAGAACTACGCTGTTAGCAATCCGATAACCCAACCAGGAATGCGAATTTCTTATTACGTTCTGCTGTTTTTTTTCAGCATTGTCGGCGCCTGTAATAAACCGGATGCTGTACTTCCAAAATCTCCGGCACAAACAGACAATGAGGGATCATCTTCCGTGAGTCAGTGTCCTCAGGGAAATAGCGGAGAAGCTGTGGAGGGCCGCTATATTATTGCATTAAAATCGGAAGCCGAAAACCCGGAGACAATTGCGAATATCAAAGACCGGAAGAGACACGTCAGAAATAAGGTAAATGAGCTCATCGAGAAGAAGAAACTTGCCTGTTCTGTTACACACGTTTATTATTCCGCATTTGAAGGTTTTGCCGGAGAGCTGTCCGATTCGGCAGTGAAAGCTCTGGAGCGAGATCCGGTAATTGAATCTGTCGAGAGGGATTACTTTGTTTCTCTGGGACAAAATTCTGATAAGAATAGTAGTGAGGTAAGCACCCAGATAAATCCATGGGGAGTGCGCAGAGTCGGAAAGGGAACTGCATCCGGAAATACTGCCTGGATTCTGGATACAGGTATAGATCCGGAGCATCCTGATCTTAATGTGGATCAGCTGCGTTCGGTTTCCTTCGTGTGTTCAGAAAACGGGTTGAATGACAGGAACGGGCACGGAACCCATGTTGCCGGAATTATCGGAGCTATAGATAATGATTATGGAGTAGTAGGGGTAGCGCCTGGCAACGTGCTGGTTTCTGTAAAGGTCATGGACGGCAATGGCGATGGTACTGTTTCAAATGTAATGGAAGGCCTGGATTATGTATACCGGTATGCCCGGCAAGGAGATGTCGTTAATATGAGCTTGTCCGGTGGAGTATCCAATACACTGGATCAGCTTGTCCGGAAGATTGCCTCGGAAAAAAACATATATTTTGCCATTGCAGCAGGAAATGAATCACAGAATGCCTGTACTCTTTCACCTCAGCGGGTCAGCCATGCCAATGTTTTTACGGTCAGCGCTATGGATAGTACCGGTTCTTTTGCATCATTCTCAAACTACGGAGCATGTGTGGATTTTTGTGCTCCGGGTGTCAAAATTATTTCAACATATCCCGGGGGTAACTATGCGTATTTAAGCGGAACTTCTATGGCATCTCCTCATATTGCAGGCCTTTTGCTTCAGAAAAACAACATGATTCAGGACGGTGTGGTGAAAAATGACCCGGATGGGGAACCTGATCCTGTTATGATTATAAGGTAGCCGGAAATTAAACACTCTCTTTGCATTTATTGTTTTTGAGATATAATGAAGTGTTGTTTGTATAAGTATAAGAAGTTCTGATTGTGTTTTTAGCAGACCCGGGTCTGCTGTATTTTTTTTTATAAGAGTATGTGGATAAATCTGATTAAATTGACAGAGAATATTCAGGCAATCTTTTGTTAAGAATAGGATAAAGTTTAGTTTTGCGTTCGCATTTCAATAAATAAATACGCGTAAAGGTAAAAGTACAATGGCAAACAAAGGTAAAATTACTCAAGTCATTGGTCCGGTGGTAGATGTGAGTTTTGAAGGAGAGGGGACCAAGCTGCCAAATATTCTGGATGCTTTGGAAGTTACAAAAGCAAACGGACAAAAAGTAGTTCTTGAATGTCAGCAGCATTTAGGCGAAGACAGAGTAAGAACAATTGCAATGGATTCTACTGACGGTATGGTTCGTGGTATGGAGGTAACTGACCTTGGGTCAACAATCCAGATGCCAACGGGCGAAGCTATCAAAGGTAGATTGTTTAACGTAGTGGGCGAGGCTATTGATGGCATCCCTCAACCGGCAAGTTCCAAAGGGCTTTCCATTCACAGAGCTGCGCCGAGATTTGAAGATCTTTCTACTTCAACAGAAGTTTTATTCACCGGTATAAAGGTTATCGACCTTATTGAGCCGTATGCGAAAGGTGGTAAAATCGGTCTTTTTGGTGGTGCAGGTGTGGGTAAAACCGTACTTATTCAGGAGCTGATCAACAATATCGCGAAAGCATACTCCGGTTTGTCAGTGTTTGCTGGTGTTGGTGAGCGTACAAGAGAAGGAAATGATCTTCTCAGAGAAATGATTGAGGCAGGCATTGTAAAGTATGGAGACAAGTTCCTTCATTCAATGGAAGAAGGTGGATGGGATCTTGCTTCTGTTGATCAGGAGGCTTTAAGAGATTCCAAAGCGACTTTCGTATTTGGTCAGATGAATGAGCCTCCGGGAGCGAGAGCCAGAGTTGCTTTGTCTGGTCTTACTATTGCTGAGTATTTCCGTGACGGTGAAGAAGGAGAGTCTGCCGGTCGTGATATTCTTTTCTTTATTGATAATATTTTCCGTTTTACTCAGGCTGGTTCTGAGGTATCTGCTTTACTTGGGCGTATGCCTTCTGCGGTAGGATATCAGCCTACACTTGCTTCTGAAATGGGACTTATGCAGGAAAGAATTACCTCAACAAAAAGAGGATCTATTACTTCGGTTCAGGCGGTTTACGTTCCTGCGGATGACCTTACTGACCCTGCTCCGGCAACAACGTTTGCTCACCTTGATGCTACTACGGTTCTTTCAAGAAAGATTTCAGAGCTTGGAATCTATCCTGCAGTGGATCCGCTGGATTCTACTTCAAGAATTCTCAGCCCGGATATTGTTGGTGATGAGCATTACAATACTGCGCAGAAAGTAAAGGAAATTTTACAACGCTATAAGGAGCTTCAGGATATCATTGCCATTCTCGGTATGGATGAACTTTCTGAAGATGATAAGCAAACAGTACACAGAGCCAGAAGAGTACAGCGTTTCCTTTCTCAGCCGTTCCATGTTGCTGAACAGTTTACAGGTTTGAAAGGAGTACTGGTTGATATTAAGGATACCATCAAAGGATTTAACATGATCATGGATGGTGAGCTTGATCATTTGCCGGAAGCTGCTTTTAACCTTGTCGGTGATATTAATCAGGCAATCGCCAAAGGCGAGAAAATGCTTGCAGAAGCTAAATAAGGATTAACGTTTCTGAAATAAAAACAGGTAGTGATGAAAATCACTACCTACTAAAAAACTAAAACAGTGTATCTAGAAATTATTACACCAGATAATAAGGTTTATAGCGGAGAAATCAAGAACGCTAATTTTCCGGGGACATCCGGTCCGTTTGAGATTCTTCTTAATCACGCTCCAATGATTGCCAATCTGGATAAAGGAGAAATAGTTGTTCAGTCGGATAAGGGCGAGGAACGTTTTTTTGTGGACGGCGGTACTGTTGAAGTACTTAATAACAATATTATTGTATTGGCTGAGTCTGCCGGTAAATAACTGAAACCTTATATCACTAAAAATTTTAAAGCCGGTATGATCCGGCTTTTTGCGTTAACAGACTTTTTCGGCAAGAACTATTGAACTCAGGCAGATGTTTACAGGTTATGAAATTAAGTTTTTGCTTTTTGTTGATTTTTTTGGGAGGAATGGAGTTGTCCTGTAGTCAGTCGGGTTATAAATCTGAAAATTTAAGTAATCATATGGATACGATAAGACATGATTCCGGAAAGTATAATGAGCTTACACCGGAGGAAAAACGAGTTATTCTGCGCAAAGGCACTGAAATGCCTTATAGCGGCAAATACTATAAGCACAAAGAAAAAGGAGTCTATGTATGCCGTCAATGCAACGCACCTTTGTATCGTTCATCAGACAAGTTTGAGTCTAATTGTGGCTGGCCAAGCTTTGATGATGAAGTTGAAGGAGCAGTAAAGCGCTTGCCGGACCCGGATGGTTTTCGTATCGAGATAGTTTGTGCGAACTGTGACGGCCACTTGGGACATGTCTTCGAAGGAGAACGGTTTACAGAAAAAAATATCCGTCACTGTGTGAACTCTGTATCGCTGGATTTTATTCCGGCAGAGTAATTTAGTATTACTTTGAGAATAAAAAAGCGGATGATGTTTACTTCATCCGCTTTTCTGTTTAATTCATATTGTGTAATGACTAGCGTACAATCGTCACATCACCCGTAATTGGTTTTCTGACATTGCCACCGTTAGGGTAAATAATGTAGTAATATGTGGCTGTAGGCAATGGTTGTCCGTTTCTGTAGTTATCACCTTTCCATGCATCACCTGCATTGTTATAACCTTTGGATTTGAAGACCAGTGATCCCCAGCGGTTGTATACTTCAACTACTGCATTGGGATAATCATCAATATTTTCTATGATCCATGTATCATACAGCCCGTCTCCGTTAGGGGAGAAGGAGTTCCAGGCGGTTACAGGGTATTCGATGGTAATGACCATTTCGTCTTCGCTGTAGCATTTGCCGGAAGGACTACTTACTATCAGAATATAGTAAGAAACTTTTTCTTCCGGTACAAAAGTAACCTGCGGTTCATTGATTGAAGAGATCCATGAAGAAGAGCTCCATTCATACTGGTAGGCATCTTTGCTGGCCAGACCACTCAGGAGAACAGTTTCTCCCGGTGCTATATACAGGTCAGATCCGGCATTGGCAACCGGTACTTTTTCAATTATAACCTGTATACTGTTTGAGCTTTCTGCGCAATATCCGTTGTTTTCCAATACATAGTATGTGCCCGATTCGGTAATAGAAAATACCTGTCTGTTGGATGCTGGAATAGCCTCTCCGTCCCGGAACCATTGCAGTGTTCCGCCATAGTTGTCTACCCTGTACACTAATGGCTCTCCTTCACAAATCAATGTGTCAGGATAGGCAAGGTGAGGCTCCGGGACAGGAAGGAACGTAATGGCTTGTTCACTTGATGTTTCACATTGAACCTGATCATCCAGCATTACTTCTATTTTATATGTACCAGGTTCGGTGACCGGGATACTTCGTGTAGTGCCCAGAGAAACCCCGTTTCTGCTCCATGCATACGAATCGGCTGTTTCAGTAATGCTGAGCGTCAGAGTTACTCCTTCACATTCTGTAAATCCTCTGTCAGATATGATCGTGGCTCTTGGAGCAAGTACGGTAACATTAAGCGTATCCGCATTGGTACATTCATTGTTGTCCTCGCCCACTACAATATAGTTACCATCAGAAGCGACGGGAAGACTGGAGCCGGTACCGATGCTGGCGGAAGATGAACTATTTCTGTACCAGGAATAAGACAATGCTCCGCTAGCCTGTAGTATAACAAATTCATTTTCGCAATAGCGTCCGGGACCGGATATGGAAACAGTTGGTAAGTCAACGATCTCAAAATTCGTTTTTACGGTATCCTTTCTTTTGGTGACACATTCTTCAGAGGACTCTACAATCACTTCAATGGTATATACTCCCGGAGTGCTTGTGTTAGCGAAGAGGTAAGTTTGCTCTCCGGATTGCTGAACTTCAATATTGTTTATTTTCCAGGTATAAACAGGGTTGCTTCCAAGGTTATTTCCTCCGGCAAGGAAGTTTTGTGGAGTATTTTTACAGGTATAGGCATTCTCTGGTTGTAACATTGCCGAGAACGTAAGGTTCGGAGTAATGCTAAACTCAAGTACTTCTGTGGCTGTTTCATTGGCATAACAACGTTCGTTACTGGTTAACTCAACCGTAACAGAGGTTGTTGTGCTTAGGGGGAGGGTTATTGGGTTCGTGGTTCCGAGTACGGTGCTTTCGGAGCGCCATTCGTAAACAGGATTAGTTCCGCCATTGGTTGGTGTAGCAGTAAATGTTACTTCTGTACCTTCACAAACCGGCATATTCAGATCGGTTGTGATATCTACACTTACAGGTTTCATTGGTATCACTGTAAGACCTGTTTTAGCAGAATTGGCAGAGCCGGTTCCCGGACATGCGTAATCGGAAGTAACTTTCACGTATATACTATCCTTGTCCTGAAGATTAGATAGTTCAACGGACGGCTGGATTTCTCCCGTGGCGATATCTGTTCCGTTTCGGTATATAAACCATTCATACGTTGGAGCTGTCATTTCACTTCCGACGGTAGCAATGGCAAAATTGACGGTACTGTCAGCGCATAGACTTGTTTGATCAGCTGTAATGGACACGGTCGGATCAATGACAGGAGTTATATTTACATTAATCGTTTGCGGAGTACTATTACCACAAATATTAACAGCAACAACGCTTATCACACCATTTGTTGCAGTCAGGCCTGCATCCATTCTGACAGAAGCTTCATCATCTGGGCTTTGCAGACTCAGAGCCGAGCCGGTTATGCTCCACTCATAAGAGGTAGCATCTGCCACAGGATCTATGCTATAAACGTGATCTTCTGTTCCGGCACATATGATACCTGAAGGGCCGGTAATGGGATCTGGTTGTACAGGCACATCAATTACCGTAATGATGATCTCTTCCGTAGCTTCGCAGGAACCGTTGGACAGAGTAAGGAAGAACTTATTTTCGCCCGGAGAGAAGTTGCCGGCAAGTCCGGTGGCTGATATGGTAGCAGGGGCTTCAGCGCTGAATGTTGCGGTTTCGCCTGCTGCTGCGTTATTGTTGAGCTGAAGCGTTGTCACCGAAGCACAAATTGTTTCATCCTCTCCCGGGTCAGGAGCGGTTAATGTACCTGTTCTGGTAATATCGACAGAGTCAATTTGTGACGGACACTCCATACCAGTACTTACAGTCCAGTATACCCTTGTGGTAGTTCCCGGTTCCAGATCAGAAACAGTGACAGGATTGGCTGAAGCGTTGGGTTGCAGAGTTCCTGCATCACCTGCTCTTATTGACCAGGTTCCTGCGCCGTTTACAGGAGCGGCAGCATCCAGGGTAATCGCAGAAATGCATAAGCTGGAGTCGTCCTGCGTGATAGCAGCCGCAGAAGGAAGTAGCTCTACATTGATAGTGAATTTGTTGGATGTAGCGGTTTTTGGTGTTGCACAATCTTCTGATGAAGTCATGACAAGATAGAATTCATCTCCATCTGTTATGTTTGAGGCTTCAAAGTCTTCAGTAGTAGCAAGAGGAGTAGTCTCGCTGTTTCTGAACCATTCATAAGTCGGGCTGGAGCCGCCTCCGCCTTTGCTCTGGATCGAGAAAGAAACCGTTGCGTCTTCACAAATCGTTGTACGGTCAGCTTCGATACTTACCGACGGGATTAATTCTGAAATTACTACAATCTGGACAGAGTCCGTAAACTGAGGAGAACAAACCCCGGAAGTAACTTTTCTTCTGTAATATGTTGTGTCCGTAAGAGGAGTCGTTTCTGCATAGGTTGCAAGGGTAGCTCCGCTTATGTCTGTCCAGGCAAGTCCGTCATCAGATTTCTGCCACCGATAGGTATATGTTCCGTTGCCTCCGGTCGCCGCAGTCAGATTGGTAAATGAGGCAGGGAGAGAATTGGCGCATATGGTATCATTCTGTCCTATGCTTCCCGGATCGATTTCCGGCTGGACAGCAACCTGAACTATATTGCTGTATTGGGTTGAAATAATCTGTACCCGATCCAGACTGACAATGGTGCCGGTAGCATCAGCATGTTTATTGCCCGTTACTCTGACAACTACAGTATGGGTGTCTAATGGAAGACGTCCCGTAGAATAAACGGGTACCTGATCATTGCCCGGAGAATCAAGATAAAGGTCTGTCATGGTTTCAGGGCTGCCATTGACTGATACGGCAAATATGCCACGGTCAGCACCTTGTTGTGCATATATCTTAAGCTCTGTTCCGTAGAAAGAAATCGAATAACCGGAACCAGCGGTGGAGGAAAACCGGTCTGTGCCCAGGTATTTATTCAGGCCGGAACCATTCGTCCAGGTGCCTGTGTAAGAAATCTGATTCAGAGCTGTTCCGGTAACGCTTTCATTGATATCTGTTACCTGAGCACAGCTTCCGGTTTCAACTCTTCGTCTGTACCAGGTTGTATCAGTCAGGGCTACGGTTTCTATATAATCTTTATCATTGGCAGTCAGTATCTCTTCCCATTTATCATTGTCATGCGAACGCTGCCAGTAATATTCTATCGGATCAAAGCCTCCTGAAGCCGGTGTGAGTTCGGTGACCGGATCCGGCACGGAGCCTGCGCAAATGACCTGATTATCTTCGATTGATCCCGGAACAACAATTGGCGCTACTGTTACCTTTACGGTATCGGAGAAATATTCAGTACATGCTGCTGACGACATTTTTCTTCTGTAATAGGTGTCGGCGGTAAGTGCTGCTGTTTCAGAGTAGGAAAGTCTGTTGCTGCTGGCGATTGGAGTCCAGATTAGTAGATCGGTTGATTTTTGCCACTCAATAGTATAGGTTCCCTCTACGGTCTCCGGAGTCTCTACATTGGAAAAACCGGCAGGTATGGTATTGTAGCAAATTTCCTGATTTCCGGATATTTTACCCGGCTGGCAGTTAATACATGGCTCTACCTCTACTGTATCTGTATATATGATATCAATCAGCGTAGAAAGTCTTATATCATCGATAACAAAGTCATTCCCCCCGCTTCCTTCCAGATTATCATCACCTACCGCACGAATGATTAACTGATAATCTCCGTCTGCCGGAGCTTCCCAAATGGAGCTAAGTTCGCGCCAGTCATTGTCTCTTTCCAGTTCTATGGAAGCGATGGTTTGTCTGGTACCGGTGGCATCTTCGATAATAAAGCTGATACTGGATGCTTTACCCATAGCATTCTGAGTAAAGTTGACTGCATTGGCGATAAAAAGAGAGAATGCATATTTTTTACCTGCTTCCGCAGTGATATCGTAGGATATAACATCACCATCCTGATTTTGAGGATCAACGAACAACATATTACCAGAGCCGGTAGTATGATCTCCCAGATTTACACAATACGTGCCACAACTGGTTGCTGTTGGATTAGTGAGTACAGAAAAGCTTCCTACACCAGTTCCCTGATTATAGAGACCTTTGGCAGAGCCATAGTTGAAGCCGTTTAAACCCAATTCGAAGTCACCGTTGACAATGATGCTGCTTGCGGGAAAGTAGCCAAAAGCCACATATTTGGTTGTTGAGGTCGGTGTTACATAAATCGGAGAACCTGTGCCCACTACAGTCTTATCATCTGCTTTTTCCCAACGATCGATATAGCCGACAACTTCTCCGGATACCGTGTTGATCGCTTTGGCGCTTAGCATTACCTCTTCGCCTTCACAGTCACCGGCTTCTGCAATTACGTCAAAGCAGTCATTGATAGGTCCTACTGTCACCATTGCGGTCTGAGTCGCGGGTCCGCCGAAGAAAATATTGTCAATAGCATAATCTCTTCCGGGGGTATCGCCTCTTACCTGGCGTATTTCGATGGTAGCGGTTGAATTTTTCTGAGAGTTCCATTCAAACGTATCTGTTTTCCAGCGGCACACGCCATTAGATTCTCCGTTTCCGTCTGTAGAAGTTGTCAGCATCAGCTGACCATTGATGTATATGTTGAATGTAGCATCTGCATGAGCTACTCTGTCGTCATAGGCAGTTCCGTTCCAGCATATATTGGCATGATCCATCGAGAAGGTATAATCCTTTGAAGGTGTTACAGTGACGGTTTGTCTCCAGACCACGCCCTCAGTAGAGCCACCGCCATAATCTGGTCCGAAACCATCTGCATATAGAAAGTTGCCATCGTGTCTGCACTGCTGATTAATATCGCCCGTGGTTGTAGCAGACCAATAGCTTTGGTTTGGAGTGACATAGGTGCCAATACTGTATTGTCCCGAGCTTGGAGAACCTGTGGGGTTGGAGTAATAGCCGAGCTCGGAATAAAAATCCTGATTTCCGGATTCAAAATCTCCGTTTGTAATCCGGTTGTCTGTAATGATGTCTCCTTCTACGATAAAGTTCAACGAGCTGGCTTCAACACCAAGGACAGCCTTGGTGATTTTGGAGGCAGGATTCTGAACGAATGCTTCCGGTGTCCACTTCAGGGAAGTAATATCTCCATAAGCTTCAATTTCGATTTCATCGCCTACGCAGTATTCGGCTTTGGGCGCAGATAACAGACGGGCGAAAAGCGCTCTTTCCTGAATTTCAAACAAACCTTCCGAATAGCAGCTGATATTGTCTGCAAATGAAGCACTCTCAATCTCTCGTACGCTATAGACTCCGGCCTGATTGGTAGAATAGCTCATTCCGGTATGACCGAGCGCCACACCGTCCTTATACCACATAAAGGTGTTAGCTGCATTGACATAGTTTGTAATAGTCAGTGTCGTATTGTCTGCTCCGGATACAATGATCGGTTCGGTAGCGCTGATTGATACAGAGCCAATCACAGGAGTACAGCATCCTATTGTTGTTTTTGTAGCAGGTGGTGTTTCTTCAATTGAACAGTATGTGGTCGTATTCCATTCATAAATCATAGCCTGATTTCCACCTGAAAATGAAGTAGATCCCGTAATATTGAGCCCTTCTGTACTGTTAATAGGAAAACTATATGTGCCGGAAGGCATCAATGCTAATCCAGTCGGAATCGGGACAGAACCTCCAGGCAATGATGCTGGTGCGGGATTGGTAATTACTTCAATAGTGTGGTTGCCTGGTTCAACAGTAATATCGACAGGTACTTTTACGAAGTATATATTACCAACTTTTTGAGTGTTTCCAACTTGAAATGTAAACACTTCAGAATAATCCGTCCCAATTTTTATCTGAATGTGATATAGATTTGGGTTAAGATAATATGAAAAAATAGGTACAGTTACATCATGAAATTCTGTTTTTACCGTCGTTGTAAAATTTATCCCATAAGGGTCAGAGGTCCCATTGTTTGTGTTAATAGATGTCGCTGGAACAGCCGGAGCAAATTGCACATCTTTTTCCTTTACATAATAAAACGTCCGGCTATCCCAATTGGGAGTGACAGGTACCGGATCAGGAGTAGTATACCTTGTTGGAGATACAAAGCGAGTCCCGTTTTCGTTGGCGCCATAATGATACTCTGATGTATGAGTTACATTGCCGTCTTCATCTTTATCAAGCTGATACCAGCGATATCGGGCATCGGGGTCAGGGTTTGTTATTTCCCACTCTGCAAACTGGTTTTCACACCAGTCCGTGACGGTAAAAGCTTCTGTACCACATTGAGCATAAAGATCATGAAATCCAATTATGATGTAAATAAGGCTAAAAAAGAGTAAACTTTTTTTCATGCAAAAGGAAGTTTTTTTGTTTGCAAACGCTTTCACATACGGTAAATGATACATTATGGCTGTGTTTTTGGGAAAAACATTAAGTAAATTAATGTATAAACGAGGTATAACCGTACAGTCCAAATTTATACAAAAAACGATCGAATAGTAACCCGGGATGATTTTATTTCCGGGAAGATCTTCTTTTACTTATTCAGGAAGATCTTCTTTTACTTATCCACATAGGTTCGCTGTTTTTTTAAAATACCGTATCTTTCATTCTTTGAGAAAGGGAAGAAAGTGAAGCAGCCACTCAGTATAAGGGACCTGATTAATCTTCTGAACCAGAATAAAGAGGTTGTAGAGATGCTTTTCGGAAACAAAGACTCTGTAAACAAATCAGAGATTCTGGCCCGGGAAGACATGAGCGATGAGAAGCTGGAAAAGCTGGTTACACATGAATTTATTCATGAGAATAACAATATTGTCAGCCTGGATGACCGGATTACTACCTTTATAGAAGAGTTTCTGGAAATCGGTGAGGTGACGACCAGCTTTATCAATGACAATATACAGGCTCTGAATGAAAATCTTCGCTATTACCGTATCGACAACAATGCCCGGTTTCTCAGAAACATCAAGCGTTCTCTAAAGAAAATTCACTCCACGACCTCCAGAGAGGTAATCAAACTCCATAAGAACATAGATGATACTTATAAGAATCAGGCAAACTATGTGATCAAGCTGCAGGAGCTCGAAAAGTATAAGAAGAAGAGAGACGATATTATTAACCTGATCCGTGAATCTGAACAGATTCTTTCGGAATCGCAGGGTTTTTTCAATACGATTATTGACGCAGAGCTTAATAGCATTGTATTGGAGCTGCGCTATACACTGGTTCGCAACAGAGACTATCTTACAGAAATCCAGTCGCAGATCATTGATTACATCAATAAGATACAGTATCAGGCAGCCATTTATAAGAAAATTCAGCGCCTCAAAGAGCTCAAGGATTATGAGGAGCTGAAGTACAAGACCAGCTTTATTCAGGTTGTCAGCGATGTGAATGCTGTATTGTTTTCCAAAAAGCAAGTCATGCGGACGAGAGTTTCACTGGACTATTTGTATACTGATCCGGGATATAATCTGGTTGCAAAAGTAGCTGACCGTCTTAAAGTGCTTCGGGCAGTGGAACGTTCACCTGCCGGTAAAATAGCTTTGTCAGGCGAAGAAGCAGAAGAGACTTCTCTGCGTCTGAATGTTGAGGCGCTTGTTTCGAAATTTGCAGAGAGCAATTCAGACCTTTTCAATTTCGTAATGAATTTTGAGTTTCCGGATCAGTTATCGATCGGTATTGAAAAACGTATATCCCTGTTTGTTGAAATATCCGTAGACCATGATCCTGGCTTACATATGAGCGGAGAACAATTCGGACACATGCAACTGAAAAATGAACAGGGACAATTGCAAAACATCCGATATCTTATGATTTATCCTTCGGGGAAATAATGATGAGTAATATACCCAAGCAAACGGCAGAAATATTCAATATTCTTACTAAAGGTCTGTTTATAAGCTCCAACGGAAGTCAGGCCCGCCTTTATGAAATCCTGAATGATGAACTGCATCATGCAGTTTTAAAGGACTATTTCAGTCATATAGGCTTTAGCCTCGAAACCGGATATAATTATTTCTATTTTAGTCAGGTGGATGAAAGTGCCGGTACTATAGAGCGGAAACTGGAGCAGTTTGCGCACTTTATCGATATACTTGATTTTTTTTCCTGTCTTGATAGTAAACCGGTACCTGGCACACGCTATCGTATATCACAGGTGGCGGAAGAGTGCTATACCAATGAGCGTCTGAAACAAAAGATATTCGCTCTTTCCAGAAAAGATAAGCTTATCGATAAAGTTGCTGAAATAGCAGACTATCTGGCTAATTCCGGATTTCTGGAAAAAGAAGATGAAGAGCTGTACAAGGTACTTGATTCGATTCACTACCTCGAGCAGATTATTTCAATGATTACAATTGACGATGATGGAGAAGACACGACTGCTTAAGCGTATCACATTTATCAATATTGCCAATACGGACTATTCCAGCGCTGAAATTGCGGGCAATACCTGTTTTGTAGGAACCAATAATCTGGGTAAAACCACGCTGCAGAGGGCTATTTTGTTCTTTTACAATGCCAATACCCGGGGATTAGGGATTGCAGGCTCCCAGCGATCTTTTGAAGATTACTACTTTCAGTATCCCAATTCCTATATCATCTATGAAGTGATGACCGAAGACGATTCATATCATGTAGTAGTATACCGGAATAATAAAATATGTTATCGCTTTGTTGATCATCCATATGATCCGGAACTGTATATCCGCGATCAGGAAGCTATGGTATTGAAAGAAGTCCTGACCGGGTTTAATGAAAAACAAATCTTTTACAGTGATCAGATTGATACGTTTGAGCGGTACCGAAATATTCTGTATGGAGCAGATCCTGATAAGCGGTACAAATCGTTTGCTCTGTTGAAAGGAAACAGCCTCTATCATAATATACCACTGGCGATTCAGGCTATATTTCTGAGTTCAGAATCCGTTATTAAGGCGGAGTTTGTCAAAGATTGCATTGCTAACTCAATCAGTTCGAAGCATACAACGATCGAGCTGAAAACTATTGAACGCCAGCTCAGGCAGTTTAGTGAACGGTATCATGATATAGAGACTTTTTTCCGGAAAGAAAACGCGAACAGAGCCAATATTATCAGGGATAATTTTAGTCAGATACGGAATCTGAAACAGCGTCAGCGGGAACTGGCTACTGAGCTTGGAAGCGCGCTCGGATATGCTGCTACACGAAAAGAAGAGCTGGAATCTGCGCTAAAGGAGAAAGAAAAGGAACTGACTGAACTGCAACATGCTTTTGCCTCTGCAGAATCCCTGTTTCGGGAACGTATCGAGGAGCTGATCGGTGAAAAAGCAGTTTTTCGAAGAAAGGTGCAGGATGCGGAGAAAAAGCTGAAAGAATATGAACGAAAAAATATAACAGATCTTCTCAGACTGACCGAAAGTCGTCCGCATATTCAGCGTACCCTGAAGGCACGGGAAACCGAGTATCTGACACTTACAGCTTCCTTTCAGGATACAGAGCAGCAATTTAAAACGCTGCTGGACGCGTTGTACAACGAGCAAAAGGATTTTGAAAACGGAATCGCGGGAAAAGGATTGCTGCTGGACAGAACGTTTCAGGAAGATAAGGCGGAGATAACAGAGCAGCTATCCCGTGAAAAAGATGCAATGCGTGAAAAGTATCAGGAACGTATAGAGTCGCTGAAAGAGGAACTGAACATCAGAAATCTGGATCTTAAGGATCTGGAGTTTCAGATCCGGGAATCTAAGCGAAAAGTGTATTATGAGACGGAGATTCAGCTACTACAACGTCAGCTTAAGGAAATCGCAGACAGGAAAGCCGGTATACGCTCTTCTGTGGCGATTTGTCAGAATGCGCTTGAAACGGTGAAAAAAGAGGCGGAGCATGTACAGGAAAAAGGTGATTTGTCTTTTGAGCAGTTTAAGAAAAAGAACCGGGAGGAGATTACGGCCGCGGAAGATGAAATAAAGAACATTGAAGAAAAGCTTTCTGTCTATCAGGGAGCCTTTCTCGGGTTTCTTCAGGAAAATTATCCGGGATGGCTGGATACGATTGGAAAGGTATGTGATGAGGAATTATTGTACAGCAAAATTCTGAACCCTAGACTGGCTGGCCGGCTGGCTGACAGCTTATATGGTATTCAGATTGATCTGGAGGAGGTAGAGGTTCGCTGTCGTTCGCTCGAAGAGCTTGAGTTGGAAAAATCAGAGCTTCGAGAATATATTTCAGTAAAGCAGACGGAGTTTCTTGACTATCAGGAAACTCATGAAAAGGAAATACAGCATCAGCTTGGTGCGCTTGGCCGCCAGGCAGGCAAACTGAGACAGGAACTGGAGCAGTACTATTATCAGCAGGAGCAGGATGAGCAGAAGGAAAAGCAGCTCCATCTGGATCTGCTGGACTGGAAGCAGAAGGGAGAAGCGCAGAAAGAAGCGGATATAACCGGACTATATGAAAAGGAACAGCAGGCCCGTAATGAAAAGTCCCGTATTCAGGCCCGGTTGAATGATTTTTCCAGCGCGTTTGATGAATCGTTAAAGGAGCTCACTGCCTGCTACAACGAACGATTGTATGAACTAAAAAAATCTTTTGAAAAGAAAGCGGAAGAGCTTTCGGTGATGAAGGAGGAACGACTCAGCTGGTTTCGTCAGCGCAGGGAGCAGCTGGAGGGAGAGAAGTCATCGCTGCTAAAAAAGACAGGAGTTGATGATGCCCTGATCAAAGCCCTGAAACAGGAAGTGGAATCCTTGCATGAGCAGCTGAATACCATTGAGCAGCATGCCCAGCTGGTAAGTGAATATATAAAAGACAAGAGAGAACTATTTGATCCGATGGATCAGTTTGTTCGTGAGCAGCAGCGTCTGGAGGCGCTTCAGGGTGAAGAAGAGCGTCGTTTTCTGGCACAGAAAACAGTTTTTGAACAACAGCGCGCATTGCTTCTGGAGGAGCAGAAGCAGCTGGACGCTGTACACCGGAAATTCAGGGAGGGAATTGAGCATTTTAACCGGCATTTTAAAGAAAAGCCATTGTATGATCGTCTGAGACATATCATCGGGCAGGCGGTTCCCGAACAGACTACATCGGGGCTTATTGATCTTTGTTCACAGCTGCTGTCTAATGATGTGGAGTATCATAAGCAGTTTACGTACTTCAAAAATCATATTGCAGAGTTTGCCGGCAGATTCAGACCGGACAATCATTTTAATTTTAGAGTCAACCCTCAGGCTTCGGAAGCGGAATATGAACAGTTTGCCGGGCAGTTGCAGAGCTTTTACAATGAAAACCGTATTCAGATTTCTATCGCGGAAGTGGCCAAGAGCCATGGTATGCTGATTGACGCGATCGCCACAAAGGTAAAAACACTGACAGATCACAAAGGCCGGATCAACCGAATGGTGGCCAAGATGGAGAATGACTTTAGCATGGCATCATTCAAAAGCTCTCAGCTGATTGAATATATCAAGCTCAAGTCGGAGGATAGTGAAAACAAGGTACTCAGGAAATTGCAGAAAATAGCGGACTTCAGAGAGCAGCATCCGTTCTCTTATGGAGAGACCAACTTGTTTACGACCGACCACCGGAACAAAATGGATATTGACCGCAGATCAGTCGATTTGCTCAATGATTTATTAAAGACCATAACCGAGGAAAACTATGATGAAATACGGGTACAGGATCTTTTTGAGTTGCGGTTTCGGATCAAGGAAGGAAAGAATGATACCGGCTGGATTGAAAAAATTGACAAAGTCGGCTCTACAGGTACGGATATGCTGGTAAAGGCGGTAATCTATATCACCCTGCTCAATGTCTTTATCAAAGAATCGACAGAGCGTACAGCACAGTCATTTAAAGTCCATTGCATTATTGATGAAGTGGGTCAGATATCTGCTCCCTATCTGAAAGAGCTGATCTCCTTTGCGGAGGAAAGAAATATTTATCTGATTAATGGCCTTCCGAATGAAAGTAAGCTGGAAACGCATTATAACTATACGTACAAGTTCCGGAAAAACGCTGCAGGCAATGTGAAGATTATTCCTTTGCTTAGCATTAATGTGGAGGTGTAGGTAAAGCCTGCGTTGTAACAACCTTAGGTCTATTTTATATTAAATAGACCTAAGGTTGTTTTATTTGCTATTATAGTAAAGGTATTTTCCTGAATTGTAGAAATTTACTGATGTTTGGAATTTTTAATTATAAGCTATTTATTTTAGGATTACCTTTTGGCTGTTAACAAAATCATCCTTCCTCATTCGTATCAGATACAAACCGGTTTTCAGGTTGCCTCTTTCAAAGTTTACAGTATGCCTGCCGGCGTTTACCTTTTTGTTTAACACCGTTGATATAGTATTGCCAAAAGTGTCGACAACTTCAATCAATACATGACCGCCATTGGTCGTAAACTCTATCCGGCCCTGATCGCTGACCGGATTAGGATATACTTGTATCAGGTTATTGATTCGGTCAGCTTCGAACAGGTCTGAGCTATTAATGCCTGTAACATTGTTGTTAAATAGACTGATATATTCATATGATTTGCCGCCGAAAATATTGCTCAGCTGGGCGCCTGAAAGGCAGAACCAGTCTTTGAGAAGGGAATAGTAAACACTCCGGAAGTCATGCTGCATGGGAACATTGTCCAGTACCTTGTTGCCGGACCTGAGTCCCGGGTTGCTTCCGTACATGCCGCCTTTTAGCTCGGTACCGAAAAGCATCACCGGCATAGCTGTACCGTGGTCAGATCCGAACGATCCGTTGGAATTGACTCTTCGCCCGAATTCTGAAAATACGAGTCCCGTAACTTTATTATTCACGCCCATTTTGATCAGGTCGTCCTGAAAGCCACTGATGGCTTTGGAAACCTTCTCCAGCAGACTGGCATGAATTCCTTTGGTAGTATCCGATTCCGTTTGTGAAGCATGGGTATCAAATCCTGTCATGGATACCATGTATACCCTGGTTTTCAGACCGCCTTTGATCAGTCTGGCAACATTTTGCAGTTGCTGGGCCAATGGATTATTTTCTACTTCTGTAGCAGTGCCATACAGGGACGAAAGGTTAGAGCTTTGCTTATTGGCTGCTGTCACGATGCGGGCATTGTATTTGTCCGTATCGATAGCTACTCCTCTTATAAAGGCTAACTCTGTGCCTGACCGGGTATTAGCTTCAGCCATATCTCCAAATCCTCCGAGCAATTCATACTTCTCGGAGATATTCGTTACTGCCAATGCCGTAGAACTTGTGTTTCCTTCAAAGGCCAGGGCTACGGTCGAGCCGATCTGTATAGCCAGCGGATCCGGATATTCATCACTGGGGAAGCCATTGGGAAAGCCCGGATACAGCTCTTCAATATTTCGGCCGATCCAGCCGGTTTTCAAAAACTGGTTTGAATCGGATGCTGTCATCCATATATCAGTAGACCGGAAATGGGAAAAATCCGGATTGGGATACCCGCAAGCCTGAACAAAACTCAGATTGGAGCTATTATAAAGGTCTCTTAAACCAGACATGGAGGGGTGAAAGGCTGTATCGGGCAGACCCGAAAGACGTAATACTTTGTCTTCCGGAATCAGAATATTGGATCGCCCGCCCTGATTGTTGGGCAGCGCCAGCGCTCCGGAGTACTGATCCATAGGAATGACGGTATTGAGACCATCGTTGCCCCCTGCCAGCTGTACAATAACCAGAATATTGTCGTTGCAGGATCCCAGTATCGCTTTTACCAGTGATGAGCTGGCAAATGCTGAATTGGTGATCTGATCTATAAATAAAGTGGAAACGCAGGCTTTGATTGAGTTTCCTACAAATTTTCTTCTGTTCATGTCGCTCCGGTTGGTTTTACATCAATTGAAATTCTTCCAGTCGTACCATATAGTCAAAAAGCAATACCAAAAGGTAGACAACGGTATTTTTTTGCTCTTCTGTCGCGTTTTCCTTTGTTCCGTTTTGCCAGGCATAGGTCCAGTAGTTGTCGGTAACTTGCCCGTAAAGAAGTGTGTCCTGTTTGAGCTTTTGCTTATGTGCTGTGGTCAGCTTTCTGCCAAGAAGCAATTCTTCCAGCTGATCTATGATTGCGTTGGGGTTTTCCGGATTTTTGAGTGTTTTTACAAAACCGATATGATCCAGACGAAGGTTGGGAGTATAATTAAAGCTCCAGAGACCCCAGCTGACAAGCAATCTGGCAAACTCCTGTCTTTTGGGCAGTGTATCAGAATTGATCCAGAGCTTATGAAACTGCGGTGACTGATAAAACGGAGACCAGCCGGATACATTGGGTGGCTCGATATAGCCCTGCTGCATTTCACTGGTCCGGTAATTCATAGTCCAGTACGTATTGTATTGAGTTACGGTATCTTCTCTGTGATAGTCTATATCCAGCGTACGCATCAGTCCCAGCACCACATCCATTGGTTGTTTGATATAGCAGCGCATGTTTTCTGCATCAAAGAAATGCTCGCTCTTAAATAAGGCTTCAAGTACGGGCTTTATAGTAAAGTTGTTGTTCTTATATATATCGGCCAGCGGTTTTATGACATTGGTAAGTATGTTGTCATCGATATCATAATAGACGAAGAAACGATAGATTTTTTTGACAATGTAATCAGCTATCACATCAGCTCTGGTCATATGGCTGTTGGGAGACGGCAGCGGCTGTGTATCATCAAAAAGCATGGTGATAAAATCGTTTAGTTCAAGATCGCCCGCATCCGCTCCGGATCTTCCTTTTATCATCGTGTTCCCATAAAAGGCAGAAAACTGTTTGTCGCTGGTGTCATGATTATAGCTGACAAATCCGTATTTTGCTTCCAGATAGTTGGATGACACATTCTGATGACCGGTCAGCAGCCTGGCTGCTGCTTTTACATCATCTTCCGTGTACCGCTGATCAAAAGGCAGCTCTTTGCCAATGATGAATAGCTCCTGAATTTCCCTTGCGTAGTTTTCATCAGGGGTAAAACGGGTATTTACCTCGCCGTTGAGATAGGATAACATAGCCAGGTCTTTGGTAATTCTTACCGCCAGGTCTTTCAGGCTTGCATTGGCATTTTCACGCAGCATTTTAGAATACTGAAAGGTTCTTTCTGAAATATCCACACTGCTGGCGCTGACAGGAAAGTGGTTGTGCCAGAAAAGGACGATTTTTTCGTAGACACTCCTTCCCTGATTGACGGCCAGACCTATATTCCAGTGTCTGACAGATTCTCCACGCCAGTAATTATCGGTGGAGGCCGGAAGGTTATTGGGCGGAAGTAGTCTGCCTGGCCAGGCTTCTCCCTGTTTTACTCCTGCCCAGTCTGTACCTGGATTTCCTGTACCTTCGGAGGTATACCACATAAGAGGTTCGGAAGGAATAGCTGTGGGAAATATCAGCAGCTCGTCAACTACTTCATTCAATGATTTTCCTTCAAAATAGTCGAGATCAGCCCTCTTAATACCAAACATGGTTCTTCGCAACAGATGAATAAGCTGCGTTCTGCCAAATTCTCCGTTATATGGCTCAAGTCCGGATGTGATGGATGGATATGAAGAAGATGTTCTGCTTCTGGAGCTGTGAGTCAGTCTGGGACTCATGTTTTTCAACAGAGGATCCTGACCGGATTTCCCTTTGGCCGGCTGATGCCCCGTTGTCATGTTGTTGTCTGCGTTGCTCAAAATGATGACTCCTTATAAATTAAACGTAAAAACAGAATAGGAAATATTTTTGAAGATATTTAACTTTTACGGGAAATTAAAGGATTGGATACCATGTGAACTTTACAAAAACTCAAATTTTCTTTACATATTTGGAAAACCCTGTTTTTTTAATGTTTAAGACAAATAGGTAAAGGCGGATAAAATGAGCAGGGACGGAAGATATTGTGGAAAAACATCTGATACACAGGTGACTGGTTCAGTCAAAGAGTTTCGGTAGAGAAAGAAGACAAACTTGCAGGTAGAAAGCGATCAGTGAAAATATTTCTGAGATATTTTAAGAGACTATTTATTTTTTGAAGTTTTATCAGTATACTTCATTGCTCTCCAGGCATGAAATCCTGATGCTGTATATGAAACGAGGTGTGAAAAAATCCTGTTAAGACGAGAATATTTTGCCTGAAACGTGATTCACTGCACTATTTTTGCTATGGGCGATATGGATGAGTAGAAGTTTTATAATAAGTTTTTAGTATTAATTAAATATGGTTCATTTACCCCCTTTGATTGTAGATCTGGCATTGATACTGGGTGCCGGCGGAATTTTTAGTCTTATCTTTAAAAAAATTAACCAACCGGTCGTATTGGGGTATATTCTCGCCGGTTTTCTGGTAGGGCCGCATATTTCCATAATTCCCACTGTTACCGATACCAATAGTATACAGGTATGGGCAGAAATCGGAGTTATTTTTCTCTTATTCAGTCTGGGGCTTGAGTTTAGCTTTAAGAAACTGGCGAAGGTAGGCGGGGCATCTTCTATTGCTGCGATTGTGGAAGCAGTCGTTATGCTTGTGCTTGGATATTTTACCGGAAAGTTTCTGGGATGGTCAACTATGGATAGTATCTTTTTAGGAGGTTTGCTATCGGTATCTTCGACGACTATTATTATCAGGGCCTTTGATGAGCTTGGTGTAAAGACTCAAAAATTTGCAACGCTTGTATTCGGAATTCTGATTGTGGAAGACCTTGTAGCTATTTTGCTTCTTGTGCTTTTGTCAACTATTGCCGTTACACAGCAATTTGCCGGAGAGGAAATGCTCATGTCGATTCTGAAACTGGCTTTCTTCCTTATTCTGTGGTTTATATCCGGTATTTTTATATTACCTACATTTCTTAACAGGGTCAGAAAAATACTGAATGAGGAAACAATACTGATTATTTCCATTGCCTTCTGTCTTTTAATGGTGGTTTTTTCGACCCATGTGGGATTGTCGGCAGCTCTCGGAGCGTTTGTAATGGGGTCTATACTGGCAGAAACCTCATACGGACATAAGATCGAACACTTGCTGCGCCCGGTTAAAGATTTGTTTGCCGCTGTTTTCTTCGTATCAGTAGGTATGCTGATCGATCCCACTGTACTTGTTGAATACTCTTTCCCCATATTGATAATCACGCTGGTTACCATTATTGGAAAAGCCATCAGTACTTCCAGCGGTGCGCTGATCTCCGGACAAACGTTAAAGCATTCTATACAGACAGGCCTAAGCGTTTCACAGATCGGAGAATTTTCCTTTATTATCGCTTCTCTGGGGCTTACATTGGGGGTAACAGAGAGTTTTCTGTATCCGATAACAGTCGCTGTGTCTGCGATCACCACGCTTACTACACCTTACCTGATCAAAGTTTCGGAACCGGTATCAAAGTATGTAGAGCGCACACTTCCACAAAAGTGGATGAACAACCTCAACAAGTACAGTAATACTACTCAGGTAATCAATGCGGTATCTGACTGGCAGGTATTGGTCAAAGCCAATATATATAATGTAATGATTCACTCGGTTATTATTTCGGCCGTAATCATTCTCAGTACCAATTATCTTTTTCCGGCGATCAATACATTTATCAATATTGAAAACTCCGGCTATATTACACTGGCTATTTCCTTTGTGCTGATTGCCCCTTTTATCTGGGCGCTGGCAATCCGCAAGGTAAAAGAAGCCGCCTATTATCATTTATGGGAAAATACCAAGTTTAGCCGCGGGCCCCTGATCGCTATCAATATAGTAAGAGCAGCTATCGGGATTGCCTTCTGTGTGGTAATGATCAGTCAGTATGTGAGTAACTGGATTGCCATTATTATAATCTCAGCTGTAGTAGCTGCCATAATACTATACTTTTCTCATGTTATTCAGTTGTTTTACAATAAGATTGAGAGTCGTTTTCTATACAATCTTTCTGACCTTGAGCGTTCGTCCATGGCTAAAGATAATGTGCCCAAAATCGTGCCCTGGGATGGTCACCTTACCAAGCTGAAAGTGTCACCCAAATCACCTTTTCTGGGCAGAACTCTGGCTGAGCTTGCCATACGGGAAAAGTACGGGATCAATATAGCGCTGATCGAGCGTCAGGGTTTTACTATTCCGATACCGGGAAGAGATGAACGTATATATCCCGGGGATAAGATGTTCGTAATCGGGACCGATGAGCAGCTGGATACTATTAAACCCCTGATTGAAGTTTCTCAGACTATAGATGACGGTGTTATAGCTAACAATAACTTTCCGGATTTGCAGAAAATTGTCATAGAAGAAGGTTCTCCGCTTGTTGCCAGAAGTATACGGGCCAGCGGAATTAAAGAGACGACCAGTTCATTGATAGTAGGAATCGAGCGAAACGGAGTTCGTATTCTTAATCCCGATTCTTCCATGGTTTTCGAAACCGGGGACATTGTTTGGGTTGTAGGAAGCCCCAATGCGCTTTCGTCTTTTCTTAAAGTCAAGTAATTACATATCACCTGCTATTGCGCTGAAAAAGATCCTGTCGGAGACGGGATCTTTTTTTATTTGTGCCGGATTATAAAAAGTATTGGCGATATCAGAACATCAATTTAAATTGTGTATTGTTTTATTTAATCTTAGTAATATGAGTTTGAGGATGTGTTGCGGAGCCATATGTTTTTTAATTGCTTTGCACAGTTCGGGTCAGATACCTTTTGATTATCCGGAGGCAAAAAAGAGACCGGTAGAAGAGCAGTTTTTTGACACACTGCTCGTTGATGACTATCGCTGGCTGGAGGATACACGAAGTCCGGAAACTGTCGACTGGCTAAGGGAACAGAAAGAACTGAGCGATAAATACCTTTCCAGAACGAGAAGAAAGGAGCATGCTTCATATCAGCTGGAGGAGCTTAGTGCGGTGCGTTTTAATAAACCAATGAAAATCGGACGTTTTTATTATAAAATGATGTATCCTTCTCCATCATTACCGCCGGCTTTGTATTATATGACTTCGATTGAGGGAACTCCGAAAATGCTTATCAATCCTGATGATATTTCAAAAAAAGATATTGTTCAGATCAGAGACTTTGCTCCTTCCGGCAAATCGGACAAGCTGGCAGTAATGTATAGCCGGAACGGTAGTGACTGGTGCGAAGTAAAGGTTAAAAAGATCGATGGCAAGTATTATGATGATCATATTCATAATGTAAAATTTTCAAATCTTGGATGGAAGGGAGAAGGTTTTTTCTATCAGACATATAATCGGGGAGGTGAATTTGATCAGGATTACCGTCCCCGGATTTTTTATCACCGGATAGGAACACAGCCTGGTGATGATATACTTGTGTTCGAACCGGCAGAGACAACCCTGACCACTATTAGCTTTCAGGTGACTTCCAATGAACGGTATCTGCTTATTTATCAGGAAGGCAGATCTGACAGTAAAAAGACTGTCTTTATTCAGGATCTGAACAAAGAGCCTGACCAGTGGGCTCCCGCATTATTCGTCAGAAATTTCAATAGTGACCTGAATATACTGGACGAGCACAACGGGGATCTTATAGCTCTGACCGATCACAATCTGCCACATGGCGGTATTGTGCGGATTTCTCCGGAAGATCCGTACAACTGGAAAGTAATTTCTCCGGGTTTTTCAGATGCCATTATTACCAGCGTCCGCTTGTTTCGTAATCAGATTGTATGTGAGCTGATGAGTGGACCGAAGTGTTTTATTGCTTTTCTGGATTATGAGGGTAATCTGGTTAAAAGCCTGAGTATTGATCCGGGATACTCGATTCAGGGTTTTATGGGAGAGATGGATGATGATCGGCTGGTATATAGTATTGGCACCTATTTTTTACCTCCGGTGGTCTATACGTTGGATCTGAAGACATATAAAAGTGAGCTTGTGTCTTATACCGAAGTGAATTTTGATCCTCACGTATTTAAAATCGGGATAAGCGAATATCCTTCGGCAGATGGTACGATGGTGCCGATCACGATTGTAATGAACAAGAAAACCAGGCTAAATGGTAATAATCCGACGTTGTTAAAAACCTATGGAGGATTCGGGTTAATAGAAAAGCCTGTATTTAATTGGGGAATCACACATTTTCTGAACAATGGGGGAGTATTTGCCTTCGCCCATATACGGGGTAGCGGGCAATTGGGTGAGGCCTGGGCTGCTTCGGGAAGAAATATGAATAAGGCAAAGTCCGTGGATGATTTTATTGCCGGTGCTGAGTATCTGATCAGGCAGGGATATACATCTGCTGAAAAGCTTGCCATAACTGGTGCTTCTAACGGAGGACTTATTGTGGCAGCGGCAATGACCAGTCGACCGGATTTATTCCGGGTGGCGGTTCCGGTTGTCGGGGTGTATGATATGATCCGTTTTCAGAAATTTACCGTTGGAGGGTTTCATGCGAAAGAATATGGCTCCGTTGAGAATAAGGAAGAATTTTATAACCTGTTGAGTTATTCTCCTCTGCACAAGATAAAGAGCCGTACGAATTATCCTGCGACCCTCATAATGACTGCTGAAAATGATGATCGGGTTCCTCCATTTCATTCATACAAGTTTGCAGCAAGACTTCAAGATAACGGGGGACAGCTGAATCCGGTACTACTCAGAGTAGAAAAAAAAGCGGGACATTACGGGGCAACAGGTTACAATGCTACTATTGCTGAATATGCAGATATGTACTCATTTATTTTGTATCATCTGAAGGATTAGAGTCTGCCTAAAAAAGAAGTGCATTCCGGAGACTAATATGGGTGATTAATAAAATTGGGGTTCGGAATAAGAAAGTGGACAAAAATTAAGCTATCGAGGAAATTACATGATTACCTATTCTCATACCCGAGTCAGGTAATTTACAATCTAAAAGAAAAGGGGCTCAAGGCCCCTTTCGTAATTATATTTTGGAAATCTTGGTCAGTTTGACATGCTCGCCCTGCTGTATTCTTAGAATATATACACCTGATTCCAGTTCGTTAAGATTAATTTTTCCGGTACTTTGTCCTTCTGAAACTACTCTTCCGGAATAATCCAAGATCGAAAATTTAAAGCTCTTACTCAGACCGGTTACATATAACTCGTCTGATGCAGGGTTTGGGAAAATCTTAATATTTTCTTCAGAAAATCTTTCAGTTCCTGTAATTACGTCCTGTTCCATTAGCTTACCGGTGCCAAACAATGAAGGATCTCTGTAAGCTTCATCCGTTGGAGAGTGCCATGACAGTTTCCCGTCTCTTCCGCCGCCATCGTCATCGTCATTGATCATAAAGTCAATACCTATCAGCTGTTCTGCCGATGGAGAGCCCTGCAAAGTTGTCCAGGGAATCCGGGCTTCGATCAGATAGCCGTTTGCCTTATCCGCTACGCTGTATATAATTCCTGCATTAGATGCTCCAGTTGGTCTTACTCCTACTATTGTTCCATCATTCCATCCAAATGTGTATTGAAAATCATTTGAACCATAGCTTGTAGCTTTATCGTTATTGATATCAATATAAATTTCAACGCCATCGTCTTCGTAATTATTCTCACTGTCATTTCTCTTGCTGTCATCGGTTATATCGGCCAGTACATACAGATACGTATCATCCCACAACATCTTGGCATAGCCACTCAGATCAGAGGCATTTATGTTGCTTCCAACCAGTGTAATGCCGGCATTCATTTTCTCAATATTTACATCCTCCCATGCATCATCAATGATTCCATCAATATCTATGGAAACAGGAAGTTTAAATATTTTGTATAGCTGCGAAACTCTTACAGTAATTTCTGTTCTCGGGCCTTCGCAACCATTCAACGTTTGAGATACGTAGTATTTGGTGGTACCTACGGATGTAGTAGAAGGAGTCGGAGCACCCGAAAGAGTAGTAGTACCTGAAGCACTGCTATACCATTTCAATGCGGTACCGGAAGCTGTGAGCCTTGCGGGTATGTCTCCAACTTCATAATCATAAGAAAGAGTAGCTGTTGGTGCGGGAGTGGCGCAAGAGACACACTCCTTTACTGTAATATTTGAGCTTCCACTACTTTGGTATCCTTCAGATTCCATAATCTGATAATCCCAGGTGGAGCCAAGGCTCATGCCCAGACGCTTCCATTCTGCAACGTGATTGGCAAAAGTAACAGTCCCGCTAGATCTTTTGGTCGTACGTACACTCCAGTATTGCTGAAAAGTAGCTGTTCCTACAATAGATGGTTGATTTGTTCTGGTAGAAACATATATATTGTAAGTTCCGTCGTCGCTGGTAAAAGATCCTTTATGGATGATATCGCTGGTGTTTCCGGGAGGAGTCCATTGTCCATAGCTTTCTACCACATAGTATTCAATCAAGGGATCTTTTGTCCATCCGTATACGGCTAGAAAGCCATTGTTTCCACCATCATAGGTGCCTTCAAAACAAACTGTCCTGTCAGCTTTTCCGGTTTTCCAGCCTTTACCCGCTGTAAAGTTATTGATATTATTCCATACGGTACTGTAATTTCCTCCGGGGCCGAGCGTCATAGAAGCAGAACCTCTTTGTCCGTCGTTCCAAAAAGAATAGAAATAACCATCGTGAGTCCCTTGCGTATTATTGGTGATTGTCTGCGCATTTGCAATACCATATAGCATACACATACATAAGCATGCTGCTGTTGACAGGAATTTAAATGAGTTTCTAAGTAGTAGTTTTTGTTTCATGGTTTATTTTAATTAAAAAGGCCATTCCGGCGGATTGCTCTTCTACCTAGACTCATATAGATCCAAAAAGTAAACAAACAAAAAGATCTTTTTTTTAAATAATCTGAGATAAAAGGATCTGAAAACTGCTGGTGCGGCATATATCATGCTTGCTCACAGTTGTTATACTACTGTTGTCTATTACTCGGCTTATTCCTTGAGATGTGTAATGAATGTATAAAAAAAAGAAAAGCTCTTCGGGATAATATATCCCGAAGAGCCTGCTTATTTTGAATGGCTAAATGTTATTATCTAAGCACGAAGAATAATCTCAGATACGTAAAAAATCAATTAAACACACTACCTTTTGCCGGCATCTGCGATTTGCCCGATACTGTATTATTGCTTTGAATAGTTACGAATAATACTATTGAATAATAGGGAATCCTTTAAATTATAAAATATATCCGGAAAGCTTTTGGGTTCTATTTTTTTCTCCCGATCATGCGGGTCATCATTTTCTTTTCAAAATTCCAGAAGAACTGAAATTGTCCGCATAAAGTCCCGAAAATAAGCAGAAGAACCTGATAAACCGGAAAAATAATGATGATCCGCAGGGGCCAGTACAGATAGGGACTCATGCTGCCGGATGAAATACCCAGAAAACCGAGGATTGGAGTCGCAACTCTCAGAGACGAAGAGCCGGTTATGCCAAATACGATAAAGATGATTAAAACCTGCCAGTTACTGGTTATTCCCCAGCGCAATTTTAATTTTTCAACGAAGCTCATTGGACTATTTCAGATAGATTTATTGATCAAATAAATGACGGAATTTTTGCCATAGCATATTATCAGGCAACGCTGCTTTGATCTCAATTGGTTCCTTTTTTATCGGATGAATAAAATTTAACTGATACGAATGCAAAGCAATCGTATTCTCAAATCCCTTGTTAGGATTGCCATATTTCAAATCTCCTTTAATGGAACAGCCGATAGCTGCCAGCTGTGAACGTATCTGATGTGGCCGGCCTGTTACCGGGTTTACTTGCAGCAGATGATCTGCATTAATCGATGAAACCAGCGAATAGGAGAGCTCGGCAAGCAGAGCTCCTCTTTTTTCCTTGTTAAAGGCTTTGGTTACATTCTTGTCATTATCCTTGACAAGCCAGTGCAGCAACGTGTTTTCAAAAGGATCAGGGCGCTGGTTGACTACGGCAAGATATGTTTTCTGAATATTTTTTTCACGGAACAGCTGGTTCATACGTTCCAGCGCCTTGGATGTTTTGGCCAGTACAACAAGGCCACTGACAGGACGATCCAGCCGATGGATTACTCCTGTAAAAACATTGCCCGGCTTGTCGTATTTGATACGGATATAATCCCTTACCAGATCACCCAGCGCATGATCGCCGGATTTGTCACCCTGGACCAGCAGACCACCGCGTTTGTTGACCGCGATAAGATGATTGTCTTCGTAAACTATGTTGAAATCTTCCTGATTGATCATTTTTCAGGATTTAGTACAATTCATTTTGATTAGGAAAGTCGTTGCTTTTGACATCGCTGATATACTGTTTTACAGCGCTGGTCATAATGCTGTGCAGATCTGCATACCGGCGGAGAAAACGCGGCTGAAACTCATGGGTAATTCCCAGCATGTCGTGAGTAACCAGAACCTGTCCGTTAGTATGCGGACCCGCCCCGATACCTATGACCGGTATAGTAAGAGAATCGGCTACCTTTTTTGCCAGTGCGGCCGGTATTTTTTCCAGTACCAGGGCAAAACAGCCACATTCTTCCAGCGTACGGGCATCCTCGATCAGCTTGTTGGCTTCGGCTTCTTCCCGCGCCCTTACAGTATATGTGCCAAATTTGTATATAGACTGAGGAGTAAGCCCCAGATGTCCCATAACGGGTACTCCTGCGCTCAAAACTCTTAGTACGGCTTCCTTGATTTCATTGCCGCCTTCCATTTTTATGGCATGTGCTCCGGATTCCTTCATGATCCGGATTGAAGAACGAAGAGCCTCAGATGAATTTCCCTGATAGGAGCCAAATGGAAGATCAACCACCACCAGTGCCCTTTTTACCGCCCTTACTACGGATGATGCATGGTAAATCATCTGATCCAGTGTAATCGGGAGAGTGGTTTCATGTCCGGCGATTACATTAGAGGCAGAGTCACCAACCAGCAGTACGTCAATACCTGCTAAATCCAGAATGCCGGCCATGGAAAAGTCGTAGGCCGTGAGCATGGATATTTTTTCTCCCCGGTTTTTCATTTCCTGGAGCTGGTGCGTGGTGATTTTTTTTATTTCCGGAGTGCTTGCTGACATTCTCTTAGATTGAACGGTCAAAGTTAGGAGTTTTTTCCTGCTTATAAAAGATATCTAAAATTTTAACTATCCAATCCCTTCGCAGGTTATTATTTTAATTAATGGTTAAAGCGTTATGGGAACAAAGGAGAAGGTAAACAGGTCATTATTGATTTTAACGCTGGGCATTATCAGTCTGAGCTCAGTGATTTCTTTCAGGGAGTCCAACTCCAAGGAATTGTTTTCGCCCGGCGCTGAGTCAGCAAAACAGCTTTCTAATGTTTTGTTTCACGCGCTCAGGCTTAACAATTTTCAGCAGCTTTCATATTATATTCCCGGTAAAAAGGAGATTATGATTTTGCAGACGCATAGCAATGAAAAAAACAGACTTTTTTTCGAATCTATGGACGAGGTGGATCTGAAAGCAAATATTATCAACGGGTTTGATAGAATAATCAGGGAAGGAATTGAAAAGAATATTAACTGGGCCGGAGTGGAGCTGGTGGATTATGAAACGAAAGCCTGCAATCTGAATATTGATGGCTGTAATGTAACCTATACAATTGAAGATCAGAATCTGAACAGAATTGTAATTACTTATGATGCTATCCGGATTGACAACAAATGGTATCTGCTTCAGAATCTGAATCTGGCGGAACCGGAAAAAGAAATGTCCAGAAACTGAAATGCAGGATTAAAGACTGTCTAAACAGACTTCCGAAAACATCAGGGAAAACAGACGGGCTTTACGCCCGATTTTGCGTTACCGGAAAATTTGTAGGGTGTTCTGCTTAGACAGTTCTTTTTGATGTGCTATGAGCGACGCTTGTTTTGCTCCTGCGTGCCGGCGCCGGCAATTGAATCGCGCATCTGGGTATCGGCTTCTACATTTTTCATTCTGTAATAATCCATAATGCCAAGATTGCCTGAATTAAATGCATGAGCCATTGCCTTGGGGATTTCTGCTTCTGCCTCAATTACTTTGGCTTTTGCTTCCTGAGCTTTTGCTTTCATTTCCTGCTCTACGGCCACAGCCATTGCTCTTCGTTCTTCCGCTTTTGCCTCAGCCACTTTGAGATCTGCATTAGCCTGATCGATCTGGAGCTTTGCCCCGATGTTTTCTCCGACATCGATATCAGCTATATCAATAGATAGTATTTCGAAAGCTGTACCGGCATCCAGACCTTTTTGTAATACCAGCTTGGAGATGCTGTCCGGGTTTTCCAGTACATTTTTGTGTGATGAGGCTGATCCGATAGAAGTTACGATACCTTCGCCGACACGGGCGAGTATGGTCTCTTCGCCGGCTCCGCCTACCAGCTGGGCGATATTGGCACGAACCGTAACCCGGGCTTTGGTGATCAGCTGAATACCGTCCTGTGCTACAGCCGCTACACTTGGGGTGTTGATCACCTGAGGGTTTACAGATATCTGCACAGCTTCAAATACATCGCGTCCTGCAAGATCGATAGCTGCTGCCTGCTTAAAAGTCAGTGATATGTTGGCCTTGTCGGCAGATATCAAGGCTTTGATAACGCTGCGTACATTGCCGCCGGCAAGGTAATGGGTTTCCAGATCTCTGGTGGTAGGATCAAGACCTGCTTTGGTAGAAGTGATGAGACTCTCGACGATTAATCTTGGCGGAACTTTTCGGATACGCATAAAAACAAGCTCGAAAAGACCGACATTGACACCTGAGAAACGTGCTGTGATCCACAGATTGAGCGGCACAAAATACATGAATGTGAAAAATACAACAATTCCGAAGAAGAGAAAAATTACTAATTGGATCATAATTATTGAATTACTTGGATTTTAAAACGTGCTGACTGGCTGATTTGCCTCTGGTCTGACTATCGGCATCCTCTATGGGCTCCACGATGATCTTCCGGTTTTCCATATGGATTACCCGTATATCAGAGCCGGCTTTGCAATAACTGCCCCGGGTAGTTACCTCAAGTACTGAATCTCCGAAAGAAGCTTTTCCACCGGGGCGTAAATCGGACAGCGCCTGACCGATGGCTCCCAGAGCAGGAAGATTATTCAGATGATCATTGACTTTGTCGCTGATTGTATCATTGAGGGCAAACTTTGACCAGATGTCTGTTCTGAACATATAAAAAAGCAATGCGGATACAATAACGGTACTGGCTGCCAGACTAAGATGCCCTGCCTGCGTACCGAGCGAGCTATAGGCTGTCAGTACGCCTGTTGCCATAAAGACAGCTCCTGCTATGCCGACAATCATGCCCGGAATAAAAACGATATCAACGACAATAAGAATTGCTCCTAAAACAAGAAGTGTGCAGACGGTTACCATTCGGATTATTCAAAACAGCTTAAAAATACTAAAAAAGAATGAAAAAGCGGTTCTTTAATTGTAATGGATCGGAAGGAAGAACAGGGAAATATCAATCGGAATTCTCCTTGGAAGGGGAGGGGTGCGGATTATCGGCAATAGTAGGGATTGCTGTTTTCCGTATTTTTACCTAATTGTAAGACAGAGTCGGAAGGCATTATATAATCAGGACTGTGTAGCAGGGGCTTGAAGAAAAACAGCAGGTGAAAGTTTTATTTCTTGTCCGGATAATTGACGGATTTATGCTGTTAAATTCAATGTATTGTTCCTAGCTTTACTCTGTTATTATTTCAATACCATATAAAAAATCTACTACGTATGAATACAAATGCATTATCCCGGGTTTTCATAATCCTGACCTTCTTTTTTTCTGCCTGCAACAGCGGAAAGCAAAATGAAACAAGTGCAGAAGTGGAAGAGCCGGTCGAAGAAATCACTGTCCAGCCTACCGGAGAAACAGTGGAAATATTGCTTCTGGCTACTGATCAGATGCAGTTTGATCAGCAAACCATAAAGGTAAAGGAAGGTCAGACTGTGCGTCTTACTTTGCAGCATTCCGGCAGAATGCCGAAGGCCGCCATGGGGCATAATTTTGTATTGCTGAAAAAAGGTGTATCTCTTAGTGAATTTGGACAGAAAGCCGCAGGCGCAGCAGGAAATGATTATATACCACACTCCGAAAAGCGCAATATAATTGCACATACAAAAATGATTGGCGGCGGGGAATCTGATACTATTGAGTTTCTTACACCGCCCCGGGGAGAATACGAATTTCTTTGCTCATTTCCGGGACATTATGCCATTATGAAGGGAATATTCGTAGTAGAATAGGCTAAAAATCGAATTTATATGTCATATTTGTGACAGGAATTATGAGGCGGTCTCATTGTTCCTGTCACAAACTCTTTCTTAAAACAAACATAGTTAATTAATCATGTATATCGGATTCAAACATTTACACTCTACTTTTGCCTATGTGCTGCTGGCTGCACTGATCTTTTCAGTGATTTATGTCCTGATTGCCTATGCTCAGAAAAAGCCGTTTACGGACAAAGTGCGGAAGTTTGCCCTGATCGGCCTTATTTCAGCGCATATTCAGTTTCTTGTGGGGCTGCTGCTGTATGTCCTTTCTCCGTTGGGACTTTCCAATTTCTCCGGAGCAGCTATGAAAGATTCGTTGTCCCGTCTCTATATACTTGAGCATCCTCTGATGATGCTTGTGGCGATCGTGTTGATTACCATAGGGTATTCCAGAGCAAAGAGACTGAAAGGAGATAATGCCAGATACAGAAGTATTCTGATTTTCTATGGTCTGGGACTGGTATTCATTTTGTCGAGAATTCCCTGGACGGTGTGGCCATAACTTTTTTTGCACTTCATGGATGCCAAAGAGAGCCGATACATATATCGGCTCTCTTTGGCATTTTAGTTAGGGGGTGATAAGAGACATTTTATCGGAAAAGTATTTTTGTTCTGATACAGGGGCTGATTAGTCTTCAGATGAAAGCGTGCATAAGCTTTGTGAAAAATGTTGTTGTCTTTTCGATGAACCTCTCTAAATCTGAGATAGAAATTGATTTATATAGTTAAGTTTACTACCTTAACGCCGGCTTAAGGAATTTTTTTATAATAAGCCGGATTGAAAACTAGCTTCATACAGATATTATTTTGTTTTATACTTTTGATTTTCTGTTGCTTTTGTAACAGCCGGCATTTGTAATCCGGAATTATTGAATCGGGATAATTGAAAGGTGAAGCTCTGTAATTTTTTATATTTTTTTGTTTGGCGATGGAGTCTTTTAAAGAAGGATTACAACAAATTTATGGGAAAACATCGGGTTCGCCAGAGATATGCATTGCTGTTTTAGATACAAACATTAATCTGGGGAGTCCGAAATTACAAAATGCCCCTATTGAGGTGATTCGATTGGGTGACTTTGAAATTACTGCAGAGAAAAGCCATGGTACTCATGTAGCAGGTATTATATGGGGTAACGAAAAGGGAATTGCTCCGGGCTGCAAAGGATTGTATATTCCTGTTTATGAGGATATGAATACCAGACTAACCTGTTCCCAGGAAAGACTGGCCGATGCTATTTTCCGGGCAGTATCTCTTGGGGCCCGGATTATAAATATCAGTGGTGGAATGTTGAGTCCTGCTGATAGCTCGAGCCTGAGACTTCAGGCTGCTGTCAATTACTGCTATGAGAAACGGGTACAAATTGTCGCAGCAGTCGGAAACGACGGTTGTGATTGTCTGCATGTTCCTGCCTCTATGCCACATGTGCTTGCTGCAGGAGCTGTTGATCAGGAAGGTAAGCCATATTCGTTCAATAATTATGGCTGGGTATATCAGCAACAAGGTATTCTTGTGCCTCTGTCTGATACAGATGTAGTAATGGCTGACAATACTACTGTGTCAAAAGTAGCCTCCAGCTATGCGGCGCCTGTCGTATCGGGGTTACTTGGGTTGCTATGCTCCGTACAGCTTATGCATAATGCAGAGCCGGATCCTGTAGGTATTAAAGAGATACTTTTATCAACCTCCGATATCTGTCCGCTGCATGATGAGGCAGAATGCAAAAAATATCTGGCCGGTACGGTGAATTTGGAGGCAGCTTATCAGAAGGTTTTGAGTGAGATTCAGGAGCTTCGGAAGAAAGCTTTTCTTCAGCCGGCTACTTCTCAAAAGAATAATTTCAATCACGAAAGGAAGCGTTTGGAATGTGATATGACTTCTTCCTGTACAGCATCTTCAGAGTTGTCTGTACAGCCGTCTTCACACATATCAGTAAAAAAAGAATACATCTATACGCTGGGACTGATAGATTACACTATATCTTCCGAAGAGGTAAAGTTATCTCTGAGTGAGGAAATAGGTTCTCTGGAACCTGACCACTTTCTGAAAGTACTGGAGAGCAGAGATCAACGATACGACACTCATTTCCTGCAAAATCCTAATCACCATAAGACAGGCTTATATTATGCACAGGCTGTGCAATGGATACTGACTCTGGACAATGTTCCTGTGTTCGTGCTACAGCCTCATGGACCTTTTGCCAATCTGGTATACGAGAGGCTCAGGGATTTTATGATCTATCAGCTGGAGTTTAAGAAGAAACATAAACACATTGGGCATAATGGCTTTGTCCGGTCTGCTATGGCGGGTACTGTTGCGGGTACAACCAGACTTATGAACGGAATGGAAGTGCCTGTGGTAGTTCCTGAGTTAAGAAGTATGAGGCTATGGGACGTTGATGCTTTTTTGAAGGAGTGTGCCAGGGAAGAAGGGGCAACAGAAATGACAGAGGATATCCGGAATAGAATCGTTAGTTTTTTGGAACGTGTATTTTTTGCCCTGCGAAATCCGGGAATTTTACCGGAAGACCGGGCGATAAATTTTTCAGCAACCAACGCCTTTCTTGTAAGCTCTATTTTTAAAAAAGCCTGTAAAGAAAAGCTGGAATTAAAACGGATCTATACAACCAGGAGCTCTTTGAGGCCGGATAAATCGACAGAATGGGAGGTAGCCATGGAATTTTTTAATCCTTTAAAAGTAATGGAGGAAGCTGTGACAGTGTTTCGTTTTACCGTAAATGTGGGTGAGGTAATACCCACTCTTGTCGGTCCTGTGCAGAGCTGGAAGGTATAAGATTAAGAATATTATGAAGCATACTATGCCGAGACATATTGCCATTATTCCGGATGGTAACAGACGATGGGCCAGAAAGAAAGGATACAATGATTCAGAAGGACATGCTAAAGGTTTCCTGGAAGTTTCCCCCGTACTTTTGAAGTATTTATGGACCCATGGTATTCATACGGTCACATTATGGATGTTTTCTACTGATAACTGGAGCCGGAAACCCGATGAGGTCAACTACCTGATGATACTTTTTGATCAATTTCTGGATCTGATGCTAAAGATGGCAGATGAATATAATCTGTGTATGCTGCACCTTGGCAGGAAGGACAGAATACCGGGGGAGTTATGCGATAAAATCCATATGGTGGAAAGCAAAACGAATAAGTACAATAAAGGTAACTTTCTCTTTGCTCTTGATTATAGTGGCAGGGATGAAATGGAAAGGGCATTACATAAATTTTGCTCATCAGGAGAGCGCCATGACCCGGAATCGTTCAGCCGATTTCTGGATACAGGGCAGGTGTTTTATCCTGACCCTGAAATTATTATCAGGACTTCGGGCGAAATAAGGACTTCCGGTTTTATGCCCTGGCAAAGCATCTACAGCGAATACTTTTTCCTGACAAAGTATTATCCTGATTTGTCCACAGACGATCTTGATCAGGTTATCAAAGATTACTTTAACAGAGACAAGCGATATGGAAACTAATAACGGGTATGTGCTTCCATATGAGCTGGTATCCGAATTGACCGGACACAGTCTGTTTATTACTCCAAGCATTAAGTTTCAGGCAGGGCAGATAGATATGCTGCGGTACTTTATTAATCTGAACGAAACAGAAAGGCCCCTGATCAGGGAGAATATACAGGAGCTGGCAGAAATGCTGGATATGCCATTGGCTGCCCGGCACCTGTTGTATGAACGATTGAAGACTGTTGATATCACCTTCATTGGTGTCAGTGTAGAAGGGGATAAGCTGATATATAAAACTTATCTGGGTTTTATTGAGCTGCATACCATTGAGACAGGTAAGACGGCATATTCCATCGAATGGAGCCCGGGCGATACAGATTATTCTGTCAAAGAGTATATCATGGAGCCGGAGATTAGTATTGAAGATGCTCTTCAAAAAACCAAAGAAATTCTTCATGGTGTTCATCCTGAGTATCTCAGTAAGACAGAGAGCTTGTATGCTCTATGCCTTGACATTGTAGGGGAAACAGATTTTACCACTTATTTTTTGTCTGCAATAAAGAAAAATACGCCCAAAAGCACAGTGTACTACAACCTTACGGAAGAAGCTCCTGTCTACTTTAAAAATCTCCGGGAGAAAATAAATCATCTTTCTGAAATTCTGAATATACCCCAGACAGCTATTGAGAAACTGTCAGATACGATCCAGCCGGATGATATACTGGAGCATATGGCAGTTGGGATAGATGGCGAGCGGCTGCCTTTTGTTACTTTTTATAAGAATGCCAGTTATGTAGCTCCGGTATGTGAAGATGGTGAAGTGCAGATCATAACCAAAGAAATAACTATACCTAAAACAAATACAAAATCCATGGAACAAACAGAAAAGAAACATCCGGCAGAATCTGAAGCTGCTACAGTGTTTCCGGCTCCTCAGGAATCTTCCGGAAGCATACCGGAGTATATTAGCGCCGGCTCTAAGAACAGTCAGGCAATTAGTCCCTCAGGTTGCGGTTGTGGTGGCCAGGCAGGTGAAAGTCAGCTGGTATTCGCATTGGGAGATATCGGCTTTGATATACCGAACCAGGAGGTCAGAAATTCGCTGACAGCAGAAATAGGATCGGTTGATCCCGAAAGTTTTCTTCGTGTTCTTGGCGGACATTTTACGAATAATACGAGGGAAAAGGAAGAGGGACAGTTTCCGGACCCTAACCGGCATGAAAACAAGCTGTATTATGCGCAAACGGTGATATGGACATTTAATCTGGACAATACTCCGATCTATGCCATACGTCCGGAAGGACCTTTTGCTCAGGAGACTTATGCCACCCTCAGAAACTTTATGGTATATCAGCTTGAAGTGGACAAGAAATACGGCCATTCAGGTTTTAGAAATATTGTACGCTCTACACTTGCCGGAAAAACGCAAGGTACAGTGAAGCTAAGCAGTGGTCTGGAAATACCTGTCGTAGTACCGGAGCTGAGAGGGCTCTATGCCTGGACAGTTGATCAGTTGCTGGACGAGCTTGTGGGGCCTGCGCCTTCGCAGAGTGCCGCCGCGGAAGAAAAAGAGCAGTATGATCAGGAGAAAACCGGAATCATTGATTTTCTTGAGCGGGTATATTTTGCTTTACGCAATGTGGGTATTACCTCAAAAGACAGGGCGATCAATTTTTCTGCGACCAATGCCTTTCAGATAGCGATGATTTTTAAAAAGGCCTACAAAGAAAAACTGGCTTTACAATCTGTCAATGCTGTGAAAAGTCCTTTTTGCCGCCCCGGGGCAGACTGCTGGGATGTGATATTAACATTCTTTAACCCGATGAAGCAGCTGGAAGAAGCCCGGACCGTGTTTCGGTTTACGGTAGATGTAAGTGGGATAGTGCCTTCTCTGACCGGTCCTATGAGAAGCTGGAAGGAATAACATATGCTGAAAACTTATGCCGTGTATTGAATGAATTAATTAATGATTTACTTAACCTTTTATAAACATATGAGAATTCCAAAACAAACTCCCCCAGTACCTATCAGCGATTACAGTGTCAGGTACACAACAGCGCCAACTGTTGGGATCAGTACTTCAGACTGTGCGGATGGCACATTACAGGTCTGGTTTCCGGATGGTACTACTACGTCTATTCCCAAAATTGTGCCCTGCTGTTATTCTTATCCGGATTGCGATCCTTGCGGAAGAAACTGGGACAATTATGTGGGTGAGCACTTTACACCTCAGTGCGGTCCCAACAATTCTAAAAAGTGCATATGGCAGGAGTCCTGCTAAATCTGACATCCTGCAATGCATTGTCATTGCAGGATGTATTTTATTGCAATGCGGCAACTTGTGTACGTATATACGGGTAAACTTTTACACTTCAGCAGGTTCCTTATTTTTTACAACACCGTTTTTTTACCTGATACATCTATTTTCCTAACCGACTATAAATTTTTATGAAAAAATATTTACATCCCAGGCATTTCCTGTATATGCTGTTATTCCTTGCAGGTTGTGCCGTTTTTAAAACATACACGAAAGATGAAAAGATTCAGACAAACGGACTTGCGTTCAGAAAGCTGGCTCCCGTAAGTCCGGCAGGTACTGCGCCCGGAGAGTTCATGGTGGATCCAAACGGATCAGCCAGCTACACATTAAGCATCGATGTGCCGCCGGGTACTAATGAGGTAGCTCCTGAGCTTAACCTCGTTTACAGTTCTCAGGGAGGCAACGGTCCTTTGGGAGCTGGCTGGCTGATTGACGGGATTATTTCAATACAGCGGGTTGGGAAAACTGTATTCAGAGACGGGCAAAAAGGAGGAGTAAACCTGGACAAGGAAGACCGGTTTGCAGTCAATGGGCAGCGACTTATTGCCTATCGGGACAAAAACGGAAAGCTGCTCACCACTATCGAAGAAAGAAACCTGGCATATGGTGCGGATGGTACGGAGTATCGTACCGAGATAGAATCCTGGACCAGGTTTTACTCATACGGTAACTGCGGTGGCGGGCCATGTTATTTTATAGCATATTCCAAAGACGGGTCCGTGAGTGAGTTCGGTACTTCCGGCAATGCCAGCAATGCGGCGGGCAATGGTGTTATTATAGAATGGGCAGTCGCTAAGGTTACTGATAATAATGGTAACTACATAACTGTCAACTATCAGACAGACCAGAATAACCACTGGCATTATCTTACTTCTATAGAGTATACAGGAAATACCGGCGGCAATCTGGCGCCTCAGCGTATGGTCGAATTTACATATCAGCCCAGGCAGGATTCCATACTGAGTTATATCGGCGGTAATCTGGTAAATATCAATAAGAGAATACAATCCATTCAAACGTACCTGGATCAGGACGGAGACGGCAGGGAGGTCGGTGTTTCTGCTAACCTGCTTTATAAATATAACTTTACCTATACAGCCAGTCAGAGTACCGGGGAAAGCCTTATTAGTCAGATTCAGCAATGTGATGCTGCCGGACATTGTCTGAGCCCGACTTTAATCACCTATGGCAGAGACAGATCATTGACTGATCTGTTTAAAACAACTACGTATGCTTCGGGTTTGCCGCTGGATCCGGTCAATGCCAACCTCCTTCCGGGAGATTTTAACGGTGACGGGTATACAGACTTTATCCGTCAGAGTGATGAAGGCGCTACCAAAAGTATATGGGTTTACCTCGCAAATGGACAGGGAAGCTTTGTGTCTTCTGTATACAATTCCCCGGAAAATATGGATGTAACCAGCGCGGAGATTTTACTGGGAGACTTTAACGGAGATGGCCGGACTGACTTTATGCGCCAGCCCAAAGACCGGTATACGGGCACTATTTCTCTGTATTTTTCGAGCGGTAACGGAAGCTTTACCTCGACTTCCTATACCAGTACCAAAAATCTGGATATTACCAGTGCGAATCTGATTCCCGGGGATTTTAACGGAGACGGGCGTATTGACTTTCTGAGACAAACGAAGGAAAGCTATACAGGTAACTTTGAAATATATTACTATGACCCCGCAAGTGTTTTTATACCGGTGTCCTATACCGGTACCAGTCCTCTGGATTATGCCAGCGCGATCCTGATACCCGGGGATTTTAACGGAGACGGGATTTCAGATCTTCTGACGCAGGAAAAGCTGGTGCCGAGCAACCAGATACAGATATATTGGTTTGACTCTGACCATAAACTTAGAAATACGGTTACACAGGGCAATACCGGTTATCCTCTTGATATCGATCATGCCAATATTATTTCGGGAGACTTCAATGGTGATGGCAAAACAGACTTTGTCAGGCAAAGCAGGGAAGGCACTACCAAAGTCATTCAGGTCTATTTTTCAGCCGGAGAAGGAGCTTTTGCTGTCAGGTCTGTCACACTTCCGGACAATTCGGATTATATCAGCGCACAATTTATTACAGGTGATTTTAACGGGGATGGTCTTACCGATATACTCAGACAGAGCAACGAAGGAGCTACAAAAGCTTTTGTGGTGTATTTTAGTCAAAGTGGGACCTCTTTCAACCGGTTTGAATACAATGGCATACAAAATACCGATGCAACATATGCGTACCTGTATACCGGAGATTTTAATGGTGATGGTACTACGGACTTTTTCATTCAGGACAGACTGATACCTTCTGTTAAAAGCCTGAATATATATACCTCCCGGTCGGCAGCGCCGGTGCTTGCAACCTCTGTACAGGATGGACTGGGGCAGTATACCGCAATTGAATACGCTCCTCTTACCAATGATAGTGTCTATCGCAGAGGTACGGCAGCAGAATATCCGTATATGGATATGGAAGGAGCCCTTTGGGTGACTGTCAGGCATACAGTAGCGGATAAAGTGCAGAACCCGTCCTTTCGTTATGAGTACTTATATAAATATGAAGATGGTCAGGTGAATATTCAGCAAGGCTGGCTGGGGTTCAGAAAAACCAGTGTAGAAGACCTGCAGCACAATTCCCTTACACATATCACAAGGAATAACAGATTTCCTTTTATGGGAACAGTTATTCAGGAAAAAGTTACAGATAATCAGGACACCAGTATAGTGCTGGGTATTACCGATATGTCTTATAAATCGGCAGCCATTCTTCCTCAGGCTGTATATAGCGTCAACAATCACACCAATACGATCAGGCATTATACTCAGGGTATTTACAACTATTCTTTAAAGAAAATATTTTATCATGACAGCCTGGGAATGAATCTGCTAAGGATGGATAACCTGGCAGATGAATCAGATCCGGAAGATGACCTTTATATATTTATAAAATATGATCAATATCCGGAGGACAGTACTCAGTGGTGGAAAGCATGCTATCCGGTTGCCCAGAAGACATGCAATAGCCCATCCGGAGGAGATAGCTGGTCGAGCTGGGATGAAGGCAAAGATCTGGAATGGAAGCGATACGAATATGATTCCAGAATGAATCAGACTGCCAGTGAAGTGTTTGTAAATACTTCCGGTGGTACAGCACCAGAACTCAATACATGGCAGCGGACAGCCAGCATATATGATGCCTTTGGAAATGTTACCGGTTCCATAGCATTGGATTCGATGACATGGTATACCGGCTACGATCCGGTTTATCATACATTTCCGGTCCGGTTGGTCAGCCCCAAGCCTGCTGACGATAAGGAAGCGCTTCAGACTGAAGCGGTATATGATCCCAGGTTCGGACTGAAAGTTGCGGACACGGATGAAAACGGAAATACGGTATTCAATATACCTGATATGGGAATTGATGGGTTGGGTACGGTACTTATTACCCAGACCATAGCGCCTGATAGTGATGAGCTGGTCACCTATACCGATTCAAAGTTTGACAAAACATCCGGAGGTGGGCTCTCCGTACAGACATATGTGCGAAAAAGCTGGGGACAAAACGATACCAGTCAATGGCTCTGGAATAAGGAATACCTGGATGCGCTGGGCAGGCAATTTCAGACTGTACAGAAGGGGTACCGTAACGGAACATTGCTGATCAGCAAAAGCAGCTTTAATGCCAGTGGCTTGGTGGATAAAGTATACCTGCCGTATTTTCAGGAGTCTGCCAATGCCTTCCGGTACAGCCAGGAAGGAGCTACCTATGCTTCTCCTGTATATGTAGAGTATCAGTACGACAGACATGGCCGGCCAAGCAAGGAATATAATCCGGATCCAGCCAGTCCTTCCGGTCATTTTTTGATTAAAGATATCGAATATCTGCTGCATGATAGCCGGAAGATTGTTTACACTACTACGCATCCGGATAGCAGCGGACAATATGTTAAGTGGGTATTTTTTGTAAACTCCAGAGGACAGACAATCAGCAAATCAGGTCCATATAATACAAACCTGGAAGTGCTGCCTGAAACAGATACAACAACCTATACCTATGACCGGCTGGGTAATCTGCTGAGTATTACCGATCCTTTGGGAGTAGTGAGTCGTTTCCGGTACAATTCGGTCAATGAGCTGATTGAAAAAACGAATCCGGAAACAGGCGCCTGTTTTTATCAGTATAAAAATTCTCTGCCTGTATGGGAGCAGGATGGGAAACAGCAGGTAACCACTTATGGCTATGATAGGCTGGATCGGTTAGTCCGGAAAGTGTATTATGACAACACCGGTAATCTGCTCGAAACCAATACCTATGAGTATGATCTGCCGGAAATGGATAACTCCAAAGGTAAGCTAAGCCGGGTAACTATGCCAGCCGGCGTTTACGAATATGCTTATGATAATGCCGGTTTGCTTAAAGAGCTGCGGGTCTCTGTAAACGGACTTGACTACAACGGCGATAGTGTACCGGATGTATATGTGACCCGATATGCCTATGATCCTATGGGGCGTATCTCCAAAATTACGCACCCCGACAGATCCGAAGTGAATTATGATTACGACCGGTATGATGGTCTGTTGTCAGCAGTAAAGGAAGGTAATGACTCGCTGGCATTTTTTGACAATTATACTTCTTCCGGGATTGAAGGTATTATCAATTATCAAAATGGTATCGTATCGGATTACCGGTATGACTTTTTGGGACGTTTGGACAGCTTTACGACCAACCGAAGCGCATTCTTGTATCATAAATTTGCCTATCGCTGGAATAATGCCAATAATCTGAAGAGTGTAGCAGATCTTCGCCCTGAACAATTCACAGAGGGAGATAATCTGTCGGAAGCTTTTTCATATGATAATGCAGGCCGGCTTAAGCTGGCAAACGGGAGCTATAATTTTAATCTGACCAATCCACGTGTTACCTGCTCGTATACATACGATGAAGCCGGCAATCGCCGTGGATTTACCGAGCAGGCCGGTCAGGATCGTATTTCGTCTTATAGTATCACCTACCATAAGCAAAACCGTAATCAGATTAGCGAAATAGCGTACAATAACGGAAGCACAGCTCAGTATCAGTACGATGCCAATGGTAATGTTAACCGGATCCAGCTTGATACTACTGTTTTGGAATACAGATTTGGTCCGGAAAACAGGCTTAATTCTGTGAGATTTCAGTCGGAAGATATTGCTATAGATACTTTTGCTTATGATGCAGGCGGTGATCGTGTACTGAAAAATTCCGGGGATTCGGTCACCTATTACATTACCCCATTGTATGAAGTAACCTGGGTAAAAAGTACAAACAGCTATGTGCATACCCGATATGTAGGTGGCCCCAAAGGGGTGATACAGGCGAAGTCTCAGGCCGGAAGCTCTGTCGGGCTGCTTACTACTGAAAAGGGTTGGATGGATACCTGGTTGCCTCGTTTTTGGGATGATATGGACAGCGGTAGCCTGCTTTATGCTGTAAGCATTTCTCTGTTTATATTCTATACACTGATTTTTGTAGTATTTCTGCTGTGGGGAGCAAGAAACTGGTGGTATTTACTACGGAGAACAGGCCGGCTGACTACCCGGGGAGGTATTATGCAGATGAAAGCTGCATTATTCAGTTTAGCTACTTTCAGCATCTCAGGGTGGAAAGATAAATGTATATCGGGCTTGTTCCTTTGGATAATACTGGTCACTCAGGCTATTCCCGTGCATGGACAAACGCAGCCGGGCAATGAAGCAGAATCCGGGTCGGCTGTTTTTTTTACATACGACCAGATAGGAAGCAATATACTTGCTACCAATCAGGCCGGCTCTCAGTCTACCACTATTGTATACAAACCGTTTGGTAGCATAGCTGAAGAGAAAGGTCGTGATGACTTCAGACCAAAATATACCGGTAAAGAGCTGGACAGACGTTCCGGTCTGTATTACTTCGGAGCCCGGTATTTTGATTCGGGACATGGGCATTTTATATCTCCGGACCCGGCTATGCAATACAGCAGTCCTTATATGTATGGATACAACAATCCTATGAGTGGAGTTGATCCCAACGGAGAAGCATTTGTACTGATCGCAGTGCTTGTTGTAGCAGGTATTATAGGAGCTTATGCAGGAGCCTCCATCGCCAATGGGACAGCCAATCCGGCCAGATGGGACTGGGCTTCCGGAAAAACCTGGGTAGGCATCGTCGGGGGAGCAGCGGTAGGAGTAGCCGTAGCGGCAGGTGCCGTGGCAGGTCTTGCTGCTCTGGGAGTAGTCACAGCAGAGGCCACAACAATCGGAGGATTCAGTGCAGGAAGCATTGCCCTCGCAGCCACCGATGTTGCTTTCCTTACCTATGATGCTTTCGAATTTGCGCTTAAGCCCAATGTAGAAAACGGAATATACCTCGCGTTGGATCTGATTCCTTTTGTAGGTCCATTGCTGGGAAGAGGTGTACATGCTATCCGGGGAGCTTCCAAGGGAGCCGAATTATCTCGTGGAGGTAGAGTGGCCGGCAATACAGAGGAAGTGCTTACCAAAGAATCCAGAGAAATTATTCACGAGGTATGCCCGCTTTCCTTCATAAAAGGTACTGAAATACTTACCTCCAAAGGGATGAAGGAAATCCAGAATCTGGAAGTCGGAGATGAAATCTGGAGCTATGACGAAGTTACCGGTGATAAGGTCATACAGCCTGTAAGCATGCTTTTTAGCAGGGAAGCAGAGGGTGTTGTCATGATTCAGCTGGAGCATGATACTATAGGAGCAACTCCTGAGCATCCGTTTTATGTTCGTGACAAAGGCTGGGTAGATGCAGGAGCGCTTCGTCCGGGCGATGAAATTATAGGCAATAGCGATCAGGCTGAAAAGATTCTTTCTGCAGAGTATATAGCCGGACCGGTAAAAGTCTATAATGTTTCTATTACAGGTACACATACCTACTATGTCTCTCAGGATTCTTTGCTGAGCCACAATCCGCATTCTGCATGTCTCAAAGCCAAAGGTAAACGAAGACCAGGATGGCGGAAAACATCTAAAAATGAAGTTTTTGGCCGGCAGACTATCAAAAAAGGAACGAATAAGGGGATGGTAAAAAGTGCGGTAAGTAATAAAATGTACCTGGGGACGCATAAAATTAGTGTGGGATCCAATGGAAGAAAACGTATTATATGGGATATCGATCATATTGTACCCTACAGATATTTGCTAAGTGAATCTTCTAAAGCAAAATCAGTGGTAACCTGGAAAATTATGCGGAATGTAAGCAATGATCCCAAAAACCTGCGATTACTTACCATGTCAGAAAATGTGAGCCACAAATTTGAGCTGACAGGGTCAGCGGCACGTAAAGGGGCCAGAAAGCTGCTCAGACAACACGGTGTAACATTTTAGCAGCCTGTCGGATAGCGGACTTTTTAAGTGAATCAGGTGCGGGATCGTATTCGGTCCCGCATCTATAATTTATGATTGTATATAGAGAATACAATCTTTTTAGATACCTTGAGTCGTTTGAGAATACACAACTATGAAGAACACTGATATCAGAGCTCAGCTCAGAAAATACATAGACAGTTTTTGCGGTATACCAGCCGATCAGGCAAGGGCAACTCATTCTGTAAGTGGAATCAAAGCCGGGTTTGATATATTCAGATATGATGATGTCCCTTTTGAAGGTGCCAGTACACTGTGTACAGTGGGTATATCCGATGTTCAACTGCATCATTCAGATAGAAGTATGATACGAAACGAGCTGTTGTTCACTCTTCATACCGAGTATCTGTCTGATGAGCTCTACAACCTTATGTTTGCTGTCGGAACTATGCTGCTGGAAGAAAAAGAAGGGGTTGTTCCCGGGCAATTGATGGAGCTTGAAGAACCCATCATTGATGGTAGCTCAATGGAAGCCTTATTTTTCTATTCCCCCATATATTTTCCTGAAGAAATGTATATTTATAAAAAGACGGATCCTCCGGTTGTTTTTGTCTGGGCGGTACCCGTGACCCGGCGGGAAATGATGTATATTGAAGATAAAGGACATGAATCCTTTAGTGACTTGCTGGAGGACGCTGATCCTGATATGACTGATTTGTTCAGGGTTTCTGTTGTGTAGATAGGAGCTTTCAGAATAGTAAGCTGGTCGGATTAGTTCCTTGTTTGACTATTGATTTTTAAAAATAGAACGTACCACTATGATTTATATCTTGATGGGAGTGAGCGGTAGTGGCAAAACGACAGTCGGAAGACTTCTTGCTTCCCGCCTGCAGTTGCCTTTTCTGGATGCTGATGATTATCATCCTTTGGAAAATATCCGGAAGATGGCGGGGGGGATACCACTTTCCGATGCAGACCGGGTACCCTGGCTAAAGCTCTTGTCTGAAACACTGGCAGCTCACCGGCACGGGGGAGCAGTACTGGCATGTTCCGCCCTGAAAGAGATATATAGAAATAATCTTGTGGATAAGGAAGCGGATATCTGCTGGGTGTTTTTGCACGGAGATTTCAAGATAATCCAGGAAAGGCTTAAAGCCAGAAAAGGGCACTTTATGACTTCCGCACTTTTGCAGTCACAATATGATACGCTGGAGCCGCCGGTTTATGGGCTGCATTTGGATATTGCAGAAGAACCTGATAAACTTGTAGATCTTATTCTTACTAAATGTTCCTAGTATGCAATCAGAGTTTGGTATCATCGGACTTGGTGTGATGGGCAGAAATCTGGCCCTGAACCTTGCGGGCAGGCAGGTGCGTTTGTCTGTATACAATCGGCATATTGCTGGTATAGAGGAAAATATTGCTGGTCATCTGCTGGCATCGGTTCCCGATACTTACGATATGCAAGGCTTTGATGATCTGGCAGCATTTGTAGACAGCCTGGAGAGACCCAGGAAGATTATGCTGATGATTACTGCCGGCACAGCGGTGGATGAGCAGATCGGGCAACTGTTGCTTCTGCTTGAAGAGGGCGATATAGTGCTGGATGGGGGCAATTCCTATTATAAAGATACTTCCCGCAGGGCAGAGCTGCTGAAAAGCCGTGGTATTCATTATATCGGAACCGGTATCTCGGGCGGGGAAGAAGGGGCGCTGAAAGGACCTGCTATCATGCCGGGTGGTACGAAGGAAGGATATGAAATAATAGCGCCGTATCTGCATAAGATTGCTGCCAGAGACAGTAAAGACAATTCCTGTACGGCATATATAGGACCTGAAGGTGCAGGGCATTTCGTGAAAATGGTTCATAATGGCATTGAATATGCCGAAATGCAACTGTGGGCAGAGACGTATGCGTTGCTTAAAAAATTTCTTTGCCTTGAAAATGTGGAAATTTACGGTATTCTGAACGAGTGGCAGAAAGGCAGCCTGAAAAGCTATCTGCTCGAAATCACTATTGATATTCTCAACTATAAAGAAGGCGATGGCCTGTTGCTGGATTATATACTGGATCAGGCAGAACAGAAAGGAACAGGCTGGCTGTCGGCTGCTACAGCACTGGAATACGGGGTGCCCTATGATACGCTTTCACTGGCTGTGATGGCCCGCAATCTTTCAGCTGCCAGACAGGACCGGCTGGCGGGTGCTGCCCTGTACCAATACCAACCCGGGAAATATAAGGGAAATAAAGAAACGTTTATACATTCACTGGAAAAAGCCTGTCAGGCAATTCGCTATATCAATCATGCCCACGGTTTTGATCTGATCCGCAAAGTATCAGGGACCCATAGCTGGAATATAAATCTGAGCGAGCTTGCCCGCATATGGACCAATGGCTGTATTATCCGGTCATCGCTGATGGAAGAGTTGGTTGAACTGTTTCTGGAAGGTGATAGCCTGCTGCTTATTCCCGAAGTAGCTGAGCGGCTCAGTGTCTGGCGCAGGGATCTGGCTTTTGTCGTAACGGAAGGCTTACGGGGAGATATAGCTCTTCCCGTATATTCAGGCGGACTCAACTATCTTCTGGGGTGTATTACCGCCAGTTCTCCGGCCAGTCTGATCCAGGCACAGCGTGATTATTTCGGGGCGCATACATACAAACGGATCGATAGTGATCCGGAACAGCGTTTTCACACCAACTGGGCTTCACACTGATGGAAGAAAGTCAGCTTTTGCTAGCAGTTGTATCAGGCATTGCCCTTCTGCTTTTTCTGATTCTTTACCTCAGGATACAGGCTTTTATTTCCCTTCTGCTGGCCAGTATTGCTGTTGGAATGATAGCCGGAATGCCGCCTGCCCGTATTCTGGAAAGCATACAAACCGGTATGGCGGGTACACTTGGCTTCATATCAGTGGTAGTCGGCCTGGGGGCAATATTTGGTGCTATACTCGAACAATCGGGAGGAGTGCAGGCCCTGGCCTCAGTTATTTTGCGGAAATCGGGACAAAAGCATGCGCATTGGGCGCTTATGATTACCGGTTTTTTTGTCAGTATTCCCGTTTTTTTTGATGTAGCTTTTATCATACTGGTGCCTGTTGTATATGCCCTGCAGCAAAAGACCGGCAGAAGCTTGCTCCTGTTTGGCTTGTCTCTGCTGGCCGGACTGGCTGTTTCTCATAGTTTTATTCCACCGACTCCCGGCCCTGTGGCAGTAGCGGAAATGGTGGGTGCAGATCTCGGGGATGTGATTCTGATGGGCGCTCTTGCGGGTATTCCGGCAGCGATTGTAGCCGGACCAGTATTTGGCAGCTATATATCCCGCCGCATCTTTATCCCGGCTCCTGTATATACTCAGCCCGACACGCAGCCTGGAGCATTGCCTTCAGCCGGACTGATAGCCGGTCTTGTCGCATTGCCTCTTTTTCTGATTCTGCTCAATACCTTTTGTAACAGTGGACTCTTTGGGGTTCCGCAATCTGTAAAAAGTGTGGTAACCTTTACAGGTCATCCTTTTATAGCCCTGCTGATCGCCAACGGAGCAGCCTGGTATCTTCTGGGTGTTCGCAGAGGGTTTTCCAGACAGGAACTGCTTGATATGAGTGGGAAATCACTGGCACCCGCAGGTATGATCATACTTATTACCGGAGCAGGAGGAGTATTCAAGCAAATGCTTTCCGATACCGGAGCCGGGCAAATGGTGGCCGGATATATCAATGGTCTGGGAGGTTCCCTTTTCTTTTTTGCCTTTGTGGTGGCAGCTCTGGTACGTATTTTACAGGGATCTGCTACTGTGGCCATGATTACCGCTGCCGGTATGACAGCCGCTTTGCTGGAAGGCTCTGTATATACCTCTACCGACAGGGCGCTGCTGGTAATTGCCATAGCATCGGGAGCTACGATCATGTCACACGTCAATGACAGCGGTTTCTGGCTTGTAAGCAAATATTTTGGTATTACCGAGAAACAAACACTTCGGTCCTGGACGGTTATGACGACCATTATAGCCCTTACAGGCTTTACTGCGGTGCTTTTTATACACTGGTTTCTGTCATTTGTTTAGCTTTTATCGGGCAAAATCAGAACTTTACTTTCTATAGCTTGTTTTATTAGGAGCGAGGTTGTGAGCCACTTAAATAAAAAAGCTATGGAGGTAAAACGAATATTATTCCCGACCGATTTCTCCGAACCAACGGAAAACGCCCTGCCTTTTTTACTCAATCTGGCAAAAAAGACGAATAGTGAAGTCGTGTTTTTCAACGCTTTTGCTATTCCGGAAATGATCACCGATCTTCCTTACGATGCTATTGAGAAAGAGGTAGAGGTGCTGGAAGTGAATTCATCCAGACAGCTCAATGATCTGGTGGACAGAGTGCGGGAATACGAACCGGATGTAAAGCTTACTATTCTTTCCAGAGCAGGCTCTTTTTCGACTGAACTGAAAAATGTGATCGAGGAGTATGATATTGGTCTGGTACTGATGGCCACAAAGGGAGTGGATGGCATTGTGCCCGGAATCTTTGGTACACATGCAGCCCATGTGATTGAAAAAGTCCGCTGCCCCGTGATTGTGATTCCTCAGCAGACAACCTTGCGTACCGTAAAAAATATCGTATTTGCCAGTGAGTATCATGAAGAAGACCTTGATACCATAAAGTTTCTTGCCCGTCTTGCCGCTTATTTTGAGGCAACACTGACTATTGTCAATGTATACTCGGAAAATCTGATTCTGGAGCGGTTAAAAACCAACGAGTTTCAGCTAATGGTAGAAGAAATGGTGGTATACCACGGACTCAGGTTTAAATATATAAAGGGCGATGATGCGTTTCAGGCGCTTAGGGACTATGTGGAAGAAAACAGTGTGGATCTTCTTGCCATGACTACGCACCACAAAGGCATGTTCAAGCGGTTGTTTGAGGGTAGTATGACCCGCAAAATGGTGTCTAAGGGCAATGCGCCTATTATGGCCTTTCATTCAGTGGAATAAGAAAGTCTGACTATTTTTCAGACTTCCTTATTTTATACAATACGGCAAACATTCGTCTTTGCGTTTCCTGCCACGTTCGGGCTTCGATAAACTCAGGGTACAAGGCAATCTTTGAGCTTCAAACTTCTTGGATAGTAGCTGTAAATCACTACAGAGAAGCGGGCTTCTGATCCTGTCTTAGCCTTTTATCAGCGTTTCCTGAGCGCTTCCCATTGCTCGGGAGTCACTATATCCAGATGATTGAATTCTCCGGCCCCGTTCAGCCACTCTCCGCCATCGATTGTAATCACTTCTCCGTTGATATAAGATGAAAAATCAGACATCAGAAAAGCGGCCAGATTCGCCAGCTCCTGATGATCACCGGCTCGTTTGAGAGGGATGCGCTCCCTATAATCCGGTATGTTGAGATCTTCGGGAAAAAGCCTGCTCATCGCTCCTTCGGTCGGGAAAGGCCCGGGGGCTATGGCATTGGAACGTATGCCATATTTAGCCCATTCTACAGCCAGGGAGCGGGTCAGATTGAGTACCCCGGCTTTTGCTACCGCAGAGGGCACTACATAGCCGGATCCGGTCCAGGCATAGGTAGTCGTAATATTGAGGATAGTGCCTTTCTGCTTGGCTTCGATCCAGTCTTTGCCAAGAGCCAGAGTAAAATAGTAGCTTCCTTTGAGCACAATATCCACTACAATATCAAAAGCCCGGTGACTGAGCTTTTCGGTGGGGCTTATAAAGTTGCCGGCCGCGTTATTGACCAGCCCGTTTATGGAGCCAAATACCGATTTGGATTCCTTGATGACCGCTTCTATTTCATGGTAATTGCGTACATCGCAGGCCAGAGGCAATACCCGTCCGCCGGTTTCTTTTTCCAGTTCGGCAGCGGCCTGTTCCAATACGTCTTTTTTTCTGCTCACAATAACCAGATTGGCGCCGAGTTGCAAAAAGTATTTTCCCATAGACTTTCCCAGTCCGGTACCGCCACCGGTCACCAATATCGTCTGGCCTTTGAGAGCGCCTTCTCTCAGCATGGGTTCATTGTATTGAAACATATCGATCTGTTTAATAATATACTGGTTATATTAACTCATTATACTCTTTTAAGCAAGTGCAGGATTGGCTTGCTTCGATAAAAAAGACCGGCTTCCGGAAAAATGTTATCAGTTTCCTGCTTTTTGCCGTGCTGATTGAATTTTATATTTTAACTGTTGTAAACAGATTTGTTGTCCTCATGTAATTAAATGCAGAGTTGTATTGCCGGCTGATAAAAAGCCGCTACAATGAACTACGGAAATGAAAACGGAATAGGAACGATGGTAAAGATTGACAGCGAGCTGGTCGGAAATGTATCAGCAAAGGCAAAAAACGCCGGCAGAAAGCGAATGAATCATAATTTTCATCAGGAGCAGAACGATACCCTGCAACGCATGCTCAACGCCATGGAACCCGGCACGTATGTACGTCCCCACCGCCATGTGGCACCGGCCAAAAGAGAGGCATTTGTAATTCTCAGAGGCAAGGTCGCTTTTATCGAATTTGATGATTACGGAACCATTACGGAGACTTGCATCATGGATGCTGCTGCGGGATGCTACGGAGCGGAAATCACTCCGGGAGCCTTTCATACGTTGGTCTCACTGGAACCCGGCTCCGTGCTGTATGAGATCAAGGATGGGCCCTATGACGCAGATACAGACAAGGAATTTGCGGATTGGGCCCCGGAAGAAGGAAGTGCAGAGGCAGTGGAATATGTGAAAAGGCTTACAAAGATATAAGTGTATTTATCAATCAGGGCTTTCTTACGCAACATACTCCTCAAATAAATGCTCCAGCAGGCCGTCCAGATCTTCTGTCAGGCCGGGGTGAGGACGGGAGGTCTGAAGTACAGAGCTTCGCATGGCAGTAAGCCAGCGGAACCGGGCCGCCTGATTATTCTGAGCAATGGGGCCGCCGGTTTTACCACCCAAGCATATTTTTTCAAAGGCATTGAGATGCGCTTCTATCGTATCGATATCGACTTTTGGGTCAAGACTGAGCAGTTTTTCTTTGCATAAATGTAGCTTGCATTTCAGAAAACCCTGTTTAGGCGAACAAAGCAGGATACCGGCATTGATAAACTCTTCGCGCTCTACCCTTGGTACCACGCGAATAACGGCATATTCATATAAGTGCATGGCGGGCGCGTTTTGCTTCGTTTACAAACAGATCGGCATGACTCAGCCGGGTCGTCAGAAATTCTTTGTAGACCGTTTTCAGCTCGTCCGGCGTGCCATTTTCTCCTGAAGCCATAAGCCATTCGTCCGGAATAAGCTCCACGATCTCTTCCAGTCGGGCAGGAGTAAGGTGTTGGAGATTTAACTCGTTTGCCTCATCCATCCGGCTGGCAACCGGTAGCAGTACATGGTCCTTGATCAGGGCAAAGGGGCTGCGGACGTGCTGTTCTATATTGCTCCAGGAATGATGAAAGAGAAAAGAGGCTCCGTGGTCGATCAGCCAGAGTTCCCGGTTCCAGATCAGCATATTGGTATTGCGGAATGTACGATCTACATTGGTGATAAACGCGTCGAGCCAGACAATGCGGGAGGCAAGAAGCGGGTCTATTGGTGTCACCGTGGGATCGTAGGTGATAGCTCCGGACAGAAAATGCAGCGCCAGATTCAGCCCCCGGCTTGCTTTGAGCAGATCCTGAATTTCCTCATCGCCTTCCGAGCGTCCGAATTCCTCAGCCAGCCTGGCAAATACCAGTTCCGGAACTTTCAGTCCGAGCGTCCGGGCTATTTCGCCGCCCAGCAACTCAGCAATAAGCGCTTTTTCGCGCTGACCGGCCCCCCGAAATTTGAGGACATACTTAAAGCCATCGCTGGCTTCAGTCAATGCGGGCAGTGAGCCGCCTTCCCGAAGGGGAAGCATATAGCGGAGCACATCTACGGTTCTTAGTGAATACATTTTGGCTGTTGCAAGGATTAACTCCGGGTAAATATATGTAGAATTATCGGATAGTTGCTTCCTGATCCGGACGTAGCGGAAAAGTAAAAATGGTTTGTTTATATCTTTTTTTATTTGCATATTAAATAAATAGCGTGTTATGCTGAATTGACAGAGTTTGTTTATAGCGAGCAGCAGAACGGGGAGGATTTTTTATTAATGTTCAGTAAGGGTGATTCGCTGATAATAACAATATTGCCAGGTGCTGGTTTTCTGGTTTCTGCAGCAGCGCCCGGGAGTTTGTGCCGCAATAAGACGCTGGTTTTATGATAGACTTTTACCAACCAAACTATTATATCTTATGAGAAAACTGTCTGGCTTTTCATTTACTTTATTTTTATTGTGTATATCCTTTTATAGTCCAGCTCAGGATCCCACGCTCGAAATCGACCAGGTGCTGATGGATGGCACAAGGATGTCGCAGCCCTGGGGAATGTGCTTTATAACAAGCGATGAATTGCTCTTTACCGAGAAGGATGGCAGATTGTACAGATATGTCATCTCTACCGATACCAAAACCCAGATAACGGGCACTCCGGCTGTTGCTGTAGTAGGGCAGGGAGGATTGCTTGATGTGGCCCTGCATCCTGATTTTGCTACCAACAGGTATGTATATCTTTCGTATTCTGTTTCCGGTCAGGGTGGATACACACTGGCGATAGGAAGAGGAATTCTTGACGGGAATCAGCTGACCAGCTTTTCGCAATTATTTACGGCGCTGCCTTACCGGGGAGGAGGGAATCACTTCGGGAGCAGAATTGCTTTTGACAATGAGAATCATCTGATTTTCTCCTCCAGCGACAGGCAGGAGCAGGACAATGCCCAGCTGCTGAGCAACCATATCGGCAAAGTTATACGCCTGAATGACGATGGTACTGTCCCGGAAAATAATCCTTTTATCGGGATAAATGGTGTAGCGCCCGTGATATATAGTTACGGACATAGAAATATTCAGGGGCTGGTAGTCGATCCCCGAAGCGGAAAGATATTTGCTCATGAGCATGGTCCTATGGGTGGAGACGAGCTGAACCTGATCGAAGCCGGAAACAACTATGGCTGGCCAAGCATCACCTTTGGGTTAAACTACAACGGAACAATTATTTCAACGGATACGGCCCGTGATGGAATGGAGCAGCCTGTCCGCTACTGGGTGCCGTCCATCGCGCCAAGCGGTCTTGCCATAGTGCCTGTAGTGGGAGAGGAGGAAGATGAGATCAATTTTATCTTGGGAGCGCTGGCCGGCAAACAGATTCAGTGGGTGAAAATTAAAAATGACAAGCATGTCGCTACGTATTCTTTTCTGCACAATTACGCCCGGTTCAGAGACGTGGAGGTTGCTCCCGACGGACAGCTATATGCTCTTACCGAGTCGCCCAACAGTCTGATACGGCTGAGAACAAATCAGGTGATTACCGGTGGAATAGCAGGTTTCGGGCCAGCTGCAAAAAACATGTTAGTGTATCCTAATCCGGCCGGAGACTATATTCAGGTTGATGTACAGGATTTTGCCGGTCATACGATGGAAATAAATATTTTCTCCAGCCAGGGAGTATTGATGACCACCAGTCCGGAAGCAAGTTCTGCATCCGGTTCGGGAATATTGAAAATTGATACGAGACACCTGGAGTCTGGTATGTATCTGATTGAACTGAGATCAGAAAACAAGGTAGTACCATTGAGATTTACCAAGCTATAAAACAGACTGTTTGAAATCTCTGTTTTTAGATTACTATGGCGCGAGATCTGATTGTAACAGTCTCGCGCTTTTGTTTTATCCGGACGGTCTTGTCTCCGCATGCCCCGGAGTCCTTTAGCCCGCTGATTCAGCTTCCGCCAGCTCTTTCAGCTTTTGATTCATTTGGATGAAGCCATTCCTGGTATTTTCGGTATTAAACAGCCAGACAAAAATACCTCTGAATTGCTCGCTATGGACAAATCGTACCGTACCCTCACCATTGTCAGTAAGCTCAAACCGGTGCTCGGTGCTCTCCGTCAAATAATCCCTTAAACAAGATGCTGCCCAGCCAGCGCAATTCCCGGTTTTCTGTTTTGGTAAGTATAATGGGTTTGAAGGTCATGGCCTTGTTTTTAGGCGGAGCTATATTGACCGTAATTTTCTCTCCTTCTTCTACTGTGCCGGTTATGGATCGTATGAAAGGATTCCAGTCCGGGTACTTTTCAAAATCAGTAAGGATAGCCCATATTTTCTCCGGTGTTGACCGGATAATGATTTCTGTCTTGATTTCTTTTGCCATAACTGTTACATGAATAAGGATAGTGACTATTGCCAGCGATAGACGCTTCATCTTTTTATTTTAAGTATATGCTGCAAAGATCGCTCATAACCGGCAGTTTGGGCTTGATAAAAATCAAGAATTCAGGAAAGCTGCTTTTTTCGTATCCGGCTAAACGTTTCCGGAGTCATGCCGAGCATGGAGGCGATGTATTGCAATGGCACCTGATTGAACAGTTCGCGGTTGTGTTCGAAGAAAAACTGGTATCGTTCTTCGGCTGTCATGGATAGGTGGCTGAAAATCCGGTCCTCCAGCATGGTAAAGCAGTGACCGATGAAAAGTTTTTCCAAAACCGGCCACTGAGGTACTGCATTTCCGATCTTCTGATAATCTTTCTTATGGATCGTAAGGATTTCCGTATCGGTCAGCGTCTGAATGGTCCATCGGGCCGGATTGCCAAAAATAAAGCTGGCCAGATCGGTTATGAAATAGCCCTTGGCTGAAATCCACTGGGTAACTTCCCTTTTTTCGGTTTCGACAAAAAATCGCACAAAGCCGGATTGTACAAAACTCAGCCGGTCGCATTGCTTGCCTGTGCGGAGAAAATAATCGCCCTTTTTCAGCGTCTCCGGCTCAAAGCATGAGGTAATTGCTTTCAGATCTTCGGGAGTTATAACTCCAAAATAGGATTTTATGCTGTTTTCAAGTTCTGTCATGGGGTGCTACTCGTCCCCATATAATTTCTGGATAAGCATTATCTTTTCCTCTAGAAGCTTTATTTTATCCTCATATAATTTAGCTTCGGTAGTCGTACAGCCAAATTGGATATAGCTATGCGTGTTATTGTTGCCACAATTATTAAAGACATTTTTCTCATCAAACGAAACCAAATCTTCGACTCTTAGGCCCAAGGCCTCGGCTATTTGGGTAAGTCTGGAAAATGACACATCTACCTCTCCTCTTTCGATCTTGCCATAACCCTTTAGGGACATATTGAGCCTTTCCGCCAGATGTTCCTGTGTGTAATTTTTCAATTCCCTTATTTTTTTGATCTTATATCCTATTTCCATGGCATAAAGATATAATATAAAGAGTAAAAAGGGAACCATAGGTTCCTTTTTTAGAACCCATGGTTCAGTTTAAATCCAATAATATTGTGCAACAAATAATTGCCATATGAGGGTGAAACAACATATTCTTTTTCTATTTATTACGCTCTCTTTTTCTGGGTGCATTTCTCTTTATCCAAGATTTGACAAAATTCCATGCTCAGAATTGAATAAGGATTCCAGAGAAGACATCAAGAAAATAGTATTAGCGATGGGGTTTAAGGAAAAAGACATAGCTGTAACTGACCAGTATGTCAGGTATCATAAAAAGAAAACTATTGTATATGCTGATATACAGAAAGCGTACATTGCAACAAAAAGAATGCTCAAAGGCAAGAGGTATACAATCGTGACTGTTATGAAGAATAGAGACAAACATGTTTTTGTTACTTTTGATTTTGACTTAGCCATCAAAGTATACAGCACATTGGAATGCTTGGCGGGTATACCGGATAAGAAAGAAAAGCCAACTCCGGACAAGTATAGTCAACTTGAGCGACTCAAGAGGTTGTTGGATTCAGGAGCAATCAGCGATGAGGAATATGAAAAGGAAAAACAAAAAATATTAAGATAAAATAATTATCCGCCTTCAAGTACTTCCCAAAATAGGCATAGGCTGCTTCTGGCTGTCTAATTTTAGTGATAAACGTATTACCAGCTAGGTGGTGGGTATATTCAAAACTACTTAGATGAGTTTTGTTACAGACTAAACATGAGAATTTCAAGGATACTTTATTCGATAGGCTCGTTATGGCCTGTCTTCTTTAGTACTGGAATATAGATGTCTGGTTACGGATAATCATTTAGAGAAATTTAAATCAACTATAAAAATGTTTGAAAATGCTTGGAATAATATAATAGACTGGTTTCGTGATAGAAGTGAAAGGTTAAAACTTGTACGGAGTTTTAATGAGTCTGCAAAAAAATCTTTTGTTTCTGGAATTGCCCCCACACTTTTAAAAGCAGGTATCTCTAAAGGAGAAAGCTCATATAAACACCAGTTTTCAAATTGGTTAAATTCTGGCTATAGAATTCAGGCTTTTACAGGTAGAATCCTTACAAAAGATGAGCTTATTTATATAGGTAAGGTCATTCTTGATGATAGTGCTTTGGTTCGTAAGTTAATTGTACTTGGTTTTGATACATTAGAAATACACGGAGATGCTGGATCTTACGGATGTAGATGGCAGCTAAAGGACTATATACCACTTCCCAAATTCAATGAAAATGAATGATACAATCATCCAAGACAGCATTAAAGTAGCAAGTAAAGCTATTTCAAAAGTTGCAGAAACTGATGAATCAATAAATTGGTGGATGTGGCTTGCAATTGCTGAGTTAAGTATAATTATTTTTCTTTTTGTGAAAGAAAAACTTAAGCAAAATGTTTTTGAAAAACAGCGTTTTAAGTCTGAGTCTTTGAGGCAAGACATAGATTTTAATAATATAATTAATAGCTCTTTTAATTCTATAAAACTTTATGATGAACTTAAGGTTAAATGCCACCCAGATCGTTTTTCAATGGATAAAGGAAAGAATTTAATAGCAGAAAATATTTTCCAGGAAATAACAATGAATAAGACTAATGTCAGGCGTTTGCTTGAGTTAAAGGAAGAAGCAATTCAGAAACTTGATATAAACTTTTAAAAATTAATATGGAGAAACTTATAATCTTAGTAATAGTTGCGACCCTTGTTGCTTTAATTGGTCGGAATCGCAAAATTGGATATGGCTGGAGTTTTTTATTGTGTCTATTCCTTTCACCAATTATCGGGTTAATAATAATTCTCTTCTCAAAGAAAGTGGATAGCGTTGAATTCGTTGACGTTAAAAAAGATAATGAACTAAACTAGAGAAATATGAGAACTACTGGAATAATTTTACTTGTAATTGGTATTCTTTCGACACTTGGCGGTTTTCTTGGAGTGATTTCAGGACGGGAACTAAATTTAAATGGTTTGGTTTTTGTCGTTTTAGGTGGGTTTCTTATATACAGAGCAAATCAAAAGAAAGAAGAAATAGAAAAGAAAAAGCAATGGGAAAATGGTAATATTGAAAAGGAAAAATAAAAGCCATATTCATAATAACAATAAGCGGTAGAGGGTTATGTTAACAACATTCTACATTTAAAAGATTGTCCAAATTAGTTAAAAAATGAAAGTGAAAATAAAATGCGTATTAGGAACCTTACTATAAGTTTTGGTATCAATGGTCACTAATGGCTGCAATATATGGTTCTTTCAAAAACGTTTGTATCGGAGTACCTTACCCAGTAGCTTCGACTTTGCCGAGTGATGAATATTACTAGGCCTCCGGCTGGGGATGAAGCAATTATCCTTAAGGTATGCTATGTTAATAAGAGACAAAATAATCCTTGTCACTAGTGTGGATTGCCAATGGACATGTTATTTTCCTTCTACTCCTTCACCAGCACCTTATCCACCCGCTTGCCGTCCATGTCCACGACTTCGAAGGTAAAATGCCGCCATTGCACTTTCTCACCGGTTTCGGGGATATGTCCCATGAGGTAGAGCAGCATGCCGCCAAGGGTGTAGAAGCCTTTGTCTTCGATATCTTCCGTATTTTCGACCTTGAAGTAGCGGAAAAACTCATCGAGAGAAATCAGGCCGTCGACCAGATAAGAGTTGTCGGAGCGTTTGACGATTTCGAGATTCTCACCGGTACGGTACAGAAGGCCGATCATCACCTTGAAAAGGTCATTGCTGGTCACCACCCCCATGATATGCCCAAACTCGTTGACCGCAATTGCGAAATAGCATTGGGCTTCTTTCATATGGTCCAGCAGCTTGAAGGCTTTGGTATTTTCCAGCACAAAAAGCGGCTCGCTGAGCAGCGAGCGGAGATCAACCTGCTCATCCTGGAGATATCCCTGTATATAATCTTTCAGGCGCAGTACTCCGATGATATTGTCCGTATTGCCTTCGTATACCGGAAAATGTGTCCGGGTGGATTCAGAAATAAGCTGCTTCTGCTTTTCCCGGTCATCCTCGATATTGAGCATAACCAGATCGTTGCGATGTGTCATCAGGGAGCCTACATCTGTATCACCCAGAAAAAAGACCCTGTCGACCATTTCCTTTTCTTCTTTTGCCACCTCCGGAGTCTGCTGCAGCATGTTGCGGATTTCTTCTTCCGTCACCTGATCGCCCTTGTCTGTTTTAATACGGAATATGAAAATCAGCACTTCGGTCGATTTGTCCAGCAGCCATACTGCCGGTCGCGCGATTACGGACAGCAGGTGCATGGGTATAGCCATGGCAGAGGCGATGCGCTCGGGAGCGCTCATTGCCAGTCTTTTCGGGAAAAGCTCACCAAGTATGAGGGTGAAGAAGGTAATAAGAACAACCACGATGACTCTGGAGAACAGCATGGCATTGGCAGCCAGGAGCGGTACATCATCGAGGACTTTTTCGAGGGAGCGTGCTATGGAAGCGCCTCCGTATACACCGGTAAGGATACCGATCAGGGTGATTCCGATCTGAATGGTGGAGAGAAAACGGCCCGGCTGCTCGGCAAGTTCCGCGGCCTGTCGGGCTCCTTTGTGACCGGCGGCGGCTTTGTTGCTTAACTTGAATTTTTTGGAAGAAAGCAGCGCAATCTCCGACATGGAAAACAGTCCGTTGAGCAATATCAGGGCGAGTATAATCAGTGACTCAATCAACATGGCTATATGAAGATCCCGTACAGATTAAAAAGTACTGATGTGGATTTTTTACACAGAATAACTGCCTGGTATAGACTGCTCATAGATTTTGCTCTTTAACAATTGCAAACTGCCATGAGACAATCTTGTTGGTCTGGAAGATTTTTTTTTACGGGAAAAGCGGGAGAGGTGCCTATGTGAAATGTTGCCGGAGCGGTTTAAACCGGCGACGAATCTCTCTCATTCATTCTTATAAAAAAAGCCACCCTTTGAAGAGTGGCTTTTTATGATTTATCCGGTTTACAGCAAACCGGGATTATCCAAGGCTGATCTGCTTCATGGAAGTCATTGCTTCACGAAGCTCTGCACCCACGATTTCGATCGGGTGGTTGCGGATGATCTCGTTTACAAGGATAAGCGTTTTGTTGTCTACACCGTTGTCTTTGCCTTCGTTGTAGTTACGCCCGATTACATCGGTATCGATTTTAGCCATAAAGTCTTTTAGCAAAGGCTTGCAGGCATGGTCAAACAGGTAGCATCCGTACTCGGCAGTATCGGAGATTACTCTGTTCATTTCGTATAGCTTCTTACGGGCGATGGTATTGGCGATAAGCGGAGTTTCATGGAGAGACTCGTAGTATGCGGACTCTTCGATGATACCGGCTTCGGTCATGGTTTCGAACGCAAGCTCTACACCAGCTCTTACCATGGCTACCATTAGCAGGCCATTGTCATAGTATTCCTGCTCAGTGATTCTGACATCACCAGCCGGAGTTTTCTCAAACGCAGTCTCAGCGGTAGCGGCTCTCCAGGTAAGCAGGTTTTTGTCATCGTTTGCCCAGTCTTCCATCATGGTCTTGGAAAATTCTCCGCTCATGATATCATCCTGATGCTTCTGAAACAGAGGACGCATGATTTCTTTCAGCTCTTCAGACAGCTCAAGCGCCTTGATTTTTGCAGGATTACTCAGTCTGTCCATCATGGCAGTGATACCGCCATGCTTCAGCGACTCGGTGATTACTTCCCAGCCGTACTGGATAAGTTTGGCAGCATAACCGGCATTAATGCCTTTTTCCACCATTTTGTCAAAGCAAAGGATAGAACCTGTCTGCAACAAACCGCAAAGGATGGTTTGCTCACCCATAAGGTCAGATTTAACCTCTGCCACAAAGGAAGATTTCAATACACCGGCTCTGTCTCCGCCTGTACCTGCGCAGTATGCCATAGCATAATCCCAGCCTTTTCCTTCCGGATCGTTTTCAGGATGCACAGCGATAAGAGTGGGTACGCCGAATCCTCTTTTATATTCTTCTCTTACTTCAGAACCTGGTGATTTCGGAGCCACCATGATTACAGTGATATCCTTACGGATCTGCATGCCTTCCTCCACGATGTTGAATCCGTGAGAATAGGAAAGAGCCGCACCTTTTTTCATAAGCGGCATTACCGCGTTGATTACAGAAGTATGCTGCTTGTCAGGAGTAAGGTTGATCACAAGGTCGGCAGAAGGAATCAGTTCTTCATACGTTCCTACTTTAAAGCCGTTTTCACTGGCGTTTTTCCACGACTGTCTTTTCTCTGCGATAGCCTCTTTTCTCAAGGCATAGGAAATATCGAGTCCCGAATCACGAAGGTTCAGTCCCTGATTCAATCCCTGTGCGCCACAGCCAACGATCACGATTTTCTTTCCTTTTAATGCGTTTACGCCATCAGCAAACTCGCTGCTGTCCATAAATTCACATACCCCAAGCTGGTTCAGTTTCTCACGAAGAGGAAGTGTATTAAAATAATTAGCCATTATTACTTGTATGTTTATTTTTTTAAACTTTCTGAGTTTTTCAGGATTACAAAGCTGCGAATATTTCTTCAATAAGAAATAAAACTATTGAGATTTATTTAGGTACTTTTTATGGATTTTGACCGGACATGCAATCCTGTACAGATTCCTGTAAAGATTAAAATTTCTTTACTATGAAATGCTTAAAGAATGGTGCTTATCATGGCAGTCCGCTGCATGCTGAAGCTCCCGAAGCCTACAGATCGTACAGGATTCCGCCCCGTATCACAGGCATGTTGTTGGGATTATTCTTGTCCTGAAGCACATCATATAGTATGGAAGCCTGGACGCGGGTCTTGTCATTGAGTCTGGTTTCGTATCCGGCTCCTACAGGCAGTGATATAGTCCAGACTCTGTCGTGTATGCGGGTGCCATCGGCAAATACAGAAGTTGTCTGGGTATTGAGTGTCTGAAACTCGGCATGTAGAAAAGCGTTTTCGATCAGATGATACTGTCCGAATACCCGTGCACCCATCGAAAAAAACTGCTGGGCCGAATTGTCCGGTTTTTTGTAGGAGAAAATAGGGGAAACTCCGCCATTGAATGCCTCGAGCCGGTAACCGACCACAGGAGCGATATCGGCATATACTCCATTGTCATAACTGACACTGACATTGCCACCGGTGAATACCTGAGCGCTGACACCTGCAGAAAAAGCGAGAGACAGGCAGATGAAAACGAAAATTCTGAAAATAATTTGCACGATTGTTTACTTGATTTTGATGGATATTATTCTGTTTTTGATAGTATGGCTGTGCCCAGAGGGCGCAGATCCTTTTTCTGAACAAATTCACTTTCGCCGCTTCCCTGACTGCGGATTGTATAGAGGTGAATATACAATGCCGGGGCTTTGCGGAAGGAAGGATGAAGCTTCTCAAATTTAAAAATAAAATCCTGATCTGTTTTGCCCGAACCGGTAAATATCGGTGCGGATGTCCGTAATTTGAACCAGTAGGGGTCGTTATAGGCTTCCCCGCTTTTTCTGGAGATACAGGATACGACAATGCGGTCGTAAATGAGACCTTCGGCTGTACCGGAAAAATACTGTCTGAAAGCCTGATTAGCCTGAGAAGCCCGGAGCACTACTTTTTTGTCTACAAACGTGTGAGGCATGGTATTGCCGGCAACCATTCGTACCATAAAATGCCGGAAGTCAAACGACTCGCCTTCCTGAATTTCGTAGACTGTTCTGAACGGAAAAGGAGCCCAGTAACCCCGTACCAGATCCATGCTGGCCAGTCTGTCGGCATAGTACAGAATCAGAATACCGCCGATGACAAGAGAAGCATCGAGTGTCTGATTGGCCATAGAAGGACCGTTTTCCCAGGCCACGATTATGTATTGAAGGATGAGTATGCTGATGAGAGAAAGAGAGACAAACATTTGCAGTTTGCCGGCATGCAGACGTGTCTGATAGGTAAAAGAAGGCGAATTGTTCAGGCAGTTATTGATAATGATGATCCAGATGGAAATGCTCAGCACAAAGACAAACAGAAACAATGGCAGTATTTTGATCACCAGAAAATAATCATACAATCCGTGCATGACAGAGCCAAGCAGGAAAGACAGCAGAAATCCGGCTACCGGATGCAGGTTCTGATACCGGTATCGGGCCAGAGCAAGTCCGTAGGCAACTATGGACGAGTCGATCATATGAGTAGGTACGGCTGTCATTGCCCGGCCGTGAATAATACCGTTGAGCGATCCGCTGAAGTAAAGTAGGTTTTCGATAAAAGCAAAGCCCAGCGCTGATACGGCGGCATAGAGTATATAGTCGTATGGCTCATTGACGATCCGCGGAGACCACCACAATATAAGCAGCAGAGGTATGATCTTGACAGATTCTTCGACCGCGCCGACCCTGAAAATATAAAACATCAGCAGGTCCCAAAGATCGTTGCCTTCAGCAAAATTGAAATTGAATTCCAGAAAGTCGGAAATATAAAATGTCAAAAAAGAAAAAATCATCCCGCCCAGCAGCGTCAGGGCAATATGGAGCTTATGTTCCTTTTCGAAAATATCCAGACCTACAATATAGACGAGCCAGACAATCATAATGCAGAAAGCAGCTATAAATCCGGTTATCTTGAAATTGCGGGCTACTATATTTAATGTGTCAAACAGGTAATGGATCAGGTAGTTGTATTTGAAGAAAAGATGCCGGGCTACCTCGTTGGGAATAAACGAGCTGGTTTCCGAATTGGTAGCCAGACTAAGCAGCTTGTCTTCCTGATTTTTGAGGGAATAAAGATGCACCAGCAGTTCCATGCAGGAGGGATATTCCCGGTTTTTGAACCGGGTAGCCAGTTCGAAGTGCCGGATAGCCATACTGGTATCGCCATAGGCCAGATACGATTTGCCCAGATAATTGTGGACATAGGGTATGGAGTCGGTCGTTATGTTTTGAAGATACTGGAGCGCTTTGTCGTATTCTTTCTGGTGATAGCTGATAATGCCCATTCCCAGGTAACCAATATTGACATACAGACTGTCACTGAGAAACAGCTGGTTGAAGTATATATTGGTCATATCATAATCATCCCGGCTATATTGCCGGTGATTGATCTCCCAGGTATCCGGAATTCTGAAATGGTGATATATATAATCGTACTGGGCTTCTATGTTGGTAATATCCGATTCTGCCAGTATTTTTCTTTTTTCATCTTTCTGCAAAAGGTTCTCTATACCGGGCGGAGGCTGTCCGGGCTGAAAATGATCCCTATCTGAGAGAAAGATATTCACAAAAAGGAAAGCTGATGTAAATATGGACAGGGTAATACCGGTAGTTCTGGTAAGACTGGAGCGCAAAAAGGATTTTCTGTCTTTGCTGGTGTAATACAGGTAGGCAAAATAAAAACAGAGTGCAACCAGCAGCCAGAAGTAAAAAGACCGTCCGGCAAAGAACGTTCTTTTGGCTGCTTCCTGTGCGGAACAGAGCACCGGCAGCAATAGTAAACAAACCAGCGAAGCAGATTTATGCATCAACACTTGTCAGCGTTTATTCGTTTTTTTGATTAAAAGTTACCTTTTTATCAGAAAATTGTAGAAAGATAATAAACAATAGGGTATTTTTAAGAATAAAAGCAGAGTATTTGTTTGTTCAACAGCCCGGATTATTACTGTGAAAGATTATTATGCCATGTTGGGCGTGTCCAGGCATGCCTCGGAAGATGAAATAAAAAAAGCCTATCGAAGGCTGGCTTTCAGGTATCATCCTGACAAAAATCCCGGAGAAGCTGCCAGGGTAAAAATGCAGGAGATCAATGAGGCATACGATGTGCTGGGTGATATTAATAAAAAGTATAATTACGATTTACGATACGACTATCGAAAGAGCCCTGCTTTCCGGAACCGGTCTGCACAGGGACAGCAGACTTCAACTAAAACGCAGCGCCAGACTCAGACAAGAACACAGGAGCGCAGGCAACCGGCAGGAAAAGCTTCGGGAAGCGCGCGTCCGCCATTTCGTAAAACTCCATATTATAACTATAAGGAACTGGCTCAGAAGGCCCGCTTCATATCTGCATTTTTTCTGTTTTACTGCTGTCTTCTTTCCCTGGATTATTTTATTCCGGCCAGATTTGATCAGGCACAGGTACGGCGTCTGATCAAAACAGGAGCCAAGGAAACGTATCTGGTTATAACAGATCTGGTTGATTTTCATGTCCGCTGCCACGGACTGAGCTTTTCTGCCAATGATCTGGTCAATGTTGAGATCACGCCGATATTTGGCATTGTCACTCAGATGCAGGTCAACGCCACTGCCGGCTATACATACAATGTGAGTGTCAGTTCGGTATACTCTCCGGTCTATTTCTTCGTTTTGATTGTAATGACTCTATCTGTTGGGGCTATTTATACAAAAAATAGTCAGCAGGCCTGCGTATTGACATTTGTTGCGGCCTTCTGCTCTCTTATAACAGTGCTTATCATTTATTAATCCGGGGTTTTCGCATATGAGCAAATGGATCGTGCGTTTTCTGTATCTGCTCCTCAGTCTGCCGGTATGCTATCTGGTACTGGTTCTGATTTTGTCTTCTGTGCCGGTCAATCCGGTGGAGACTGGCCCGATACCGGAAGACGGAGTATTGATTTATGTGCGTAGCAACGGTGCTCATACGGACCTGGTGGTACCGGTCCGAAATGCTATCCGCGACTGGCAGGAGCTGATCGATTTTGATGATTACCGGGAGGGTAATTACCGCTATATCGCATTTGGCTGGGGCGACAAGGGATTTTATCTCAACACACCGACATGGGCAGATCTGAAAATGTCCACTGCGGTCAATGCGCTGTCCGGAAGAGGGGGAACGGCATTGCACGTAACTTTGTATTCCGGTATGGCAGAATCGGACCATACCCGGGCCGTTTGGCTGACATCGGAACAATATCACAATCTGTCGGCTCACATAGAAGAGGCTTTTTACCACTCCGAAACGGGAGATCCGGTCCGGATAGATGCCGTTACGTATACATCCGGCTATGACCATTTTTATGAAGCTTCGGGAACATATTCCTGCTTTTATACATGTAATAGCTGGACCAACGAGGGATTGAAAAAGGCCGGAGTACGAACCGCCTTATGGGCTCCTGTTGAGTGGTCGGTGATGCGTTACCGCTGAATTGATTTATATGATCAGGCGCTTGAGCGGAAGTATACGATTGTGTGTAAAATATCTGATAGTCATTTAGTTGATTTGTATATAAGAATAAGCTACATCAACCACCCTACACCAGCTGTTCATTTTTTCCGTTTCTTTCTTCAGCAGGGAGTTCGGTGCCTCGGTAAGCTCAGTCAGCGTCGCGATCTTTGAGCCCTAAACCTTAAACTTATTTCTATTAACAGGTTAAAATATCTGTAAATCAATAGGTGATTAATTAGTCTTGCGATCCTGCGGATTTATTTTAACTTTCCTGTACTTTCCTTTTAACTTTCTGTGGGCTGCACTGTTTTGATTGGCAAGGAATCGATTTAATTGTGCTTATGGGTAACCCATATATTTCCCTTCTGCGAACGGCCTGGTCTTATGCGGGAAGGGAAAAGAGTCGCTTTGTACGTATTTACATCATGTTTGCCTTATCAAACCTGGTGGTTGCCGTAGCGCCGCTGCTCTATGGCTGGTTTATAGACGGATTGCAGAAAGATGGACTGAAAGCGTTGCGTTTTGCCTGGATTTATGCCGCTGCTTATGTAGGGCTTAAGCTGCTCGAATGGGTTTTTCATGGCCCGGCCAGGGTAATGGAGCGTAAGCTGGCTTTTCATATCAGCAGAAATTTTATGGTGGAGCACTACCATAAAGTAGTGCATATGCCGATGAACTGGCATCAGGACCATCATACCGGATCTACCATCAGTAAGGTAAGGAAAGGCTATGAAGCGCTGAAAGAGTTTTTTCAGAATGGCTTCCTGTATGTTTATGCTTTCGGGCGTTTTCTGTTTTCTTTCGCTGCCATGATATATTTCTCTCCGCTGTTTGGCAGTATTGCTGTAGTGCTGGGAGTTATTACCATCTTTATTATTATTCTGTTTGATAAACCTTTTGTCCGTACTCTGAAAGAAGTCAATGAAAGGCAACACTCAGTCATGGCATCGCTCTTTGACAGCCTTTCCAATATCATTACTGTGATTACGCTGAGGCTGGAACGCCAGATGGAGATAAGCATGCTGGACAAGATCAACGATGTGTATCCGCCTTTTTGCGAAAATGTGGTTATCAACGAGCTCAAATGGTTTGTTGCCCAGATCATGGTGGCGCTGATCTATGCTGTAGTGGTGCTGGGGTATGTGTATCAGCATATGGAGCCGGGCACTGCTTTTTTTATAGGAGGGCTCGTCACGCTGATTGGTTATGTCAATCAGTTTACGGGCGTCTTTAGCGATATAGCAGCTCAGTATACCAAAGTGCTACAGTTTAATACAGAGGTAGAAGCGGCCAGGATGCTTGTAGGCAATTATAAAATGGAAGTGCTGCCGCCTTCGGCCGGAATTCCGCAAAGCTGGAATGCTGTACGTATCAGCAATCTGAACTTTACCCATGCCTCGTCCCGGAAAGTGGCTGCGCTGACTTCTATTAACATGAAGTTCAGAAGAGGGCAGAAGGTGGCGCTGATCGGGGAGAGTGGCAGTGGCAAAAGTACTGTTCTGGCACTTCTGAGAGGTTTGTATCAGGTGCATGATGGCAGTTCGGTTATTTTTGTGGATAATCAGGAAGTGTCGTTCAGGCAGCTGGCTAATATGGTGAGCCTTTTTCCTCAGGAGCCCGAGATCTTTGAAAATACAATTCGCTATAACATCACCTTGGGGCTGGAAGTGTCTGAAGCAGAAATACTGGAAGCCTGCCACCTGGCCGGGTTCTATGAGGTACTGCAAATGCTTCCCAACGGACTGGATTCGTATATTCAGGAAAAAGGCGTAAACCTGTCGGGTGGACAGAAGCAGCGCCTGGCACTGGCCAGAGGTATTCTTGCGGCTCGTACGAGCCAGATCGTGCTGCTCGATGAGCCGACCAGCAGTGTTGATCCCCGCAACGAGTTATTGATTTATCAGGGACTCTTTGCGCAGTACTCAGACAAGATCATTATTTCATCTCTGCACAGGCTGCACCTGCTGATCAATTTTGATTATGTGTATATACTTGATCAGGGGCGTATACTGGATGAGGGAACTTTTTCAAGGTTAAAAGCAGAAAGCCCGATATTTCAGGCAATGTGGCAGCATCAGGAAGATGCCAAAAATGATGATCATGAATAAAAAAATCCCGTAAACTGACGAGGCTTGTCGAAGCTGTCAACTTACGGGATACCGTATCAGTTATATTTTTTCAATAATCAGGGTGATTTTGTTGAAATCTGCTGCTGCGTTGATCACCCTGCGGTAATCTTCGTACAGTCTGACCGGGAAATAAAGCTTCTTGTAGTATTCTTCTACTTCAATAATATAATGGTTGCCCTCCTGTTTGTAGGAAGAAATGAAAGCAATGATTTTATCATCATTTTCTTTGTAGTGGACATCCATATTGAGCGCTTCCGGGTTGGTGATTTTGTATCCGGCAGGCAGCTCAAACCGGATCTGGCGTCTGTAAAGACGCATAAAATCATTTTCAATATCAAGCTTACGTTTTTCTTCCTGGTACATTTCCATTTGCGGGCCTATCAGATCACCGACTTTGAAGAGGTATTTGTTGCCCGCTTTTTCCACAAGCTGGTCACTGGTCAGACTTGATTTTACAATAAAAGGCTTCTTGCCGAAATATTCCCGGCCGGCATTTTCTGCCTTGACGGAAGTGATTTCTGCATTGGTAATATAGTTGTGAATGATGGCTTCATTGGTTTTCTGAACATCTTCGGGGGACATATAGGAATAATATGGCTGGAAGTAATTGGCGTAATAGCCACCTAGCTGATACTCCAGGTCAACTACCGGATTGAGTATATTGTCGGTAAAGTTGACGGAAACATAGTGATTGCTGAAATTCCGGTCATGGTCAATAGGCGCAATATACTCAATCCGCCCTTCTGCGGATACGGATTTGGCATCGTGCTGGATTTTTTTCATAAACCAGCCGTAGTTGGCTGTATAATTGGCCGGTATATAGCCCAGACTGGACGTGACTTCAGAAGGAGAAAGAAAAACCTTCAGTTCGGGAAAGTAGAATAAGTATGCGGAAAGAAAATTGTATGCTTCAAAGTCCGGATCAAACTTGAGCTTGCTGCGGTCACTGGTGAGCACAAGCTCATAATCGATGCCTGCTTCGTTGAATATGGCTGCATACAGCTTGACCAGTCCATCCTCTGAGCCGACTTTGTTGTCCAGAATTCCGGCAATAGTTCCAAATACAGGATTAGGATTTTCTATTACCATTATGTTGTGTTTGATGTGCTGCTCGATGGCCGAAATTTTTTCTCTGATTCCTGCATATTGTTTCAGCTGCAGTTGCTGAACCAGCTTTTTGACTTTTTTCAATTCATTTTTCCCGGCCGAATAGCATACATTCTTCACCAGAGGACTTGTGATACCCGCATAAGTGATCAGATTGAATCTGCCAGACAGGCTGTTGCTTTCCAGCTTGTATATTAGTTGCTGCAGACTGGCAGTATAGGCGGATACCGCTTCCTCCTTCAGTGGCTCTATTTCAGCTGACTGAATACGTAATACGTTTTTGTCTTTTCTGGAAGTATCAGCTGTTGCCTGAGGAAGTCCGTTGTAAGATTTAATTTTAAAGGTCAGATATAGGGGAGAGATAAGCTCAAACTCAACATTTTTTCTCAACTCGTCACTTTGGATGATTTCTCTGGTACCGGTATAGTTAACAGGAGTGTTCATCAGGTACAGGTGCTCTATTTCACTGCCTTTTTCCAGCCCTTCCAATGCAAAAAAACGATAGACAGCCCGTGTTTTTTCGTCCGTTGCCTCACGGATATCTGCGTCAGAAAGGGTCCGGATCCTCCCGTCGGGTGTCAGCACGCGTACCTTGTGCGAAACATATTGAAACGATGAGCCGGAAGGAATATAGATACGGTTGTTTTCGGCAATGGCCTTGTCTGAATTGACCCTGATTACGGAGTGATGCAGAATGTACTGCGAAAGTCCGTCCGGAGTTTCATTGAAAAATTCAACAGCCCGTTTGTCTTTCAGTACCACTACTTCCATTGCCGCTTCTTCCGGGGTCAGTTTGTACAGGGAACGGCTGCTCTCCCAGTCGTACGCCTGGTAGTCAGGGGTGTTAGCCAGGCAGAATCCTGCTGTAACTATCCAGATGAAAAGAAATCCAAAAATGTTTGCTTTCATAATCCTTATAATTTGTTCAGTACCACAACTTCCGAGTATGCTTTATTTAATTCTTTAATCATGCTATTCCAGCTTTCAAAGCTATCTGTCTTCAATAGCAGTGTATTGGTATAAATAGTCCGGGTCATTTCAATACCGTTTTTTACTTTCCGGTAAGCTATATCAAATCCGTACCCCTCATTGGCAAATGATATATTGTCCGGAATATACCGAAGGGAGTATCCGTTTGGTATTTCGAGTGTTACGATATTTATATCCTGCTGGGTATTTTCGAGATCCATAGGATATTTACGGTCTTTCTTTATTGAAGAAGTCTGCCATAGTTTGCTCAGATGCATATTGATATACAATTCATTCCCCGCATATTTGATATAGTCATCGATATTGAATGTGTATTCAATGGACAGAGGCTGGTCCCGGTTATAAAGGTTTTTGATCTCCAGAGAGTCAATCAGGAATTTGTTATTGCCTTTGTTGTAAAAGTCGCGTAGAACTTTGCTCCACTCCCCGGATCGGGTGCTGAGAGTATAGGTCGAATTGATTTTTGTATAACCGCTTAAGCTGCTTTTGCCTTTGCCCAGTATTTTGTTTTGTGCAATCTGTATATTGACAGAGTCTGTAATGCGGCTTTCATCTGCAGGCAGGACAGGTACTTTGTGTACAATAAATGTATTGCTGTCGATTCCGATCAGGGCTTCCTTCCCCTGGATAAAGGCAGTTGGCATTCCAAACGGAGTATACTGTCCGGTGGCATCCAGAAAATAATACCGGTTTCCGTGGATATAGGTACATATCATATGGTTGTCTACAGAAGGAGTGGCAACCTCAGAGTAGGCGTAGGGTATATCGCGGCTTCCGATCCAGGTCAGGTAGGAAGGAATGCCTGCGTATTCGAGCATTTTTTGTATAATGCTTGACATATCCTTGCAGTCGCCGTAACGTTTTTCGCATACCGCTCTGGCGCTGCGTGGCACAAAACCGCCCATGCCGTCCTCTATAGCTATATACTTTATATTATCCTGAACCCAGTAAAAAACTTTCCGGACTGTTTCAAGATCGGAAGCAGAACCCGCTTTTAATGAATCGGTGATTTTCTTCAATTCTTCGCTATCTTCCTTATTGGCATCCTTTACCAGTGAATGGTACCATGTATACAGCTCCTGAGTACTACCAAGAATAGTCTCGTTTTTACCCCCCGTTTTATATGATTTGATCCAGGTAAGTATGTGCGGTGTATAGTATCTGGCATCGGGAGCATCGGACTCTTTGACCAGTTTTTCAATATCATGCATTGTCCATGTATAGGTGATATTGTTGCTTTTATCTTTCTGTGTAGTAAAGCTTAGCTTTTTCTCATCCATATTGATAAGCTTCCAGTCTATTTCTACATCAGGACATACAGTAATGCTGAACTCGGCTTTCAGTACGGGAATACCACGCTGGAAATAAAAAGATGGAAGAAAGCGGGGCTCTGTAATCTGCTTTTTGTATTTTACGTAGCTTTTGGTGCCCTGTTCCAGTTTGGGAAACAGGAAAGATACAGTTTTGCTTCCGTCGAAAAATACGGATCGGCTTAGTTTTTCCTTATGAGTAAAGTCTTTTACCTTAATCTCCCGGAATTTGTTTTTATCCGGGATCAGTGTGGCAGCCTCTATTGAAACGATATTGTCGAATTCGGAATATTCAATAGAGTGTTCAGAAAACAATCCGGCCATATTGTCAAGGTACATCGTTTCGGAATAGCGGTCATAGCCTATGCTCAGTCTGCCTTCGGTGAGACTGATATGTATATGATCTCTGTCCTGCAGGACAACTGCCCGTTCGCCGGCAAACCTGTCCGATAATGAGCGATAGTCTGCAGACTGTTGTCCGAAACATAGGTGTGATAGGAAGAAAAAGAAAACAATGCAGAAACGAAAATCCGGATTCAAGTCAGATAGTTTAAAGTTTAGAGAAAATAATGTCAGATTTGTCAGCCTGATTTAATGATATAAATATAACAATGAATGTCTTTGAAGCTTGTGTTCCGGCGGAAATTTAATTTTATTTCCCGGTTTTTCTGCTATGCTCCGGATCTGGTTATGTTTCAGAATGCCTGGGTTCTGCTTACCGGTTGCGGCGTACATGCGTCTGCCTTTAAACCGGTCTGACTTGTTACTGATGTTTTTTTGACTTAAGGATAAAATGTTGTTTTTTTATAGTGTTGATTTCTAAAATATTGATTAAGCTATGGAGTTGTTAGGGTATGCAAATTTTAATCAGAAGATGAATGTCCCAGCGTATAAATGAGCTCGAAAAGGAAATTGAACAATTAAAAGCCGAAAATAAGCGTCTCAGTCGGGTGGAGACTGATATTTATAAAATACTTTTTGATGCTTCACCGGATATTATCATACAGGTTGATACAGATTGCAGGATTCTGAAAATACATTTGCCTGACTATTCGGAGGATCAGTTAGTTGATCTAATAGGAAAGGATATTTTTGAAGTTGCTCCGCCGGAGCACCACTTTAAAATAGAAAGGGCGCTGAACAAAGTATTTACAACCGGAGAGCCGGTACACTATGAAACAGAAGGTATGGTTCTGGGTAGTTATAAATATCTGATGAATTATGTGTCTCTTTTGCCAGCCTCGGATGGGAGAGCGCCTTCTGCCTATTTTTTAATCCGGGAGATTACCATGCAAAAACTTTCGGAGAAAAGAAACCGGGAAAATGACAGAAAGCTCAAAGTGCTTTTTGAAAGTTCCAAGCATATCCACATTCTCCTGGATCTGAACGGAGAGATTACCTGGTTTAACCAGCAGGCGAATCTCTCCGCCATTACTTTTTATGGTAAAGAACTGAAAAAAGGAAAAAACGTAACCAGATATCTTTCCGGGTATCTTCTCAAGCAGTTTGATGAATATTATGATAGGGCCAGAGAAGGAGAAACTGTCAGTTTCTATCAGAGTCATATAATCGGACCTGAAGAACAGTGCTATCTGGAGGTATTGCTCCAACCTATAAAAGAAAGCGGAAAACTGACACGAATTTCGCTGGTTGGTGTAGATATTACCGAATTGAGAAAAAAAGAAAATAAACTGGTAAAAATTAATGAAGAGCTCATTTTGCAAAATCAGCAGCTAAACCAGTTCTCTTATGTGATTTCTCATAATTTGCGCGGGCCCATAGTCACATTGCTTGGTCTTATTAATGTGATTGAGGAATATAACGATGATATGCATCTCAAGGAGGAGATGTTTATTCACATTAAAAAAACTGCGCTGAATCTTGATACCGTTATTAAGGATTTAAATTTGCTGCTTTCTCAAAACGGAGATCATGCTCAAATAAAAAGTCTGGTTTCTCTGGAAGATGAAATAAAAATGGTAAAGAATTTACTGAAAACGCAGATAGAAGAATCCAATGCAATACTCGTTTATGATTTTGACGAAGTGCCTGTTATTTATTCTGTTACCAATTATATTCGAAGCATATTTATTAATCTTATTTCAAATTCAATTAAATACAGGAAGCCGGATAGTGCAGTTTTCATTGGTGTCCGAAGCCAAAAGGGAGATAATGATAAAACAGAGCTTATTTTTGAAGATAATGGGCTGGGGATTGATCTGGAAGCCAATGCGCACAAAATTTTCGGGATGTATAAGCGATTTCATAATCATGTGGAGGGAAAAGGATTAGGCTTGCATCTTGTGAAAAATCAGGTTAGTATGATGAATGGAACAATTGAAGTACAAAGCAAAGTAAATGAGGGGACATGCTTTCGGATTATACTATAAAAAAAGCCGTTTGAGACAAACGGCTTTCTGAAAGATCTGATTCGGTGCTCGTGTATTATTACAAGCCGAATTAATTCTCAATTATTAATTATACAATTAAAAAATATGACTGAATATTATTTAAATAAACAATATTTTGAATAGTTGACAATACGCAGCAATTAGCCTTTAATTGCTTTTGGTCGTATTGTTCCCTTTTGAGGTTGAAACCTTGAACTGTGAATTGGCAGCTTTTGCTTGTTCCTGCTTTTTCATTCTTTCTTTGTGCTGATAATAATCAGAAATTGGTGTTCTTGATCTCACGGTCATAAAAATTTATACTTTTAGAAATTAAACGAATTATTAAAATAAAAGGTTTTAGGAAAATACCGGTTCTTTCCGGATTTTAACCGATTTATCTCTGGTTGAAAGACCTCTGTTTATATAATTCTTATTAAATGAATTTGTTATAAAACTTCTGATTTATTATTTAAGTTCCGATTTTTATCAGAAAAGGATGAAGTAAAAAAATGAATGATTCAACAGAGAATATGGTGGATGATCAAATAGTAATTGAGGCAGATTTGGACAGTGATCTGCATTCGGAGGCGATCCTGGATCTGATGAACGAATATACGCTGGATATAATGGGTGGCGGGAAGCCTCTGTCTGAGGATGTGGCCATGAGACTATTGCCGGCCTTGAGAAAACGCAGGGATGCATATGTTTTTCTGGCTTTTGTCAATTCGGAGCCTGCCGGTATGGCGATTTGTTTTGAGGGTTTCTCGACTTTTGCTGCAAAGCCATTGATTAATATTCATGATTTTATCGTGAAAAATGAATTCCGGGGGTGGGGGATAGGCAGGAAGATTATGGAAAAGATAGAGGATAAGGCTGTCGAAACAGGCTGCTGCAAAATAACGCTGGAGGTGCTCGAAGGAAATAAGCCGGCTATAAGTTTGTATAAATCAGCTGGTTTTTCAAATTATGAGCTTGATAAATCGATGGGGAAAGCGGTTTTTATGGAAAAAAAGCTGTAGCAGGGTATGCTGCACAGGGTTATTAAGGAAGATAGCTGCCCGCAAGTCTGGAAAAAGCAGATACTTCCTTTTCAATCCAGTCCGTATCTTTTCCCAGTATTTCTGCCATAATTTGGGCAACTTCCGGAGCTATACTCAGAGCGGCTCTGGTATCCATAAACAAAAGTCTTATACGGCGGGCCAGGAAATCTTCTATACAGACAGCCATTTCCTCTCTGACAGCCCACACAACTTCTGCACAGGTGTAAGGATAATCCGGATGCAATTGCCGCGAAAGCTTGTCGCTGCTTCTGGAAAGCGCAGTAATTTTTTCTGCATCAGATCCATAAGCTCTTAAATGCTCAGGGTAGCCCGCGCTGACAGATGTATAACCATGTATTTTTAGATCTCTGGTGATACATGCAGCCTTCTGCAGCTTTCCGATGCGTATGGCTTTGTCTACAGTATCTTCAGCCATTTTTCGGTATGTAGTCCATTTACCTCCTGTTATGGTCAGCAATCCGCTTGGAGATACGATGAGCTTGTGTCCTCTGGATATTTCTTTGGTTTTCTGATCGTTGTTGTGAGGAATTGCCAGAGGGCGTAATCCGGAGAACACGGAAAGTATATCGGAGATCTGTGGTTTTTTAGTCAGGTATTTTCCAAGATTGGATAGTATGAAATCAATTTCCTGTTTGCTGGCTACTGGTTCCTCGGAATGTTGATTTACAGGAATATCGGTAGTGCCTGCAAGTACTTTATCATGCCATGGTACGGCAAAAAGAACACGTCCGTCGTCGGTTTTGGGAAGCATCATGGCCTCTTTGCCCGGGAAAAAGGATTGATCGAGTACAATATGAGTGCCCTGACTTGGCCGGATGGTCGGTTTTTTGCCGGGACTGTCCATCTGTAATATGGAATCCGTAAAAACTCCGGTTGCATTGACAACCACTCGTGCTTTGAGAGTATAAGCCATATCGGATATAAGGTCCCTGGCATAAACGGTATCAATAGCTCCCTTGCCTGATTTGGCGAGACCTGTTACTTTCATATAGTTAACCGGAAACCCTCCGGCTTCTGAACAGGTTTGTGCGAGGCTGATTGCCAGCCGGGTATCATCAAACTTCCCGTCGTGGTAAACGATTCCGAAACGAAGTCCCTGCTGCTGAATGGCTGGCAGTAATCGTATAGTTTCCTGTCGGTCGATAATTTCTGATTTACCCAGACTTAGGTTGCCTGATAACCAGTCATAAAGCTTCAGTCCGAACGCATAGTAAAACATCCGGAAAAATGAATATACCGGAATGACAAAACGTTGATTGGAGGTGAGATGAGGAGCGTTTTTAAGAAGTATTCCCCGTTCTTTCAGAGCTTCCAGAACGAGCTTCAGGTTTCCCTGCTCAAGGTATCTGACACCGCCGTGGACCAGCTTGGTACTGCGGCTTGATGTTCCTTTGGCAAAATCCGACTGCTCGAGCAGCAGAGTCCTGAATCCCCGTGAGGCAGCATCGACAGCAACTCCCAAACCGGTAGCGCCTCCGCCTATTACTATGATATCCCACTGCCCGTTGAAGGATCTTAAATAATTCAGATTTGCCTCTCTGTTCATGTAATGAAAACTTATGGCTATATTACACAGGAAAACGTTTTATTCCAACTATATTCGAAACTCCTGATTGTCTTTGTACCTGAATTGATTAAAGGAAGAATGCTATATGAACGTATTGCCTGCTGATTTGGTAATTGCGCACAGAGGAACTACATTCTGGGCCCCTGAGGAAACAGAAGCTGCCATGCGCTGGGCCAGAAATATCGGAGCTGATTATCTGGAGCTTGATCTGCAGCGAACCAGAGATGGCTACCTGATTGCTCTGCATGACGAAAGCCTGGTGAGAACAACCAATATCGAAGACGTATTTCCGGATCGTATCAATGAGCCTATTTCTTCTTTTCTGTATGAGGAGCTTCTTTTGCTTGATGCCGGTACCTGGTTTAATAAAGCCTGCCCGGACAGAGCACGGGACAGGTATACCGGACTGGAAATTCTGCTTCTGGAAGATGTTATCAATATTGCAGAAGGGAAAAAGATTAAAAGAGGGCCGGATGGAAAGCGGCTTATGCGTGAGCAGGCCGGAAGCAGGAAAATACCATTGTATGAAGATGATCCTGCTGATAATGGCAACAGACCCGGGATATATGCGGAAACCAAAATACCTCAGCTTTTTCCCGGTATTGAAGATGATCTTGTCAGAGAACTGACGAGGATGGGATGGTACCATGAAAACCCGGAAATGTTGAAATTAATCGAGGTTCCGGGAAAGGTAAAAGTTGCCAATACGATATCCCGTCTTGTTTTGCAGACGTTCTCCAGAGACAGTCTTCAAAAGCTTAATCAGGTTTTCAGCGGTTATGTTCCCAAGTGTTTTTTATTGTGGCGCGGAGATACCGGGGATGATATTCCTGACGACTCATCCGTGAGCTATGAGACCTGGCTGAAATTCGGAGTAAAGCACGGAGCCACAATCGTAGGACCGAGTATCGGAGGCGGTCCTAATAATTATCCGGATCTTCTCACTTTGCGGCACATAGATATAATAAGAAAATACCCTCTGCAGATTCACGGATATTCATTTGATACATGGGAGCAAATGCGTCAATACGGAAATGACTGCCATGGTATGTTTACTAACCGGGCAGAGGAGACGCTGGTTTGGTATGGTAAAGCAAAAGATGAACAGCAAAGTGGGCAGCGGGCTGTAAAAGCGTTAGCTGATCTGGGGTACTAAAACCGGGTGTATACAGGGAATCTGAACGGTAAATCTGCTGCCCTTGTCTTTTTCGGAGAAAACGTGAATCTGTCCGTTAATTTTCTGTACGGCTTCCTGGACAATATATAATCCGATACCGGAACCGGAGTTCTGAGTGGTGGCTCTGTAAAACATTTTATAGATATCATTCAGATCCTGCTCATCGATTCCAATGCCATTGTCCTCTATTTCAATATAAGCGGTGGAGTTTTCAACCAGCACATTGATACGGATATACTTGTGCGGCTCATTGTGCTTCTGATATTTGATCGCGTTGGACAGAAGATTGTTTATAACTACCCTGATTCGGAATTCGTCCGTTACAAACGGCTCTTTGGCATCTATTGTGCATTGAAAATCAATAGATGATGCATTGTAATAATTGTTATAGCTTTTAATAGTTTCCCTGATGATTTTTTCAAAATCGATGGTTGTATAGCTACTGGGAATACGGACATTTTTATAATAACTGATAATGTTTTCAATAAAAATCTCAAGCTGATTGATGCTATTGCTGATCATTGAAAAATATTTGTCCGGATTCCGGTCTATACCTTCGAGACGGGCTACGTTCAGCAAACCTTTTATGGAAAGAATAGGAGCCTTCAGGTCATGAGAGGCACTGTAAATAAACCGATTGAGCTCTTCGTTGATTTTGTGAAGCTCTTTGTTTTTGAGATATAAATTACGTTTGGTACTGTATATTTCGTATGCGTTTTTTATAGCAATACGTATCTCATGGTCATTCCAGGGTTTTTGGATATAACGATAGATATTGCCTTTGTTGATCGAATCAATAATTGTAGAAACATCGGTATATCCGGTCAGCAGAATTCGCACAGGATCCGGGTACTTTTGAGCTACCTGTTCAAACAGCTCTATTCCGGTCATGCCAGGCATGCGCTGGTCTGCAATGATTACGTGTACCTGTTCTTTTTCCAGCAGGCTAAGAGCTTCCTGGCCGGAATTTGCAAGCAGAACTGTAAAGTCCAGCCGGAAGTTTGCCTTAAAACTGGAAAGATTGACAGATTCATCATCAACATACAGTACTTTAATCAGCTCTTCTTCCATCGTTAATTTTTATATTGAGCAAATTAACAAACATTTTTTTGATTTTTAGGAAGAATGAGAATGAATTCTGTTCCTTCACCTTCGGCTGAGTTGACCTGGATATCGCCGCCGTGGCTCTGGATAATACTGTATACAATAGATAAGCCAAGCCCCGTGCCTTCTCCGACATCTTTTGTTGTAAAAAACGGTTCAAAAATTTTGCTTATAACACTCTGAGGAATGCCGGTTCCGTTATCCCTTATACTAATAGTTGCGTAACCATTATCGTCTTCGCCTGTGCTTATGACTATCAGGCCTTCTCCCGGTTTCTTATTGACTGCATGTACCGAGTTGCTTAGTATATTCATGAATACCTGGTTGATTTTTCCGGCATAGCATTCAATATCCTCATGGAGGTTATACTGCTTTACAACTTTTATATTATTTAGTTTATTGTTGAGCAGTATCAGGGTAGAATCAATGCCTTCATGAATATTAACCAGCTTCAGCTCACTTTCATCAAGCCGTGAAAAATTGCGTAATCCTCTTACGATTTCAGTAGTCCGGGAGGCGCCTTCTTCTATTCCTTGCAGAATAGAATCAATTTCTTCTTTCAGGTAGGGCATATCCAGCCGCTTTTCCCAGGCATGTACAGTATCAAACTTTGATTTTATTTCCGGCTCCGATGATATGCCATGGTATTTGTCGAGAAGATCAAGTACAAAATTCATATCTCTTCTCAGGGGAGTTATACTGGAGCTTACAAAATTGATAGGATTATTTATTTCATGCGCGATCCCTGCTGTAAGCTGACCCAGTGATGCCATTTTTTCTGATTCTACGAGCTTGGATTGTGTTTCTTTCAGATGTTTTAAGGCTATGGAAAGCTCACTGTTGGTGCTTTTTAATTCCAGTGTACGTTCATTTACCTTCTTTTCAAGAATAAGATTTTGCTCAAGGATTAGTTTCTCATTTTCCTTAAGTGCATTGAAGGCTGCGGCCTGAGAAGCTTCTTTTTCTTTCTTGAGTACGTTGATCCTGTCGGCAAGGGCAAAGGACAGCAATATGACTTCAAAAGCGGAGCCTGCCTGCATCGTATATGCAGTAAAGTTGTTGTATGGCAGAATGCCCAGATTGGAAAGAACAAAAAAACATATCCCCACAAGAAAGATTGACCATGCTATCAGAAAGATCTTTGCCTGACGATCTCCCCGGATAGTAAGAATAATTCCGACAAAGAGAATGGAAACGGAACCAAAGCTTGCTATAAACTGGATAATCTGCAGACTTAATGTATAATATTCGATGATGCTGATCACCATGCTCAGAATATAGCATCCTATGAAAATATTTAGCAGGAAATTCATCCAGGGCGCCTGCTCTTTTACTCTTAAAAATCGTTTTAGAAATGCAGCAACAGCAATACCGCTGAATGCAGGAGTAAAAAATGTGCTTTGTGTAGCCAGCCACTGTGATTCCGGCCATAAATATTTGAAAGTATATCCCTGAAGACAGGCCTGAGTAAGTCCTACTGTAAAGATATAAATTACATAATAGATGTAATTGGTGTCTTTTACAGTAAAGTACAGAAATATATTGTAAAAGAACATGGCGAGAATAATGCCGAAATAAATTCCGAATACAATATCTTTTGTAGCAATACCCTCCAGAATGGACTTTTGTGTGCCGATTTGTGCCGGAATCTGAAGTTGTTCCGTATTCTTGATTTTTAAGTAATAGGTTTTGGTTTCATTGGGCAAAATGGGAAGATCAAACAGATAATGCGGATGATCATAGTTCCGGTGTCCGTAATTCTGAAATTCACCAAGCAGCTCGGATGTGTAACCTTCTCCGTTGTAGTGAAACAATTCGATACGGTCGATAACCGGATTCTGGACCTCCAGAACCAGCATTTCTTCCCGGGTAAGATTTTGTATAGTGAATTTTACCCAAAAAGTAGATTTGGAAATTCCAAGATTGGGTACTATTTGAGTATTTTCCTTAAAAGCTGGGTTTTTAAGAATGTCGTCCAGAGTCAGATTGTTTTCAAAATCTTCGAGAATATAAAAGTAGGGACTTATGGTTATATTTTTGACAGGGTCAGAATATTGAATGACACTTTGGGGTATTCCTGTCTGGGTATAAAGAAAAAATACCTGAAAAAAGAAAAAGCTTTTTATTAGGTACTTTGGGGTACTATATAGCCTGTTTAAGCTTATTTTTATTAATTGACAGATCATATTCGATGGATAGCGATCCCCGCAATGTCGTTTCGACTTTTAGTTGGTTTGGGGTGTTTCTTAAATCAAGAATAAACTCTCTTTCGGAAGGAAGGGTTTTGGAAAGCCCGATCGGGTCGTTCATAAGAAGAGCAGTGGCGATCAGATCACTTTTGGGATAGTTGAAAGCTCCTCTGTTTCCGAGAGAGCGTTCGATTTCAAAACCGGATTTGAGGCAGTTGCGTAAAGTAGCGGGTGCGCAAAGAGCAAATAAGGAGTTTATGTTGAGCTGGCTAACCACAGCAATGCTCGTCCGGCCCAGAAATATGCTTCCCAATCCGTACCCGGCGACCTCCCTGGAGTTCCACAAGCCGCATAGCTCACCGGTTCCGCCCTGGGATTTTTCGGCTACCAGCTGCGTTACATTGCTGTCAAGCTCGGCAATGGCATCTTCGATCGGCAGGGAGTGAATACCATCAGCAATCTGAATCCGGGCGCCACCATATACTTTGTCACCGTATAGCGACTCAAGCATGATGATATAGCAGTTGGGGTTATCCAGCCAGACAGGTTTGGCTGAGGTGATATGAGCTATATCAAAGACCTTGAGCACATGTTGATGACCCTCCAGGTATCTTTCGCAGGACAGACGATCGTCGACTGCTCTGAAGGCCCTAAATTTTAAGGCTTTAATTTCGTTAGCTGAGTCCAAAATAATATCCATTTATTGGTTCAAAGATACGTTAATATATGCAAGATAATTTAATTGTGTTAAAAATATTACATTAATATTGCTTATTTATCTCTGATTAAATCTTCAAGATCGATGAAGAATCGCCCCGAAATTTTCAGATTTCCTGTAAAAATACGACGACAAATATCGGCTGAAATACCACCACCAAGTACTACTGCTGATGCAAGCTGAGGCCAGGTGGTAATTGTTTTACCGATCTGATTCAGTGAGTATTTCATTCGATCAGAAAGTGTTTCATAACCAGCAATAGAAAAAATGTAAGGCAAAATTTCCTCTTTTGTTTTTTCTTTTATGAGATCGTAAGTTAATCCCGGAACTTTTCCGTGAAAAAGCGGACGATCAGGCTCAAGATCAAAACGCTCAATATCTATGGTGGCTCGGTCACTCGCTTCCATTAAAACCGGAATTCCATATTGTCTGGCTTTTTCCCGGCATAGGACTTTAATTTCAACTCCATCACACTCATCTATAATGATATCCAGCTTTCCATTGTTTGTTATAAACTGTTCTATATTATCTTCTGTAATTCCTTCCGGGAATACAGTCACTTTCAGAAACGGATCTATTTCTGCGATTTCACGTGCTGTAATTACGACTTTTGACAACCCAAGGTTGTGTATACCGGTACGAATTCGATTCAGATTGCTTAATTCGATCGTATCAAAATCAGCTATGCGTATTTCGCCGAAGGAACGTTCTATTGCCATCGTTACGGCAACAGATTGACCTACAGACATTCCGATTACTCCTACTCTCTTCTGTGAAAGAATGGCTTCTTCTTCCGGCGTAATCTTGAATAGATTTCTCGATGTACGTAATTCTATAAATTCCTGCTCATCAAGTATGTGTACAATATTTGCAGACCAGGGATAATATACCCATACACCGTAATCTTTCGTATCTGTGCCGTTTAGAAGCCCGGCTACGGCTTCTGAAAGCTGGTGACCTGAAAGTTTTTTATCCGGGTTTCTGATCTTGACTAATTCAGAAAGCTGGCTTTTTATCTCGTCGAAGATTCTGATATGTGGATCTTTTTGTAGCAATTCATTGAATAAAAGCCTGTCATCCGGATTGGACAAGCGAAAAAAAGAGGGGTGAATGCAGGCCTCTGCAATTTTGTCAGGGGTAGTAGAGTGTTTATTCATAGCAGACGAATTTACCGAATATTGTCCTAAAAAGTTATGTTATTTTAAGTGATTGTCCTATCTGAAGTAGTTTTTTTGCATTGTTTACATATATTATCTTAATATAATTAAGATTTTTAATAAATTGTACTATTGTTTCAGTCGTTGTATTTTAAAGACGTTTTTCCGTACTCCAGAAAAAAATAAGAAGAAATAATTTATGGATAATATTTTAATCAATGTCCTGTACGTAGATGATGAAATTAATAATCTCAATATGTTCAAGGCAACATTTCGGTTTACTTATAATGTGTTTATTGCCAACTCTCCGGCAGAAGGCGTAAAAATTCTTGATGAGAATGAGATTCATGTTATAATTACCGATCAGCGTATGCCTGAAATGACGGGAGTACAGTTTTTAAAGTCTATTCTTGACAAACATCCTGAACCGATCAGAATATTACTGACTGGCTACAGTGATATTAATGCTGTGATTGATGCTGTTAATCAGGGACAGATTTATCAATATATAAGCAAGCCCTGGGATGAAAACCAGATAAAGCTTGTTATTGAGAAAGCCTTTGAAGTTTTTTCTCTGAGAAAAGAAAATAAGGAATTACTTAAGAAACTGACTCAGGCAAATCAGCAGCTTGAGTTTCTTTTGAGACAGAAGCTGATTTCATAATTCTTTTTTATTCTCAGCCAGATTACCATGACGTTGTATATCTATATCAGAAATACGACTGTCTGATAACGATTTTTCTGTCTTTATCCTTAATTATGTATGAAGATGGGGCGATTTGAAATAGTCCGGATTATTTGAAACAAAATAGTCCGGATTTTTTTATTGCGATAGAATCTGTATTGGCAGGATCACTATTTGATATATCACTTGTATATCTGATCGTCGGAAAAATGAAATTATATGATTTCATCGCGCTTATTTTTCATATGTATGACTATTTCTTACTGGTATATTTAGCAAAAACTCTTCATTACTTCCTGTATTGTTGTCTGATTAATTAATGTGGCTATGAATTTCTTTTTCTTTGGATTGAAATGCGGGATAGAGTATAAAAAGCTCTGATAATAATTTCTTAGTTTTTTAATAATATTTTGATAATAAATTATTTATTGTAGTTGTTTGTCATGCTAGGGTGATAATAATGTATCCTTCCTTTTCTGCATAGGTCGCTTCTTCATAAATGCATATTGTTGTTTTTGATTTATCAGATGTGATTATTCAGGGTAATTCTTGGGTATTTTTTTAGTGTTTAAACTTTTTTATTGATTGGGTAAACGGATGGTTGAATTATCTGATTATTTATCATAAAAAAGAGGCTGCCTGATAAGGGCAGCCTCTTTACTTTCAAAAATTAATAATTAAGAAATAATTACTTCTTAATTATTTTTCTGGTCTCAATCTGATCTCCTGAAATAACTTTCAGAATGTATACACCAGAGCTCATTCTTAACTCAGACAAGTTTAGTTCTCTGCTGGATTCGATCGGCATTGATCCGGAGTAATACTCTTTACCGCTCATGTCGGTAATGATTACCTGGGAAGTAGCTGATGCGTCTCCGGAAACATTAATTACTATGTTATTGTCTGCAGGATTCGGATAGGTTTCTATGTTCGAAATCCTTAAGGAGCTGACAATATAGAAAGTAATTTCACTTGTCGGACCAGAGATACCGGTAGCATTCAATTCTGAATATGGAGTTGTTTTCAGAACGTATGTACCAGGAGCCGGGCAGCACCATGGCGTATAATCTCCGTTAATATCAGAGAATAGTGAGAATGGAACCTCATTTTCTATTCTGTCATAATTATTATCGGAGAAATCGAAATATACGCTATGAGTTACGTTATTGGCGTTGGCTCTGATGCTTATCTGACTTGGCAGATTTGCCAGGTTAAGCGTTTGACCATTGACAAGCGGTCCGATATCAGTATTTGTACCTGCATTTACCAGAGTATATGATACTATGGTCGGTATGCGGCTGTCTATGATTTGGAACTCGATTGCCTGGCCTACGCCGGCAGATCCGCTGGCATTGTTGCCAGTATATGGTGTTGCTGACAGGTTATAAGTGCCAACATTGGCGCAACACCAGGAGTTGTAGTTGCCATTATTGTCTCCGAAAAGAGCAAATGGCGCACCATTCTCGGTTCTTCCTCCCGGATGAGCAGAGAAGATAAATACAACACTCTTTGTTGTTGCCAGGTCATATACGTTTGCACGGATATTGATTCCAGCCGGCAGAGTTGCCAGATCAAGTATATCACCATCATACAGAGTGGCAATATCTGTGTTGTTGGTAGCATTAACCAGCGTAAACGAGGTTACTGCGTTCTGGCATACCTGAACAGTTACTGAAGCAGAAGATCTCGAAGAACTTGAGCATCCGCCCAATGTAGCTTCTGCATAGTAAGTTGTGCTGGAGGTAAGCACGGGACTTGTAAATGAACTGCCGGTATGGACCGGTGTTCCGCCTGATGCTGCAGTATACCAGTTGATGGTTGCTCCCGGGTCAGCAGTAGCCGTAAAGGAGGCAGTTTCACCGGCGCATATGGTTCTGCTAGAAGGTGTAACTACCGGAGCCGAAGGAGCAGCATTTATGGTAACAACTGCCGGACTTCTTGACACAAGGCTCGTACAGCTTCCTATAGTTGCTTCCGCATAATAGGTAGCAGGAGAGGTCAGAGAAGGAGTTGTAAAACTGCTTCCTGTATGGACAGGCGTACCTCCTGATGCTACAGCATACCAGTTGATGCTCGCTCCAGGCGAAGAAGTAGCACTAAACGTAGCAGTCTGTCCGGAGCAAATGCTCTCTGTCGGAGGAGATACTACAGGCGCACTTGGAGCAGAAGTGATGGTTACACTGGCTGCTGTTCTTGTAGCGCTTGTGCAGGTACCGGAGATTGCTTCAACATAATACGTCGTATTGGCAGTCAGGGCAGGAGTGGTATAGGTACTTCCTGTAAATATGGCAGTGCCACCTGAAGGTACGGTATACCAGCTAAATGTGCCGGTTCCGCTTGCAGTAAATGTAGCAGTCTGCCCGGAGCATATAGAAGCGCTTGACGGTGTTACCGTTGGTGCGGCCGGAGTCGCATTTACTGTAACAGTAACCGCTGTTCTTGTCGCGCTGGCACAGCTTCCTGAAGTGGCACCTGCATAGTAGGTTGTTGTAGCAGTCAGCGCCGGAGTGGTAAATGAGCTGCCCGTAGCAATTGCTGTTCCGCCTGAAGGTACGGTATACCAGCTAAATGTACCGGTACCGCTTGCAGTAAATGTAGCCGTCTGCCCGGAGCAGATAGAAGCGCTTGATGGTGTTACCGTTGGTGCGGCCGGAACCGGATTTACAGTAACGGTAATTGCTCTGCGGTTTGTACTGGAGCATGCGCCGTTGTTGGCTGCTACATAATACGTAGTAGTAGCGGTCAGAGCCGGAGTAGTAAAGGTGTTTCCGGTAAATATCGGACTACCTCCGGATGATGTCGTATACCACCAGCCAGTGCTACCGGAAGGAGCAGTCATATTGAAGGTAGCTGTCTGTCCAGAGCATATAGTTGCGCTGGCAGGAGATACCGTTGGTGTTGCCGGAACACTTCTGACCTGAATGCTTACCGGTGTTCTCGGGCTTGCACAGCTTCCCTGAATCACATCTGCATAGAAAGTAATGTTTGATGTTAAAACAGGTGTGGTATAGGTTGTACCCGTATACAGAGGAGTGCCTCCGGAAGGAACGATATACCATCTGGCAGTACCGGGAGGAGATGTTACTGTAAGTGTAGTAGTCTGTCCGGAACAAATAGTGTCAGCAGCTGGCACTACGATCGGTGCAACCGGAGTCGGATTTACAGTGACAGTAACTGCTGTTCTTGTTACACTAGCACAACTTCCCAACTGGGCTTCTGCATAGTAGGTAGTAGTAGATGTCAGTACCGGAGTGGTAAAACTGTTGCCGGTATGAACAGCGCTTCCTCCTGAGGGAGCTGTATACCAGCTAATACTACCACCACTTACGGAAGATGTAAATGTAGCAGTTCTTCCGGAGCAGATTGTTGCACTAGATGGTGTAACTGTTGGTGCAACCGGAGTTGGATTTACAGTTACAGCAAGCGATGTTCTTGCAGCACTTGCACATGCACCATCATTAGACTCAGCATAGTAAGTAGTAGTGCTTGTCAGTGCAGGGGTTGTGAAGCTGCTTCCTGTAGCGACCGGCGAACCACCGGAAGGGGAAGTAAACCAGTTAAACGAAGCTCCTACCGGAGCCGATGCATTGAATGTAACAGTTTGTCCTGCACAGATGGTGGTATCTGTCGGTGTTACGGTCGGAGCACTTGGTCTTGGCAGTACAGTTACCTCCAGCTGGGTACGTGTGCTGCTTGCGCATGCACCATCATTAGACTCAGCATAGTAGGTAGTATTGCTTGTCAGCGCACCGGTAGTAAAGCTGCTTCCTGTAGCGACCGGCGAACCACCGGAAGGGGAAGTAAACCAGCTAAATGAAGCTCCCGCCGGAGCCGATGCATTGAACGTAACAGTCTGGCCAGAACAGATTGTAGTATCTGTCGGAGTTACGGTTGGCGCAGCAGGTCTTGGCAATACAGTTACCTCCAGCTGGGTACGTGTGCTGCTTGCACATGCACCGTCATTGGACTCGGCATAGTAGGTAGTATTGCTTGTCAGCGCAGGAGTTGTGAAGCTGCTTCCTGTAGCGACCGGCGAACCACCGGAAGGGGAAGTAAACCAGCTAAACGAAGCTCCAGCCGGAGCCGATGCGTTGAATGTAACAGTTTGTCCTGCACAGATGGTGGTATCCGTCGGTGTTACAGTCGGAGCAACCGGAGTAGGCAGTACAGTTACCTCCAGCTGGGTACGTGTGCTGCTTGCGCATGCACCGTCATTGGACTCGGCATAGTAGGTAGTATTGCTTGTCAGCGCAGGAGTTGTGAAGCTGCTTCCTGTAGCGACCGGCGAACCACCGGAAGGGGAAGTAAACCAGCTAAACGAAGCTCCCACCGGAGCCGATGCATTGAACGTAACAGTTTGTCCTGCACAGATTGTAGTGTCTGTCGGCGTTACAGTCGGAGCAACCGGAGTAGGCAGTACAGTTACCTCCAGCTGGGTACGTGTGCTGCTTGCGCATGCACCGTCATTGGATTCGGCATAGAAGGTAGTGTCTGCAGTCAGCGCACCGGTAGTAAAGCTGCTTCCTGTAGCAACCGGTGTGCCACCGATAGCTTCGGTATACCAGCTAAACGAAGCTCCCGCCGGAGCCGATGCATTGAATGTAACAGCTTGTCCGGCGCATATAGTAGTATCCGTTGGAGTTACAGTCGGAGCAATCGGAGTAGGCAGTACAGTTACCTCCAGCTCGGTACGCGTGCCACTTGCGCATGAGCCGTCATTGGACTCTACATAAAAAGTAGTATCGGAAGTTAACGCACCTGTGGTGAAATTGTCTCCGATAGCAATCACCGATCCACCGGTAGGTTCAGTATACCAGAAGAATACTGCTCCCGCCGGTGCTGTAGCATTGAATGTAACAGTTTGTCCTGCACAGATGGTAGTATCTGTCGGTGTTACAGTCGGAGCAACCGGAGTAGACAGTACAGTTACCTCCAGCTGAGTACGGCTACCGCTTGCGCATGCACCGTCATTGGATTCAGCATAGAATGTAGTATCTGTAGTAAGCGCTCCTGTAGTAAAGCTGCTTCCTGTAGCAACCGGAGTGCCACCGATAGCTTCGGTATACCAGCTAAACGAAGCTCCCACCGGAGCCGATGCATTGAACGTAACAGTTTGTCCTGCACAGATGGTAGTATCTGTCGGTGTTACAGTCGGAGCAACCGGGGTAGGCAGTACAGTTACCTCCAGCTGGGTACGTGTGCTGCTTGCGCATGAGCCGTCATTGGACTCTGCATAGAAAGTGGTATCGGAAGTCAATACACCTGTGGTGAAATTGTCTCCGATAGCAATCGCAGACCCACCTGCAGGTTCAGTATACCAGAAGAATACTGCTCCCGCTGGTGCTGTAGCATTGAATGTAACAGCTTGTCCGGCACAGATGGTGGTATCCGTTGGCGTTACAGTCGGAGCAACCGGGGTAGACAATACAGTTACCTCCAGCTCGGTACGCGTGCCACTTGGACAAGTCCCGTCATTGGACTCTACATAGAAAGTGGTATCGGAAGTTAATGCTCCTGTAGTGAAGTTGTCTCCGATAGCGATCACTGATCCACCGGTAGGTTCAGTATACCAGAAGAATACTGCTCCCGCCGGTGCTGTAGCATTGAACGTAACAGTTTGTCCTGCACAGATGGTAGTATCTGTTGGCGTTACAGTCGGAGCAACCGGAGTAGACAGTACAGTTACCTCCAGCTGAGTACGGCTACCGCTTGCGCATGCACCGTCATTGGATTCAGCATAGAAGGTAGTATCTGTAGTAAGCGCTCCTGTAGTAAAGCTGCTTCCTGTAGCAACCGGAGTGCCACCGATAGCTTCGGTATACCAGCTAAACGAAGCTCCCACCGGAGCCGATGCATTGAACGTAACAGTTTGTCCTGCGCAGATGGTGGTATCTGTCGGTGTTACGGTTGGGGCAGCCGGAGTAGGCAGTACAGTTACCTCCAGCTCGGTACGCGTGCCACTTGGACAGGTTCCGTCATTGGACTCTACATAGAAAGTGGTATCGGAAGTCAATACACCTGTGGTGAAATTGTCTCCGATAGCGATCACTGATCCACCTGCAGGCTCAGTATACCAGAAGAATACTGCTCCCGCCGGTGCTGTAGCATTGAATGTAACAGTTTGTCCTGCACAGATGGTGGTATCCGTTGGAGTTACAGTAGGTGCTGCCGGAGCAGGGTTTACCGTAATATCGAGCTGGGTACGGGTACTGCTTGGACAGGTCCCGTCATTGGATTCTACATAAAAAGTGGTATCGGAAGTTAACGCACCTGTGGTGAAGTTGTCCCCGATAGCGATCACCGATCCGCCTGCAGGCTCAGTATACCAGAAGAATACTGCTCCGGAGAGAGCTGTAGCGTTGAAGCTTACTGTTTCACCAGCGCAAATGGTTGTATCAGTCGGAGATACAGTAGGTGCTGCCGGAGAGTTATTGATAGTAACTTCTACCTGAGTACGGGTACTGCTTGGACAGGTCCCGTCATTGGACTCTACATAGAAAGTAGTATCGGAAGTTAATGCACCTGTGGTGAAGTTGTCTCCGATAGCGATCACCGATCCGCCTGTGGGTTCAGTATACCAGAAGAATGTTGCTCCCGCCGGTGCTGTAGCATTGAATGTAACAGTTTGTCCGGCACAGATTGTCGTATCTGTCGGAGATACGGTAGGTATTGCCGGAGCAGGGTTTACAGTTACCTCTACCTGGGTACGGGTGTCGCTGGCGCAGGTCCCGTCATTGGATTCTACATAGAAAGCAGTGTCAGATGTTAACGCACCTGTGGTGAAGTTGTCTCCGATAGCGATCAACGATCCGCCTGTGGGTTCAGTATACCAGAAGAATGTTGCTCCCGCCGGTGCCGTAGCATTGAAGGTTACGGTTTCGCCTGCACAAACTGTTGTGTCAGTCGGAGTAACTGTCGGTGCTGCTACTGATTCATTTACGGTTACGTTGACCTGAGTACGAGTGGGACTGGTACAGGTGCCATCGTTTGATTCAGCATAAAAAGCCGTATCACTGTTAAGTGGTCCGGTAGTATAATTGTCCCCGATAGCAATCACGGAACCGCCTGTAGGCTGAGTGTACCAGAAGATGGTACTGCCAGAAGACGGAACATTAAACGTTACGGTCTCACCTGCACAAATCGTTGTGTCGGAAGGAGTAACTATCGGAGCTGCGGGGCCTGCTGACTTGGTTTCAGCATAATAAACCCTGAATCCGTCCAGAAGTCCTACCAATTGCGAGGACAGCGTAATTTTCACTCTGTCAAAATTGTCATCAGGTTTCAGCCGGACAACGATTCTGCTTGCTCCGTCCACAATACGCACTTGCAGTATGGATGAAGTCAGTACAGTGGCATCCGGATTGGGTACAGCTCCATTGAAGGTCTGTACGGTAACACCCTGAAAGATGTTTAGATCGATCAGGGCATTGTCACTTCCGATGCCAATGAGCAGAGAGTCACAGCCATCGCTGGTCGTGACAGAAGGAAAGATTAACGTCTGTTCCACGGATACCCCCAGCAGACCTGCTGTAATGGTAAATGTAGAATAGGTTGATGTAGTGCCATCAACAGCATTATTGGGATTTACTACACCGCATAGCACACATAAACCGTTGACCTGGTTTGTTTGTGTGTTGGCGTATGTCTGTGCATTGCTTCGCTGGCTATAAAAAATCAGCAGCAAAAGCAATATGCTTAACAGGCCAGACCTGGGTATACCGGTCAGCCATCGATAGAGTGTTAAATTAAACATAAGCTGTGTTTTTGGTTGAAAATAAAATTTGGGGTAAGCGCGCTTACTTATTAACTAGTTGTTACAAAACTAAATATGAATAATAGTAAATCCAAGCAAATTTATTTTATTATTTAAGTTACTCGTTTATTACATCGTGAATATACGTTATGTGAAGGCTATGTTCAGCCGGAATATAGTTTTAAGACGAGAAATGGGAGCAGCCTGGGCTGATGTATGATGCCCCAAAATAAAAATTGAATTTTTTCAAGAAAATGACTCCGGTAATCCGGGTGCGTCGGGTTACGGAAAACAGTTGTTTTATTTAGGGATTCACTGAGTATGCCGGAATAATTTGAAAAATGCTGATACAATGTAATTGTGACCGGGGAGGATGCGGAAGACCGATAGAAGATTGCTTTTTTTAGGAAAATTTAGGCTTTTTGTAAGGGATATTTAAGAGGGAGAATGAGTGAATCTATAATAAACATGATAAATTTGAAGAATGAAGATTCGGAATATCTTGTTTTATGTTTTGATATGGCTTGTTTTTTTATCTTCCTGCAGGAGCCTGAAGTCCGTAGATAATCACTTGGCCCGGAGTAATTGTAATCAGCATAACATAAATGAATACTCCAGAGAAAGACTTCCGGAAGCTTTGTCGGTCCGACAACTGGATACTCTTCTGACAAATCGTTTTTCTCTGCAAAGTCTGCATGTTGCCAACGCTATCGGAATTCTCGAACCGCTCAGAAATTTCATTGGTGCCCAGAAGGAATATGAGCATGATCCGTCGATTGAAAACAGAATTCGTCTTCTGGAGATGAATCAATATATTAATCAGCGGATTAATATGGCTTCGCTGGAGGTTTCGGCGGTGGCTTCGGAACTGGATTGTGAAGAAGAACGGACAGCGCAGGTTGCCAATTATCTTAAAAACATGGAAGATGATGCGGAAACACGGCTTACGGTAGGTGTAATTGTTACTGGTGCGGCAGGAGCTATTGTATCTGGCATACTCCTGGTAAGAAATCATGATGAGCAGATGGTGGAATACATCGGACTGGGCACCGGTATTGCAGAAGCCATTCTGGGTATGGCCATTTTGCTCAACAAGCGTAAAGTATTGTTTGAGCATGAACGAAATGCGTTGAAGGATGTATGGGAAGGCCGCGAAATATCCTCGATTTTTCCTGCGTCCATATGGTTTTATCTGAATAATTATAATCCTTCGTTACAGGACAAACACTCGCTGAGGTATAAGATCATAGAAAAATGGATGGGATTCGGACAAATTGCGGAAGCCGGAAAAAATAATAAGAGAAAACTGCTCAGTCTTTATTTTGGTAATGGTGGTAAATATACGTCTGAACAGCTGAGAAACAGGGCGAATATGTATGACCAGCTGGAATCCTATATTAATCTTATGAAGCAGGATCTGAAAAGACTCGCAGTCGAATTTGAAATCATTACCATTATATCACGATGAAGTTTCTTTTGCTGATTTTTTTCAAATTAATTGTCATATCCGGTATTATAGGACAAGATCTTGCTCCGCGTGATGTACCGGAAAAAGTTCGTAGCGCTTTTGAAAGCAGGTACCCTGATACATATGTATATGAATGGGAATATAAAAGAAAAACAGGCTTCTATGAAGCCGAATTCATGTACAAAGGAATCAGGCATGAAGCCTGTTTTACGGATGAAGGAGTATGGATTGCGACAGAAAAGGAATTGAAAAAAAGTGATCTGCCGGAAGCAGTTCTGAATGCTTTGGAAAAATCAGCATATGGTGACTGGAAAGTTGATGAAGTGACAATGCATGAGTCTGAAAAGATTCCAGTAGTGTATGAGATTGAAATAAAAAAAGGAAAACGTGAACTAGACTTGTATTTTTTTCCGGACGGAAAGCTGATGCAGGTGAAAAAGTGAAAAAACGTACAAACCGGGAGTTGATTTTATTATGCAAATAAATACGTATTTTTGCCGGTAATTATTCTTTATATGATTTTTTTGGACTTTTTTATCATTGCATACCCTGTGTTGGTATCGTGATTTTGTATTCGTAATTTTCAATCTATGAGATTTTTATATTTGCTTATAGCTGCATGTATCGGAGCCGGTGTATTCTGGTTCTATTTTGATGTCCGGATTCTGGATCCTGCCAATGCTGAGTGGCTGTTTGCCAATGGCGGAGACGGTATTCAGCATTATCTGGGGAGTTATGCTTTCAGATCAGACTCCTGGCATTTTCCGATAACAAAAACTACCTGGATCAATTATCCGGAAGGAGTCTCAATTATTTACACAGATTCCAATCCTCTTCTGTCCATACTGGCCAAACTGTTCCGACCTGTATTTCCGCCGGAATATCAGTTTTTCGGGATCTGGTTTCTGTTATGCTGGATATTGCAAAGCGTTTTTGGTTTTTTGCTGGTCAGAAAGCTGACCGGTGATGCATTGTACGCTCTTTTGGGCGGAGTTCTGTTCTGCTTACTACCTGCCCTGATCTTTCGTGTAGGACATGCCAATCTGGTGGCTTTCTGGCTGATTATATGGGCTGTTTATGTTTGTGTTGACAATGAGCTGAGTGCGGGTAAAAAACTTTTTCTTTTTTTTCTGATCGCTTCGATCGCTTCTATGGTTCATGCCTATCTCTGCAATATGAGTCTGATCATAGCAATATTATGGGGCATACGATATCTGCTGAAGCTATACAAAAACAGAAAAGAAGCAGAAGGAAAAAGAGCGCTGTATGCTTTTATAAGCCGGGGGGGAGTTTATCTTCTGTTTTTTCTGGTGTTTATATGGGGCCTGGGCTATTTTTATAACCGGCCTCAGAGCAGCGGTCTGCTGGGATTTGGCTATTACTCCATGAATATGCTGAGTCCGGTCAATCCGGGGTATCCGAATATATTTAAGCTACCTGTTTTTGCAATTACAGACGGGCAGTATGAAGGGTATAATTACCTTGGGGCAGGTGTGCTGACATTAATTGTCCTGGCTGTTGTGCTTGGCAGCAGAAAAAAAAGACTATGGCCTGTTTCATGGCCGGCCTGGGTAGTACTGCTCGCTGTTGCCGGTTTTGTTCTTTTTTACAAAAATAACTCTCTGAGCTATGGGCTCAAGCTTACGGGCATTGGCATCGTAGCGATCTATATGTATTGTTTTGCCCTTGTCAGGCAAATAGGTGACCGATCGGTTTTCTGGCTGATCCTTCCGGCTACGGTTTGTTTTCTGATAGCGTTGTCTCATATCGGATATATGGGAAGTTATCTGATATACGAAATCAATTTGAACGAAAATGCTTTTTATTCCGGAATCTTCCGGACGATGCGCTCTTCGGGCAGGTTTTTCTGGGTTACTGCACTTATACTACTTTCTGTGGTGTTAGTGCTCGTGTACAAAAATGTACGGTACAAGGCTGTTGCGTATGCAATACTGGTCCTGGCAGTAGTATTGCAGCTTGCGGATATGTCGTATCGGTATAAGTCTGTGAATGCAGGAGACAGGAGGTATGTCAATCCTTTGAATGAAAAGGAAAAAGCGATGATCCGGAGTGCCAAATTTCTGAATTTTCTGGGTGGGGTTGATCTGCATATTGCTGGGTTTGCTTTGCTTAACGGGATAAAAGTAAATAATTTTTATACAGCGCATGCAGAAGGTAAGTTGACCAGGAAAAAAATGGAGCAGTTACGTGAAAACTTTACCGGGCTTCGCTCAGATACTATGTTTCTGTTTCATGTGAATGAGCTGGCTGTGCATAAGACTTATGGATTGACAGAGCGGTTTTACGGAAATTATTTTGTGTCGCCCGCCGAAGATTATCCTGCAGATGATTATGCCATGTATGTAACCAGAACTGTGACGGATACCTTATCATCCCTTATGAAAATGATAAAGAATAAGCCTGTGGTTGTTCTGTCTGTTGCTGATGAGGCAAGTCTTCGGATGAATTCATTTTTTACTCATTGTATGGATAGCGAATTCGGAACTGCCATGCGTCAACTGGGTTACAGAGACTCTTATCTTGCCCTCTTTGTTAATGGGCAGCTGTACGAGGAGCTTCGTTCGGAAACGGATCCGGTCAGTATGGCGGACAGTGTTTTAAATCAGGCATTATTTATAAAGAGTTGTGGTGCCGAAAAATCTGAGCCTCAGGGTGTGATCTGGAGAATAAACGATACCGAGATAATTCAGCAGGCCAGGGGGTTGAATGTATTGGCGCTTGACTCTGTCAGTACTTCAGGGACTCCGTATTATCTGTTTAGCAATCTGGATACTCATGCTTTTGATTATCCTTTTTAGATTATCGCAAAATGTCCGGTGATGAAATATTCGTAGTTACACCGGACATTTCTTTTTGGCTGGAGAATCAGGCGGCTATTTTAAAACACTCTTCAGCGCATCTCTTGCATGCTTCAGCGCATTCCACACAGTGGTTCATGTCTTTGTACCTGCCGCATTCTTCGGCACATTCCGAGCATATTGCAGCGCATAATTTGGTAAGTTCTTTGGCCCGGTTGTTGCCAAGGCTTAATAACTGGGCAGTAGCGTAGCATATGGCTGCACATTGCATATCAAGGCGGATGCATAAAGCCATTTTATTCACATCGGATTCTTCTGTACAGGATGTAGCGCAATGATTGCATATCGCAGCACAACGAAGACAAGCCTCGATACATCGCTGATAATCATGATAACCTTTCATAATGATGTTTGATTTTAAGTACATCATGCAAACAGGCTTATTCATGTTTTGTTTGGCAGTGGCAAGGCATATGGACTACGGATTGAAAAGTGAAATATGTAGAAATTTTACACATGAGCTGACAGGTTGGAAAAGCAGGTTATGTGCTCGTTAGCATAGGCGAGAAAACGTGTTAGTCTCCGGAAACCAGAAAATGGTTTCCGGAGACTGGTTTGCAAACCGGTTTTACTGAACCGGTTTGAAGAAAGAGGGGGCCTGTCCGTAAATCGCTGTTTTACCGTCCCACTTTTCGATAAACTGCTGTTGGATCAGGAGGTTGTTGAGAGACTGTTTTCGTAATTCGTTGGCTTTTGCTTCAGCTTCCGCCAGTACAATCAGCTTTCGTGCTTCTGCCTGCGCAATTTTTAGCTCATTTTCTACTTTCATGGCCTGTTGTATCGCCGCGTTTTTGGCATTGATCGCCTGCGTGATCGATTCCGGATAAACAACGCCGGAAGTCATCTGTTCCAACTGGAAACCTTCTTTATCCAGCAAACGCTGCATATGTTCCTGTACAGCTTCTTCGAATTTTTCCCGGTTGCTGATGATACTGTCAGTGCTGTATTTGTTAAACTCGATCCGGAAAGCATCCCGGATATAATTGAAAAGCGTAGTCTGGGTAATAACCTGTATCTCTTTGCGATATTTTTTGAAAATCTCTGGAGAATGCCCGTCTTTTACCTTAAAGCTAAGGGTTGGATCTACATCGAAAATGGAACCATCCTTGGCGTTGACGGTAAACTTAGGATAGTCTATAGTCTGTACATAGGTAGGAAATTCATATACGCTTTCGGTAAGCGGATTGTACCATACACGGCCAGTGACCAGGTTGACATCCTGAACGCCTTTGTCAGAACCATAGAGGCGGACAAGAATCCCCTCGTGACCTGCGTCGATACGCTCGGTAAAAACTACAAATGAAACAACAATGCCGATTAGAATGGCCACAATGGCCGGTGCAACAATACGCATGATTTGATATTAGATTATAAATTAGAGTAGGGGTAAAGATAGAAGAAAATAGTATTGCATACCTGTTTATATAAGTAAAATTGCACATAGAGCCAGATTGCCAAAGAGTACTGACATATATTTAACTAATAGTTGTCTGAATCTGTATATTAGCTGTTGAATTCTTCCTTTTCACTCCACTTCAATGCACCTCCCAATTCCATACTGTTAAACTCCAGATGTATAACTCTGCGTCTTTTTTGCTGAGTGGATTTGGAAGAAGCGTGAAGCAGCAGTGGTTTCATAATATGTATACCGCCTTCATCTACCTCACAGTTGGTTGCGACGCTTGATTCGGTAATGAGTTTTATTTCCTCATCGTTGTGTATTTTTTTGTGCGAGCCGGGAATGATTTTCAAAGCCCCGTTGTCAACAGAAGTGTTATCCAGATGAATACGAATGGTTACGCCTTTTTTCAGGATTTCTTCCGGCGGTATTACGCTGATTATCCCGTCTTTTTGAGTCCAGCTTTTGTACCCGGGAGTTTCAGTTTTTTCCACGACATTGATGGGAATATCCTGATGCCAGATCACATACCAGTTCGTTTCCGGGGTCTTGTCGAAGAATATGGCTTTGGTGAGAAAAAGATCATGTCCAAGGTTGCCAAGAATTTTTTTAAGATTGGAGTTGATGCAATATGCTTTTAGTTCCGGAATTTCCTTAAAGAGCTGCCTGATAGCATACGCTTTATCGCCGCTTCCTGATCGGGAATCCTGATAGTTGCCGATCAGTTTTCTCATCTCCCGGATTGATTTCCGGGAATAAATGTGATTGGCAATGATGTATCCTCTGGCTTCCAGCCTTGCCGCATAATTTTCCAGAGATCGTTCATTAAGCTCTGTATCATATTGACTGATAGCATTCATAAGCCGTTCTTTAATAGTGGTTCTCAATCTGATTGGCGAAATAACCTTTATCCGGTCGCCAAATGCCAGAATATCTCTCTCCAGTTCATAGTTTAGCTGAACGAAAAGTGCTATGTATACACCTTCGTCTGTGATTTTGAGCTTCTTCTGACTATGATGCAGTGGTTTGGTGAGTACATAAGGAGCATTTTCATGGTAGGCGAGCAAAATGACTTCCTGAGGCTGATCGCCTTCGTTTACGGTGACTCCGATGACATGATCGAAATAGGAGGCGACTTCCTCTTCATTGCATTCCATCAGAGTCTTGTCAGATGTTTTCAAATGCTCGATCCGGTCCAGTGCCAATAGCATATAGCCGACATTCTTTTTTCGTTTGCCCAGTACAAACCAGCGATTACGATGCTCTTTCAGCAAGAACGGGTGAAACATGAAGCTGCTTTCCTGTCTCGCCTTAAATGAACGATAGGTTATTTCAATGCATTTTTTTGCAAGAATCGCCTGATAGATCGGATCAATAAACTCCAGCCCCTTGAGATTGTCGTTTTTCTCCAGATCAATAATTGAGCGTTCGTGCGTTTTGGAAGTATATATCTTGTCTTCGAGCTTCTGCACCATACCGCTAAGTTCTCTGAAATGTGTAAATCCCTTAAACTGTTTCAGAATGCTCACCACCTCGGTTAGTTTGCCCAGGTCCTGGTCGGTCAGCGGAATATTGGTAATGGAATACTCAGGATCTTCGTATGTATAATACTTTTTGTCCACCACAATAACGGGCGCGTTGTACCCCAGCTTTTCGCTGCGCATGATCTGAATATCCATTTGCACTGTTCGTCTGCTTACACCTTTATCAATTCCTTCAAATTCATAGAGCGCTTCCGAGCAGGCCTCAATCAGATCTTCCAGCGTCCATTTGCGGTAGCGGTTGCGCAGGCAGTTATCAATGGTGGTATACCGGATCAGGGCATTGCGGTTTACAGGCATGCAAAACGGATTTTGAAAATTTTTCAAAAAAATAGTAAAAATAATTTCACTGCGCAAAAAGACTGCGCAGGTGTGCTTCAACTTTGTGTCATCGATCAGGGTAAAGAACCTGATTTGATCGCAGAGATACCCGTCCGGAAATAGGTCCGGACGGGGCTATTGACGGGAATGCGCCAACGACGGCGGGTTGGGCCGGACTGTAAATCCGGTGGCTGATGCCTTAGTAAGTTCGAGTCTTACCATTCCCACGAGAAATAGCGGCAGGAAAGACCTGATGAGAGTTTCTGTATGGCTCCATAGTATTATTCCGGTTGGAAATAATATGCTGCTCAATGTTGGTTGTTTCTCACCACCTTGTGTGTTGAAGGTTCGAATCCTTCTGCTGACGGAAGTCAGTATAGCTTAACCTGGTAGAGCAACAAGCCAAGCGGGTTCGAATCCCGCGCTCCCTGTTAAGGATGGAGATGTTCTGTAAAGAACAATGGAAAATGGGCTCATAATCCATTTTGAAAGAAGCTGATCACTTCTGAAAATGATCAACACAAAAGAAGGTAAAGGTCCGGTAACCATGGGTTTCTATAGAAACAAAGGCAATCGGAGCAAGGCCCTGAATCGGCAGGATACCGTTTTTCAGATCCTGTTTACGTTGAATGAAAAATCGCTTCTGAAAGAGTCATCAGGCTATTTTGAAAGTAAAAGTTCAGTCGACCTGTACAGGATTGGGAAAGCTAAATGTCGATTCCGTTTTGCGACGATGCCGGACCTGAGCTTCTTTTATTCAAAGTAAGAATTTGATTAATAAATAGGATAATTATGAAACGTGTGAGAATTACGGAAGGTATGGTAGGGCTGGTTTTCAGGAACGGAAACTATGAAAGATCGCTTACTAGCGGAGTGTACTGGTTCTGGAAAGGTGAGCGCATTGAACTATATAAAATGTCCCGGCAATTTTGTCCTGCGGCAGAGCTGAATATATTGAAAAAAGATAAAAACCTGATGGATATGCTTTCCATAGTGGAGGTAAGTGATGATCAGATCTGTCTGAGGTATGAAGAGGGAATCTTCAGAGAAGTTCTTACGCCCGGAAGGTATTTTTTCTGGAAGGGCATGGCCGAGTATTCATTTGTTTTGTGCGATCTGAATAAAATAGAACTAACGGAAGCCGTATCACTCAATGTGCTCAGAAAACCTGAAGTGCTGAAGTATGTCCGGGTATTTCAGGTGGAGTCGTATGAAAAAGGTCTTTTGTATGTGGACGGTAAATTTGTACGTGAACTGGAAAGAGGTACACATCACTTCTGGGTAAATGCTATTTCTGTAATAGTGCAGAAAGTGGATTTGAGGCAGCAGCGGATGGAAATCTCCGGGCAGGAAATCCTGACCAAAGATAAGGCTGCGCTACGGGTAAATCTGGAAGTGCTGTACAGAGTAAAGGATATTACCAGGGCGCTTGTGGATAACCGTGATTTTGAAAAGCAATTGTATGTGGTGATGCAGCTGGCTGTACGGGAGTTTATCGGGGCCTTTACGCTGGATGAGTTGCTGGAAAACAAGGATAGCATGAATGATGCGGTTCTGAAAGCTTCCGCAAATAAAACTCAAAACCTGGGAGTCGAAGTTGTGGAATGTGGTATCAAGGATATTATATTGCCCGGTGAGATCAAGGAGATTATGAACCAGGTGCTTGTCGCCCAGAAGCAGGCTCAGGCCAATGTGATCATGAGGCGGGAAGAAACAGCTTCAACCAGAAGCCTGCTGAATACGGCTAAGCTGATGGAAGACAACCCGGTATTGCTTACCTTGAAAGAGATGGAGCATGTAGAAAAGATCGCGGAGAAGATTAATAACATCACGCTTTCCGGCGGAGGCCAGATTGTAAGTCAGCTGAGGGAAATTTTTACGTAACAGGGACCCGGGGGGTGTATGCCCCGGAGTTTCCATAAATAGTTGCAGTTATGAAAGAGCAGATAATAGAAAAGCTTACGGATTTAGAAAGAACGAATACTATAAAGATACTGTATGCCTGTGAATCGGGTTCCAGAGCCTGGGGATTTCCTTCGCTTGACAGTGATTATGATGTACGGTTTTTATACATGCACCCTGTTGACTGGTATTTGTCTGTTGAAGATAAAAAAGATTCCATCACCGAAGTGGGAAAAGTACTGGATTTTAGCGGTTGGGAATTGCGGAAAACATTGAAGCTGTTTCGCGGGACAAACTCAGGTCTTTATGAGAAACTCCAGTCTCCGGTCGTATATATGGAAGAAGATGGATTTGCTGCTGCGCTGAAATCATACACTGAGTTGTACTATCGTCCATTGGCGGGCATTCATCATTATCTTTCACATGTTCGGTCATTTATGGAAAATGATTTTACCGGAAAGGATATAAAGCTGAAAAAGTATTTTTATACTATCCGGATGGTATTGGCAGCTGACTGGATATACAGGTATCAGCATGTGCCGCCTATGCAGCTGAAAGATCTCAGAAGTTTGATCACTGATGCTGAAATTCAGCACTGGATTGATGAAACGCTACTATATAAGGCAGGGAGCACGGAAGATGTTAATGTTCCAAGATTTGATCTGCTGGATGAATTTCTGAAGCATAAATCGGAGGAACTCGCTGTGTTCGTTCAATCGTATCCGGGTAGTAAAAAAGAATCTCCGGATGCTTTAAACCAGTTTTTCAGACAATGGATATCAAAATACTAAAAGACAGAAAACTGATTCTGCTGGAATGTGTAAGCGGAAGTAAAGCCTATGGTCTGGATACCCCTGATTCGGATACAGATATCCGGGGTGTCTTTTATCTGCCCAAAGAAAGCTTTTACGGTTTTTCAACGCTTGATCATGTTCACAATGCAAGCAATGATATCAGTTACTCAGAACTCGGGAAGGTTTTTGATATGCTGGCCAGGAGTAATCCGACTATGATTGAGTTGTTTAATACTCCGGAAGAGGCTGTGTTGTACAAAAGCCCTTTATTGAAACTTCTGAATAGAGACGTATATCTTTCCAGAAAATGCAAGGATACCTTTGCCGGATATGCTTATGCGCAAATAAAAAAAGCGAGGGGTTTAAACAAAAAGGTACTTAATCCTATGGCAGCGGAAAAGAAAACCGTTCTGGATTTCTGCTATGTGCAATACGGTCAGGGCTCGAAGCTTCTGGGAGAGTTTCTTAATGAAAATCAGTTATCTCAGGAGTATTGTGGTTTGGTGAAAATCGCCCACATGCCGGATGTTTACGGATTGTATTATGGTAATGGAAAAGGCTATAAAGGCATATTCAGAAAAACGGATGCCAATGAAGTATCTTTAAGTTCGGTAGAAAAAGGAGAAGTTCCTCTGGGTATTATCTCTTTTAACAAATCCGGATACTCGGCTTATTGCAAAGACTACAAAGAGTATTGGGATTGGGTAAACACTCGAAATGAATCCCGGTATGAACATACAATCGCTCATGGCAAAAACTACGACGCCAAAAATATGATGCATACGTTTCGGCTGATTCATATGGCGGCTGAAATTGCTACATATGGTGAAGTATTTGTGAAACGGCCAGACAGGGATTTTCTGCTGAAAATCAAAAACGGATATTTTGAGTACAATTATCTGCTGGAAATGGCCGAAGAAAAAGTCGCTGAAATGGATGAGTTGTATGCAAAAAGCTCGTTGCCAGAGGCTCCTGACCTGAACGCACTTGAGGCTATGCTCATTCAAATCAGATCGGTATTATACAAATAAAAAATTGAATGAAGAATGGGAATGAAACCAGACGGAACTACCATACGGTCACTTGGATATCCTGAAGGAAAAGTAATCGGGATTGTGCTGGGCACAGTGAAAAAGTATTACAGTGATTCGGATGAATCAGAAGTTTTAGAAACATTGAAAACGGTATTAGAAAATCCTGAAGATTTCAGGAATGATGAAAAACTTAAAAATATAGCATCGGAATTATTAAGGCCGAAGGATACAACCATTGAGCTCAGGGAAACAGCCGGAGCTTACAAAATTTATGGGGCAGAAGCGATTGAGCAGGGAGCATTGGCTCAGATGGAGATCGCGATGCGGCTTCCCATCACGAAAGCGGGTGCGCTTATGCCGGATGCTCATCAGGGATACGGGCTGCCTATCGGTGGTGTACTGGCGACGGAAAACGCAGTGATTCCTTATGGAGTAGGAGTAGATATCGGATGCAGAATGTGTATGTCAGTCTATGATATTCCGGCTTCTGCCCTGAACGACAGAAAAGAGGATCTGAAGAAGATGCTCGTTCGCAATACACAATTTGGAAGAGCGGAATTTAAAAAGCCGCAGGATCATGAACTATTGTCCAGTTCCTTGTTTGACGAAATTGCAATTTTGCGTGAACTGAAAGGCAGGGCACGTCGTCAGATTGGTTCTTCCGGTGGAGGAAATCATTTTGTGGAATTCGGTACCACGGAGATTCTTGATCCGGACAATGAATTCGGACTCGCTCCGGGCAAATACCTTGCTTTGCTCTCTCATTCCGGGTCACGTGGATTGGGAGCCAGTATTGCCAGTCATTATACCAGACTGGCGATGGACCGATGCAAGCTTCCTGCGGAGGCAAAGCACCTGGCCTGGCTGGATCTGGATACGGAAGAGGGGCAGGAATACTGGCTGGCTATGACACTGGCCGGGGACTATGCTTCGGCCTGTCATCACCAGATCCATGATCGTATGGCCGTCGGGCTTCGTACCAGTCCGGTAGCTATGATTGAGAACCATCATAACTTTGCCTGGAAGGAAAAGGATGAAAAAGGTAATGAACTGATTGTACATCGGAAAGGAGCAACACCGGCTGAAAAAGGAATGCTGGGCATTATTCCGGGCAATATGACCGCTCCCGGGTTTATTGTGCGGGGAAAAGGAGAACAATTATCTGTCAACTCCGCCTCTCATGGAGCCGGAAGGCTTATGTCCCGTACTCAGGCCAAAAAGACCCTGGATCCGAAGATGGTTAAGCTTCATCTGGAAGAAAGAGGTATTGAGCTGATTGGAAGCGGACTGGATGAGGCGCCTCAGGCGTACAAAGACATTCATATGGTTATGGATGCCCAGGTTGATCTGGTGGAAGTGGTCGGAACGTTCTATCCGAAGATAGTGCGTATGTGCGGAGATGAAAAGTTTAAAGAGGTGGATTAGTTTAACGTGTAAATAAACTGTGCTGGAAAAACGAAAAGGAGGCTGTTGATCAAATAGCCTCTTTTCGTTTTTCCAGGGACTTCAATCAGCTACTTTTTATACCGTATCACTGGTTCAGGTTTACCATTGTCCGGAATGGATTTTACAAAATCACTGTCTACATTCAGATGATCGGCTACGGTCTGTACCGGAGTTACGGAAAGCCATTTGTTCAATGAAATATCCGTGAATCTGGGGTTTTTGAAAAGTTCGACAAAAACCAGTTTCTCATCACCGATATTCTGTACATAGTGTCCTGATACAATAGGTACGACTCCTACATCCCCGGCCTGAAAGTTGAATGTTCTGGCGGTACCGTCAGAATTGAAAACGGTCATTTTGGCTTTTCCCTGAATATAGTATTGCCATTCGGAAGCTTTGGGATGCCAGTGTAGCTCACGCATAGCCCCCGGATCGACTTCTACAAAGGCGGCAGAAATGGTCTGAGCTGCAGGAAATATCGTAGAGTCCACGATTCTTACCCGGCCGCCTTCGCAATCGATCACCTTTGCTTCTTTCATGTGATAGGTAAAGGGATGCTTGACCGGTCCATTGCCGGCGGAACGCTTTACCTCGTCGATGCTGTCCGGCACTTCGCCTTTAAAAATGTATTTTTCTGAAGTAGGCAGATCTTTTATTTCTTCAAGGGTTTTGTTGAAATTGGCTGCTACAATATCCTTTGGGGTATGAGCCAGCCAGTCGGACAGCAGGAAGGTATTGTTTTCAGAGAAATCCGGCTCACTGAATACCAGAAGAAACTCACAGCCTTTGTCCAGAGCCTGAATAGAGTGCGGAATCCCGGCTTCAAAATTCCACAGATCGCCTGCTTCCACATCATCTATAAAAGTACGTCCGTACTCATCAATAGCCGTTACTCTCGCATTGCCGTACAGCATCAGACCCCACTCAGCTTCCTTATGCCAGTGCATTTCCCGGTACGATCCGGGCGAAAGACTCATATTGACACCTGCCACATCTTGTGATGCAGGAAGTTCTCTGTTAGTGATTTCCCTTGCCCAGCCACCTTCTTCCAGTCGCTGGTGCGCATCAGAAAAGCTAAAACGCAGATTGGGAATTGTACCATAATCAGTCGGTGGCGGTACCAGTATGTCAGGATTCTGCTTGTCCCGGCTGATATTACGAGGACCATGATCTTCCCAGCCTTTACCATCCGATTCACGCAGTGGTTTTCTGTTCTGAAACTCCATATCGTAAACTATTTTTAGTTGATATCACAAAGGGATAAAAGAGGGAAGAGTGGGGGTTTGTTTGGAGGTGGGTTTATATTCTGTTGGGTTGGACTGGTGTACAGCGTTTTTTTACAATAAAAAAAGTAACTTTGGCAGTGAAACTAAATCCCTATTCGATATAATGTTTTCTTTTCGGTTTTTAATGCGGCTTTTATTATTGATAATTTTTGCACTTCCTGTGGCTCTCCAGGCCCAAAATAATGGCTGGGAAATCGTTGATTATGATTCGCAGGAGCATCCGTTCAGGAAAAAGAAGGGGATTAGCTATTTTTCTTCTTATGCAGTGGTTGATGTGTATGGCGGGACAATTTGGGAAATGAATAGCCGAGGTCAGCTTAAGAAATATTTTCCCGGAGGTACTAAAGTTTATGAAACCGGTTTATATTTTTTTAATGAATGGAAAGCATGTTTTGACAGTACTCTGGCATTTATAAAAGATCAAAGTTTTGGCTATGAAGATGGAGAAGATTTGCAAATATCTGCTGGTTCTTCCATTAATCCCAACCTTAAAGGTAAGTATTTTAATACTCTATATCATACTCGTGAAAATGTTTGGTTTACAACAAGCGATGAGCTTATTCGAATGGAAAAGCATAATAAAAACTTTGTAGTTACGGATAAAATATCAGGAGAAGCTCTAAAACCTTTTTTTGAGATAGTAAGTGATGATTCTTCATATGTTTTATTGATGAACGGTGGTAGAATATATGAATTCGTAGATGGCTATCAGGAGTTTGAATACCTTCCTTTGGAAGACTCTATTATAAGTTATAGAAAAATTTATACTGATTACAACAATGGAAATTATTTAGTAACTACTACGCTTTTAGAAGGCAGGGACGCTTTTTATACGTATAACTCTAAGGGTTTAATAACTTATAACTTGTCAAATCGAGACCAATTAGGCAGATTAGACGAGGTTAAGCAAATCAAAGAAGACTGTTATATTGGGACTTTTTCCAAGGGATTTGTGATTTTTGAAGGAGCGGAAGCAACAGTTACATTGTATTCTCAATTTGAAGGGCTGGAGCATTTATATATAGACGATACTCTGTTTAGTCCGGCTATTTTAGACAATGGATACTGTAGTTTTCAACTGTTTGAATCGTATAGTAATGGTAATACGCATTTTTTTACCTATAAAGATGGTATTGTTGATTTTTATTATAGTATAAAGTTTCCCGCGTACTATTTCGGACCTTTTTTGCATTATCGAGTTCAGAATAATGAAAACTATTTATTCTATCTGGAATACGATAAATCATACAATGCTGAGTATTTGTTGATAATAAAAGATTTAAAAGATACGACTTATATTAATTTACCCGGAAAAATTAATTGGGTGCTTCCTGGCGGGATAAAAGTGGATAGCGCATACATTTGGTTAAGCTATAACGAGTATGGTAGAGACAAGAGGGTCTGGAGACTCAAAAGAGAAAAGAGCTTTATCCGCGGCAAGGTGTTTTATGACAGTAATCAAAACGGGGTTCAGGATGCTGATGAATATAGTGTCAATAAGTATCCGGTTGTAATAAATCCAGGCGAGCTTAAAATATTTCCTTCAAGAAGCGGTAGTTTTGCTTTCCATGCTCAACCGGGAGCCGATTATACACTTGAGATTCCGGCTGATTCACTTTTTAATTATACTTCGCAGACATTGCCGCTTGCGCTGGATTATGATATAGAAAACCAGATCGGAATCACGCTTGCAAATCCGGATTATCATATCGCTACAAACTTTAATCTTCCCTGGCCCCGCTGCAATACCAGTAGTTCAGCCTGGTTAAAACTGGAGAATACAGGTTTTCTGTCCATACAGGACGTACGGGTAAAGCTGGTGGTTGATCAGCCTGTGTATTTGGCTCCGGTTGATGGAGCTGTGGTGGATGATACGCTTGTGTTTGAGGTATCGGATCTGAAACCGAGAGAAAATTTGGAGCTTTGGTATAATATACAATGGCCGGGAGCATCTTTGACCGGGCAAAGCGTAAGTTTCAGACTTTTTGCAGAAATACATGATAATGAACAGCTTTATCAGCAGTTTAAGGATAGTATAGCTACGGTTATCCGTTGTTCGTATGATCCCAATGATAAATCAGTAACTCCGGTCGGGGTAGGAGACAGAAACTATACATTGATGGATAGCCCGTTTACGTATTTAATTCGTTTTGAAAATACAGGTAATGATACGGCCTATCATGTTACGATTTATGATACACTGGATGTAAATCTGAATAAAAATACCTTTAAACTTTTGGGAGCCTCTCATGATGTTGTTACATCCATAGATAAATATGGTATAGCGACTTTTTATTTCGAAAACATCATGTTGCCTGACAGTACTACAGACAAGGAAAAAGCGCAAGGATTTGTGCGATTCTATATAGAACCTGTATCCGGATTGGCTGAAGAAACTGAAATAACTAATAAAGCAGGAATTGTGTTTGATAGCAATGAGCCTATTATTACCAATCAGGTAGTTAATACAATGGTTACCACTTTGCCGGCAATAACCGCGGTTTCGCACCGGCAAAAGCAAACCGGTATAGCCTATCCCAATCCTGCGAGTGACAAAATATACTTTCGAGGGGATTGTCGAAGGACCGAAATATACAATGCTGCCGGTATATTGATCTCTTCCTCTGATTCAAAAACGATTCAGAGCAGCGACTGGCCGGAAGGTCTGTATCTGATCAAATGTTATAACGAATATAATGAACCGACTGTAACCGACAGGATCGTGATACAACGATAAAAACTGTAAGAAGGTATAATCGTTAAAGCGCTCATGGAGATCGTATATGGGATCTTCATGAGCGCTTTTAAAATTTTCGGGATTGGCTTAATGTGTCGGACTAAAAATTATCCGGATGAAATGGTTTCCCGACTGTGATTACCGGAAAATCAACAATGGCTTCTGCCTGGGATCCGGGTGCTGATGTTTGCAGGGCTATATCCACTGCCACAATCTTATGTGGTTCTCGGATATTATTACCATTTCCGCCATGATTTTTGCTTACTGATCTGGCAAAGTCAGAGTACTTAAAGGAGAAGAACTTCCAACCCTTATGTCCCAGAGGAATTTCCTTTTCCCATGCGTCCTCAGTTTTGTCATCAAACGTTTTATTCCCGTTTTCATCCTCTTTTCCTGCCAGTTTAAGAACACTGGTGGCATCTCCTGTGCCATAGGCATAAATATTGAAATATACTTCATCAGCATTTTCAGGAAGTTCGGATTTATAAGCCCACCGGATTACTCCCAGATAATAGCTGTTATTCAAATCAGTACCTTTTAATAAATACGCTTTTCTTCCTTGTATGCTTTGATGAGTTATTACTCCGGTTGAAAGATTCTGCTCACCTGGATCAAACCATGGCCCTTGCCATGCTCCAACCTCAAAACCGTTTCCAAGCTTAAGAGCTTCCGGATAACTGACAGGTGCATCAATGATGAACTCGGTATCAGCTGAATAGTCGGTCCCGATAAAGCTTAGTGTAGCCAGAACCTTTTCATTGTTGAAGAAACGTAATTCATCATGTACTCCATTCCATGATGAGTTGCTTTCGTTTATTTCATCAGAGAGCCCTTCCAGCACTTTTACAGCATTGGATTCCTGACCTCTGAGTGTGATTTTCCAGCTGACACGGTCCGATAAAGTTGCTATGAAATGCTGCTGCTCTTTATTCGCAAAATTGACCCCTGATTTTGCTGCGGCAAAAGTTGTTACTTTAAGTTGAGTATTGGCTACTACGTATTCCGGTCCCACAATTTCTTTTTTTTCCCGGCATCCGGCGGAGGAAAGGAGTAGAGCTGAAAGTAGTGCTACATTGAATTTTTTAAGCATAACTAAAAAATGATTTACGGTTTGGGTACAATTAAATATTTGTAAATTACAATTAATATAATTGAATTGCAAAAGATAACCCGGTTTTTAGCTAAATGTTACTTGTTTTTAGGGTTTTATAGATTTCGATGAAAGAACGATGGGGAATTATGTTTTACTGTTTCTGACCTGTATCTTTTCTTCCTGCCGGAATGAATGAAAGGAAAGAGAAGTATCTTTGAGTATAGCATATCCGGAGACTCTACGAGCAATATGAAACCTGGCAACTATAGCTGGCGTGGTGAAATCCGATGGTGTACTCCAGGCCTCTATTTTTTCGGCGGCGTCTTCCAAAGAAAGAAACCAGTGAACATTCAGACATTCGTTCCTGAAACTTCCGTAAAGGATTCAATAAAGGCGTTATCCGTTGGTTTTCCAGGTCTTGAATAATCCAAAGTTACATTATTTTCATAAGCCCACCTATCAAATTCCTTACTGATAAATTCGCTTCCGTTATCTACCTGTATACGTTCAGGCTTAATTCCATAGTGCCGTTTTACATCATTCATGACCGATACGACGTCAATACCTTTTATAGATTGTCCTACATGAATCTTAAGGCACTTGCGACTAAAATTATCCACTAAAGTTAACGTCCGTAATTTTTTGCCGTCAAACGGATTGTCAGCTACAAAATCCATTGACCAACATTGATTGATTGTACAAAGTTCTACGCGATCCATGCGATGCGCCGCGCCGCCGATTTACTTCTTCTGGGTCTTTTGCTGCGTAGATTAAGACCTTCTTCCCGATAGATTCTGTAAACTCTTTTATGATTGTCTTGCCAGCCTTCACGTCTGAGCAGAACACAGATCCGTTCATAGCCATATCGGATCCGTGTCATGGCTATTTCTTTTATCCGTATCCGCAAAGGCTGATCCGACCTGCGCCGGGATCTATAATACCATACTGACCTGTGAAGGCATATAACCTTGCAGGCTTTTTAGGTGGATACCCGGTAGTTCTCAATTAAGTATCGCGCCAGTCCCTTCAGTTGAACTGGCTTTAGAACTTTTTTTTCAGTACATCCTGAAGCATTTGCTTGTCCAGTGTGAGATCTGCGACAATCTGCTTTAATTTTGAATTCTCTTCTTCCAGCTGTTTTAAGCGCCTGAGCTCGGCTACACCAACTCCGCCATACTTTTTCTTCCAGTTGTAGAATGTTGCTTCGCTATTACCCATTTTTCGGCAAACCTCCTGAACGGAAACTCCGTTCTCTGACTGACGAAGCGCAAATACAATTTGGGCCTCTGTAAATTTTGTCTTTTTCATGGCAATTATCGTTAAAGTTAAATTACGATTTATTGCCCAATCTCTCTAATTTTATATTGTACGCTTTTAAGGGAGGACGTCAAATAGGAATCATATCTATCTGGATAAAGAAATTGGGCCATACCAAAAGCATTTGACTGTCTGGAAGGACTGAGCGTTAAGAAATGGATCCTGCAAATCGCAGGTATGGCCAATGTCTGCGGAGGCATTGAAGAGCAATTTTACCACCTTGTAAATGCAAGATTAGTTACTGTCGCTTCAGTTCTCTTACCAGTAACTAATTCAGGTACACCTGCACCTATAAATTTCCTTTACATGGTCGATATGAAATAGTAGGATCAGAATTAAAAATATGATAGTTTCGGGGTTGAATTATTTTTCAAAATTTTAAACTCATTAAATCAAGAATTTAAAATGCAAGTGATCGGCACAATACGTAAGTACTTATTGCTTTGGTGCATAGCCCCAATATTAATGGTAAGCTGCACAGGACAACAAGAAACTAAAGAAACAGAAAACCCTGAAACATCAGAACAGGAGGCAGGTATCATTCACCCGGAAAAATGGCCGGTAATTAAACCGCTTCCTTTAAACCCTGAAATTGAAGCACAAATAGATGAGATTTTGCCTAAACTAACCTTGGAACAAAAAGTTGGTCAGGTAATTCAGGCAGATAATGGATCAGTAACCCCGGAAGAGGTTAAAAAATATCGTTTGGGTTCTGTGTTAAGCGGTGGTAACTCAGCACCAGGCCCACTTCCTTATGCAGCAACCAAAGAGTGGTTGGCCCTGGCAGATGAGTTTTATTATGCTTCCCTGGATACAGAAGGGGTAGAGGTAGCTATTCCATATATTTGGGGTATTGATGCAGTGCATGGTCATACCAACCTGCTTGGAGCGATCGTATTTCCTCACAACATTGGATTAGGTGCTATGAACAATCCTGATCTAATAGAAAAAATAGCGGCAATTACTGCTCTCGAATTAACGGTTTCCGGGCACGACTGGACATTTGCACCTACTGTAGCTGTACCTCAGGATTTACGATGGGGAAGAAGCTATGAAGGTTTTTCAGAAGATCCGGCGATCGTGAAATCTTATGGAAACAGGATTGTAACCGGACTGCAAGGAAAGGTTGGAGAAAAAGATTTCATGGGTAAGGGTAAGGTAATTTCAAGTGCTAAGCACTTTCTTGCCGACGGAGCTACAGAAAACGGTGTAGACCAAGGTGACGCAAAAGTGAGTGAACAAGAACTTATTGATGTTCATGCAGCGGGCTATTACAGTGCCATTCCGGCAGGAGTGCAAACAGTGATGGCTTCTTTTTCGAGCTGGCATGGAAGAAAACCGCATGGCGACTACGACCTCCTCACAAAGATCGTCAAAGAAAGGTTAGGTTTTAACGGATTTATTGTTGGTGACTGGAACGGACACGGACAGGTTCCGGGATGCACCAATACTGATTGCCCTCAAGCTCTTAATGCTGGTTTGGACATGTATATGGCACCTGACAGTTGGAAAGAATTATACGAAAGTACGTTGAAGCATGTGAAAGAAGGAACCATTCCAATGGAGCGACTGGACGATGCCGTAAGACGTATCCTTCGTGTGAAAATCGCTTCGGGTATTTTCACAAAAGGGGCACCAAGCACCAGACCTAATGCCGGCAACACCAGCCTTCTTGCACTTCCGGAACATAGAGCTATTGCAAGACAAGCAGTACGTGAATCCATGGTTTTATTAAAAAACAATAAGCAAACGCTTCCTCTTGATGCCAGCAAGACCATTCTTGTAGTAGGTGATGGAGCGGATAATATTTCTAAAGCTTGTGGTGGCTGGACGCTCACCTGGCAAGGTACAGGACATACCAACGACGAATTTCCAAACGGAGAGTCGATATTGGCAGGGATTAAGAAAGCCGTTAAAAAGTCAGGTGGAAAAGTGATCTTTTCACCGGAAGGAGATACCAATATCAAAGCAGACGTTGTCATAGCCGTTTATGGTGAAGATCCTTATGCAGAGTTTCAGGGGGATCGTAAAAACCTGGATTTCGTACCAAACGGCTTCGACGTCAACAAACTCAATGAATTCAAAAATAAAGGAATCCCTGTGGTATCTGTATTTTTGTCTGGTCGACCAATGTGGACTAACCCTGAGATTAATGCCTCAGATGCCTTTGTTGCCGCATGGTTACCAGGTTCTGAAGGTGGAGGAGTGGCAGATATGTTGTTCCGAACAGAGCCTTCATACAATTTTACAGGCCGTCTTTCTTTCTCATGGCCAAACATCGCCGTTGTTGTCGCCGGTGACAAGACCAAACCGCTTTTTGCACTGGGGTATGGCTTAACGTATGAAAGTACTGAAAAAGTTGACATGTTATCAGAAGAATCAGGTCTGGATAGAAGTCAAATGGCTTCAACCGGTCAATTCTATGGCAAGGGAGCACCAATCGCTCCGTGGGAATTGTGGTTAAATTCAGGAACGCTTAAGAAACAAGTGGCAAGCTTCCCTACATCGGTAGGTGGTTTGATCATAAGCAAAATAGACCACAAAGCACAAGAAGATGCCTTGCGTATTAAATGGACAAAAACAGACTATGATCAGGTCCGTTTAAGCTCCGGTACGCCAAGCGATATGTCTCGTCAAATGAATGGTGCCATGGAATTGGCGTTCTTTGCTAAGTCTTTTGGAGGCGATAAAGCAACCATTAAGGTAGGAATGGGTTGCAATCAGGAACAGCCATGCGATAAAACGTTGGATATTGTGATTGGGAAAGAGTGGAAAGAGTACCGCATCAGTTTAAGTTGTTTTGGTAACATGGGAGTAGATATGACACAAATAAGCACTGCCATGATGATCACGGCCGGTGAAGGTGTGGATATCGGCCTTGGTGAAATAAGGTTGGAAACCGATATTGATACGAAGCCGGGATGTGATGGTAATTAATCCTCATTAAGAATCTCACATTAATAATAGCTCACGTCGAAAGGCGTGAGCTATTATTATTTAATAGGATTAGCCATTTATTTCCCGTTAGAGGGAGAGTCGGGCCTTGCCCCGATGATATGCATCGGGGTTGCTTACTTTTTTCAGCGATGGAGGCGAGCAATGAGAATTGCGAGGCCTGGCCCCGCTTGGGTAAGGCCCAGCCGGCGAGGCGAAAATATCGTTAACGCAGCGATTAATTGTCTGAGGAAATTATCATTATATCATTAATCTTTTTATTTAAAAACCTTTATTCTTAGTCTTTTAAAAACTGATTAAACTAGTTTTCAATGAGAGCATGAGTTGTTTGAAAATAAAGAGGAGAGACTTTATTTCTCATATTCTATTTTAAGAATACGCCATACAAAATCACCTATTTTTGTTTTAACAATCACTTCGTCTCCAACTTTTTTGTTGAGAAGTGCTTGAGCCATTGGAGAATCCATTGATATATAGTCTTTATTACTTTTTAGCTCTTCATAGCCCACAATTCGAAATCGTTTTTGTAGGTTTTTAGCTTCGTTTTTAATCTCTACCCAGGCACCAAACATCACTTTTCCTTCTTGATTTGGGTGGTAATGAATCACTTTTAATTCGTCAACACACTTGCACAAATAACGAATGCGATTATCAATTTCTCGAAGTCTTTTTTTGTTGTAATGGTAATCTGCATTTTCCGAACGATCCCCCAAACTTGCAGCCCATGAAACCTTAGCGGTAACGTCTGGACGTTCCACTCGCCAAAGATATTCATGTTCCTCTCTTAATATTTGTAGGCCTTCGGGAGTAATCATTTGTGAGCGTTTGATTTTTGGTAGCGTTGATTCTCGGATTTTTCGCCTCATAGGAATCTGATCTTATATTGAAAACTTTCGCAAGATAATATAATGAAGGATAGTTTGTTTGGAGAGAACAATTGAGGAATTCTATGGAAAGACAGATTAAGTTAGGATACGATACTTTATTTTTATAATGTCAGGATTCTCTTGCGCCGAAAAAGAAAGTTGGGAGATGAGAAATTAAATTTAAGAAATACGGAAAATTCATAGTCCTTCAGGTCAGCACTGACTCAAGTCTTTCTTTCCATTTTTTCCAGTCAGGCATTATTGTTTCTTGTAGGTCATAAAACGCCCGTGTATGATTATGGTGAATTAAATGACATAACTCGTGTATGATGACGTATTCAATACTTCCTTTGGGTGCTTTTATCAATTCGGGATTTAGAATCACCTTTCCATTAGGCGTACAACTTCCCCAACGAGTGGGCATCTGTCTGATTTGAAGCTCGGGCTGACTGATGTTGTACCGGGCAAATAGCGGAAGTATCTTTTTTAGTGTTTCTTCGAAGTAAACAGATGCTTTTTCCCTATACCATTCAGACAATAGATTCTTGGCTGTTGCATTGTCTTTTCTCAGGACTAATAGTCTTCCTCTGTATAGTTTCACTTCATTGATCGCAGCCTTTTCGATTCTCAGTTTGTACTGTCTTCCTAAGTAAAGATGGGTTTCACCGTTAATGTATTTCCGTGGTGGTGTCAATGGATGATAGGATAGAAACTCAAGCTGCTGTTTGATAATCCAAGGTGCTTTCTCCCGTAGTTTGGTTTTTAGTTTTTCATCTGTGGTATCAAGAGGGGCGATCACCTTCACCCTACAATCGGGGTACACCCGAATACCGAGGGTTTTGCGATCCTGATAAGAGAGTTCATAGTTGATCTCCCTGGAACCAAAAACTAAGGATTCTATCGTGGCTGTTTCAGACATATTTCAACTTGGCTACTTTAAGTCCTTCTTCTACTAATTCATCAATCAAATCAAAAGGCAACTCAATTTCCTGCTGGGCTTTTAGGTCAAACAGATAGTCATCAATATCAATCTTAATTCTGCCTTCTATGTCTGATTTGTTTACCCAGTCAATGATAGGCTTGCCGTTTTCAAAGACTATGGATTTGATTACCTGATCGATACCTTCAGCCATAATAGCAGCTATATTTTGAGACCCTTCACTGCGTTTTAAATGTCCCTTGAAAATCTCATTGACGAGGTTGTAGATGGCAATGCCCGTGTCATTTCCAGCGAGGTTTTCAGGTACATTGTCCTGTCTGCCATTGTGGAACTGATCTTCATATTCTCTTGCCTTGTTCAGATAATCAGCTTCTGAGATTCGGTGCTGGTGATAATCCTCTATAGTATCCCGAATAAGCCTTGATAGCTTCTTGTAATACACAGGATCTTCGTTCATCTTCACATTGATTGCTTTGATCGTCCTGCTTGCAATGTGATCTGCTTTGGCTGCCTTGCTGGTTATTTTTTCAACCTCACGGTCGCGTTCCTCTTTATCAAAAATATTGACCAACTCGGTGATGCGCAGAATTTCACCTTCTGTAGTGATGTGCTTATCGATCAGCTTCTGAACCTGTGGTTCATATTCCTTGTATTCCAGATCATCAAAGTATCTACGCTTGACAGAGATTCGCAATCCAAGGAAAAACTTAGCATCCTGCTTGTACTTATTGATTTGCTGTTCCGGTGTTTTACTGATAAACTCAAAACTGGATAAAGCGAGCTTTAATAAACGGGCGAAAGCCGACACCTTTTCATAGAAGATGTGCCTGATGGCTTCATCCTGCAATAATTCTTCATAAGCAGGTTCATCATACTTGTTTTTAACTTCTTTGAAGATGTCCCAAACCTCAGAATGGACCTGCGGCAGCTTCTTTATTTCCTCACTGATGTTGGTCAATGTTCCTTCCAAATCAGCCGGATCATAATTATTTGTACCTGAGTAGGTTTCTAATGCCGTGTCCAGGTTCTCCAGATTACCATAATAGTCTATGATCAATCCATGTTCCTTGCCGGGAGCTAATCGGTTTACCCGTGCAATAGCCTGTAGTAAGGTGTGCTCTTTAAGCTGGCGGGTGAGGTATAAAACATAGTTGTTTGGAGCATCAAAACCGGTAAGCAGTTTATCTACTACAATGATAATTTCAGGATGGTCTTGCTTCTTAAATGAATTAATTAATGATTTCTCGTAGTTCTCCGGACTGCCATATTTATCCATCATGGCTTTCCAAAATTTCAATATCAAATCGTCACTTTCTTCAAAAGCATCTTCATAATTCTCTCGCACATCAGGAGGGGAGATCAGGACTTCACAGGTTACTTTTCCAATTTCCTTGATAAACTCACGGTAGCGGATTGCAGTGGTTTTATTGGGTGCTACCAACTGACCCTTGGCCTTTAAACTACCAAATAGAATATCCTGAACGTCTTGCTCGTAGTGGTCTGAAATGTCCCAGGCACGAGCATAGATTACCTCCTCAGCTTTATTTAGCTGATTGGTGGAGCTAAACTTTCTTTTCAGTGCAGCTTTACCATAAGGGGTAAGCGGTTCGGAAACCCTATCAAAGTAATTGTCCAAAGGTTTTTCATTCACTTCAATCAGGTTGTGACGACCTTCATAAAGCAAAGGAACTACGGCTCCATCTTCAACTGCATCAGTGATGGAGTACACATCTATTAAGCCACCAAAGCGATTCGCTGTGCTCTTTTCTTTCTTCATTAAAGGTGTTCCGGTAAAGGCGATAAAGCAGCCTTTTGGAAATACCTTTTGCATTTTGATGTTGAATGTGCCGTATTGACTTCTATGGCCCTCATCCACCAAAACAAAGATGTCAGGTGAATCAAAGCCTTCTTTGGCTCGATTGACAGCCGCTTCAAACTTGTGAATCAAGGTAGTGATAACCGTATCACCTGTGCCAGAAAGAAGCTCTACCAAGTGTTTGCCTGTTTGAGCATTCTCTACTGGTATTTGACATTTTTTGAACGTCTCCGTGATTTGATCGTCCAAATCAATGCGGTCAGTAACCAAGATGATCTTAGGGTTCTTGATTTGAGGATGTGTAGCTATCAACTGAGCCAACATGACCATAGTGAGGGATTTGCCACTTCCCTGAGTGTGCCAGATTACACCACCTTTTCTAAGTCCTTCACTATCTGTTTTAACTACCTTATCCAAGGTGTTGTGAACGGCAAAGTATTGCTGATACCTTGTGACCTTCTTGATGCCGTCATCATACAGGGTGAAGTTGAAGAATAGGTCTAAAAGTCTCTTTGGCTGACAAAAGCTAAATAGTAGCTTGTCCTGCTCTGTTACAGCCTGTTCTTGCTTTTCAAGGTTCTGGAAGAAAGTCCAGACGTTTTTGTAGCGTTCCTGAAATAGCGTGGTTCTTTCGTTGGCTGGTAGCGGCTGATTCTTCAGGGTCTGGAGTTTGTCAAGCCATGCGGCTTCTTCTGCTTTGGTTTTGAATAATTCTTTCCAGAAGCTCCAAAACTCCTTTTGTGTAGCAGTTGTAGCGTACTTAGCTTCATGGCAAGCCAATCCCATTACCAAGTTGGAATACTGGTATAAGGAACGAATACCATCTTCCTGCTGGTTTCTCAAATGTTGCTCAATAGCTTTATCAATGGGATCTTTGATCTTGGGGCTTTTGCACTCGATGACCACAACCGGAATACCGTTGATGAACAAGACAATATCCGGGCGATAGTGCTCACTGCTTCCGCTTCTGAGCACACTAAACTCTTCTGACACGTGGTAAGTATTGTTTTCCGGGTGCTTCCAATCTATGTAATGGAATGAGAAGCTCTTTTTGTCGCCTAAAACAGATTGCTCAAAGCTCCTGCCCAAAGTGATCAGTTCATAAAAGGCTTTATTGGCAGCAATAAAACCATCCTGAACCGGTAGGTCACGAATGGCGAGAATGGCGTTGTTTACATTGGCATCAGAAAAGGGGAACTCTTTTCCTTTATATTCAATGGTGTTGATGACTTGAAGTTGGTCCTTCAAAATGGTCTCCAACAGCACATTGGAGGTTCTACCTCCACGGGCTTCCAAGGCCTGCTCAGGAGATAAGTATTTCCAGCCCATATTCATGAGCAGCTTCAATGCCGGAAGCTGCGAAATATGGTCTTCTTTGAATGATGGTATTGCCATTATTTCAAACTTTTGGTTCGTTTTTTGCGTTTCGTATAAAGGAAGGAAGAACAGATGACAAGACATAAGTCTTGGAAATCTCATAAAATACTCTTACATTTGCATTGCTCATTCTTCCATAATAGGAGAAAGGAGTTTCGAAGCTCGATACATCCAGATATGTACCGAGCTTTGCGCTTTTAATAGACCTCATCTAATTTCTTCTTCCTTTTCTTTTCAATTTGTTTCTTACCTCCCGGCTCATTCAGATGATATGCCGTGAGTAAATAATAATCTGTGCCACTACGCTGTGGCTCCAGAATAATCACGTATTCCTGGTCTATATCGTAGATATAGGTGCGGATCACGTCCTTTCTATCTATGCGGTCTTCATAACTGAAGACTTCAACATTGTCTTTCTTCAATTCATTGATATGATGTTTGATCCAATGCAAGCGCACTGATCTTGCCATCTCAAATGAGCGCGAACCCAATTTCTTGCCTTTCCCATCTTTGTCCTCCCGGGTTGTCAGATGCCTGAAAAGGGTTTGCATAGGCGGCTCACCATCCTGTTTGGTAGGTCGAATTTGCTTGCCTTTGAATTTGAAGTTTGCATTGTCTACAAAATCTCTATTGAAAACACCTTGCAATGACTGATTGCGTTGGTATTCGTTCATGTGAGCGATTTCAAGTAGCTGCGGATATGTTTTAATGAGATTTAATGGCATACCGGCAATTACTTTAAGTCAATGTGGAACAGGTTCAACTTATTCTCATTCTTAGGAGTGGATTGGGTGATAGGCGTTTTGCAATGACTTTCAATCTTCTCAATGAGCTTATTCTTTGCTATTACCTTGCTTTCTCCTCGCAGCTTGTAATTGATGGCCCCCATGATCAGGTCAGTCAATTGCATAAGACTGCTCTCGTGAGAGTGTATGAACTGAAAATTCCGTATGGAGGAATTGTGCTTAAGTATGTCTTTGAGAGTGGCCAGCTTTTTATGGCTGATCGTGTCCTTAATGTCTAAGTAAATGTTGTAGGTGTATTCTAGGTTGATCTTGTGATGTAGCAACTGGTAATACATCTTGAAATAAAAGTCATTGTAGGTAAAGCCCTCTCTGGTGTCATCAATCTGAGATTTCTTTACGATGACAGAGCGGAAAGCCAAATCGGTGGCAAAGAAGTAATCAATCAAGTCTGCATAGTAGGGGTATTGGCCACCGGATACATTTGACCATTTTATTTCTCCTTTTACTTTATGCTTGCCCTTCAACAACTTCAGGTGTTCTTTGTGTTGCTTGAGCTGGCTGTAAGCAGAACTGATGTACGCAATCATCATGTATGGCATGCCATCATTTTGAAGGTGGGTACTTTCATCACAATAAAAGTTGAAGGTCTTGCTCATATTATTTGTCTTTATTTTTTTGACTGATCCTGATAAATTCCTCTCTCGGAATACAGCAATCGATTACTTGTTTTCCACTTCCACAAAAACAGGGGTCAGTCATACTTAGATATGATTTCTTGACGATAAATTCTTTAGCTTCTCCTTCATCAAAGTCCACATTTTCACCTTCTGAGGCTCTAATTATTTTGTCCATAGTGGCCTTCATTTTAGAAAGTGTTTCTTCCGATAAGTTCCGGTTCATATTGCTGCTGTTGGGATAATCGAAATACTCTTTCCATAATCCATAGGTCAGGGAATCTTCAAGGATGGGAGGTTCATTGACGTATTTCTTTTTGGCTTCTTCGCCTTCTTTATCCAGATATTCCACTATTTGCTTGAAGTCCTTTTTAAGCTCTGTGCCTAAAATGAATTGCTGATCCTCCCTGATAAGAAGGGGGGCAAGCTGTTTGTGTATTTTGTCATTGGAGGTAAATACATTGCAAAAAGGCAGGTAGTACAGGTATTCCAAATCGACACGATTAGTAGGGCGTGTACCTATAAGTTCACTTTGTAGCCCAAGGTGAAAAAGGAGGTCCACTTTGAGGCAATGAGCTGTGTAGGGTGCAAAGGCCGTAATCAGTGGACGATTCTCAGCTATCCATCGTGAAAATATGCTCATGCCATCAATTTCTCCTTCTCCATAATTGTCAATCATGTAGGCAAGGAGGCGGTCTTGTAAACTGTGGTTGGATAAGATGGAAGTTACTTTGTCATGAAGCTGATCCAATGATTTCAGTTTTTCATGCTCAGTGGCCTGGAGAATTTTCTGTAGGTTTTTGAGAAGGTTTTCTTGCGTGGTAAGGGTTCTCCATAACTGTGAAAGGTCATGGTCAGCATCTGTGAACTTTCCATCCTTCCACTTATAAATAGCTTTTTCTTCTGCCGTTTCCCTGACTACCATTCCTTTTCTATGGTCGTCAGGTTGTACAACCTTCTCTATATCCAGGGTGGGTCTTCCATCCATTTCCACCGGTTCACCGGATAGTTCCCCCTTTACCAATGTCCTGTAGTAAGCATTGACTACACTGTACATTGGGAACAACTTGGTTGCAAAGTCTTTAACCCTAATGTCAGATGGCGTTTTGCCTTCTTGCGTTTCCTTTTTCAGATCACCAAGGATCTCCATCACCAATACAGGAGCTACATTGTGCTTGTAATAGCTACTAAGCCTCATCAGCTCCGGAAAGCTGAGAGATTGGAAAGTGGATTTATCTATGGTGATTGTTATGTTCATTCCTCATTGTTGGTTTTAACTCTTATCTCCCCCGTTAATAACTTTTGCATTAAGCCTTTCTTTTGTTCTTTCAGGGTGTCTAATTGTTGTTGGAATAATTTCAGCTCCTTATCCGCTTCTGAAAGCACTGAAGCAATTGACATCTGTTCATCCTTTGCTGGGTATGGAACAATTAATCTGAAAAAGTCTTTCTTACTTACATTTAATAGACCATCACCTCTGGCACCTGATGTTATTATTTTTTTGAGCTGCCTATCAAGACCGTGCTCCAAAAACCAAAATGAATAGAAATCAGAGTAGACTTTATCTGTAGGTCTAAAGCAGATATAAACAAATGGCACTAAAGCTGAATCTTTCTGTAGTTGGTAGATGCAACCCATTGGGTAGGTTTTAGAATTGCCCTTGTTGTATGCAAAATCACCCTTTTGAAGAAGTGTGTATTTTTTAAGGCTATCTCCAGCGATAATCCTATCAAACTTAGACTCTTGGGTTATCAGACCCAATGTTGATGAAATCGTCATCACGTGATGGTTCTCTGCACCATCGTTGGATTCCTTTATCTCTGTAAATACCTCACCAAGTGAAACCATATTCCACTCTCCCTCAAACCCCTTCAACCGCTTCTTTCCGGTAAGTAGTTGTTGGGCAAGACCTTTGTTTCGGAGTTTGATTTCTTCGATTAGGTTAAGTGTAGTGGAAATGGCTAAATCCCAAATGCTGAGAGTTTCAGCAATCTTTTGCTGTTCTGGGAGTGGTGGAACTGGGATTAATGCATTCTTTATTGACTCAGTAGTTAATCCAAAGCGAGTGACACCATTTGCTAGTTTTTGGAAGTAATGATTGACGTTATGAGATTGCAGTAAAAAAGATAGGAAAACACCATCCAAATGAGCTTCATTAGGTCTTAGAATTGCGAGGTGATAACCACAAACCAAGTTGGGGATTTCTTCGATCACATAAGCTGGTACGGCAATATCTTTTCTATCTTCAGAGTCTTTCGTGATTATCACATCTCCCTTGTGAAGTTGAAATTTGTGAAACTCTGACGGTTTTACAGAACCTGCTGAAAACGGAATGCTGGATATTATATAATCATGGTAATAAACGTCTTGATAATTGCATAAAGAAACTGGTATTTCATCCTCATTAATGTGTTTATCAACGTTGCTGAAAAGGACGATTACATTTTTTCTAAGTTTATCCAAATTCCAATCCTTTGGAATATCTCCAACTTTAGTATGCTTAGTCTTGTGTGCTATTTCGATTGTCTTATCCATTAAACCCTAATTCAATTAGGTAATTATCCATTTGCTGCTCTACTATCAGTAAATCCTTTTTCAAACTCCTGATGTTGCTTTGTGAAGCTGGGATGTCAATTTCTTCTTCCTCCTCAAAAGTGTCCACATAGCGAGGGATATTGAGGTTGTACTCATTTTCTATTACTTCCTGTATAGGAGCACGGTAAGCGTATTTCTCCTCTAATACTTCACCATCTTCAGTAGTCAATGGTGTAGCCTTCTGGAATGCTCGATAGGTGCTGACAATCTTGTCAATGTCTGTATCTCGCAAGCGGTTCTGGTTCGTACTGGATTCATAGCCTTCACTGGCATCTATAAAGAGGATGTCTTTATTCTCGCCTTTAGCTCGGTTAAAAATGAGTATGGTTGCAGGAATACCCGTTCCATAAAACAAGTTGGCAGGTAAGCCAATTACTGCTTCCAATAGATTTTCTTCAATCAATTGTTGTCTGATCTTTCCTTCGCTGCTTCCCCTGAAGAGGACCCCATGAGGAAGGATAACTCCTACACGTCCCGTGTCGTGGTAAGTAGATTCGATCATGTGTGACACAAAAGCATAATCCCCTTTGCTCTTTGGTGGAATACCTCTGTGGAAGCGGCTAAACTGATCTGAGATAGCGTTATCGGCTCCCCATTTATCGAGAGAGAATGGAGGGTTTGCCCCGACAATGTTTCCTTTAAGCAAACTATCTCCTTCCAGTAGCTTAGGGTTGTTGAGCGTGTCACCCCATTCAATGGTAGCATCATCAATCTCATGCAGAAACATGTTCATGCGAGCAAGTGCCCAGGTGCTTCCATTGATTTCCTGTCCGAAAAGCGAGAAGTTTTTACTTCCTACCTGCTTGGCGAGTTTGATCAACAAGGAACCCGAACCACAGGTTGGGTCTATGATACGGTCGCCCGGTTGCGGGTTGAGCAACTTGGCTAAGAGTTTAGATACCTGAGCTGGCGTGTAAAATTCTCCCGCTTTCTTTCCTGCATCACTGGCAAATTTTTCAATCAGGTACTCATAAGCATCACCAATCACATCATTATCCTCCAGGTGGGAGGGTTGCAAATCAAGGGCTGAGAAATCTACCAAGAGGTTTTTAAGTCTTCTGTTTCGGTCTTTGGTTTGACCAAGATTTGCTTCTGAGTTGAAATCAATGTTTCGGAAAACACGCTCCAGTTTGCTGCGGTTGGCATCTTCCATGCTTTCAAGAGCTGTGTTGATCAGTTCACCCACATTGGCTGCATTACGGTTTTCAAAGAGGTAATCGAACGTACAGGTTTCGGGAACCTGGAAGCGTTCATTGCGCAATGCTCTTTGTATACGTATCGCATCATTGTTATATTTCTTAGCATAGAAGTCCTTTTTGTCCTTCCATACATCCGAAACGTACTTTACGAAAAGCATGGTCAGGATGTAATCCTTGTATTGTGAAGGATCAATAACGCCTCTGAACGTGTCACATGCTTTCCAAACAATGTTGTTGATCTCGCTTTGTGTAATTGCTTTTTTACTCATGCTATTCGTTTATTACTATGAATATGGAGAAATATGACTCTAATTTTTCATTGATGAATACCTCCTTGTGTTCAAGAATCCTATTATCTGGAATTTGCACACCAAGTTTTCGCAATTCCGTAGCTTCCTTTTTGGGAACTTCAAAACCTCTATTGTTCTTGTGATGGGCTGTGCCATCTAAGTTTACTGCATAAATTTCTTTCTTGCTATTACTTGGGTAGATGTGATAATGCCCTTTTACAGGGATGTTTTTATCTTCAGGATGATAAGTGTATCTGTTCTGAGTTTTTTGGAATTGCTGATACGTTTTATGTTCAAAAATTAATTCGGAATCATTTGTATGGAACACTACCTCAATAGCATATGAAGTTTTAATTCCTGCTAATTTTTGTTGTCTTTTTATGAACTCGCTTAATGATTGCATGATGTTATTTGCTTGAAATAATTTCTTTAATGACTGCCTGATATACTTTTTGCTTTTCGGAAATGATCTTGTTGGATATTTCCATGTCTTTGTAATGTAGCTGCTTAATCGCAATAGCCTTTTGCTGACGCTCCAATGAGGGTAGCTTAACAGTAAAAGCTTCCAATTCGGATTTTCGAATGGAAGGAATGGAGCTGCCAGCTCCCAAAGTTTGAAAGTATGCCTGTGTTTGAGGCATATTAAATAAGGTGGTAAGAAACTCCGGTATTACCCTTGAACGGTCTGTTTTGATGACAAAGAAAATAGAGGAGGCAATGGCTGGACCAAATGCTTTGTCATAAGTCCAGGCAAAGTTTCTCATTCCTTTTCCAACCATAATAATGTCGCCATCTTCCAAGAGGTGAGATTCATTCTTTTGGTCGATCTGAATGAAGGTGTCTATCTGCTCCGTCTGATTACCCCAATCATCAAAGTGCTTTGCCTGTAAATAGACAGCATTTCCCTCATCTGAGGGTTTGGTGTATAAACCAAATTGTAGTTGGGTAATATCGCTGAGTTTTACCTTCATTTAATTTGTAGGATGATTCAAATTTCAAATAAAGGTAATAAAAAGACAGTTGAAGTTAATTAATATATTGTAGGGTGTTTCAAAAAAAATATAAATGTATAAATATACAAAGTCAGTACGGGGTTGAATTATCGCTACGATGAAGTCTTTGTATTTTATCTCATCAGAGGTTAATTGCTTCAACTCCTGATGAGATGCTATTGAGGATGAGTCAGAGTTTTATTTCTGTATGCGGAATCAATTATCTGCATGATTTCTCCCTGCTTGTGGAGGCGATCTTAGCTTGTAAAAAAGAGAATAACAATAGAGGATGCCACGAAAAGAGTTGTAGTGATACCAGAGAGAAATCTCATTTCCCGATGCAAAACTTGCTGAATATATTATCCAGCAAATCATCCGTTGTAATCTCCCCTGTGATCTCACCGAGGTGGTAAAGCGCCAGCCGTATATCTTCCGCCAGCAGATCACCGGTCAGATTCTGATTGACAGCATCCAGAACTGAATTGAGCGCTTCCCGTGTTTTTTGCAGGCTTTCGTAATGCCGTATATTGGTTACAATGGTGCTGCCGCTTCGTATGGTCTGGGAGGTCACCATTTCCAGCAGATGCTCTTTTAGTTCATCAATACCTGCTTTTTCGGCTGCAGATATATAGATGATTCCGTCAAAATTCCGGAATTCTTCCCGGTAGCTGGAGCGTTTGTCAATTTTATTGCCCACCACAAGATAGGGCACATCCATATTACGCAGCTCTGTAAGGTCCTTGATCAGTTCGTCTTCATCATAGACATTGACATCGAAGAGGTATATAATGAGCGAAGCGCTGCGCATCTTTTCGCGGGTACGCTCTACCCCCATGGCTTCAATGATATCTCTGGTTTCGCGTAGTCCGGCAGTATCGATAAAGCGGAAGGAAATACCGCCCAGCATGATTTCATCTTCAATAAAATCCCGGGTAGTGCCGGGAATGTCGCTTACGATGGCTTTATCCTCATTGAGGAGGACATTGAGCAGCTTGGATTTGCCGGCGTTAGGTTTTCCCGCGATTACAATAGGGACACCGTTTTTGATAACATTCCCCAGCGAAAAGGAGGAAATAAGTCCGTCAATGACACGACGGATATTGTATATCAGCTCTTTGAGCTGCTCTCGATTGGCAAATTCCACATCTTCCTCACTAAAATCAAGTTCCAGCTCAATCATGCTGGCAAAATGAATAAGCTGTTCCCGGAGCTTTTTGATCTCGGCAGAAAAACCACCCCGCATCTGATTTAGCGCTGCCTGATGGGATATTTCGGAATCGGAGGCGATAAGGTCTGCTACCGCTTCGGCCTGAGCCAGGTCAAAGCGGCCGTTCATAAATGCCCGCATGGTAAACTCACCGGCTTTGGCAAAGCGGGCACCGTTGCGGATCAACAGCTGTAATATCTGTTTGACAATATAATCAGAGCCGTGACAGGAAAACTCTACGGTGTCTTCCCGGGTATAGGAGCGGGGACCTTTGAAAATAGTGGCTACTACCTCATCGTAAGTATGGCCGTTTTCTTCAATTGTGCCGAAATGCGCTGTATGTGATGGCTGGAGACTAAGCGGCTTGCCCTGAAATACTTTATCCGAAATGGCCAGGGCCTGCGGACCTGATATGCGTATCACGGCAATGGCTCCGGCTCCTTGCGGAGTAGCCAGCGCTACTATGGTATCGTCTTTAGCGAATGCGTTGTTCAAGATTATTCGTTGGCGTTAAAAGACTTACTGAATCGATCCCAGCTTGTAGTCTTAAAATGTTCGTCTCCGTAAAAATGCAATATTTTATTCAACATGTCAACGTCAAGATAGCCCGGGATCGGTTGTAACAGTTCTTCATCCGGCGTAAGGTAAACAGTCGTCGGATAACCACTTGCCCGGAATATTCTGGATGCCAGCTGCTGTTCAGTCATTTCAGTGCCTTTATACGTGACTTTTTTATTGCTTTCGGCATTGAGTTTTACCGCGTAGAATTTTTCATTCATATAATCTACAATAGCAGGGTCCTGAAGCGTAGTAGCGTCCATTCGTTTGCACCAGCCGCACCAGCTGGTATACACATCCACAAAAATCTTCTTAGGTTTTTTGCGGGATAGCTCAACGGCTTCGTCATAGGAAAGCCATACAATTTTATCCGACTTTTCTATTTGCCGCGGATTGATCTCTTTTTTTGAACCTTCACTGGTATTACTCTGGCCTGTGTTTTTCAGAGAGCAGGATAAAAATAGTACAAGTGTTGATATGACTGCTAAGTAGTTGATTGATCGCATAAAATAGTTGTTAGGAAGTTGTATATAACCAGTGTCTTAATTTGAATGTTCGATTTTGCTGCTCCGTAGTTTCCGGGTCAGTATACCCTGAGATGGGGAAAACAGGTAGGCAAGCACAAAAATAATACCGCAAAAAGTGGCCATTCCTCCGGCTACAGATCCGTTGATCCATACGGCCAGCATATAGCCACCTATGCAGGCGATCATACCCGCTATACACGAATACAGAAGCATACGCGGAAAGCTGTCAGTCAGCAGGTGGGCAGTAGCTGCGGGAGCAACAAGAAAAGCTACTACCAGTATGGCTCCAACGGATTTGAAGGCAGCCACGGTTGCCAGGGAGACAAATCCCATAAGAAGATAATGCCAGGTAAGTACAGATAATCCCAGGACTGCAGCATAAGCCGGATCAAAGGTTGTGAGAAACAATTCCTTGTAACCTGAAATAATAAAAACCAGAATAATAAGCAATACGGTACCCATCGTCCAGAAAGAAAGAGGGCCCAGATCTGTACCTGCTCCGGTATATAACCGTTCGAAGGGGCTGAGCGCAATTTCTCCGTACAGTATACATTCCTGATCCAGATCTACATTGCCGGCAAAAGCTGATACCAGAATAACGCCAAGCGCAAAAAGGGTAGTGAAGGTAATGCCGATAGCAGCATCTTCCTGAATCCGGACTTTGCGGTGAAACGTTTCGATCATGAAGGTAGTAACCAGACCCAGAACCGCAGCGCCTGTGAGCATAAAGACTGAATCTCTGGTTCCTCCGGCCAGCAAATAGGCAATAACGATACCCGGGAGCACTGCGTGCGAAATAGCATCACCTATCATGGCCATCCTTCTTAGAATAAGAAAGCAGCCGGGAATGCTGCAACAAAAGGAAACCAGACAGCCGGTAATGATAATTTCCAGATCGTTTTGAGTCATTTAACTATCGTCCAGAAGGTAAATATACGTTTTTTATCAGTCAGAAGCCGGCCAGGTATACCCGATTTGTATGGATATTTTTACTCCCCGTATCTTATTCTGCCTGTAGTGACGAGTACATGGTCATTCGTCAGCGAAAATCCTTCAAAAGCGAAGGACGCGGTCAGCTCGACAATCTTGTTGTTTTCGGATCGTACGGTATGAATGGTAATCTCGCCGGTATGGTCATCGGTGAAATAATCCATGGAAGCATAGTTGTACAGCCCGTAAAAATGCTGGCTTCGGTATGGATCAGCATAATTGAGTACATAGGTTCCCGGATCGACAGGCCATGACGTACCAAGAATGATAAGTCGGTTTCCGTCTCTGGCGGTGATGGTAAGCCGCTGATTGTTTACGATAGCAAATTCTACTTCAGGACTGGTAAATATATAATCATCGACTGTAGCGGAAAACTGCATCTGATCAGTATCCGGATCAATGGTATGTCTGTTGCAGGATATAAAAGCAAAAAGAATGGCAGTAAACAGGAAAAATTTTTTCATGTCAGGATAAGGTAAATAGGTAGAAAATAAAAGACCGTCTGATAAAAACGCTCTTTTACCGGTTCTATTTCAATAAGTGGTTGATCCGATAGGCAACTTTGTCAAAATTGAACAGTTGATACAGTTCGTTAAACTGAACCTTTATTTCTTCAAGGCACAGATTGCCAATGCTTCCTTCATGGGTATGTTTTACCTGATGCTGTGCTTCGAATCTGTTTTCTTCAATCATTTTTCCGACCTCTTTATACGCATCACGGAATGGCATCCCATCCAGCACAAGCTTGTTGACAACCTCTACAGAGAAAAGGTATTTGTATTTATCATCATTGAGAATACCGTCTTTAACCTTGATATGCTTCAGCATGTATCCGGCAAGGTTCAGACAGTCAATCAGGTCACTGAACGCAGGAAGAAAGTTTTCCTTGATAATCTGGAGATCTCTGTGATATCCGCTGGGCAGGTTATTGCACAGTAAGGTGATTTCATTGGGTAGGGCCTGGATTTTGTTGCATTTTGCCCGGATCAGCTCAAATACATCCGGATTCTTTTTGTGGGGCATGATGCTTGATCCGGTAGTAAGCTCGTCCGGGAAGGTAATAAACCCGAAATTCTGATTCATGTACAATGTTACATCCATCGCCATTTTGGAAAGCGTATAGGCTACCGAGGCAATGGCAGAAGCAACATTCTTTTCTGTTTTACCACGTCCCATCTGGGCGTACACCACATTGTAGTTCAGGTCGTCAAATCCCAGAAGGCTGGTCGTCATAGTACGGTTTAACGGAAAGGATGAACCGTAACCGGCAGCAGAGCCCAATGGATTTTTATTGGCGATTTTGTATGCGGCAAGCAGCATATTCAGATCATCGGCAAGACTCTCCGCATAAGCTCCGAACCAGAGCCCGAAGGAAGAAGGCATAGCGATCTGAAGGTGGGTATAACCGGGCAAAAGATGATTTTTGTACTGATCAGCCTGCTGTATGAGTTGTTCGAAAAGTGTTTTTACTCCAAGTACCACCTGTTCAATGGCATCTCTGGTAAATAGCTTCAGATCAAGCAAAACCTGATCATTGCGGGAACGTCCGCTATGTATTTTCTTTCCGACTTCCCCGAGACGGCGCGTTAGGAGCAGCTCAACCTGAGAGTGTACGTCTTCTACGCCTTCCTCAATAGAAAAGAGGCCCGCCTTGATCTCTGTGTGAATCTGTTTCAGGGCCTGATGAAGCGTGTCCAGCTCTTCTCTGGTCAGCAAGCCGACGGACTCCAGCATGGCAGTATGGGCAAGCGATCCAAGTACGTCAAATTCGGCCAGCATCATGTCCATCTCCCGGTCTCTTCCTATGGTGAATTTCTCGATTTCCTTATTTACGTTTGTATCCTTTTGCCAGAGTTTCATTTTTGTTTGTTTCGGTTAGATTTTGGTATTGCAAGATAGTAAATAATGTACTAAGTAGGGGGATCAGCAGGGCAATAAGCAAAAAATGCAAGGAGTTTTTTGGGATTTTTGCGATATATGATGTTTATTATGAGTGATTTTTTAACGTAAACCAAATATGTCCAATCGTCCTTTATATCTGACTGTTTCATCTGCTTATCCGGGAGAAGGTTTTACAGTGGAGCAGGTCTATAAAAAAATAGGTGGAAAGGTCTATGCCAACTATCAGACCAATCCCGAGGCTTTTCAGAATACCTGCACCCTTCGGATGTGCTATGGCTTCAACAGAGGCGGGGTAAAAATTCCGTATATCCGAAATCAAACCGGCTCCGGATCAGATGGAGCCTGGTACATATACAGAGTACGGATATTTGCTGAGTATATGAAAGATCAGTATGGAAATCCGGATATAGAAGGTAATAACAGGAGCCTTTTTGCAGGGAAAAAAGGTATTATCCAGTTTCATGTATCGCAATGGCGTGATGCTACCGGGCATTTTACTTTCTGGGATGGCAGCAAGGCGTTGTATGGCGATTATTTCTCACAGTCAGACAAGGTTTCATTATGGGTATTAGAATAAGTCAAATCATGAATATAAAGATACTTGCTATCCTGTCAGGCAGCTTGCTGATTGGATCATGCACGCAGGATACTGCTTCAAAAGAAAAAGAGCAGGAAGTCCATAAGGTGGAGCAGGAGCGTGAGCGTCTGAAATTGAAAAACGCGGCATTCTGTGCCTGTATGGGGCACGGATCTGTGCTTATGAAAAAGGCTATGGAAGATGATGGAAGTGTGGCAGCGTATGTTGAAAACAGTGATTATGGTATGGAAGCTTTCGAAGCGGTATTTGAGGCTGCTTCGGCTTATGCGGATACAGTCTATAGAAGTAAGTACAACAGATCACTGACCGTAATGAAGTGTCTGGATTTTTATCACAGCCGGGAGTTGCAGGAGCTGGTGAAAAAATATGACGGCGATCTGATTGCGGAATGAATAAAAAAGCCCGTGCTGTATAAAGAGCACGGGCTTTCTGTTGAATCTGCGGCAAGTTAAGTTATATAACTATATCGCTAAGTATTTTTATATACCTGTCAATACCTTCCTCTATTTCACTGAGCCAGATGTATTCGTTGGCAGTGTGGCTCCGTTCGGATTTTCCCGGTCCCATTTTGACTGAAGGAACAGGAACAAGCGCCTGGTCGGAGGTCGTAGGAGAGCCATACGGATTTGCTCCGTACTTGATTGCCGAAAGCACCAGCGGATGCTTGGGATCAATAAATGAAGGTCTCAGCCTGACAGATCTTGGCTTCACTTCCGAATCAATATTGTCTTCGATGATTTTCAGCACTTCTTCATTTTTATACATTTCCGTGATGCGGACATCAATGGTGAATGTACAGTTTTCAGGAACCACATTGTGCTGATAACCTGCATTGATAATAGTTACGGACATCTTCATCGGTCCCAGATGCGGGCTTACTTTCTCAAACCGGTAATTGCGTATCCATTCTATGTCCTTGAGCGCTTTGTATATGGCGTTATCTCCTTCCTCTCTTGCCGCGTGACCGGCTTTGCCTTTGGCAGTACAGTCAAGAACCATCAGGCCCTTTTCCGCAACAGCGATATCCATGGTTGTTGGTTCGCCGACAATGGCAAAGTCAATTTTGCCCAGCTTGGGATAAACCAGTTCCAGCCCGTCAAATCCGGAAATCTCTTCTTCTGCAGTAGCAGCGTATACGAAGTTGTATTTCAGATTTTCCAATGGATAGAAATGAAGGAATGTTGCCATAAGCGATACAAGACATCCGCCGGCATCATTACTGCCCAGGCCATATAGCTTGCCATCCTTTAGGATAGGATCAAACGGATCATTGGTATATCCGGGATTGGGCTTGACAGTATCATGGTGTGAGTTGAGCAGTATTGTCGGCTTGTCCGGGTGGTAATACTTGTTAAAAGCCCAGACATTGTTCTTGAGACGCTCGGTTTTTACGCCTCTCTCAGTCAGGAATTGATTGATCAGTTCAGCGGTTTTATCTTCCTGCTTACTGAACGATTCAGTTCTGATGAGCTGCTTCAGAAGCTCTATCGCATCCTGCTGCAATTGACTCAGTTCTTTCATGATATAAGATCTATGTGTCCCGATTTATCGGGACTGGTGAAAAATGTGCTTTTTAAGCGTTTAGTCTGGTGCCTTTGGAGGCACCGGTATTAATTATGTCACTGATGTCCTCGGCATGGCATATAATTACGGATTTTACACCTGCCTGTATGGCATCAAATGAGTTATCCATTTTGGGAATCATTCCTTTGGCGATCACACCATCTGCTTTCAAAGCATCGTATCTGACCGGATCAATCCGGGAGATGACCGACTCTTTGTCATTGATATCGCTCAGAACCCCTTTCAGCTCAAAACAATACACAAGATGGGTTTCGAAATGCTCTGACATAGCAACGGCAATAGTAGAGGCAATGGTATCGGCATTAGTATTGAGTATATTGCCTTGACCATCATGCGAAAGCGGGGCAATAACCGGCTGCAGACCAGCGGTAAGGAGGCTGGCCAGTATTTCACCGTTCACCCGTTTTACATCACCGACAAATCCGTAGTCAATGCCGTTTTTTACCGGACGTTGGTCTGCTAGTATAATGTTTGCATCGGCGCCTGTAAGGCCAATCGCATTGGTACCCAGCGCCTGAAGGCGGCTTACAACTTTTTTGTTGATCAGGCCGCCGTATACCATAGTTACGATCTTTAATGTTTCTGCATCGGTGATTCGTCTGCCATCCACCATTTGTGCTTCGATCCCAAGACCCTTGCTGATTTCCGTGGCAACTTTTCCGCCCCCGTGTATCAGTATGAATTTTTCTTTTAATCCGGCCAGGGAGTGAAGAAATGAACGGAGGCTTTCTTCATTATCAATGACGTTGCCGCCTATTTTAATGATGAATAATTTGGTTTCCGATGACATATGTTGAGCAGAAAATATTATTTTTCGGATGAATGATCAAAAATTGGATTCAAGTATTTTTTTCAGAACAGCCTGTGCAGACCATAGTCTGTTGCCGGCCTGCTGTATTACTACAGAAGCAGGACTGTCAATTACTTCGTCGCTGACTATCAGATTTCTGCGTACTGGCAGACAATGCATGAATTTTGCATTATTGGTAAGATCCATTTTTTCTTTGTCTACCATCCAGGAAGGGTCCTGAGACAAAATCTGCCCGTAATGGGTGTAGGAAGACCAGTTTTTTGCATATATGAAATCAGCGCCTTCAAAAGCTTCTTTCTGATTGTATGTCATGCTGGCTGCTCCGGCAAACTGGGGAGCCAGTTCATATCCCGGCGGATGTGTAATGACAAAATCAACATCGGCTTTGTTCATCCATTCCGCAAATGAGTTCGGTACGGCCTGAGGGAGATTTTTTATGTGAGGAGCCCAGGTCAGAACTACTTTGGGTCTTGCCTTGGTTTTCAGTTCCTCAATAGTCATGAGGTCTGCCAGAGACTGGCAGGGATGAAGCGTGGCCGACTCAAGGCTTATAACCGGTACACCGGAGTACTTTTTAAACTGCTCAATGATCTGATCGGAATAGTCTTCCTCTCTGTTTTTTAATTTGGGGAAGGACCGTATTCCTATGATATCAACATACTGCCCCATGACGGCGGCGGCTTCCCTGACATGCTCGGCTGCATCTCCGTTCATAATCACACCATGTCTGGTTTCAAGCGTCCAGCCTTCCTTGTCAAAGTTCATGACCATAGTGTTCATGCCCAGCATTTGTCCGGCCCGCTGGGTACTAAGTCTTGTCCGCAGGCTGGGATTCAGAAATATCAGCCCCAGCGTTTTGTTTTTTCCCAGATGGCTGTATGACCATGGATTTTTTTTCAGCTCGATCGCATCGGCAACGAGTGCCGGAATATCCTCTACGTCATTTACGGAGGTAAAGTATCTCATCTATTTAACCAGTGTTTTGGATAATACTTCGTTGAACGCATTCAGGAAAAGGTTAGCTTCTTCTTTACTGATATTGAGTGCTGGTAGCAGGCGTATCGTATTTTTGTCTGATGAAGAACCAGTGAATATTGCATGGTCTTTCAGAAGCGCGCTTCGGATCTCCGCACAGGAAATTTCCAGTTCAAGACCAATCATAAGTCCCAGTGCGCGCACTTCTCTGACACCCGGAACATCTTTTAGCCGGTTGATCAGATAAGTGCCCATTTCAGCAGCATTCTTTACCAGATTCTCTTGCTCGATTACGTCCAGCACAGCTACTCCGGCGGCGCAGGCCAGGTGGTTGCCTCCGAAAGTAGTTCCCAGTAGTCCGTGCGAAGCTTTAAAAGCCGGACTTATCAGAACTCCTGCAATGGGAAATCCATTGCCCATGCCTTTGGCTGTAGTAATCAGATCGGCTTTGATATTGAAATGCTGATGTGCAAAGAATTTACCGGAACGACCATATCCGGATTGCACTTCGTCAAGAATCAGAACGGTGCCGAATTTATCACAAAGTGAGCGGATTTTGTTCAAAAATGACGCTGTCGGTATTTTTACTCCTCCCACTCCCTGCATACCTTCAATAATGATAGCAGCTACTTCGTCATTCATAGCGGCTTCCAGAGCAGCTTCATCGTTGAATGGAAGCAGTATGGCATTGTCTGTCTGGTTGACCGGAGCCTGCATAGAGCTTCCGTCTGTGACAGCTACAGCCAGTGAAGTACGACCGTGAAATCCTTTGCTGAATGATATGATTTTTTTTCTTCCGGTGTGGAAAGATGCAAGCTTGAGCGCGTTTTCATTGGCCTCAGCTCCGGAATTGCACAGAAACAGCGCATAGTCCGTATAACCTGACAGTCTGCCCAGCTTGTCAGCAAGCTCCTTCTGCAAGGGTATCTGGACTGAGTTGGAGTAGAAAGAGATTTTGTTTAGCTGTTCAGTAATCTTATTGACATAATACGGATGTGTATGGCCAATAGAAATCACAGCGTGTCCTCCGTAGAAATCCAGGTACTGATTGCCATCTTTATCCCATAAATAAGAACCCTGTGCACGAACGGGCTCAATGGAAAACAGCGGGTAAACGTCGAATAGGTTCATATTTTTCCGTTTTACGTAGTACGTTTTACGTTTTATTATTTGGTAGTCTGTATAGTAGTCGTATGTAAAGCTCGAACTCGTTTTATCAGTGCTATCAGCATTGCTTTTATTTTATTAATAGCTTCTGTTAGTTCAGCAAACAGATCATTTGATAAATATTGAGGATCCTTACTCAATAAAAGCAGATAATCCGTTTCATTTGCCGAACCCAAAGCCATTTGAAAATAATTGGCGATATCAGCCTGAGAATACTTTCCACAACCCTCTGCTATATTGCAGGGAATCGAATATGATGAACGTCGTATCTGATTGGTAATACAATATTTTTCATATTCAGGAAAGCTCATTGTAGCTTTATAAATTTTAAGAGTAAGAATATGCGCTTCTTTCCATACGTTAAGTCTTTATAATTTTGCATAGCTGTATGCTGGAAGATATAAAACAACTGATTGATACGTATTACGTAATACGTATCACTTTTTACGTTTAGAATCCCACGCTCTTCAGCCTCAGACCTTCCTGCTCATCGAGTCCGAACATCAGGTTCATATTTTGAACTGCTTGTCCGGAAGCTCCTTTGGTAAGGTTGTCGATCACGGAAATAATATGCAGCTTGTTTTCGAACTTCTGAGGATACACAATGCAGTTGTTTGTATTGACGACCTGCTTTACATCCGGATTGATATCGGTGACATGTACGAAAGGATGTGAGGCATAATAGTCCTCATAAAGCCTGAATGCGTCTTCCTGCGTCAGATCCGATTTGAGATAAGAGGATATCATGATTCCCCGGCTGAAATTGCCGCGGTACGGAATAAAATTGATATCCTGATTAAAGCCGGATTGTAGTTGTTGCAGAGTCTGTCTTATTTCTTTCAGATGCTGATGGCTGAATGCCTTATATATGGAAATATTGTTATTGCGCCAGCTGAAATGGGAAGTGGCTGAAAGGCTTTGTCCTGCCCCGGTAGAACCCGTAACACCGGAAGTATGTACTTCGCTGTTAAGTAATCCGGCAGATGCCAGAGGAAGCAGGCCCAGCTGGATGCCAGTTGCAAAACATCCGGGATTGGCTATATGCTGCGCTTTTTTAATAGCTTCTCTTTGCAGCTCCGGTAGGCCGTATACAAAATCATTACCTTCACGTTTGAGGCGAAAATCATGGCTGAGGTCTATCACCTTGATATGGTCAGCAATTTTGTTTTCCTGAAGGAAGGTAACAGCAGTACCATGTCCCACACAAAGGAAAAGAACGTCTATATCATCACGCAGCTCCTCGGTGAACCGCAGCTCTGTAACTCCCAACAGATCTGTATGGACTTTGGAGACCAGATTCCCGGCGTTGCTGTTGCTGTGGATAAATACGATTTCTACCGACGGATGAAAGATCAGTATACGCAGAAGCTCTCCGCCTGTATAGCCGGCGCTTCCGACAATTCCTACCCGTATTTTTTTTGAATTGCTCATGTTTCAGTAGCTTATTATCCGGTTGATTAGTATGTGATCAACCGGATAGGTTATAGGATGAGTAATAAAGACAAAAGAGTTACAGGTCCGTTTTGTTGACCTTGTGCCAGATCATGGCCTGATTGCCCAGTATCTTTGAAAACCCTTTAACATCTTCTCCTGACCAGGCATTGTTCATTTCTCCGTATTTCCCGAATTCTGAGCTCATCATGTCAAACGGAGAGCTGATACCAACAATATGGAAATTGTATGGTGCAAGATACACGGTTACTTTGCCGCTTACATTCTTTTGCGTATCCAGGAGGAACGCCTCTATGTTGCGCATGACCGGATCCAGAAACTGTCCTTCATGGAGCAGGTTGCCGTACCAGGTTCCCAGCATATCTTTCCAGTACAGCTGCCATTTAGACAAAACATGCTTTTCGAGTGCATGGTGCGCCTTGAGTATAACCATGGGGGCTGCAGCTTCAAAGCCTACCCGGCCTTTGATTCCGATGATGGTATCGCCTACATGGATATCTCTTCCGATCGCAAAAGGACCGGCTATTTCCTGAATCTTGTTGATCGCGTCTACCGGATTGGCAAAGCTCTGGCCGTTGACACCGACAGGCTCACCGTTTTTAAACTCAATTTCCAGTTCCTCGGGATTGTGTTTGCTTAGCTGTGTCGGGAACGCTGCTTCGGGTAGATACTTGTCAGAAGTCAATGTTTCTTTACCGCCGACAGAAGTTCCCCAGATTCCTTTGTTGATGGAGTATAGAGCTTTTTCCCAGTTTCCTTCCACACCGTGTTTTTTCAGAAACTCGATTTCTTCCTCTCTGGAAAGTTTTTCATCACGGATCGGAGTAATGATTTTAACCTCCGGGCATATGATATTGAATACAAGATCGAAACGAACCTGGTCGTTGCCGGCTCCGGTGCTGCCGTGAGCAACTGCCTGCGCTCCGATTTTCTTTGCAAATTTACCTATAGCCATTGCCTGAAACACTCGTTCTGCGCTCACTGACAACGGATACGTGTTGTTTTTGAGTACATTTCCGAAAATCAGGTATTTAATACAGTTCTGATAATAGTTGTTCAGCTCTTCTGCACAATGGTGTTCCTTTACACCAAGGGCATATGCCTTACGCTCTATTTCCTTCAACTCCTCTGCCGAAAAACCACCTGTATTAACAATAACCGAATATACTTCATAGTTTAGCGTTTCCTTCAGATACTTTACACAATACGAGGTATCAAGGCCTCCGCTAAAAGCCAATACTACTTTATTACTCATCTTTTTAAATTTTGAGTACCAAAAATATTAATAAAATCCGTATTTTCTCAATCAGAGAAAGAGTAATTAAACAGAGGCAATGCCCAGATACGTCAGCAGTGCTTTAGGTGTAAAGCTCTTCAGGAGCTTGTGACTTTTGAGACTCTGCCAGCGCTCGTAGATACGGGATTTTTTCACGAAGTCCCATTTCTTGCGGTTTTTCTCGGCAGGATCATAAAGCATACCGGTACAGAGACAGTTTTTGTAATTTTTGCTTTTCAGAATGTCAAAATTTACACAACTGGCACATCCTTTCCAGAACTGCTCGTCATCTGTGAGTTCGGAAAAAGTAACCGGGCGGTAGCCCAGTTCGGAGTTTATCTTCATGACAGCCGCACTGGTAGTCAGACCAAAAAGCTTGGCATCAGGATATTTTTTTCTGGAGAGGGCAAAGGCCTTTTCCTTAATCCGGGTAGCCAGACCGTATTTGCGAAAATCAGGAGCGACAATAAGGCCCGAATTGGCAACATATTTTCCGTGTCCCCAGGTTTCAATATAGCAGAAACCGGCAAACTCTCCTTTGTCCGTGAGGGCAATGATCGCTTTGCCTTCTTCCATTTTCTGGCGGATATAGTCAGGGCTTCTTTTGGCAATCCCCGTACCTCGTGCCTTGGCACTTTCCTCCATTTCTTTGCATATAGCTTCCGCAAGGTGCTTATGATCTTCGCCAGCTACTTTAACTTTAAACTGTACCGCAGACATTGTTTTGGCAATAGTATGTCGTATAGAATTTAGTATATAAAATGTTTGGGTTTTATCCTTTTATTCGGATAACAGTAAAGGCAGATTGGTTTGATATTTACCCCGTAGGTAAATAAGATAAAGTAACGGCCTAGGGCCTCGGGAAGAACCTGATAGACAAAGAAATTCTGGCCTCGCTGAAGGAGTATGAAAGAGAAAAGATTGTATGTAGGTTGCCAGATGTCATTTCAGTTAATACAAGCTTAAATCAAAAGTAGTTTTTGTATTAAAATGTTCCTAATGAATTGTTAATTATTTTTCAAAAAAATAAAGACAGCTTCGTATCGGATATCAGAATGTTGGCCATTATTTCTTCGGTAACTTTTTGTTACACTGCCTGTAGCGAATCCGGGAAGATCTGGTTGCTTCCAATGAAAACGGCTGGCTGACAACAAGCCGGCTCCCTTTTTCAACCAGAATACGGGCTTTCCGATCCATATGTATATGAGTACCGGGACTGATAATGAGCTCCGAACCCTCTCTGATCCGCAAAGTAGCTTTTTCTTTCAGATGAATTCTGCTCAGTGTGTCAAAGGTAAGTCTGCTCATGTTGACAAAATCAGGATATTCATAGTGGCCGTTGAGTAATTGGCCGCGGGTGCTGCGGTCGGCGCTGCTGCTCTTATCTACTGTGAGATGCACATTTCTGCCGATGACAAGATCAGCTTCAGCCGCAGGATTGCGGGGGATGAGCAGGTTTCCCGTAAATCTGTGATCGCTCGTGATTTCGGTATCGTCAAAACGAATATCAACTGTAATTTGTCCCGTAATACTGTCAATGGATATGAGCTCTACGGACAATCCGGTTAATGTCATAGGCTCAAGGCTTTCTGCACATTCCTCATAATACTGGAGCGGAGTAATCATCGGATTGCAGCTAATGCCTGCTTTTTGTCCGGGCTGTCTGAATGCGAAGTCAAGGCCCAGTCCGGCATATGTGTACATGCCTTCTTCACGCAGAACCATTCTGTATTCATTGGGCATGCTGTGAGGAGGGTATTTACCGCATACTGGTACATTCTGCCCGGAGTTGTTGGTAAAGTTTCTTGTAAATATGACATCAGGATACAGGGTGTCATACAGATAATTGGCGCGGATCGTCGCCATATCATTGTGCGGGCCGGCCGGATTGGGACGAAGCTTTCTGAAGTTGGCAGCTATATTATTAAAAACCTGTATGGATAGCTCTTCTCCCAGAACTTCATAGTCAAAGTTTCCCGAAGCAGATATCGCCCGGAGTCCATTGCTGTATTGCCATCCCAGAGCAGATATAATTTCGCCTCTGCTGGCTGTAATACGCTCGATGTACATATACAGCCCCCTGGAAGGCATCGGTGTGGAATCTCCGGCTCCATCTGTCAGCCAGCTTTCGCGATCATCAAAAATGGTGGCTCCGCTGTGGTTTTCGAGCCAGAGCCGCTGATTCGTTTCCGGGATCTGGATGCGTATGGCATCGCCTGTGGAAACAAAATCATCGAGTGTCAGGCGACAATTCCGGGGCTCCCAGATATCTTTTTCTGTTTTTAGCTCAATCCAGCCGGTATACCAGCTTTCCCAGGCATTGGCGGAGGTATTGACACGGTCGTAGGCACACATGCCCCAGCCTGACGTACTGTAAAAATAGGAGCCAAGTACTCCGTTGGTTGTAAAATAATGAGGACAATTGTACAGATTGTGAGCCATTTCATGAATGAAGAGGCCTTTCAGACCCGCTATATGCCACATACTGTTTTCAATAGTAAATCCGCTCTGCCTTTGAATTTTATAGATGCCTTGCGGAGTGTCAAACGTATGATTGTCATTGAGTGATGCGTAGCCGCGACATCCTTCTTTGCGCCATACGACAATTACAAAATCGATAATGCTATCAGGGCCGGTTTGGCTGTTATCAAATCCAAAGTTAGGATGATTGTTACGGAGATCATACCGGCTCCAGTCAAAATCCGGATACTGTGAGGCAATCTGCCTGAAAACAGCTTTGTTGTTTTGACGGTTTTCCTTTACTACAATGCGCTCGGGAAAGATATCCGCCACAATTCGTAAAGGAGGTTTTTCCGGGTGTTTCCGGCTCATCTGGTAATAAAAATTGGAGATGGTCCGGTCGGTATTGTCGGGTGAAAACTGATCGAAATCCTGATAAAACAGCTGGTCGTAATGCTGAAGAAAAGTTTTTCCAGCTTCCTTATGCTGCCGGGGATTGATTTCCGGCCATTCTGAGTGATTAAAATGGGGGGCATCAGTAGTATAGTCTTTTTCCAGGGAGGCGAATATAACCAGAAAGCGCATGTCGCCTGTCGGTGTAAAAGCGCCGCCATAGACCGACAGGCGTTGCTGTGCATCGGCTGGCAGAATAAGAAGCAGAGCGAACAGAAAAGCCGGACAGCTATATTGCAGCCAGGACAAAAGTAAGCACTTATTCTTTATATGGAATCTGTGAAGCATGCGGGTCTTGTTCAGGTTTACGCAGGAGCTCTTCCAGTCTTTTCTCAAGTTCGGGAGTCAGAATATGCTCGATGGTTTCGGCGTCTTCATGCACATGGTCGGGAGCAATATTCAGATAATTGGTCAGATAAAGCTCCCAGAGCCGGTGCGTTCTGGTAATACGCTGACCGATATTTTTGCCTTCCTCTGTAAGAGTAAAGGCTGATCTGTCTTTATGGATATAGCCTTCTCTGACGAGAGAGCGTAGACCTTTGCGAAGCGTTTTTTCATCGATAGGCCTCTTTTCCTTTATTTCTTCGATAGTATAGGCTCTGTCAAATATGTTGTCTTTTTCACCAAGATGAAAAAAGGTTTTCAGAATATTTTCCTCCCGGATTTTTTTTCTGTTCCGATAATGCTGATAATAGCGATAGATCAGTCCTCTGCCCGGCGCAGCTACAAATGATACAAAAGCAATCAGCGAAATCATCACAACAATCCAGGGTCCTGTCGGCATTCCCGGCTTTATATAGCTTATATATGCACCTGTGATTCCTGAGACTGCTCCAAATATGGCAGCGAGGATGAGCATATTGGCGATTTTGTCTGTCCAGGTGCGGGCAGCTGTGGCGGGGGTAATGAGCATGGCTGCCATAAGAATTACACCGACTGCCTGAATGCCCAGCACAACCGCCAGAACAGTCAGTGAAGTAAGCAGACCCTGCAAAAGACGAACAGGAAGACCTATAGAGCGTGCAAAGTGCTCATCGAAGGCCATAAAAGTAAATTCTTTAAAAAACAACAGCAGAACCAGTATGGTTACTATTGCGAGGCTCCCGAATGTATACAGGTCAGAGGCTGTCAGAGAGGTAGCCTGACCAAACAGAAAGCTGTCCAGGCCGGATTGCCGGCCATTGCCTGAATGCTGGATATGGGTTAATAATAAAATGCCGGCCCCGAAAAAAACGGATAGTATAAGGGCGAGTGCTGTATCTTCACGGATTCGGTTGTGGCGGGTCAGCTTTTCCATTAGAAATACGGAAAGCAAGCCGGTTGTGAATGCTCCGGTGATGAGCACCAGAGGGTTTTTCTCCTGCCAGAGTATAAATGCAATACAGATTCCGGGTAGGACGGAATGGGCAATTACATCCCCGGTGAGGGCTCTTTTTCTGAGATAAGTAAAGCAGCCAACCAAAGCAGAGGATGCTGTTAATAATACAGAGCCAATGACAACATACCGGATATTGGGATCTGACAAGGTCAGGAATTCCAGGAGTTCCTTCATAGGTATCAAATTTACTTAATCGTGACAGCTCTGCAAGGCATGCAAATGAAATTTATGTCATATAGGCGGTATGGAGCAGTAATTTAATCATGTTTTATGACACAATGTGCCATAATGACATATGGTTTTACCTGTAACTCTATTGGCATGAGCCTTGTTATTAAGGGTAAGGAGCAAAAAAAAGAATTTACATTATATTACTAAAGTTATAGTTATGGGTAAAATTATTGGTATTGACTTAGGAACAACCAACTCCTGCGTTTCAGTGATGGAAGGTAATGAGCCTGTGGTAATTCCTAACAGTGAGGGTAGAAGAACCACCCCTTCTATCGTTGCGTTTCAGGATAATGGTGAGCGAAAAGTGGGGGACCCCGCTAAGAGACAGGCTATCACTAATCCGGTAAATACAATCAGTTCAATCAAGCGATACATGGGTAAGAAATTTTCCGATATGGAAAAGGAAAACGGAAAGGTTTCTTACAAAGTGGAGCGTGGTGATAATGACACACCAAGAGTCCGTATCGGAGACAGGATGTATACTCCTCAGGAAATCTCTGCGATGATTCTTCAGAAAATGAAGTCTACAGCAGAAGATTATCTTGGAACAGAAGTACGGGAAGCGGTAATTACTGTCCCTGCGTATTTTAATGACGCAGAAAGACAGGCTACCAAAGAAGCCGGCCAGATTGCAGGTCTTGAGGTAAAACGTATTATCAACGAGCCTACTGCTGCTGCTCTGGCCTACGGCCTGGACAAAAAAGGCAGTGATATGACGATTGCCGTATTTGATCTTGGTGGTGGAACATTTGATGTTTCCATACTGGAGCTGGGAGATGGAGTTTTTGAAGTAAAGTCAACCAATGGGGATACCAATCTGGGTGGTGATGATTTTGACCAGGTGATTATTGACTGGCTTGCCGATGAATTCAAAAACGATGAGGGTATTGATCTGAGAAAAGATCCTATGGCTCTTCAGCGTCTGAAAGAAGCTGCTGAAAAAGCAAAGATCGAGCTTTCAAGCTCTACCAGTACTGAAATCAATCTGCCGTATATCATGCCGGTTGATGGCATTCCGAAACACCTTGTGCGTACGCTTTCAAGAGCTAAATTTGAGCAGCTATCCGATTCACTGATCAGAAGAACGCTGGAACCTTGCAAGGCAGCTCTTAAAGACGCCGGACTTTCCACATCACAGATTGATGAGGTAATCCTTGTAGGTGGTTCGACCAGAATTCCGAAAATTCAGGAGGAGGTAGAGAAGTTCTTTGGAAAGAAGCCTTCCAAAGGTGTGAACCCTGACGAAGTTGTTGCCGTTGGTGCAGCAATTCAGGGTGGTGTTCTGACGGGTGAAGTAAAAGATGTATTGCTGCTGGATGTTACTCCGCTTTCACTGGGTATTGAAACCATGGGTGGTGTATTCACCAAGCTGATAGAATCCAATACTACCATTCCTACCAAGAAGTCGGAAGTATTCTCTACCGCTGCTGATAATCAGCCGAGTGTTGAGATTCACGTATTGCAGGGAGAGCGTCCTATGGCGAAGGATAACAGAACAATCGGAAGATTCCATTTGTCTGATATTCCACCGGCTCCGAGAGGTGTTCCTCAAATTGAAGTTACCTTCGATATTGATGCCAACGGGATTCTTCATGTGTCTGCCAAAGACAGAGGCACCAACAAGGAGCAGAAGATCCGTATCGAAGCATCTTCCGGTCTGACCGATCAGGAAATCGAAAAGATGCGTAATGAAGCGAAAGCAAACGAAGAGGCTGATAAGAAAGAAAAAGAGCGTATTGAGAAAGTCAATGCTGCCGATTCGATGATCTTCAGTACAGAAAAACAGCTGAAAGAATTTGGTGACAAATTGTCTGCAAGCAACAAATCAGCGATCGAATCTGCTCTCGCGGAACTGAAAAAAGCGCATGAGTCTAAAGATATCGATGCGATTGACGCTGCATTGTCAACATTGAACAATGCCTGGCAGGCTGCTTCTCAGGAAATGTACAGCGCTTCTCAGAATGGCGGAGCGGCAGGACCTGAAGCCGGCGGTCCTCAGGCTGGTGGCCCTGACAATGTAACCGATGTTGATTACGAAGAGGTTGACTCAGAGAAGAAAAACAGCTAATTGATTTTTCTGATAAAGTATGAAAGGGCTACCCGGATCCGGGTAGCCCTTTTTGTTTCGCCTGGGGGAAAGTCAACTTATTTTTTCTGCTTTTTGTTATGAAACAGAGAGTATGAAAATATGGAGGGGAAGTAATGAAGGGAATACGGGACATATATGCAGCATCAGAATTGACCGGGCTTTTGAGAAAAGTTCATAGCTATGTAAATAATTTGGCGGATTTTGTCGGAGAGACAGAATTTCTTTTAAAGCATCCTTTCCAGCGATACAGAATAAAACCGGCTCTGAGCTATTCGGAGGCCGGCTTTGTCCGTTTATGATATCATCAAAATTATCAGGTATTCCGTTGTTTGGCAGCAGAGTGCCTGTCTGTTTCGGAAACGGAGCCAATCATTTAGTGTGTAATCAGATATAAGAGAAAGCGAAGAAGATATATTATTATGGCATCATTCAGAGAAGAAATTTTATTCGAAAACCGAAAGGAAGCAGGAATACGATTAGGAAAGGTACTGAAAGACGAAGAACTGGGAGGTGACCCGCTTATACTGGGTGTGCCCAGAGGGGGGATTGAGATTGCCTATTATGTTTCCAGAGAGCTTGGTTCTGAATTCTCAGTGGTTGTATCAAAAAAGATGGGCTATCCCGGCAATGAGGAATATGCTTTTGGAGCAGTGGCAGAAGATGGCTCCATGTATCTGTCCGATAAAACCGGGATGCGGCTTAACCGGGAGATTGTTGAGAAAGTCCGTGAAGAAAAGCTGAGAGAAATAGCCCGGCGTATTCTGACGTATCGTAATGGAGAGCCTCTTCCGGTTATGAAAGGAAGAACCGTGGTGATTACAGATGATGGTATCGCTACCGGAGCCACACTTATACCCATCGTAGAAATGTGCAAACGTAATGGAGCGGACAAAGTGATTGTAGCAGCTCCCGTAGCTCCCTCGTCGTCTGTCCGGCTATTTGGCCATGCAGATAAAATGGTGGTGCTGGCAAAACCGGAACCGTTTTATGCTGTCGGCCAGTTCTACAAAGATTTTCATGCAATGGAGGATCAGGAAATTATGCAATTACTGAAAAAATAAAAGGGAGGATAGAGCAATGGAAAGAGAGCAGGAGAGAACAAGAACCATATTTGAGGAAACAATTAATATACCCGTAGGGCAGACTTTTTTGTCAGGAGATCTGGTGATCCCCGAAAAAGCAAAAGGAATCATCCTCTTTAGTCACGGAAGCGGAAGCAGTCGTTTTAGTAATCGAAATAAGCTGGTTGCAAATGAGCTCCATAAACATAAATTTGCTACTTTAGTGTTTGATTTGCTGACGGCTTATGAAAACAGAGTGGTAAATAACCGCTTTGATACGGATCTGCTTACTGAACGTCTGATTGGTATAACAAACTGGGTAAGCGATTTTTACGAAACAAGGGAGTTGCCTCTGGGGTACTTCGGGGCCAGTACGGGAGCGGCTTCGGCGCTGAAAGCGGCAGCTGTATTCGGTGATCGTATCAAAGCAGTGGTAAGCCGGGGTGGTCGTCCTGATCTGGTATTGAGAGATCTGCCTGAAGTGATTGCACCAGTCCGCCTGATTGTGGGAAGCCTGGACCAGCCAGTTATCGGCATGAACGAAGTAGCGATCAACGCACTGGAGCAGTCGGTTGACAAAGACCTGGTCCTAGTTCCGGGTGCATCGCATTTGTTTGAAGAGCCGGGCAAATTGATGGAGGTTGCTTCTCTGACTGTTGCCTGGTTTGAAAGATTTATATAAGCACTTCGTTTATTTGCTGTTGCACGGGTTTAATGATATGCAGATTTCGGTATATACTCAGGGTAGAGATTGATGAAACTACGTATTTAACTGGCTGAAAATATAATTCAGCCATTTTTTATTGTAATTTTTATAGAAATAAGGCGCTTTTAACGTAAATTAATACAATTGAATATTGTTTACCTTTTATTGTTCATATGGTATTAACAAAGGTGAAAATATCGTTTTTTTTATTCTGTATACTGTCTGTTCTTATCTTTCAGCCTGGCATCCTGTTGGCACATAATCCTTCGTCATCCGGTGATGCTTTTCGGTTTATTGAAAATAAGGGACAGTGGGAGGATGTTGTATTGTTTAGAGCAGAACTCGGTAACGGAGTAATTTTTATCGAAAAAGATGGCTTTACGTTTAATCTTCTGAGTGAAGAGACCTTAAAAGAAAGACACAGGCACGGAAAATCGGGCGGAATAAGTGTAGGAAAACCGAATGAGCCTGCACAGGAGCAGAAAGGACATGCTTATAAAATGCGTTTTGTCGGAGCTAATCCGGAAGTAGAAGTAAGTGGTGTCAATCAGCTGCCTGAGTATTTTAACTATATTACCGGAGATAATCCGGAAAAATGGTCTTTCAGGGCAGGTGCTTTCACCCGTATATACTATAAGAATCTGTACAAGGGTATTGATCTGGTTTTATACCGTCATGATACCAATCTGAAATATGATTTTTTTATTCATCCGGGCGCAGATCCGGCGCATATACGTTTCTTGTATGAAGGAATTGACCTGATCAAACAAAAAAGCGGTCGTTTGGAGCTATATACAAGTGTCGGAAAAATTATTGAATCCAGTCCTGTAGCTTTTGAAAAATTTGGTTCCGATACTTCGGTAGTGGAGTGTGTTTATAAGAAAGTCGGGGAAGAGTATGGTTTTGAATTTCCCGGGGGATATGACCGGAATAAAACACTGATTATAGATCCTGAACTTATTTTTTCCACTTTTTCCGGATCTACAGCAGACAATTTTGGTTTTACGGCAACCTATGATCATGAAGGCTTTCTATATAGTGGGAGTATCGTATTCTCAGGAGGGTATCCCACTACGATGGGGGCATACAATCAGTTTTACGTATGGGGCTCTGATATTGCTGTGACAAAGTATGATACGACCGGCACATTTATGGTCTGGTCTACCCTGATCGGCGGGAGTGGTTATGAAGCCCCGCATAGTATGATATGTAATGCCCAGAATGAATTGTATGTTTTCGGAACAACCGGTTCCTGGGATTTTCCGACTACACCTGATGCCTATGACAGATCATTTAATAATCAGACGACTTTTGATGTGAAGCGGATAAGAGTATTGCCGGGTCTGGGTATTCAGTATCTGTACGGGTGTGATATGTTTGTACTAAAGCTCAGCAGGGGCGGTGATGAGCTAAAATCATCCACCTATCTCGGTGGCTCCGGCAATGACGGGCTTAATTCCACACGGTATGATTCCCTCTATTCATTCGCCGGGAGTCTTTATGTACAGTATGGACCGTGGGCTCATGATACTCTGAAATACAATTATGCGGATGAAATGAGAGGTGAAATAGATATTGACCAAAATAACAATATCTATATTGCTACCTGCACCAGTTCTGATGATTTCCCGATTGTGGGTAATACCTGGCAGACCAGCTATGGCGGGGGCAGACTGGATGGAGTTATTGTTAAAATGGATGCCCAGCTGAGAAATATTCTCTGGAGTACTTATCTGGGTGGTTCGGGACCTGATGCAATTTATTCTCTTGCCCTGGATAAAACGGGCGGGATATATGTTACAGGTGGAACCAGCTCTGCAGATTTTCCCACGGAAGGAGAGGTCGTGCAGGCGGATTTTGGGGGCGGAAGAAGTGATGCCTTTGTAGCTTATCTGGATGCTTCAGGGCAGACCCTTATCCGGTCTACTTACTGGGGATCAGAAGAGTATGATCAGGCATACTTCATAGAAACGGATTATCTCGATTATGTATATATATTCGGACAGACTGAGGGTAAAGACTCTGCTTTTGTGTATAATGTAAAGTATGCAGTACCCAATAGCGGACAGTTTATAACCAAGCTCAGTCCTTTGCTGGATACATTGATGTGGAGCACGGCGTTGGGAACAGGTTCCGGCGGTCCTGATATTTCTCCTACGGCTTTTTTGGTAGATGTGTGCCGGAAAATATATTTATCCGGCTGGGGAGGAGCATCCAATCATCATAATTTCTTGAGAAATAACGCAGGGTATACTACCGGATTGCCGGTTACCCCTGATGCTTTTCAGACAACGACCGACGGTAGCGATTTTTACCTTCTGGTCATGGAAGATGATGCCTCTGCTTTACATTATGCCACCTTTATGGGAGGAAATGTTTCAGAAGAGCATGTTGACGGGGGAACCAGCCGTTTTGACCGTAAAGGAAAAATATATCAGTCTGTATGTGCCGGGTGCAGAGGGAATTCTGATTTTCCGATAGAGCCGGCCAATGCGCATTCTCCTGTCAATGGCAGCATCAACTGTAATAATGCCGTATTTAAGTTTAATTTTGACATGCCGGCTGTGATCGCTGATTTCGATATACCGGATATAGGATGTGCACCTTTCGAGCTGGAAATCATTAACCGTAGTCTGGAGCAGGCAAATACTAACTACTACTGGGATTTTGGTGATGGAACTACTTCCCGTGAGCGGGTACCGGTCCATACGTACACAAAAGCGGGAATATATAAAATTAAGCTCAGACTTGAGGATGTAGCTACCTGCAATCTCAATGACAGCACAGAACGGGAGATTGTTATTATATCAGATACGTCTTATTCACTTCCTCCGGTCAACATATGTCCCGGAGAATTTGCCCAGATTGGCATTATGCCAAAAAATGTAGATACGATTACTTATCGCTGGACTCCTCTGATATGGCTGAGTGACCCGACGGTGTCCAATCCGATTGCAAAACCGGAATCTTCCATAGAATATACTCTTCTGGTATCAAATGGTGTATGTACGGATACTATAGTACAGGAAGTTATACTGAATCCGCTTGAAGTTGACATGGATGATCTGAAAGTTTGCAGCAGCGATATGCCTCTGCGGCTTTCTCCTGCCTATACTGGTATGCCTGACAGGTTTCAGTGGTCTCTGACCTCGGAGTTTGATGATCTGCTCAATCAGGATCCGTCGGATTCTGAGCTGATTATTGATCAGCATGACAAAAAGGTCCGGTATTACCTGAAAGCTATTAATCAGTACGAATGTTATGATACCACATCGTTTGTGGTGGTAGTAAGTGATCTTTATATAGAGCTATCGGCAGATAGCATCGTGTTTTGCGAAGAGACGGAGCTGCATATTGGTACCGGCCTCGAAGATGATGACTTAGCTTTTCAATGGTCTCCTCTTCATTCTATTGAGGGACCGGCAGATACGTCTCACATAGTTATAAGGCCAAAGCGTCCCGGGTATATATACGTAACAGCGATAAATGAGCTGGGCTGTGTACATAATGACTCTGTATATGCTGATGTTCATCTGGATACGACATATGCATTATCTCCGTTGCCGATTTGTCCCGGCGATTCCGTCAGGCTGGGATTGTTGCCCGCCGATAAGAATAACAGCTATCAGTGGAGTCCGGCGATCTGGCTTAATGATACATTATTGGCCAACCCGATCAGCACTCCCGAGAGCTCGCTGGAATATACCCTGCTTATGTCCGATGGAATTTGTACAGATACGATCACACAGCGTGTGATACTTCATCCGGTAGATATTGATGTGGAGGCTTCCATCGAGGCCTGTAGCTATGATGGCCCGTTTTTACTTGATCTTACATTTGCTTCAGGCAATCCTGTGACTTATCACTGGTCCGGCTATCCTGACTTTTCTGACCGGCTGAATCCTGATCCGGCTATCCCGGCGGTGACAGTTAATCCGATGGGCAAGGAGAGTTATTATTATATCAAAGCTGAAAATAATATAGGGTGTACTGGCATTGATTCTGTACGTATCGTACTTACCGATTTGTTTATTGAAACTTCAGCCCCGGCGTATATCTGTATCGGGAATGCCGCGAACATACATGCATCGAGCACTCTGCCGAATGACCAGCTTACTTATCAGTGGCGACCGGAGGTATATATCGATGGACGTACCGATACATCCCATGTTGTTGCCCGTCCTGACCGGACCCGTTATTATTATGTCACAGCTATAAATTCGTATGGTTGTATTTACAGAGATTCCGTACTGGTCGAGTTGTCTTCACTCAGAGATGGAATGCTCACAGCCTGGGCAGATAAAGACACGATATATGAAGGTACCTCAACTGTTATTCATGTACGTCCCGTGCTACCATATCATTATCACTGGACTCCGGAATATTCGCTGGACAATCCGCATTCTACTGATCCGGTAGCAGCTCCGCCTGTCACAACCGAATACTGGGTAACAGTCACAGATCAGCGTGCCGGGTGCAGGATCGATACCAGTCTTCTGATCGAAGTAATTCCGGTGATCTGTGAGGAGCCCAACATGTTTGTACCCAATGCATTTTCACCCAATGAGGATGGGAATAATGATGTTTTGTATGTCCGGGGAAGCTTCATTGAAGAAATGGTGTTTGTGGTTTATGACCGCTGGGGAGAAAAAGTATTTGAATCTACTCATCAGAGTGAGGGCTGGGATGGAACTTACAGAGGACGAAAAGTGGATCCTGCGGTTTTTGTCTATTATCTGGAAGTAAAATGTATAGGTGGTAAGACTTTCTTTAAGAAAGGTAATGTGACGGTATTAAAGTAATAAATGGAGAGTTTTAGTGTTGAGTTACAGGCTATCTATTGTGTTTTTTATTTTATCTGCCTTGTTTTTTCAGGTCAGATCACAGGATATTCATTTTTCGCAGTATCAGCTGTCTCCTCTTACTGTTAATCCGGCTTCTGCAGGAGGCTTCAATGGAACGTATCGCTTCAATGCATTATACCGTATGCAATGGGGTACAGTATCAGTGCCGTACAATACTGTTGCCCTAAGTGTGGATGCCCGCGATTTTGCCGATAAAAAAAACTTTAATGCCGGTTTTAATTTTTACTATGACCGCGCCGGTGATTCACATTATTCCAATCTGCTGGCCGGGCTGTCTCTGGCTTATTCGATTCCTTTTGACCGCCGGCGTCTCAGCTATCTCAACATGGGAGTACAGGCCACCATTACTCAGCGAACGTTTGATATGCAACGACTGCAGTTTGACAGCCAGTATCTTCCGCATCAGTATGGCGGAACTTATATGCCCTGGTTACCGAGCAATGAAAGTTTTACGGGTTTTTCCGTTTTTTATCCGGATGTGAATGCAGGTATATATTATCACTGGCAACCTGAGAAAAGAAAAAAAATTACTCTCGGAATGAGCTTTTATAATATATTAAAGCCTCGCCAGAGCTTTATGCAAAATACGGAAATACGTCTTGACAGAAGACTTAATCTGCATGCTTCAGGATCATTCAGGGTAGATCAGAAAATTGATGTTCTGCCTATGATGCTGTTTATGGTTCAGGGAACTTTTTTCCAGTTTACTCCGGGAGTGGCAGGCAGATATATAGTAGAAAACCATATGTATCGCTATCGGGCCCTTTATGCGGGTATATATACCAGAGCCAGTGATGCCGCTTATGTTACATTGGGAATGGATTATAATGAATGGTATGTCGGTCTGAGCTATGATCTTAATTATAGCCGGCTGGTACCTGCCAGCAGGGGACAGGGAGGGTGGGAAATCGGTCTTACATACCGTATCGGAAAAATGCCTGACAGAAGGAAATACAGAGATTGTCCTGATTTTATGTAGTGGTTATGAACGATGAGTTTGTGTATGGGGCTTAAGTATATCTGGGCGCTGTTACTGTTGGTATATGGTATCACCGGAGTTGCGCAGAGTAAAAAACAGTGGAAGAAATACGGAGATCTGGCATTTGCAGGGCAAGATTATCAGGGAGCTGCGATTTACTATGATAAAGCCCGTCTTTCAGATACGACGGATATTCATCTTCTGAATCTGTATTGTGATGCGCTGAGACATGCTAATGAGTATGATTTAGCAGAAAAATTCTACAGGCAGCTGATTCTGCAGGATTCGCTCAGGCAATATCCGGAGGCATTGTTTTATCTGGGATTGTTGCAAAAAAACACCGGAAACTACAGAGAGGCTAAAAACAGTCTGAGAAAATACAGCATTCAGGAAGGTTTGTCTGAATATATGCGGCAAAGGCTGATGAATGAAATTACCGGTTGTGAGCTGGCTTTGCACTACTCAGAACAATCCGGTAATACACAACCGGCGTACTGGATAGAAGGGCTCAATACTTCTTATGCGGAATTCGCTCCGGTATTGATATATGACTCGGTAATGCTGTTTTCATCCCAGCGACTGGAAGAAAAACAGGATGAAAGTAATGAGCTTTTTTTTCCTGTACGCTTGTACCAGGCATCACTTCAAAAATCGACTTGGGTGACAGAAGGAGAGTTTGCGGAAGTAATTAATAGTGCCGGGATACACGTATCAAACGGAACATTTACCGAAGATCGCAGAAAATTCTATTTTTCAGCCTGTGACCAGCATTTTAATTGCCGGATCATGGTCAGCAGCTATGATCAGGGAGCCTGGACAGAGCCATATTCGCTCGATAATACTATTAATTATCCCGGATATTCAACGACCCAGCCATTCCTCACCAGAATAGGCGGAAGAGATGTATTGCTGTTTGTGTCGGACAGACCTGGCGGCAAAGGGAAAATGGATATCTGGTATGCATTGCGAAAACAGGGAGACAGCTATTATGAGCCGGTCAATCTTGGAGCATCTGTCAACACTCCGGCAGACGATATCACCCCATGGTATGACACTGCTGACTCCACACTTTACTTTAGCTCCGCCTGGTGGCCGGGACTGGGTGGTTTTGATATTTTCAGAAGCAGAGGAGCGCTTTTGTATCAGGAAAAAGCAGAAAATATGGGGACGCCGTACAACTCGGGAGCAAACGATGTGTATTTCTCCATAGCGCCGGGACGTCAGTGGGCTTATCTGAGTTCAAATCGTACGGGTAGTCTGCGGGACACTATTGCAGGATTTAATGATATATGGAAAGTAAGACAGGGTGTTGAGAAGGAGGAAAATGAAGACAGCCTCGAAACAATAAGGCGGTTTGCCGAAAATATGGTTTCACTAAATGAGAAGCTGCCGTTGCACCTCTACTTTCACAATGATCAGCCGGATTCAGGCAGCAGAGATACGCTGACTGCTCTTGATTATTTACAGTCTGTCCATGATTATCTTCGTTATCGGCCCGTTTATCTGCATATTGCCGGACAATGGGGGAGAGATGAAAATGAAAAAAGGCAGCAAATAGCAGAAATGCAGCAGTTTTTTGACGATAAGGTATCGGCGGGAGCGGATCATCTGGAACATTTCATGGAGCAGCTTTACCGGCAGCTGAAAAATGGCTTACCGGTCAGGTTAGGAGTACGTGCCTATGTAAGTCCGCTCGGAGAGAAAACCTATAACCGAAATCTGGCTATGCGCAGAATTTCTTCTTTTGTAAACTATGTATATGCTTATAACAATGGTTGCCTCCGTCCATTCCTGACTGATTCTTCCGGATTGTTGACCATTGAGCAGCTTCCTGTATTACATACAGAGCAGAATACTTCGTCTGTTCAGGATGTTGCAAAAGCGATATATGGTATGGAAGCTGCTGAAGCGCGCAGGATTGAGATTGCATGGCTGCTCCCGGCCGGAGCGGATTATGCGTATATGCTGGTCAGAAAACTGCAATTACCGGCCGGAACGGGGAATGATATCGGTTTTATTGAATTTCAGAATATAGGTAATCAGGAACTGCTGATTGACAAAGTAGAAGGAAGCGGGAGTATATCTGTTCAGTCATTCCAGAAAGGTACCGCTCCGGGCGCGAAGGGGTATATTTACTTTTCTTATGCTGAGCAGATCAGTAAGGGAAAAGGAGCTGGTAATGTGGAAAAAAATATCAGAATCTTTTCAAATAGCTTTGTGTCTGAAAAACAGATTGATATCCCTGGTGAATGAAAAAGGTGAATTGCGGATGATACCAAAAAAACATTGAAGTTTTTCGGGGTATTTTAATTTACAATTTTCTGTTAGTAAATTGCATGACATTTATCAGGTCCATGTGGTGGAATTGGTAGACACGCCATCTTGAGGGGGTGGTGCCTTTACTGGTGTGGGAGTTCGAATCTCCCCATGGACACAAAACCGGGTTATGCCCGGTTTTTATTTTTTTACGATTTCATAGGCCAGTTCAGCAAGCTCCATTTTAATATCGGTCTGAAAAAGCAGTGTTTTTAAATCCTTTTTTTCCTGTTCGTTTTCCGCAGATATGGCCATTACTTTTTCAGCATATTCTTTTATGCTTTCTGTCAGCCATTCAAACAAATCATCCGGTGTATTAATGCCTTTAAACCGTTCGTCAGAAGCAAATACATAATCGCAGTTACCCTGTTCCAGTATAGAAAAAAGCGGACCCGCAATCAGATCATTTAGCGGCTCAAGTTCCTGAAATAGCTTGCTGAATGCGGGAGATTCCAATGCCGGAACATGGAATGCATCCCAGAAGAGTGTCTGGAACTTCTTCAGGCTTTTTTCTTTTGTACTATTTGAGTTGTCCATTCGTTTAAAAGAAAATTTAATTAGCGATGCGCCGAGTAAAATCAATTATTCTGTTTGCAGCAATTGCCCTGCTGCCAGCAATAGCCAGTTCGCAGATTGCTCTGCCCAGGGAAGATGATTTGCTGTTTCGTACCGAATTTGTCCGGCTTATTGATCTAAACTGGCCTCAAAGTAAAGAGGTTTTTGGCGAAGATAATATGATTTCCACAATTCTTTTTGATGCGGTAAAAGAAGGAAAGATCAGGCCATATGAAGATGTGAAAATGTCAAAGGAGCAGTTTGCCGGAGATATGCTGGAAAAGCTGGCAATTGACAGCAATTATGCGCTTGCTCCGGAATATCTTACAGAAATAGAGCTGGGTGAAGATCTGATTTTTGACCGTAACCGTTCAGAGCATTATTTTATTCCGCGCTATCTGGCTGTTTATATTTCGGAAAAGCAGCATCCTTATGGATTTAAAGAACCATGGGCAGTATTCAGATTTGAGGATGTGGCAACTGTTTTCCGGGAAGATGAACGGGCCTGGAATACGGACCGGTTTTCCGGAAGAAAAAAACTGAACTATGCCGACATATTTGTATTAAAATCCTTTTATTCGGAAACGGTTAAAATCGGTCACGCCCATGATCGGTATTTTGATCAGCTGTATTCGGATAAAGTATCGGCCTTTGTGGCTTCGAAAGAGGCGGAAGCCCGGTTGATAGAGTTTTTATATAAGTTATACAATCCTATGTAAAATAATGTCTCAGGTAATAGCGGATGTGGCTGATAATTTTTTTGAGAACCGGGAATAAAAAAAGTGAATCTGCTATTGTAAAGAATAAATTTAGCGTTAATTTTGTGGGCCTTTAGGCGGGAGTAGCTCAGTTGGTAGAGCGACAGCCTTCCAAGCTGTAGGTCGCGGGTTCGAACCTCGTCTCCCGCTCTCGATTTAAAAGCCGGTTTTTGCCGGCTTTTTTTGTTTTATTTTTTATCTGGCAATCATTTTACACCTTTTATACTATCTCTTTTATGTTCAAACGAATACTGTCTTTTATCGCCTTGATGACAGCTGCATTTGCAGGTCGGCCTGATGTTGTTGATTCTGTTCAGGTTGACAGTCTTGTGCAGGCGCTGATGGAGGTGTATGAATTGGAAAAAGGCCTTTCCTATCAGACCGGCACTGTCGAGTTATATAATGGAGTTGCGAAGCTGGAAGTTCCTCAGGGGTTTAAGTTTCTGGATGCTGAACAGAGTAATATGGTCCTTATCCGTTTCTGGGGCAACCCGCCTTCTGACAATACCCTCGGCATGTTATTCCCGGAATCTGTAACACCCCTGGGTGAGAATTTTACATATGCCGTTGAAATTACGTATTCTGAAGAAGGATACATAAAGGATGATGATGCTAAGGATCTGGATTATGACGATTTGCTTAAGCAGATGCAGGAAGACGCTGCTGAATCCAATCAGGAAAGAATAAAATACGGCTATATGCCTGTTGATCTGGTTGGTTGGGCTGCCCAGCCTTTTTATGACTCGGATACCAAAAAACTGCACTGGGCTAAAGAACTGCGTTTTGGTGAAAGTGAAGATAATACGTTGAACTACAATATCAGGATACTGGGGCGCAAAGGTGTGCTGGTTTTGAATATTATCAGTGATATGAGTCAGCTGGAAGTGGTCAAACCGGACGTAAATACTTTATTGAGCAGTGTAAACTTCAATGAAGGATATCAATATAAAGATTTTGATCCTTCGATTGATAAGGTGGCTGCGTATGGAGTAGGGGGATTGATTGCAGGTAAAGTTCTTGCGAAAACCGGTATTCTTGCTCTGCTGGGTAAGTTCGGAAAGTTTATTATTATCGGTCTTATTGCTGCTCTGGGCGGCCTCAGAAAGCTTTTTTTCCGGAAAAAGATAGATGCGGAAAGACCGGTACAGAAAACCGAAAATGAAGCAGAGAAAATGTAAACCAGGTTGATAGTCATGGCTTAACAGACGGAATGATACAGTCTTCCGTCTGTTAAGTTATTCTCTTTTTTAGCTATTCGTAACAGGCCCTCTCTTCCGCTCTGAATCTGCCCCCTCTTGTTCAGAGAGTCTGTATTGAAATCATACCTCCATATAATATTAGATGTCTGCCCGTGCCCGAGCGTACTCCAGGATAGACCTTACCATTTTCGATCAGGAATATTTTTCTGCATTATCTTCCATCAATATCTATGGTATAGAGATGTGACCATGTAGTAGAATGCAGGATGCCCAGTATTGTGCCTGTTATATCTCTTCTGGTAATTGAAAAGTTTTAAGACTGCCTTTTCTTATGAAATAATAAGTTTGATAAGATTCTTTATATCATTTCTTGTTTCATTATCATAGAGATACATGGGGTTAGGGATAACTCTTTGGCAATTTTAACAAGTATAAATGCTTCGTATTGCTGGTAGACTCCTGATAGTTGTTTGTATGTGATAGTGAGTATTTTAAAGAAATAATCAATTTTTTCTTAAAATAATAACATTTTAGGCTTACTTTTGTCTTAACTAGTGTATTAATAGGTTAAAAAAGTGGTATAGCAAAAACAAATAAGCATGAAGTATCTTAGACTACAAAAAAGTATTTCCCTGATTTTTGCGGCACTGTTCTTTATCGGGACAGGATATGCACAGGTCAATACACCTGCAGGAGCTACCAAACCGTTTGGGTCCAACTCTTCTTACGAGTATGGTCTGATGCCTTCTAACCTTCCATCGGGCGGAACATATGGTTCAGCATCGGAAATCAAGACCATTTATGATAACTGGAAGAGGGATTATGTTGAAAATTGTGGTGACAATATGGCCAGAGTAAAGTTTGACAATCCCGGCGAAACGGTTTCGGAAGGTATTGCTTATTCCATGCTTCTGGCGGCTTATGCGGCAGATAAGGATTTGTTTAACAGACTATGGGCATTTTATAAAAATCACCGAAATTCAAATGGGGTAATGCATTGGAGAATAAGTGGGTGTAACAGTGTTACCGGGCAAAACGGAGCTACGGATGCGGAGCTTGATGCGGCCATGGCGCTTATCGTGGCTAACCACCAATGGCCCAATACAACGTCCCCTCATAATTATAAAACAGATGCGGTAGCGCTTATCAATGCTATCAAGAATCATGAAGTAAATAAATCAGACTTTACTTTCGAAAACGGGGATATGTGGAAACCCAATTGCCGGAATCCGTCCTATCAGGCACCGGGATATGCCAGAATATTCAAAGTTTTCATGGCAGAAAATGGTCAGGCAGATAATACTTTCTGGGATAAGGTGGTAACCGGTACTGAGCAGCTGCTTGTCAATAACGCACATTCTACTTCCGGGCTTGCTACTAACTGGGCAACTCCTTCCGGACCACCTTCACAGAATTGCAGTGGTTCCGGAACAGCATGGAATAAATTCGGTTATGATGCTTGCCGGGCCCCATGGAGACAGGCTACCAACTATATATGGTTTGGTGCTGCCGCATCCAGTATGCAGACTATTGTCAATCGTCAGGCTGACTTCTGGATCAGCCAGGGAGGAGCTACCTCAGTAAGTGGTGGTGATAACCGTAATCATGATGGTTCTGGTAGCGGGGATCATAACGGAGCTTTTGTCGGAATGGTTGGGGCTATGTCACTGGCTGCTTCCAACACACAGGCACATCAAAGCTTTTGCGATGCTATATATACCAGAAATAAGTCGGTAAGCTCTCCTGCTTATTTTTCCAAAATTCTTCAAATGCTGGGATTGTTTGTACAAACCGGAAACTTCTGGAATCCGTATGCAGTATCCTCGGGTGGCGGAAATAACCAGCTTCCGACTGTATCCCTGACTGCTCCGTCTAATAATACTACAGTATGTGCAGGTACTTCTGTTACGCTTACAGCTACCGCTTCTGATCCGGACGGATCAATAAGCAAAGTAGAGTTTTATAATGGAACCACGCTTATCATAACCCGTACTTCTACTCCATATACCTATAACTGGACGGATGCTCCGGCAGGAACGCTGTCAATAACAGCCAAGGCGTACGATAACACTGACGCGAGCGCAACATCTGCAGCTCGTACTATTGTAGTAAATGCGATCCCCAATGCTCCAGCTGTTACAGAAACAGTTAACTATTGTGTGGGAAGTACGGCCAGCAGCCTTACAGCGACGGGAACCGGTTTGAAATGGTATACGGCTGCTACAGGCGGAAGCGGAAATTCTACTGCTCCGACTCCTTCTACAAGCTCAGCCGGAACACAAAATTATTGGGTATCGCAGACTGTTAATGGTTGTGAGAGTGCCCGGGCAAGAATTACGGTTGCTGTCGGAGCTGCTACCTCTGCTCCCCAGGTTGTGGCTACGCTAAGCTATTGCCAGGGAGAAAATGCTCCGTTGCTTACTGCTACCGGAACCAATTTGAGATGGTATACGGCGGCAACCGGGGGAACTGGTTCAACTACTGCTCCCAGACCGAATACAGCTAATACCGGAACACAGAATTTCTGGGTATCGCAAACCGTAAGCGGATGTGAAAGCCCGAGAGCCAACATACAGGTAACAATTAAGGCAGCGCCGGTTGCACCTGTGGTAACGAGTCCTGTATTGTATGAGCTTAATGCACCGGCTACACCGCTTATTGCTACCGGTATAGGTCTGAAATGGTATGCGGCAGCAGCTGGTGGTACGGCTTCTACTTCTGCTCCGACGCCATCAACATCTTCTGTAGGAACTACCAATTATTATGTTTCTCAGACAGTCAATGGCTGTGAAAGTCCGAGAGCAGCGATTGCTGTTTCTGTGTCTAATAATCTTCCTGTCTATAAAACCTCTGTACCTGTCGTTGTTGACGGACAGATAGATGAGATATGGAATGATGTAAGCAGCAGGGATATTGAGACTGAAATTCGTCCTTCTGTATCAGGGCCTGCTGATCTATCCGGCTGGTTCAAAACCCTGTGGGATGAGCAGTATTTCTATGTTCTGGCAGTGGTAACAGATGATGTTAAAGTTAACGACAGCCAGGAAGTCTACGAAGATGATGGTATAGAGCTATTCTTTGACATAGGTAATAATAAAGCAAATACATACGGTGCCCGCGATGTGCAATACACCTTCCGCTGGAATGATACCCAGATTCATCGTAATCCGTCCGGACGCTCTATAGCAGGAATTAGCTTTGCTATGACCGGAACAGCAGCAGGATATATTTTTGAGGCAAGAGTTCCATGGTCCACCCTTCAGGGTTCCCCATTGGTAGGTCAGCTGCATGGTTTTGACATCCATATCAATGATGATGATAATGGTGGTACGCGTGACGGAAAGCTTTCGTGGGCTTCATCCAGTGATGATGCCTGGCAGAACCCTTCGTTGTTTGGTACGATGGTTCTGTTTGACGAGGATAGAGTAACCGGTATTTCCGGATCACTGATCGGATCTGCTCTTGAGTGTTATCCCAATCCTTTCAATACCTATGTACAGGTAGAAGGACTGACCGGAGAAGTAAACTATTCGTTTGTTGATCTGAGCGGAAGGATCGTAAAGACGGGAAGAACCTCCGGATATATCCATACTGATATGGAGCCAGGTGCATATAATCTGATTCTGCATCTGGAAACAGGCAACAAATTTGTAAAGCTTGTGAAAATCAGATAAGCTTTTCCATGCGAAATATTGAAAACGGAGTCCGGAATTTATAATTCCGGACTCCGTTTTTTATTAAACCGTTTCTGAAAGGAACTTTGACCGAGTTTCCAGAGAGCTGGTATAAAAAAGGATATAAGTCCGGCCATAAAAACGATCGTGCCAAGCAAAACGAATGAATATGTCAGTCCGAGATAATCTGCCATAAAACCTGTGCCCAGCAATCCCAGGAGGGAAGGCAGCATTGTTACACTGTTGTACATTGAAAACACCCTTCCAAGCGCTGAGGCTTTGGTTTTGAGCTGAACGATGGCTGTGAAGGCAGTGTTGTGGATCGTCCCGGCTATTCCGCCAAAGGCGGTAAGAATTATAAAATAAAGATAACCGCTTGCCGGCAGCATACCTGAAACAGCAAATGATACTCCCATTATGATATACATGCTGTTGAGCAGGCTGACATGATTCAGAGGTTTTTTTCTGAATCCCATTGCCATTCCGCCAATCAGCATTCCTACTCCCCAGACGATTTCAATAAGACTGATCTGCATGGGAGAGCCCTTGAAATGGTCCAGCGTCATTAAGGGAAAAAGAACGCTGATAGGCATAATGCAAAAGGTGCTTATTACCGAAAAAAGAAACAGCCAGGGCATACCAATGGTAGCTCTTACGGCAGTAAAGGTTTCTTTCATTTCCTTTATAAAGTTCCGATGCTTTATTCCCTGTTTTCCGGGGTTGGGAATGCTGACAAAAAGAAGAGATATGCATGCCAGCAGAGCTCCGGCGACATCAATGACCATAACCTGTTCGATACGCAGCAGATTAATGCATAAAGCTGCCAGTGCAGGGCCGGCAATAGAGCACAGGGACTGTATGACCTCATTGATTCCGGCTATTCTTGTTAGTTCGGATGATGGGGCCAGAAGAGGAATGGAGGCTTGCATAGCCGGCATGTGAAATGCAGCTCCCACCGATCGTATGGCCAGGAGAATATATACATATTGTATACCTCTGATCTGAAAATAAAATAAAGCCGCGATGAGAAGGGTACTGATGGCAATAAAAGCGTCGGAAATGATCATTGTTTTTTTCCGGTTCCATCGATCAATAAATACACCGGTAAAAGGACCGATCGCCGCCTGTGGAAGAAGGGCAGCGATTGCTGCAAGCGCCAGTACCTGTGCGGAGCTGGTTTCTATACTTAACCATAAAATGATAGCAAAATTGACAATAGAGCTGCTAAGCAAAGACAGAAACTGTCCGATCCAGATAATTGCAAATTTTCTCTTCCAGTATGCCGGGGTCATTTTCAGACATTAATAGTATCAAACCGGATTATGGCCAAAAGGATATGGAAGAACGTGACTTTATTTACTACCTGAAATATTATGATCCGGTTATATCATTAAATGACAAGGCGAATTTATTCCTTGCCAGAGTATTTGTGAATAATATCAAGCAAGTCTTCCGGTATTTCCATTGGTTTTAATGGCGGAACACTGGCGCCGCCTGTATTTCCTACAGGAATTTTTCCCACAAACGATTTTATACCACCGACCAGCAGCCGCAGTATCTGTCCGCGTATTTCTTTCCAGTCTTTTATCAGAAAACCGAAACGAAGCATCAGCCAGTGGACTTCCGAGTGCTGATACGGATATGGCTGACCAAGAATATGGGCTCTCTCCAGATGTCTCCAGGCTTCCTGCCAGTGACATTTTACGAGTTTGGAACGATAGCATATCAGCTCCTGCCGGTAGAAGGGTTTAAGTCCCTGAGGCATAAAGGTATTAAATGTCATTGCTTGTCTTTTCAGTAAAAATAACATCGGTTCCTATGCACAGGAATTGCATTTTATGAATTGGCATTATGTCGCAGATTTGTTTCCCGGATACTACTTTGACGAAAATGGATTGATAAATACAATATCCAGAGCAATGTAGTGAGCCGGATAGCTTTGATCATGATGTATCAGATTGTTCATATACCCTGCGCTCAGAATAAAAGGACAGGCGACAGGAGAGAAGGAATAATAAAGAGAAAACCGGCTTTCATGGTATGCAAAATCTGTCCATGCAGCAGGATATGCTTCTCTGCTTATTGAAAACAGCTGTTCGGAGCTGGCAATGAGTCTATGTGTTTTTTTTGTGTCCAGGTTGACAGCAAGCTGGACTCTGAAACGCGAACGAAGCTGAAAATCCTCGTCAGGTTTTCTGAAGTCCGGAGTATAAAACTTTCTGAATTCCTGTCTTACAGTAGTGGTGAGCCTGATTCGTGCTGTCTGAAGCATATAGGACCATCTTCCGTATAATCTGAATTCCTGTTTTATGGAAGGATTACTGTGCTCATACGGAGGAGTCTTCAGATATTCATCCTGTCTCCGGTAGCTGAGAGCAAATGAATACTGCCAGCGTTTGCTGACCCGATGATAGAACTCCTGATTTACCACTGCAATCGCTGGTTTCAATACCGGATTATAGCTGCCCGGTGTGCTTTTTCTTCCTATACCTGCATAGCTCATAGACTGCCACCTACTCAGTGTATCAAGGTCCTGTCTCAGACCTGCTGCAAACCAGTCTGCGGTTTTTGTCAGCCCCATACCGGGGGGACTGATCTGAGCCAATGCAAGTTGATGTAAAAGAAACAGAGAAAGAAACAGAAACAATTTCGATTCAGTCATTGTACCTGGCTATAAGATAATCTGTCCGGAAACCGATAGAAAAGCGACTGGAATTAATTCCAGCCGCCCCCCAATACTTTGTACATGGATACTTTGGCTCCCAGTTGGTTCATTTTGATTTCAATCAGCTCCATTCTGGATTCGAGCGCTTCCCGTTGTGTCAGCAGGACTTCCATATAATCAGCTCTGGCTGATCTGAACAAGTTGCCGGAAATCGTGACTGACTGGGCGAGAATTTCTGATTCCCGTGATTTGGCCTGATAGCTGCCGGCGAAGTTGTTGATTCTGGATAGTTGATTCACAACTTCAATATAAGCGTTTAACAGGGTCTCTTCATATTTATAGACGGCCTGTATTTGCCTGGCATTTGCACTGTTATAAGTGGCCTTTATAGCGTTTCTGTTTATCAGGGGAGCCATAAAATCTCCGGCCAGCGAATACAGGATGGATTCAGGATTTATGAGGTAAGCAGGATTGAAGGCTCTGAAACCTGTGCCGGCCTCAATTCTGAAGGAAGGGTAAAAATTGGCTCTGGCCACTTTGACATCCAGTCTGGTTGCCGCGAGTTGTAATTCTGCCTGTCGTATATCCGGACGATTCTCAAGCAACTGCGATGGAATACCTGTATAGACAGAATCCGTTCCCAGCGTATTAAAGCTTTTTGAATCTCGTGCTATAGGACCGGGAAACCTTCCGGTAAGAAAATTGATTCGGTTTTCTGCTTCCGTGATTTGTTGCAGTACGGCATACTGGAGGTTTTCCGTGTTGAGAAGCTGGGCTTCAAACCGGTTTACAGCCAGCTGGGTAACCCGGGCCGCTTCTTTTTCCTGCCGGATTATCTGTAAAGCATTGTTTTGTATTTCAATGTTTTTACGGATTATTTCCAGCAGATTGTCCAGGGCCATCAGCTCATAATAAGAGGTGGCAATTTCCGCTACCAGGTTGGTAACAAGAAAGTTTTTGCCCTCAATGTCGGATAAATACCGGAATGCCTGTGCTTTTTTTGCATTGCGCAATTTTTTCCATATATCGAGCTCCCATGAAGCATACGCACCAACCATGTAGTCAGAAAAGGGATGAGGAAACGGAGTACCGGGCTTAATGTCAATGTTTTCATCAACAGCCCCGTTTCTTGTAAACCTCGCTTCTTTTTCCAGTCCAGCTCCTCCTCTTATAGTTACCGATGGCAGATATTCTCCTTTCTTCGCTCTTATTTCGTTTCTGCTTATTTCGATTTCCTGCAAAACAATGTTCAATTCCTGATTATTCTTCAATGCTGTGTCGATCAGATTCGTCAGATTGGGATCAGTAAAGTATTCTTTCCAGTTAATTTTTGCAGAATTGGCAGAGTCCTGCGAGTTATGATAACTCGCAGGCAGGGATCTGTTTTCCGTTCTGACCGCGGCTCCGGGCATTTGACAGCTCCAGAATACGGGTATCAGCAAAAGGATCAGTACGGATTTATATATTTTTATATTCGTCATTTTTATTGATGTTCGTGTTAGGATTGAGCATTCAGGTGAGTGAGGTTTCAGGTTTTCTTTCCACAAAATCTTCGCTCAACGGATTTTTGTCTTCGTCCTTTATAAGCTTTTTGCCTTCTGCCAGACTACCGAAGATATAATAGAGACCAGGTACGATGATGACTCCGAAGATCGTTCCGAAGAGCATACCGCCGAGCGCTGAAGAGCCGATGGTCCTGTTGCCCAGCGCACCCGGCCCGGTAGCGGCTACCAGAGGAATCAGACCTGCAATGAAAGCGAAGGAGGTCATAAGAATGGGACGGAAACGAACTTTGGCGCCTTCAATGGCAGCTTCCAGTACGGTCGCCCCCTGCAGATGCTTCTGAACAGCGAATTCAACGATCAGCACTCCGTTTTTACCAAGCAACCCGATCAGCATAATCAGACCTATCTGGGCGTAAATATCGTTGGCCAGTCCCATTAGTTTAAGCAGCAGAAATGAGCCGAATACTCCGGCTGGCAGTGATAAAACGACAGCCAGAGGTATGATAAAACTTTCGTACTGCGCGGCAAGTACCAGATATACAAACAGCAATACAACCATAAAAATATAGAACGCTTCATTGCCTCTGGCTGCCTCGTCATACGAGAGACCTTCCCATGCGATATCATATCCGTGGGGGAGTGTCTGTGCAGCAACTTCCTGTATGGTTTTGATCGCATCGCCGGTGGTATAACCCGGAGCCGGAACTCCTCTGATAGAAGAAGAAGTGTAGAGATTGAATCTGGTAATCTCATTGGGACCCTGTGTCTTTTTCATCTTCATAAAAGACGAATAGGGCACCATTTCACCATGATCGTTTTTGATGAAAAGATTCAGTATATCGGAAGGAAGTTTCCGGTATTCCGGTGCAGACTGGGTATATACTTTGAAAAATGTATTGAATCTGATAAATCCTTGTTCATACGTACTGCCTATCAGAATATCCAGATTCTCCATGGCTTTTCCGATCGATACACCTTTCTGCATGGCCAGCTCATTGTCTATGATCAGCTCGTACTGAGGGTAGTTAGCCGCATAGAAGGTGAACAGACCGGCGAGCTCTTTTCGTTTGCCCAGAGCTTCCATAAAATCACTGTTGACCTTGTCAAACTCCTGATAGTCTGTAGTGCTGCTTTTGTCAAGCAACCGGAGCGAAAATCCATCCGATGATCCGTAACCGGGTACAGCCGGTGGTTCGAAATATTCGATTACAGCACCCAGATTTCTGGTCTTTTCTTCCAGCTCCTCAATGATCTCGTGGACGGAATGATGTCTCTCGGACCAGTCTTTCAGGTTAATAATACAGGTTCCTGCATTCGATCCTCTTCCTTCTGTAAGAATTTCGTAACCAGCCAGTGATGAGACAGACTGGATACCGTCTACTTCTTCGGCGATTCGCTGCAGTTTTCTGGCAATATCGTTGGTTCTTTCCAGTGTGCTTCCCGGAGGAGTCTGAATAATAGCGTAGATCATTCCCTGATCCTCATTGGGGATAAATCCTGCCGGGAGTTGCTTATTGACGGCGAAAATCCCCAATCCGAATGCAGCCAGTATACCGAAGGTGATAACTTTGCGGTTTACTATGAGATGGAGCAGCCCCGTGTATTTTCCGGTAACTTTTTCAAATGTTTTGTTAAACCAGTCAATAAACAGGTTAACCGGAGTTTTTTTTCTGGGTTTCCCGTGATTGTTTTTCAGAATCATGGCACAAAGTACCGGAGTCAGCGTAAGAGCGACTACACCTGAAAGTACAATGGCGCTGGCCATTGTAATGGAGAACTGCCGGTAAAAAATTCCGACAGGACCTGTCATGAACGCAACAGGTACAAATACGGCTGTCATGATCAGCGTGATCGCGATAATGGCTCCACTGATCTCTCCCAGTACTTTTTTTACAGCCTTGTAAGGAGAGAGATGTTCCTCTTCCATTTTGGCATGAACAGCTTCTACTACCACAATAGCATCGTCTACCACAATACCAATAGCCAGAACCAGGGCGAAGAGAGTAATCAGATTGATCGTGAGTCCGAAAAGCTGCATACATACAAATGCACCGATGAGTGATACAGGTACCGCCAGCGTCGGAATAAGTGTAGAGCGCCAGTCTCCCAGAAAAAGAAACACAACCAGCGCCACCAGCACAAAGGCTTCCACCAGCGTATGGAGTACTTTGTCTATGGATGCATTGACAAATTTTGAAACATCATAGTTGATCTCATAACTCATTCCCGGCGGAAAGTCATTTTCCAGCTCCTGCAATTTGTGCTTTACTCCATCGATCACTTTACTGGCATTGCTTCCAAAATTCTGTTTCAGAACAATAGAGGCGGAAGGATAACCATCTTTGTTGGAATAAATATCGAAAAATTCACTGCCCAGTTCTATTTCTGCGAGATCTTTCAGCTTAAGAATTTCTCCTTCAGTATTGGCTCTGATGATAATCTCTTCATATTCCTCCGGTTTGTTGAACCGGCCTTTGTAAGTCAATACATACTCCAGAGATTGTGCGGTTTTTCCTGAGCTTTGTCCCAGTCTGCCCGGTCTGCCAATGACACTTTGCTCATCAAGAGCCTGCATGATTTCTTCTGTGGAGACATTGTAGGCTCTCATCCTGTCCGGTTTCAGCCAGATGCGCATAGCGTACTGGCGGCTTCCCAGTATCTGGGCGCGTCCCATACCGCTGATTCGTTGCAGCTCAGGCAATATATGAACATTGGCATAATTGTACAGAAACTTTTCATCGGCATTTTTATCCGTACTGTACAGGTTTACATACATCAGCATACTGGGCTGGATAGGAGTAATGATAACCCCTTCGCGCTGAACCAGAGGTGGGAGATTGTTCATGACCTGATCCACCCTGGTCTTTACATTAACAACTGCTGCGTTAGGATCTGTACCAGGTTCAAATACAATCTGTATGGTAGCCTCTCCCGCGCTTGTAGCATCGGATATGATGTATTGCATGCCCTGTACTCCATTGATTGCTCTTTCGAGAGGGACAAGCGTGGATTTTACAAGAACATCAGCGCTTGAGCCCGGATAGGCGATAAAAATATTCACCCTGGGAGGCGCGATGTCAGGAAATTGTGATACCGGTCTCGTGTTTATGGCCAATATTCCCAGAAAAATGATGGCAAGGGAAATTGTTATCGCAAGCACCGGCCTTTGAATAAATTTGCTAAACATGTTAACTGATTTTTTAAGGTTCGTGCTTTGTTATTCTGCGTGCATGCCGTTTAAACCGGACAGTATTTCTCCGAAGATCAGCAAGTTATAGCTGATCTTCTGGTTGTTTTTAACTTTACGCAAGCCTTCAACAAGAATCTTGTCATCCGTTGTCAGGCCTTCTGATACTACATACAGATGAGGGAGTTCGGTATCAACAGTAATCTGTCTTGACTGGACTGTATTACTTTCATCTATTACGAATACATACTTTCTGTCAAGAATTTCGAATGTTGCTTTCTGAGGTATTATGACAGCGTTTTTAAGAGCTACAGGCATCAGGATATTTCCTGTTTCACCATGTCTTAGTATACCCCTGGGGTTGGGAAATGTCGCTCTGAAGGCAATATTTCCCGTCTCATTGTTAAAATCAGCTTCGATTGTCTCGATTATTCCTTCCTGATCAAATAGCTGATTATTTGCCATTTGAAGTTTTACTGCCGGAAGACTTATTCCGTCGGCTTTGGAAAGTACATAATCCAGGTATTCGGCCTCAGGCACATTGAAATATACCCACATCCTGCTATTGTCAGACAGGGTGGTCAATAGCTCGCCTTCATCGATAAGGCTGCCGAGCCGGACATGGAAACGGTTCATTATACCATCAAACGGTGCTCTGATCTCCGTAAAACCGAGGTGAGCCTGAGCCAGAGCAAGCTCCGCTTCTGCCTTGTCAAGCTTCGCTTTAGCCAGAGCAAGTTCTTTGGATGAGACAATATTACTGTCTGCCAGGTTTTTTGTGTTCTGGTATTCAATTTCCGTAAAGCTTACTTCGGCTTTGGCTTTTTGCATCTCTGCCTGATATATCAGAGGCAGGATCCGGAACATAAGCTGTCCTTTTTTTACGTGTTGTCCTTCATCTACATATATATTCTGGAGATAGCCCTTTTCCAGAGCACGGAGCTCAATATGCTGGGAAGAGCGAACCTGACAAACATAATCCCGGTAAACCAGCGTGTCTTTTTGTATCGGTCTGGTAACTGAAAATGTGGCTTCTTCGCTTTGGGTATGGTGTGCCTGGTGACAGCCTGTATAAATCAGCAGGTATGCCAGACAAATGAGAATAGGATTCCTCATTGTGTATAGGTTTTGATTTTTTAATAATGATAAATAGGATTCCCGGCCCTTGATCTGATAGAGATTAAGGGCATGCGGATATGATTCTTTTTAAGATAATTATCTCAAAAAGATCCGTATAGTATCAGCTAATAAAATCAAAACAGATTTTCCAGGACTGGTAGAGGATGACGAGTGAAACCGTAGCCCGGTTCCGAAGAGAGTCCTGCCCGGGGAGGGCAGATAAAGTCTGATCTAAAAGGAAGTAACAGGATGCAGAAATAAAGCAGAATGCTTTGCTTCCATTGTCATCAAAACCATCTGCTTTTTCATTGTTACCGGATTTGTCCGAGTTTTCCGGAACAGGGTTTGGCTCTTTGGGACTGTACAGAGGATGAAAGACATTATCTGTATCTTCCGGAAAGCAAGTATTTAAACTTGCATGCTGAGATTCTTTGGTCAGATTTTTGGCTCCGGTCTCAACGGGAAACAAACTGCTGAAAAAGAATAAAGCCCAGGCAATAAGCACGTAACTGCCCGGGATAGCTTTATACAGGCTATCCGTTACCACTTTGCTCTTTATGTACCAGCTCTTTGTCAGCATGATTCAGCACAAAAATACAAACATCTCATAAAATGAAACTAAAAAAGATAACTTTTTTCAATACAATGCAGAATAGAGAAAAGTTTCTGGTTAACCCGCAAGAGGTCAAAGAGGTTCTGTCCGGCAGACTAAAACTTTAGAAATAAATAAGATGATGCCGGATAATAAGAGGAAGGTGAAGAGGTAATGGGTTATGCCAGCTTCAGAGGCCTTTTTTCTGCCCATTGTTGTGTTATATAATGTCACAGAATCTTGTCACAAAAGGTTAAAAATAAAAAAAGCCTTGATATACAAGGCTTTTCAATGTCGGGGTGGCGGGATTTGAACCCACGACCCCTTGCACCCCATGCAAGTACGCTACCAGGCTGCGCTACACCCCGAACTTATTCTGACCGGGAAAGGAAGCTTTTTATACTACTTTTCCCAATCGGACTGCAAGTATAAAAGATTTTTTGATTATAGTAAAACGCTTGTAAAATCTTATTTAATTTTTTGTGAGTAAACCAAGTTTTCATTCAGAGAGCAGATTGCTTGCAGCCCCGGATATTTTTGGCGAAGTTTTTAAACATACTTTTATATTCCGCTCATTTATCCTGTTGTCAAACGCCTGTATGACAGACAGGATTTTCAGGTCCGGGGTCTGAAATGATTAAAAACAAAGACTCAGGCTGTATTCAGCGATTCAAATTCTGTAAGCTATTTACTTAATTCTGTAATGCATGAAAACTCCGGTACGACTATTATTGTACTAATAATAAATCCTGTTATTATGACCGAAAATAAGCATTTCACAGATAAACTGGTCCGGCAGACATTTCCGGTTGTGGGGTTGTCCTGTGCAGCATGCGCTGCAAGTGTTGAATCCATGCTGAAAACTGCTAACGGAGTTGCCCGGGCAGAAGTAAATTTTGCTACTCAGAATACCCTGACAGAGTATGATCCGGAGCTGATACAGCCGCATGAGCTGCGTGCTCTTGTTCAGTCCATCGGATACGATCTGATCATTGATGAGGAAGATCCGGCGGGCAAACAGGAGGAAATGCAACAACAGTATTATGAAGAAATAAAGAAGCGTACGTTTGGAGCAGCTATTTTTACAATTCCGGTTTTTGTGATCGGTATGTTTTTTATGGAATGGCGCGCAGGACAGTGGATATCCCTTATTCTGACCTTGCCGGTGCTGGTATGGTTCGGACAGCGTTTTTTTGTTAATGCATGGAAGCAGACCCGGCACGGTTCTGCCAATATGGACACGCTGGTTGCGCTTAGTACCGGAGTAGCCTTTCTGTTTAGCGTATTCAATACAGTATATCCGGAGTTCTGGCATCAGAGAGGTATACATCCTCATGTGTATTATGAAGCGGTAGTGGTTATTATTACCTTTATTCTTCTTGGAAAACTGCTCGAAGAAAGGGCGAAATCCAATACTTCATCGGCTATCAGGAAACTTATGGGCTTACAGCCAAAAACTGTTAAAGCCCTGATTGATGGTGAAGAAGTTGAAATGGCAGTGGGCGCTATACAACCCGGTACTATTGTGGTGGTGCGTCCCGGAGAAAGAATTGCCGTTGATGGAGTGGTGACAGAGGGTAGTTCTTTTGTAGATGAGAGCATGATATCAGGGGAACCGGTTCCGGTAGCGAAGCAGCAGAGTGACAGTGTATTTGCAGGTACAGTAAATCAAAAAGGCAGCTTCCGGTTTGAAGCTCAGAAAGTAGGAGGCGAAACCCTGCTGTCTCACATTATAAAGATGGTTCAGGAAGCACAGTCAAGCAAGGCTCCGGTACAGAAGCTGGTTGACCGGATTGCCGGTATATTTGTTCCGGCTGTAATTGTCATCGCCTTGCTGACTTTCGGTGTGTGGATGGTGCTGGGTGGTGACAATGCATTTACTCATGCCCTGCTGACTTCTGTAACTGTACTGGTTATCGCCTGCCCCTGTGCGCTCGGCCTGGCAACCCCAACGGCTATTATGGTAGGAGTAGGCAAAGGCGCGGAAAACAATATTCTTATTAAAGACGCTGAAAGTCTGGAACTGGCGCACCGGGTGTCTGCCGTTATTCTGGATAAGACAGGTACGATTACTGAAGGGAAGCCCGAAGTCACGGATTTTCAGTGGTACACCGGTATAGATGATGTTGCTCATTATAAAAGGATACTGCTGAGTATCGAATCCATGTCGGAACATCCGCTGGCCGAAGCGGTTGCAGTAAAATTCAGGGAAGAAGGTCTGCGTTCAGTACCGGTCCGGGATTTTCAGAGCATCACGGGTAGAGGTGTACGCGCTGTAGCGGATGATGAAGTATCTTATTTTGTGGGAAATAAAAAGCTTATTCAGGAAAACGGAATAAACCTTGATGAAAAATTGCAGACTGCGGCAGCCCGTTTGCAGGCAGAAGCCAAGACGGTTATTTATTTTTCTGATAGCAAGCGTGTTTTGGCTGTGCTGGCGATTGCAGACAAAATAAAGAAAACTTCTGCCCGGGCTATTGATGTTATGCATAAGCTGGGGATCAACGTGTATATGCTGACCGGAGATAATGAACAGACAGCTGCTGCAGTTGCTGAACAGACAGGGATAAAACATTATAAGGCAGAAGTGCTGCCTTCGGATAAGGCGGATTTTGTAAAAGCTTTGCAGGCAAAAGGAGAGATAGTTGCTATGGTGGGCGATGGTATCAACGATTCTCAGGCACTGGCTCAGGCAGATGTAAGTATTGCCATGGGGAAAGGTTCTGACATTGCCATGGACGTAGCCAAGATCACGCTGATTACATCGGATCTTATGTCCATTCCCAAAGCCCTCAGGCTGTCTCGTAAAACGGTGCAGGGCATACGACAGAATCTGTTCTGGGCCTTTATTTACAATCTCATCGGGATTCCCCTTGCGGCCGGCATACTTTATCCGCTCAACGGATTTTTGCTCAATCCTATGATTGCGGGAGCCGCAATGGCTTTGAGCTCTGTATCGGTTGTTGCAAATAGCCTCCGGCTCAGATTTACTAAAATCGGCTAGGGGCTTTTAATAAGAAAGTCTGAAATAGTACGGTACTGAATAAAAATAAAAAATAAAGTAAAACCAATTAATCTGGCTGATTATGACAACATACAAATTTAAAACGGATATTAAATGTGGCGGATGCCTTGACAAAGTGCGTCCGCATCTGAATGAAAAAGGAGAAATAAATCATTGGGAAGTAGATCTGACCGATCCTGCCAGAGTGCTTACGGTAGAAGGTGACAATATCAGCGTGGAAGAAGTGGCGGATACTGTGAAAAAAGCTGGTTTTAAAGCCGATCTGATTGCATAATACTTGCAGTAGCCAATCTGATTTTATAGATTTAGAGACCATACAGGCCACGGACTGCCTGTTGGTCTTTTTTCAGAATTATTCCGGGCATATGAATACATTGGAAATCGTACTTGCGAACAGAAATATAAAACCAACCGCAATGCGGCTGCTGGTTCTGAAAGCACTTTCTGCTCAATATGCGGCAATCAGTCTTTCAGAGCTGGAAAAGCAATTTGAAAAATCGGATCGTATTACTCTTTACCGGACCTTAAAGACCTTTCAGGAAAATGGTCTGGTCCATAGTATCGATGACGGTACGGGAGCGCCTAAATATGCGCTTTGTGAAGAAGGTTGTGAATGTAATATTGACAGGGATATGCATGTGCATTTTCACTGCAGAATATGCAGTGAAACATTCTGCCTTCCCAAATACAAGATTCCTGAAATCCAGCTGCCCCACGCTTTTGTCGGAGAGGAAGCAAGCCTGGTTGTAAAAGGTATCTGTGGAAAATGTGCCTGACAATAAATGGGTAAGTAGTAATCTCAGTCCGGCCGAATAGAACTTTAATTGAAAGATGGAAAATAACCCGATAAGTCTGGAACTGCTTGCGCAGAACCTGCGTTGCCCGCAGGGAGAAGCAGGCCGGCAGGTTGCCGATTATATGAATGTCTCCAACAGAGAAATGATACAGCGAACTATCAACAAGCTGCAGCCTGTTGATCATGACCGGATTCTTGAGCTGGGCCCCGGAAACGGCAGACATGTGGCGGATCTTATGCGGCTTGCTGATAAAATGTCTTATGAAGGTCTTGACATATCAGAGGACATGGTGGCTGAATGCAGGAATATTGCCGGGGCAGACTCTGCGCATTTTCAGTTGTACGATGGAAAGTCTGTCCCGTTTGATGACGAAAGCTTTGATAAGGTCTTTACTGTAAATACAGTGTATTTCTGGGATGAACCCGGAAAACTGGCCGGAGAGATTGCAAGGGTATTACGGCCGGGAGGTATATTACTGCTTACTTTTGCTGATAAGCAGTTTATGCAGCAGCTTCCTTTCGTAAGCTACGGGTTCAGACTTTATGATCACGAAGAGGCTGGTTTTTTGCTGAAAAATGCGGGATTTAGTATTTTACAATGCCACGCATTTGTAGATGAACCTCTGACCAAAACGGGAGAGCGGGTAAAACGTTCATTCTGGGTTCTGGAAGCGCAGAAAGCTTTTGGTAAATAAATCGGAGGGATAGGTCCGGTATACGTATTTTTTACTCATTGCTCTGGCTGTTATCTGCCGGTTATGAACCCGTAACAACTTAAGTACATTTTTCCGGTTCTCAAGTATACACAGACATCTGATGACATAACAATGCAATTCCTGTGCATGTGTCAGAGAGGTATCTTTGTAAAAACAAGAACCTGATCTATGAATCATTCCCATAATACATCCGAAAATCACGATCATGATCATGCGGAGACTTCCTGTTGCGATCACTCCGGTGATACGCAAGGAGCGCATGTAGAAAGCAGTTCCGGTTTTTCCGGTTTTATGCAGGAGTGGGGAAATGCCCTGTTCAGTCTCGCTATGTTGCTTGCCGGAATAGCCTTTGATTACTTCGGAGCTTCTTTTTTTAGCGGAATAATACGTCTGGGCTGGTATATGCTGGCTTATCTTCCGGTAGGGCTACCTGTGTTGGTCAAAGGAATTAAGCTGATCGGACGCGGTGATATTTTTACAGAGTTTTTTCTTATGAGCATTGCTACGCTGGGAGCGTTCTCAATCGGAGAATATCCGGAGGGGGTGGCCGTAATGCTTTTTTATACAGTAGGAGAGCTGTTTCAACATACTGCCGTTCAAAAAGCCAGAAGCAATATAAAAGCTCTGCTGGATATCAGACCTCAGTCGGCTACCGTAGTCAGGGATGGGAAAGCCGTGATTGTTCATCCGGGAGAAGTTGCTGTGGGAGAATCCATTCAGGTAAAGCCCGGCGAGCAGGTGCCTCTTGACGGAGACCTGATGTCCGAGAAAGCCCTTTTTAATACAGCTGCTCTGACCGGAGAAAGTATGCCTGTAGAGTATGCTAAAGGCAAAAAAATACTGGCAGGAATGGTCAATCTGGACCGGCTGATTGAACTGAAAGTAACCAGTGTGTATACCAGGAGCGCTATTTCCAGGATTCTCGAGCTTGTTCAGAATGCTGCTTCCCGCAAAGCGAAGACAGAGCAGTTTATCCGAAAATTTGCGCGTGTCTACACACCGGTTGTGACTTTTCTTGCACTGGCATTGGTGCTGATTCCATGGTTATTTGTTGATGATTATGTATTCCGCGACTGGTTGTACAGAGCGTTGGTATTTCTGGTTATTTCCTGTCCGTGTGCGCTCGTGATTTCCATACCATTAGGTTACTTTGGAGGTATCGGGGCCGCATCTTCCCGGGGTATTCTGTTTAAAGGGTCAAATTTTCTTGATCTGATGGCAGAGGTCACTACAGTGGTTATGGATAAGACGGGAACACTTACCAAAGGGATATTTGTCGTACAAAAAGCCGGTATTGGAGATAATGCTCCTGCAGAATGGCTTGAATTTGCTGCAGCCATTGAGCAGAAGTCAACGCATCCTATAGCACGGGCCATTGTGACTTTTGTTCGTGAAAAAGGAGTAATAGTGCCTGAACCGGAATCTCAGGAAGAGCTTTCCGGTATGGGATTGAAAGGAATTGTTAAGGGACATGAGGTGCTGGCGGGAAATGGCAGACTGATGAGGAAATTCGGAATAGAAACAGTTCCGGAGGCAGAGCAGGAAGTTAATGCCGTTGTACATATTGCTGTTGACGGTCTGTATGCGGGTTATCTGGTTGTAGCTGATGAGTTGAAGGATGATGCGAAGGATGCTGTAAGAGCATTGCGGGAAACCGGTGTAAAAGAACTCGTGATGCTTTCCGGCGACAAGAGTTCTGTAACCAGGGTAGTGGCCGGACAACTGGGAGTCGACAAAGCATATGGAGACTTGATGCCCGAACAGAAGGCGCAAAAGCTGGAGGAGTTAAAAAAACAGACAAACGGACGAATTGCTTTTGTCGGAGACGGTATTAATGATGCTCCGGTGCTGGCGCTTGCCGATGTCGGAATTGCTATGGGAGGCCTGGGCAGCGATGTTGCTATTGAGACAGCTGATGTTGTGATTCAGAATGATCAGCCATCCCGAATCGCACTGGCAAAAAATATTGGTCGCCAGACAAAAAAAATAGTATGGCAGAATATTGCGCTGGCTTTTGGAATCAAGGTTATTGTACTGATTCTGGGGGCGGGTGGCCTTGCCACTATGTGGGAAGCAGTATTTGCAGATGTCGGAGTTGCTTTGCTGGCGATACTCAATGCTATAAGGATACAGCGGTTAATCTGATAGATTCAACAGGTAAACATCATAATACCAGTTTTGATTATGCCCCGGATATTCCAAGCTATCCGGTTTTTTGTTTGCGTATATTTTCTTTGTTTTATAGGTAATATTACGTATTTTTATCTATGATTTTATTATGGATCATGTCTGTGTGCAGAATAGCAAAGATTAAAAACATCCTGAGATGCTTGGTGATTGTTTGTGTTGTTACAGGCTGCAAACCACCCGGGGAACCTGCTCTGATAATTGCAACCTCCGCAAATATGCAGTTTGCAATGGAAGCTCTGAGCTCAGGATTTTACGAAGAATATGGAATACAGCCGCAGATCGTTTGCGGGTCATCAGGCAAGCTTACAGCACAGATCAGGGCCGGGGCGCCATTTGATATTTTTATTTCCGCGGATATGGTTTATCCCTTAGCGCTTTACAAGGATGGTCTGGCAGAAAGCGAACCTCTTGAGTATGCCCGCGGGCAGCTGGCTTTGTGGACGCTGACAGAAGATTCATTAGTTACTCTTGATAATCTTTGCTATGCAGGTACACAGTATATTGCCATAGCCAATCCTCAGACAGCTCCCTATGGGAAGGCGGCTATACAGATTCTTGAAAATTATGGAATATGGGATAAAGTTGAGTCAAAACTGGTTTATGCCGAAAGTATAAGTCAGGTGAGCCAGTTTGTGCTTTCCGGAGCAGCTGATTATGGTTTTATTGCCCGGTCAATAGTCTCGTCTCCGGAAGTTGCGGGAAAGGGATGCTGGATTTCGCTGGACAGCACTATGTATGCTCCGATACGGCAGGGCGCTGTTCTGCTGAAAAAGAAAGATGGAAAACATCCGGATTCGAAGCTGTTTATGAAGTTTTTGTTTTCAGATCATGCCGGAGCCATATTGAAGAACTATGGTTATATAGTGCCGCACAGGGGAGAAGAAGATGAATAGTTTTGCAGATATAGTATCGTATGACAGAATGGAATACCTTATTTCTAACTTTTAAACTTGCCTTTGTCACTACCTGTCTGTTACTGGTGATTGCTGTCCCATTGGCCTACTGGCTTACCGTTTCTTCGCTGAAAATAAAGCCGGTAATAGAAGCTTTGATAAGCATGCCACTGGTATTGCCACCAACCGTACTGGGATTTTATCTGCTTATGCTGTACAGTCCTTCTGGTTTTCCGGGACGCTGGCTGCATACGTATCTGGGTATGCGTCTTGCGTTTTCATTTGAAGGGCTGGTGCTGGCTTCTGTCATATATAGCCTGCCTTATATAGTACAGCCTGTACAGTCCGGATTTGCTGCGGTGCCCGACAATCTCAGAGATGCCGCCCGTATTATGGGAAAATCCGGTTGGGAAATTCTGCTTCATGTATATATTCCGACAGGCAGAATATCAATAATAACAGGAAGTATGCTGGCTTTTGCTCACACGGTCGGAGAGTTTGGAGTTGTTTTGATGGTTGGTGGCAGCATTCCGGGTAAAACCAGAACGGCATCGATCGCCGTATACGAAGCAGTTGAACTTATGGACTATTCGCTGGCTAATCATTATGCGCTTATTCTTACCGGAAGTTCTTTTTTGATTCTTATGATCGTTTTTCTCCTGAAGAGTACTAAATCTGTTCCGTTTTGAGCGATGATTCGTTTTAGAGCCCGTAAAAAATTAAACATGGCTTCGGGCATATCGGAGCTTGCTGCTGAATTTGTTGTTGAGTCCGGACAGCTTGCAGTTCTTCATGGAAGGTCAGGCACCGGAAAAACATCGGTTCTAAAAATGCTGGCAGGCCTTATGACTCCCGAATATGGCCATATTGTGGTACATGATAATGTATGGCTGGATACGGATAAGGGTGTCAATGTTGCTCCGGCTGATCGGGAAATAGGTTTTGTATTTCAGGATTATGCCCTTTTTCCGACCATGAATGTCCGTGAAAATCTCGTTTTTGCCCTTGGGAAAAAGCAGGATCGAAAGATTGTCGATAAAATGATCGAGCTGATGGAGCTTGGCAGGCTCCAGAAATGTTATCCGGCTCTGCTTTCGGGGGGGCAAAAGCAACGTGTGGCGCTTGCAAGAGCCTTGGTAAGAAAACCCAGGCTCTTGCTGATGGATGAGCCATTGTCCGCATTGGATCAGGAAATGAAGCATAAGCTGCAATATTATATCAGGGAGATACATTCATTATATCGTCTTACTTCAATTATGGTAAGTTATGATTTACATGAAATTGCAGCATTGGCGGATGTATGTATTGAGCTTGACAATGGAAGTGTCTGCAGACAGTATAAGAGCTCTGAAATGTCTGCTAATCAAGTGCTGTTTAGCGGGATAGTGAAAAGCATCCTGTTGTCAGGGAATACGGCCGAGCTACGGATCGAGGCTCACAAAAATGTAATAACAGTAAGACAGTCTGCTATTTTTGTCCGCGATATTGTTATCGGAGATCAGGTTTGTCTTAGTGGAAATTTGCATCAGCCTGACATCCGGAAAATATGATATTCTGGTTTTGGTTTAAAATTTATTTAAAATAAATCTAAATAAATTTTGTTTTACCTGAAAAAGCTCCTTTATTTGTAGAAACAATTAGCCTGTGGATAGTTGCTAAAACAGATGCTGTTTCAATAGATGTGTCAGTCATGGCGCCTGTTGTCGGGCTTGTTTTGCGTATCTTTCTCATTTGTTATTGTTTAGGTTAATTTAATTATGTTTAAAGAGAGAGAAGTCCGGCCCTGATCAGGGCCGGACTTTTTTATTTGGTATGAGCAGATTCTGTAGAAATCAGCTGGAGAAGTCTGTCGTAAACAGCGGTGTTTTCCATGATTCCGGAAAACTGCTCAGCTCCGAATCCATGGGCGAACAATGGTACCAGAATGGCAGAATGCTCTTTGGAAGCGAATTCATACTTTATTTTAGAATAATCTTTTGAGGATGGCAGAACAGAGAAGCCGCCGGTTTCATGATCTGCTGTTATTATAAGAATAGTGTTGGGCTGGTTGACCACAAAATCAATAGCCTTTCCTACGGCATTGTTGAAATCCCACAGTTCTTCGAGTAGATAATCCACCTTATTGGCATGCCCCGCCCAGTCAATCTGAGAACCTTCGATCAGTAAAATGAAAGGTTGTTTTCTGGCCTCGAGATACTTTAGTGCTTTTTCAGTGTACAGAGAAAGAAAATCTCCCCGGCCTTTACTATAGCGTTCCATACCTTTCGGTGCAAGCAGATGAGCCTGCCGCTTTCCATCGGAGCTGTCTGAATACTCAGGTTCTCTATGAACGGCATACCCTTTGGCAGTCAGAGAATCCATCAGATTGAGCTGGTCCTTACGTTTTTCCATGAAGTCGGTTCCCCCGCCTGCTATGAAATCGAGACCTGAATCAGCCAATTGCATAGCGATGGCTTCTTCCTGATCTCTGTGTGCAACGTGGGCATAAAAAGCGGCAGGAGTAGCGTGCGTGACGGATGATGTTACAACAATTCCGCAGGTGTATCCGATTGCCTTCAACGTCTCCATAATAGTTGGTACTGGTATGGTATCATGATCTACGCCGATAGCATTGTTATATGATTTTACTCCTGTTGAGAATGCAGTGGCTCCGGCGGCGGAATCTGTGATTTTATGTCTGGCCGGAGTTGTACGGACAAGACCGGTGATTGACATCCGGTTAAAATTGGTATAACCGGTATCCACATACAAGGCGGAGATCTGGGAGAGGCCCATACCGTCACCGATCATCAGGATAATGTTGGGAGTGGAAACAGAAGTCTGTGCCGTGGAGGCAAAAACAATCAATAATCCCATAACTATGAGGTTTACTTTTCGATTTGGTAATAATACAGATCTGTTCATGAAAACCGCGGTTTAATAATTTACGATAAGTATCGGATCATTTCTGTTTTTGTACAATACCAGTTGAATGATTTAATAAAAAAATAATACTCTAGTATCTTTGTATATTAACTAGGTTTAGTAATATTTACATCCAAATTAGTAATTGAATGGACGTACTTTTTCTGTCTGTAATTCTTGTCTTATCGCTGGTTTTATTTATCAGTGAACTGGTCAGGGTAGATATTGTTTCACTATTGGTAATGGGGGCGCTGATCATAACAGGGATTCTGACGCCGGCAGAGGCCGTTTCCGGCTTTAGCAATGCTGCGACGGTAACCGTTTTATTTATGTTTGTCCTGAGTGCAGCTCTGATAAAAACGGGGGCACTGGTTCGGGTAGGCAGCTTTTTTGCCGGATATTTCAAAAAAAGCTTTACACAGGGGTATTTCATTATGATGGCTATCGTTGGTCTGGTAGCGGCTTTTATCAATAATACACCTGTAGTAGCCATGTTTATGCCTGTAGTAATTCAGGCTGCCAGAGAAGCCAAGCTGGCCCCCAGCCGCCTATTGATGCCGTTGTCGTTTGGAACCATATTTGGGGGTATGTGTACGCTGATCGGTACTTCAACCAATGTATTAGTAGACGGTATAGCGCGGAGCAATGGTGTTCAGGGCTTCGAAATGTTTACCCTCTTTCCGGTTGGTATCGTCATGTTTGTTGTCGGTATTATATACATGCTGTTTATCTGCAGGGATTTTCTGCCGGATCGTCAGCAAAAGAATAATGGTACAGGATATCATCTGAGAGACTATGTGACCGAAATCGAATTGCTTGGCCAGGCTCGTTCTGCACGTAAAATGATTCGGGAAGCTCCTTTGGTGACAGAGTATGAAATGGATATTCTGGAAGTGCACAGGAAAGAGACCATCTACTCATTGCCTTCGGGAGATTTTGTGCTTGAAGCTGGTGATATTCTCAAAGTACGATGCAATGTTGAGCGCCTTCAGAAGCTCAAGGATAAACTGCAGGTTGAATTAAAGCCTTCAGTCAGACTAAGCGATCATGAACTGGAATCATCGAAGGATGCTTCGATGGTTGAACTGATTATTACCTCCAATTCCCGTTTTGAGGGTAAAACGATGCAGGAGGTTAATTTTCGGCAGCGTTATCGGGCTATACCGCTCGCAATCAAGCATAGAGAGGATATCATTCACAGCCGGCTGATGAATACAGTGCTCAAAGCCGGTGATATTGTGCTGGTAGAAATCAAAAATAACCGCCTTGACCGGCTGAAAGAGGAGGAGTTTGAGCAGAAACAGCCTTTTATACTGCTGACAGAACGGGAAAATGTTTTTATTAACTGGAGAAATCTGGCTATTGTAGTGAGTTGTCTTATTGCAGTGATAACACTTTCTGCATTGAATATTCTGGATATACTTGGCGGCACTCTGATTGCTTCCGCCATCCTGATTCTGACAGGTTGTCTACCTGTAAAGGAAATCTATGATGTAATAGACTGGAAGGTCATATTTCTGCTCGCAGGTTCACTGAGTCTTGGTATGGCTATGGAAAAAACCGGCTTATCCCGGGATGTTGCCGTTTTACTGGTCAAGCTGGTAGGAGATATGGGACCGGTCGCTATTGTTTCTGCCTTGTATCTGTTTACATCAATCATGACGGAAATGATGTCCAATAATGCAAGTGCTGCATTGCTTGCCCCGATTGCTATCTCTACTGCCCATCAGCTTGAGCTGTCTCCTCTGCCATTTCTTGTAGCTATCACACTTGGCGCATCTGCCAGCTTTATGAGCCCAGTCGGTTATCAGACCAATACAATGATTTATGGTGCAGGCGGATATAAATTTACTGATTTTACCAAAGTTGGTTTCGGACTGACGATTTTATTCTGGATAATTGCGACCGTAATGATACCGCTTGTATATGGGTTTTAACTGATTTTCAAACCATAGTATTGTTCAGTAGTTATTAAAAGGAGATCACAGATCTCCTTTTTTATTACCATAAGTAACAGAGCAGACTATGACAATCAGTTTTAATCCAATACAGCAAAAATGGAACAAGGAAAATCCGTATGATTTTTCAGGTTTAAGCGCGCTTTATCTGAACTGCACGTTGAAAAAATCACCGGAAGTATCCAATACGGAAGCTCTTATACGCCATTCTATGGCTATAATGGAAGCAAACAAGGTACAGGTAGAGCTGATCAGAGTGGTTGATCATTCTGTAGCTTTCGGAGTATATCCGGATATGACAAAGTACGGCTGGAAAGAAGATGCATGGCCGGATATTCAGAAAAAAGTCTTAAACGCAGATATCCTGATTATTGGCGCCCCGATCTGGCTGGGCGACAAGTCTTCTGTTGCGTCGATGGTTATTGAGCGGCTTTACTCCAATTCGGCCGAAACCAACAATAAAGGACAATTCATTTATTATGGTAAGACAGCCGGATGCATTATTACCGGTAACGAGGATGGGGTGAAACACTGCTCGATGAACCTCCTTTTTTCATTACAGCATCTTGGATATTGCATACCTCCCCAGGCCGACGCAGGATGGATTGGAGAAATAGGTCCGGGGCCGTCCTATGCCGATAAAGATTCCGGAGCTTCTAAAAATGATTTTACCAACCGAAATACAACTTTTCAAGCCTGGAATCTGATGCATATGGCCCGAATAATGAAAGAAAACGGTGGTATTCCGGCATGGGGAAATCAGCCGGGTGTATGGGAGAAAAAAAGTTAATGGAAACGGTATAAGAAGTATGAATGAATGTATTTCTGATATGAAACTGGTTACCTATATAATTGTTTGACTATTAATGAGTAGAGGGGCTGTTCAAAGCCGTTTTTAACAAAAAGATCAGCTCACCGGTTTTTTTGATTATCAGCTATTCCATTTTTATAAACATAATAAGATAACCATTATGAAAAAGATTCTACTGTTTTCCTTATTATGTCTTTGTATTTCACTTTCAAATGCAGCGACATATACACTATCACCACCTTTTTTTATTAATGGAGGCTATAGCCCCGGAGATACTTTGCTGCTCCCTGCCGGTTTGGTGACAACAACAGTACGCTGGAACAATTTGCACGGATCTGCTGCCAGTCCCATTGTAATTATGAATAGTGGGGGGAAAGTAGAACTGAGAGGTGATCTGGCCGAAGGTATCAAAATGCATAACTGTTCTTATATAAAGATTTCCGGAGCCGGTCATCAGGGAATTGAGTATGGAATTTATATTTCCTATACCAACAACGGGCTGGCCGGGATCAATCTGAAAGAGCGCAGCCATCATATAGAGATTGATCATGTCGAAATTACCAATACCGGTTTTGCCGGAATTATGGCGAAGGATGATGTGGCCAATAATGTTGATACCAGCAGCGCATATTGGAAAATGGAGGGACTTCATTTTCATCATAACTATGTTCACGATATTCGTCTCGGAGAGGGTATATACATAGGAAGCACGCAATGGGCACGCAACAGCCTGCAGCCCGGTTCCCATGATATTGATGATGTTCGTATTTACGGCAACAGACTTGTCAATATACCTAGTGAAGCAATACAGGTAGGTGCATGCCCGGATGGTAATGTCGAAATTTATGACAATTATATCAGGAATTACGGTACAAGTCCTTTTGAAGAATTTCAGGCCAACGGTATACAGCTCGGAAACGGTTTTGCCGGAAAGTGCTATAATAACCGCATTATTGATGGTACGGCTACCGCAATCATTGTTTTAGGGATAGGAGATATATATGTCTATAACAATGAAATTGTCCGAAGCGGTACACTGGGAATATTCAGCGGACATCAGACTGCCGAAGAAGGCAGGAATTTTTACTACTATCACAATACAATTATAGATCCGGGTACCTATGCCATTCAGTTCAGAGCACCCAACAATAATACAGGGTATTTTTACAATAATATTGTATTGACAGGTACCGGAAAGCCAACGGCTGTCCGGCAGCCGATATATTTGCAATATCCGCTGATTATGGAGGGCAATTATACAGGAACAATCGCTCAGGCAGAAGACTTATTCGCCGATCCGGCTACTGATAACTATCGTTTACTTGGTAATGCAGCGGCTGTTGACAGTGGTGTCTTGCTCAGTAGTATTGGCTTATCGCTTGCTCATGATCTTCTGTACTCAATCCGGCCGGCTGGCAATGGATATGATGCCGGAGCTTATGAATATCTTTCTGATTCGGTTGAAAACCAGCTTCCCGTAGCCATTATCGATACGATTCCGGCAAGTATTGCTTATCCTCAGGACTCAATCCGGCTGACTGGAGCAGGCAGCTATGATCCGGATGGTACAATAGTGAGCTTTTTGTGGGACAAAAAATCAGGTCCCGGAAATCCTGTATTTGTTCCGGACCCGGCCGGCAATGCTGTCTGGGTTAAAAACCTGAGCTTTGGCATATATACGTTTCGTCTTATCGTAACGGATGACAAGGGCGGAAAGGATTCGGCTTCTGTGTCTCTTCTGGTGGATGATCTTTATCCGGTGGCAGATGCGGGTGCCGATCTGATCATTACAACCAACGCGGTAGTACTTTCCGGTTCCGGATATGATCCGGATGGCGGAGCTGTTTCTTACAGCTGGGCTAAAATGAGTGGTCCGGTACATTATAATCACAATTCGACGCTCAATAGCGCTTTGCTTTATCTCACGGAACTTCAGTCGGGGACGTATGTATTCCGCCTGACAGTGACAGATGATGAAGGAAAAACAGCGTACGATGATATTGAAGTCCTGGTACACCAGCGACCGGTAGCGGTTGCCAGTCCTGATTTTACTGTTTTGCTTCCGGTTGATTCGCTTATATTGTACGGAGGAGATAGCTACGATCCGGATTCTTTTGGCCATCTGATATTTTATGAGTGGATCTTGCTAAATGCTCCCGGAAGTCCTCAGCTTAGTGGTACATATTCTAATACTTTGACTGTCAAAAATCTCGAGGCAGGTGTTTATTCATTCAGGCTTGTGGTAACTGATAATCATTTTGCTACAGATACTACGGAGATAACTGTCACAATTAATGGCGCCCCTCCGGTTGCTGATGCCGGAGAAGATCAGAACATTTATTATCCTGCTAACAGTGTTTCTTTGTCAGGAAGCGGTTCGGACCCTGACGGACATATTATATCCTATCAATGGCAGCAACTGTCAGGTCCTTCCGGATATACCGTGTCCGGAGAAAATTCGGCGGCACTTGATCTGTCTGATTTGTTGCCGGGAGAGTATCTTTTTGCTCTGACCGTTACGGATAATGATAATATGACTGATACAGATGAAGTTTATCTAAAGGTCTATGACTTAGTTATGAGTGAGGTTGTATATCGTATCAACTGCGGAGGAGTACAGGTTTCCGGTATACCTATACCATGGGCCAGAGATGTACAGGTGGCGCCTTCGGCCTATCTGGCTCCGGGTAGCGGAAACTATACTACCGGAAGCCTGAGCTGGACAGGAGTGAATACGACCGGGGCGCCGGATAGCCTGTTTGGCGGACAACGTCATCAGCCATCGTATGCCAGTCCGATTAAATGGAATTTCCCGGTTGATAGCAGTTGGTATGAAGTTCGGCTGTATTTTGCGGCCAAAAGCGGATTTCAGGGATCAGCAGTTGGAGAGCGTGTCTTTTCGGTAAAGGTAGAAGATACTCAGGTTCTGACGAACTATGACATATATGCGGATGTACAGCTGGCTGCTACGGTCAAATCATTTATGATTTATGTAAATGACGGAACGTTGAATATTGAGTTCATACGCAATGTTGGTAATCCACAGATCAATGCTATTGAAATTATTGCCGGACAATATAGTACAGGATCCAGGGAAGTGCCTGAAGCACTGGTTTATGAATCCTATGAAAGAGCGATTGCTGAAGAACCCGAACAGTTTCGGCTGTACCCCAATCCGGTTGCTGATGTAGTGCAGATACATTTTTCCGGTAAGCAAAGCACGTCATCCGAAACAGTGTTGGAGCTTATTGATTTTCAAGGAAATATTGTGTTTTCATCGTCCTGTCAGCCATTAAAAGGAGAGGGGCTTTATGATACTGCGGATTTTTCAACTATTGCTGCGGGTATTTATATAGCAAGACTAAGGTGCGACAACCAGTATTATTTCCAGAAAGTGATTATTATGAAACAATGACAGCTTACAGCTGAATCTGATATAGTGCAGAAATGAAAGAGGCCAGATTTTATCTGGCCTCTTTCATTTTAAATAATTTAAATAATCCCGTTTTAGCGGATTACAGTAAATAAACGGTTCCAGCGGATTTTATGCAGCAGATCCGCATATTTGTCTATGGACATCCATACGAAGACAGCCTTCCCAACCACATGATCTTCCGGAACCAGTCCCCAGTAACGGGAATCTGCGGAGTTATGGCGATTGTCTCCCATCATGAAATAATAGTTCTGCTTTATTGTATACTGTTTTACTTCCTGACCATCAATAAACAGCTGATCTTTGTTTTTGGAAACAGCTACATCTTTGTTTCCCTCATAATATTTGATCAATGATTCATATAAGATCAGATTGTCCCGCGTGATCTCTATCACATCACCTTTTTTGGGAATATATAACGGGCCATAGTTATCCTGCGTCCAGTCACTGTATCTGGATGAAAAAGGATAAAGCACCACCTGAGACATATAGGCGTCGTTGACAGTTACAGACTCAATATAGGAAAGCTGTCGGATTTGCTCTGCCTCTTCCGGGCGAAGGGAAATTTCCATGCCGTCAGGGTATAGCTGAGTGGTTGAAAAGTCTTTTTCCGGAAACTTGTGAAAACGCTTCAGAAGATCTTTTCTGTTGGAATAGCTGTTGCCTTTGAATTTAACAAAATAGTTAAATTGAACACCTTCGGGAAATGCTGTCGGCTGTCCGTTTACAAATACTTCTCTGTTACGGATTACAACAGAATCACCGGCCTGTGCAACGCAACGCTTTATATAGTTTGTTTTGAGATCGGTCGGATGTTCCAGTTCGACAGGATAATTAAATACAACCACATCTCCTCGTTTTACCTCCGAAAGGCCGGGTAACCGTTTCTGAGGTATTTGTATCCAGTCAAGATAGGACGGAATAGAAGTAAACCAGATTGTCTGGTGTGTAAGAGGCAGTTGGACAGGTGTTTTCACAGTACGGGCCCCATAATGCACCTTGCTTACAAAGAGATAATCTCCGACGAGAAGAGAATTCTCCATCGAGGGTGTTGGAATAGTATATGCTTCCAGCAATAACCAGCGTATCAGGGTTGCTGCAACGACAGCAAAAGAAATGGCTTCTACCCATTCCCGGTTTTTACTTTTGGCTGGCCTGGGCAGTTCTGATGCAGGCCCGATATAGGTGCTGTCTCCGGAAAAACCAAGGGAAGGAAAGAATATGAAAGGCAGTAAAATTGCCATTGTATGATCCTTCAGGCTTTCTCTGCCGAATGAACGCGCCATATCAACGTTCATATAGGCGTAGGTAAAGACATTGACGATTGGAACGAACAACAGGGCTATGCGATAAAGCGGCTTCCCTGTCAGCTGAAGCCAAACATAAAAGTTGACAACGGGAATCAGCGCCAGATAGCCTGGCTTCCCTGCTTTTTCGAATAACTTATAAACACCGGCCCAGGATATATAGGTCAGTATAATGGCTATGATTAAAAAAGTAGTCATAGCATTAAACGGTTATTTTTAACATATCATCCATTCCGAAAACACCACTTTTGCCCTGAAGCCATTCTGCTGCAACCACAGCACCTTCTGCGAAGCCTTCTCTGGAATGAGCGGTGTGTTTGATCTCGATCGAATCAATTTTGCCGGAGTAATCGATAATATGGGTTCCGGGTACATCTGCAATTCTTTTTGATATAATGGCGAGTTCGTCACTATTTGATGTGTCAGCATTTACCCAACTCTTCTTGCGGTTCAGATTGTCCAGAATACCTTCTGCCAGTGTTATGGCAGTACCACTCGGAGCATCTTTCTTTTCAGTATGATGGATTTCTTCCATCGTGGGAGTATATTCCGGAAAACTATTCATAATCTTGGCCAGTATTTTATTCAGGTGAAAAAACAGATTCACTCCGACGCTATAGTTCGATGCATAGAAAAAGCCTCCGCCTGTTTCTTTTGCCAATTGCTCAATCTCGTTTTTTCTGTCCAGCCAGCCGGTTGTTCCGCTCACCACCGGAATTCCTTTTTCCAGACAGGTGCGGATATTCTGACAGGCGCTTTCCGGTGAGGAAAATTCTATAGCAACATCTACATCTTCTTTTGTAACAGCCTGCAGAGTATCCTGATTATTCAGATCAATTTTATAGGGTACTGTATGGTTTCTGTTCAGGGCGATTCGTTCAATAGTCTTACCCATTTTACCATAGCCCAGAATAAGTATCTTCATGTAATTCTTTAAGTTAATTAAATTCAAAATATTGATTCCGGATTATCTGAACCGGAATGTCAGCGTTATACCGGATGCTAAGTTAGGGGTATTGTACTTATAAAAAAAAGGATTTATCTCCATTGACAAGTCGTTGCTTATTTTAAAGCCCTTTAAATGTGCGTCAACCGTTGCATCGAGAATTTGCATACCATATACAAATGCCGCGATTACAATAGACAAGTCCCGGTTACGCCGGTAATCATCTCTGGTAATTCTCAACTGTTCCACATTTTGATAGTACGGATTGTCAAAAAACTTATCGACCTCGGTACTGTTGGGATCATTTCGGATAAGATAAGCTTCCTTGAATTCCTGAAACTGCCGGTTATTATGGATAATCAGATAAACAAGTACACCTTCGGCTGCATATATAATCGGTACTTTCCAGTAACTTTTTACATACATCTGTCCGAGGCCGGGCAGCGCCGTAGAAAGCAGCGTGGCTTTTTTGGGAGAAGGGCGCCAGGGTTCAGCAGGGGACCGGGTTTCTTTTTTTTCTTTTGCTTCTATTACTTCTACTTGTTGCTTTTCCTGAATAGCCATAGAATCTGCCTCTTGTGCAGACAGATTCCCGATGGATAATAATATGACAAGTAAAAAAAATAAATTTTTCATTAGAAATTCAGGATTTCAAGTATCCTGTTTAGATCTTCTCCGGATACAAAAGGAATTTTTATCTCCCCTTTGGTATTTTCATCGGATTTGATAACTATTTTCGTGCCAAAATGAGTAGTAAGCTTTGACTGCAATTGTTGAATCTCTTTTGAAAGCGGAGATACCACAACGTCTTTAGGCGCCTTAACTTTTGAGTTCTCAAGCTGTCTGACCAGCTCTTCTGTTTTCCGCACGGATAATTCGCCTTCAAGAACCTTTTTATAGACAGCCAGCTGATCGTCTACCCGTTCTATCGATATAAGTGCGCGGGCATGCCCCATTGAAATCCGGTTGTCTCTTAGTCCGGCCTGAATATCGGGGGGCAGTTTGAGCAGGCGAAGGTAGTTGGTTACCGTCGAACGATTTTTACCTACTCTGTCCCCCAGCTCTTCCTGTTTCAGACTACATTCGCTTATCAGGCGCTGATAGCTCATCGCAATTTCGAGCGCATTAAGATTTTCACGCTGAATATTTTCGATCAGGGCCATTTCAAGCATCTGCTGATCATCAGCAGTTCGTATATAAGCAGGAATAGTGGTTAATCCGGCTCTTTTTGATGCCTGAAACCTTCTTTCTCCGCTGATAAGCTGGTAGGTTTGCTCGTTAAGGCGTCTTACTGTGATTGGTTGTATGATGCCCTGTACCTTAATAGAGTCAGCCAGTTCATTTAAGGCATCCTCGTCAAAAACGGTTCTTGGCTGAAATGGGTTTGTTTCAATGGAACCAACAGGAATTTCATTGATGTTATTTACTACGGTTACGACTTCTGTGGGAGATGATACACTTTCGGAGTCATTCAACAGCGCACCCAGTCCTCTTCCAAGGGCATTTCTTTTCAAGTTTTTACTCATTTTTTAAAGCAGGGATCTGTACCTGAAGGTAATAAAAGATATCTATTTGTTTATTTGCTTACACCAATTCCATTTTTCTCAAGAATCTCATGCGCAAGGCTTATATAGCTTAGCGCTCCCTTACTTTCCGCGTCATGAGCTATTACCGGGAGACCAAAGCTTGGAGATTCGCTGATCCGGATATTTCTCGGGATAATTGTTTCAAAAACAAGATCCTGGAAATGGGTCCTTACTTCTTCTACAACCTGGTTTGATAGCCGCACACGGAGATCGTACATGGTGAGAAGTATTCCCTCAATCTGGAGACTGGTGTTGAGCCTGGACTGAATAATTTTGATAGTATGAAGAAGCTTGCCAAGCCCTTCAAGTGCAAAGTATTCGCACTGAACAGGGATAAGAACCGAATGAGCGGCAACAAGTGCATTGACTGTAATCAGACCCAGGGAAGGCGAACAATCGATAATAATGAAATCATACCGGTCTTTTACCTGATCAAGCTTTACTTTCATTTTTTCGTCGCGGCTTATCTGATTTATCAGCTCTACTTCGGCTCCGACGAGATTGATATGGGACGGTATCAGGTCAAGATAATCAATATCTGTTTTCAGAATCAGGCTGTCAATATCAACATCGTCTACCATACACTCATAGATGCTGTTTTCAACGGTTTTGGGATTGAATCCCAGTCCAGAAGTAGAGTTGGCCTGAGGATCCGCATCGACAAGCAGCGTTCTGTATTCCAGAGCTGCCAGACTGGCAGCAAGGTTAATTGCTGTGGTGGTTTTGCCCACACCGCCTTTTTGATTTGCAATGGCGATTATCTTGTTCATGGTATTTAATTAGTGTTTTATTGTCTCCCCGATCTTCATCAGGACAAGCTCCTTACCGGCTTCTTTGGCTATGTGCAGTACTTTTTCCTTGTCTATTTTTATCCATGGAAAGGTATCGTAATGCATGCCTATGATTTTATTTGTCTGGACAAAGTCGGCTGCTGTAATGGCCTCGTTTATATCCATGGTATAGTTGTCTCCGATACAGAGAAACGCAAAATCAAGCGTATATTGTTCGGCTATAAGCTTCATATCGGAAAATAAGGCAGTATCACCGGAATAATAAAATACTTCCTTTCCTGTATCAATCACGAAACCGGAAGCGGTTCCGCCATAGGTACCGTCAGGCAGACTATTGGAATGAATCGCATTGACCATTTTAACCAGGCCGAAAGGAAATTTCCATTTTCCGCCGACATTCATGGAATGCGTCTTTTTCAGACCTTTGTTTTCATACCATGTTGCAATTTCAAAGGAACTAATGATTTCAGCGCCGGTTCTTCTGGCTATTTTCTCCGCATCTGCTACATGATCGGCATGACCATGGCTGAGCAGAATGAAGTCTGCCTCAATAGATGAAACATCAATGTGGGCGGCAAGCTCGTTGGGGCTGATGAAAGGATCAAACAAAAGTTTAAAGCCGCCTGTGTTGATCTGAAAACAAGAATGTCCGTAATAAGTGATTTCCATATTCTGTTTACTATTTGAAAAGTTGTAAATGATGCAATACAGAATTAACAAATATACTATTAAAATGAAAGGAAAATTCGGGACGTCAACGGATATTTAAGCGAAGGTACGCTAAAAGTTCTTCACAAAAAACTGTGGAAAACTTTTAGCGTTCAGGGTAAACCGAAAATACATGGCGGTCTGATCAGAATCCGTTTACACCAACCGGGAAAAACTGGTCTACCAGGGTATCTTGCAATGTGGCAAAATCGTTTTTGAACAGAGAGATGGTATCTCTTGTGAAATCAAGAGGCATAGCAGTGGTAAAGGTATGAGAAGCCTGATGGGCAATTATGGTACTGCTGGTTGCCACTCTGGCAGTTGTATCGCCATTGGAATATTTATATTCCCGCAGATCCGCCGGAGCGCCGGTATTGTTTTTTATAGTAATAAAATCGCGGCTGACTTCGGTAATACGAACTACTTTTGCATAATTGTCAAATACCGGCTCGTATTCCTGTATTTCTCTTTTGTCTTTGCAGGAATTAAAAAATGCTACTGCTGCAAACAGAATAAATAATTTTTTCATGTTTAATTGGATTATTAGATGCAAAGTTAACTAAAAAAATATATCTGACAATCCGGAATTTTATCCTTTGTTATGTTTATTATCTATGATTTTATAGGATTATTTTAATTTTTATATACTATTTGTTCTATACTTGATTGGAAAAATACAATATATGAAAACCGCTTTCTGCTATACTGCGTATAAAATGGGGAGAATATGGCCTGAAATCAGTCATCAAAAACCCCTGCCACTATGAAAGCTTTGTTAACTAGTTTCGGAATAATCTATCTTATTACAGCCTGCAATCCGGTTACAGTACCAGTAACCGGCCGAAGCGAAAACTTTAATTATAAGCAGGCTAAGACTATTATCGAAAGCCAGAAAAAACATCGTAAAAAAGAGGTACGGACAGCCAGTAAAAACAGGAAAAAAGAACTTGCTGTAACACGCAATTCCGTTAAAAAGTAGAAATTCCGGTTTGCTGTCAGTGTAATTTATAATCCGAAGACTTGATAGGATGATGGCTGGAGAACTGTTGCCGGGACTTCGGTTATAGTTTGTCAGAGGATATAAAATCAGGAATGGATTCAGTTTCTGCTGTATGACAAATAGCTGATCTTTCCGATTCTTTTTAAGAGTGCATTAATCCGTCTGTAAGTAGTTCATTTTATAAGCTTTTTGTTCAGAGCCGGTACTGCTGACAACTGTGATCTCTGAGCCTCAGGCTTTGAACTTATTTGTTACACCTGGTTGAAAGTTGCATCGCTTATGAGCTCTCTTCGGTAAAATACACCTTGTAATAATGCATTTGGCGGTGATCATCATATCCGCGTTCGATGAGGCTTCGGTTGCCGTGAACATAGATATGAAAGTTTTTATCCAGCTTCAGCACACTTTTGAATACTCTTTTTGTGCCTTTTACTGCCTGATTGGAAATAGCGAATTCATCAAACATATTTACATCGCTGTTTTCCTGAAAATTAGTTTTGAATCCTCTGAACTTGTCAATAATTTCAGGATCGGCGATCACTTCCTCTTCAAACTCCCGGATATTAAAAGTTTCTTTGTTGCTGAAAAAGCCGGATGAGCGGTTGAGAAAATCGATCTGATCGGTTTTTTCAACCTGTTCTTTTTTGTCCAGCACTTCCGTACAGAAGTTTTTGCACAACTGCATATAGTTTTTTGTATGGAAAAAACTGTCTTCTCTGGGCTTGACCTTCAGAAAATCTTCTTTCCAGTAGCGTGCTTCATTATTTTTATTGGTATTATCGATTATGGAAACAAGGAATCCCTGATCTCTTTCATAATTGAATATCAGGCAGCCTTTATCAATTTTTGAAATATTGATTCCCTGGTCATGGATCACGGAAAAATCCTGAGCTATTTTCAGAAAAGTATCTTTGCTTTCGACCTTGAAAAGGCCGACTGCATCTGCGTATTCGCCATTGACAGAACAATTCTCAATCCATGCTATACAAAAATCTCCTGATTTGATATTGGGATGATCAGAGCATTCATGGAGATAGCGTGCGATATCCCTGGACAGCCCGTACAAATTATCCGGGTTTTCTATAATCTGACTGACATAATGATAGGTTTCATTCAATTCAAGATCGCTTGAATGAGTCAGCTGGTAAAACTGATGATCTTTGAATCCATCAAAGAAATACCGTTGAAGTAATCCTTTCAGAAGCGGATCTGAGAGATTGGTTTCACTCTCTGAGAAAAAAATATCTTCATTGTCGTTTTGACAACCTACTCTGTGTATACAAAGTCTGCTTAGCTGAGCATCTTTAAGGTTTATCATGGTCGGAATCAGAAATCAAGTATGGTAAATTCTACACGACGGTTGTTCTGGCGGCCTTCTTCCGTTTCATTGGTATCTATGAATCTGGTTTCTCCGTAGCCTTTGGCGCTGATACGTTTTGATGAAATACCCTTGGAAAGCAGAAAAGCAGCGACAGATTTAGCCCTGGCTTCACTGAGAAGCATATTTGAATGATCATCTCCTATATTATCGGTATGTCCGGCTATTTCAATTTTTAGCTTAGGGTTTTGAAGAAGTACTTCATGCAAATGGTTTAGCTCAGCCGTTGAGTTAATGGTAAGTTGTGCGCTGCCGGATTCGAAAAATATATTATTTAACCGTATTGTCTGGCCCTTTTGAATGGGGACAAGCAGCAGATCTTTTTCGATCTCAGTATATTCGCCGTGTAGTGAAAGATCAATATTCTGGGAGATCGTATAATATCCTCTGGCAGTAGCGGATAGCCCATAATGTCTGCCGGGAGGAAGAATCAGTTTGTACTGACCGTTTCCGGGATCGGATTCTGTTAGCCCCAGCAGCTGCCCGTCAGACAGCTGCTCCATTTGAATAGTTGCCTCCAGCGGCTGTCCGGTATGGGCATTAAGGACTTTTCCGGTAAGTAAGGCTACCGGCTCAGGTCGCAAAGCTTCCTTCAATTGTATTTTGACAATATCGGATTTCCCATATTGTCCTGGTTTTATCACGATATATCCATAATCACCGGATGCAGACAGCGAATAATATGTTTCTCTTTTTTCCGAGTTGACCGGTTTACCAAGGTTTTCGGGTTTGGTCCAGCGTGTCCAGGTATCGTCAAGACGTACGGAGCGGTATATGTCAGAATCACCCAGGCCGCCGGGTCTTGTGCTGGAAAAGAAAAGTGTTTTGCCGTCTGCTGCCAGAAAAGGAGAGGCTTCCAGATAAGAAGTGTTAATATCTTTTCCGAGGCTGAGCGGTCTGGTCCATGTCTGATTGTTTTTTCTGAAAGAAACATATATATCCGGGGCTGTCGTGGAAGATTCGCTCATATACAGCAACAGGGTTTTCCCGTCATTGCATAGAAATGCTCCTTCGTACAGTCCCAGGCTCATTTTATCAAAATCTTCTACGTGAATCATTTCCGGCAGTGTCCAGCGTCCGTTTTTTTTGTGTGTCAGAGAAAGTCCGCGGCTTTTATATTTTCCGTTTTTATAGGCTCCTTTGATTAGTGCAGTATGTCCGGACGGACTTATGCTGTATATGGCATTGTATTGTGTCTGGTTGAACGGAAAATCCATATGGACGGCTTCTGACCATGTACTGTCTTCCTGATTGAAAACAGAATACCATATGTCCTGGGTTCGTTGCGGGGCAAGCGTATTGGCCGGGTGATCGTTACGGATAAAGTACAGGATTGTGCCATCAGAAGATACCAGCGGATTGCTTTCATCGTACGCTGTGTTTATGGCAGGGCCAAGGTTTATAAACTCCAGAGAGTCCTGCGCATATGTGCAGAAAGAGAGAAGCATAATAAGTATACCGGATATCTTTGACATACAAGTATTACGTATGAAGACTATTTCTGAATTCAGCAAATATAAGACCAGAGGGTGATGCAAAAAAAAAGCGAAGTAAACTACTTCGCTTTTCTGTATTTTAAATTTTCTTATTTCCCTTCAATTGAAATCAGCTCAACATCAAAGATAAGCGTTTCGTTTGGTCCGATATCTCCACCGGCTCCTCTTTCACCGTAAGCCAGGTCAGATGGAATGAAAAGCTTATATTTTGATCCGACACTCATTAGCTGAAGAGCTTCTGTCCATCCCGGGATCACCTGATTTACACCAAATGTGGCAGGCTGACCACGCTCCACAGAGCTGTCAAATACTTTACCGTTGATAAGCTTTCCTGTATAATGAACGGTAACTCTGTCGCCGGGACCTGGTTTTGGACCATTGCCTTCCTGAAGCACTTTGTACTGAAGTCCGCTAGGCAATACAGAAACACCTTCTTCTTTTGCATTTTTGTCAAGAAAATCTTTTCCGGTTTTCTGATTTTCATCACCTTTCTGCTGCTGACGCTTCATCATGTACTGATTGATCAGGGTACCACCTTCTTCCGGAGTGATTTTTACATCTTTATTGCCATACACGTCTCTAAAGGCTTCAGCTATCGCATCTACATTCAGATCGTCAAACCCCTGCTGTTTCAGGTTGCTGGCGATATTTACTCCCACGCTGTAGCTTACCGTGTCCTTTTCCGTAGATAATTTCATGTTTTTGTTTTTTGAGTTTTGTCCGCAAGCTGTGAAGACCAACAGTCCGTTCAGTGCGATTAGGTAAAAATTGAACAGTTTCATTCGTGATAAAATAACTTTCTTGTTAAAAAGCGGTGAATTTAATGCTATAATCTGATAAATGAAAACAAGATAAAAAGTTTAGATAATTTTATTTGTCAGTACCGGGGTTATCGTTTTTCGGACTGCGTTTTTTAACAAATTTCTTTTTGTTAAATGGACGTTTACTGCCACTTTTCTTGTTTTGGTTGTTTTTCTTTGCAGGAGAGGTATAGACAGGTGCTTCTCCAAGATGTTCAGGAAGTGCCGGTTTATCAATAATCATTTCCATCAGCTTCTCAATCCGGTGAAATCGCCGGAGATCCGAAGGCGTAATAAAGGTCAGTGCCCGGCCTTTAGCCTCTGCTCTGGCCGTTCGCCCGATACGATGAATATAATCTTCCGGTTCGGCAGGTACGTCATAGTTTATCACCAGGTCGATACCTTCGATATCTATACCTCTGGAAAGCACATCTGTAGCTACAAGAATAGGCAGCTGTCTGGCCTTAAACTCTGTGAGGACAGCTTCACGTTCCGGTTGTTCCAGGTCGGATGAGATTCCCTTTGCTTTATGTTTCAGTGATTTCAGCTCACGGATGATTTCTTTTACTTTCTGACGGCTGGATGTGAAAACAATGGTGCTTTGCGGTGTGATCTGCTGCATGATATGCTTGAAAAGTCCGGGCTTTTGCTCTTCATATACCATATAAGCTTCCTGGGCAATCTTGTCGGCAGGCCGGGATATAGCGATAGAGATTTCCAGCGGATTTTTTAATATCGTATTAGCAAGCTGGCGTATTTTGGGCGGCATGGTTGCTGAAAACAGCAGGGTTTGCCGTTCTGCCGGCAGATGGCGGATTATTTTAGTCAGTGAATCCAGAAAGCCCATATCGAGCATACGGTCAGCTTCATCAAGAATCAGGTGTTTGAGACCGGAAAAATCAACATAGTTCTGGTTCAGGTGCATGATCAAACGTCCGGGAGTGGCAATGATAATATCAGCTCCTTCTACCAGTGCTTTTTTTTCCTGATCAAAGCTCTGCCCGGATCCTCCGCCATAGACGGAGTAGGTGCTTACATCGGAAAAGTAAGACAATCCTTCTGCCTGCTGATCAATCTGTACTGCCAGTTCTCTGGTTGGTACGATGATCAGTGTATTTACTTTGCCGGTTTTTTTGTCCGCTATTTTACTTAAAATCGGAATCAGAAAGGCACCGGTCTTGCCTGTGCCGGTCTGGGCGCATCCGATAAGGTCATTGCCCGCGAGTACGAGAGGAATGGCTTGTGCCTGAATCGGGGTAGGGGTTTTAAAGCCAAGGCATGATATTCCGCTAAGGATATCTTTATTCAGATCAAAATCTTCAAATTGCAATTTATCTTATGTTTAAAAGTCTTCTACTATTTCTAAAATTTTTTCAAATTTTCCTTCGGTGTACGAACCTGTACACGTGTATACTACATGTCCTTTGGGATCAAGAACAAAAAAATAGGGCTGATCTTTCTCAGTCATATTGAGAGAAGTTTTATAGTTTTTCACCTCTCCTTCATAAACCAGAACATAGGGCTGAAGGCTTTTGTCAATATTTTCTTTCATTTTATTCTCTATTTTTCCGCCGGCGCTTTGAGCTATACCGGTAATCATAGGAATGAAATAAATAGTTACATTGTAGTTTTCAGCAGGGAACAGAGTTTTCCCGGACTCCTGTATAAAAGTGTTATAAACAGGCTGAAACCATGTTTTCAGATGTTCTTCCGCTTTTTTGGAATAGGCAATTCCCAGCAGGGTATATTTGCCGTTGTTCTTTAGCGGGAGGGTTATTAACTTATCTTCCAGTGTTTTGCCCGTAAGCTCCGGAAAACTCTGTTGACTGAAAGAAGTATGGATGCCTGAAATGAATGCGACAATAAGCGCAAGCAGGTGGTGTGTTTTCATACCTTATTTTCCTGAAAAAATACTATAAAAAGTTCTAAAAAGAAAATAGAGTAGCCTCTAAATTATTTAATTGCCTTGGAGGTAGTGGTTTATAGCTGAATTCCGGTTAAAAAGAAAAACGCATCTCCGGGTTGCTCCGAAGATGCGTTTTGTGTGCAAATCAGTTCAGCTTTAAATCAGAAATAATAGTCTGGATTTTTTTATTGAGCTGTTCTTCGACTGTATTATACTGATCTCTGGAAGGAAGTTTTCCATTGACTGAGAAATAGAACTTGATTTTTGGTTCGGTTCCGGAAGGTCTCGCTGAAACCAGGCTTCCATCTTCGGTGAGAAACTGTAGTACATTTTCCCTGGGAAGACTGATCTTTTCTTCCTTGCCGCTGGTCAGATCTTTTTCTATCCCCGCATCATAATCTTTCAAACGGATTACCCTGGAACCGGCAAGTGATTTAGGCGGATTTTCTCTCAGGTCTTTCATCATTGCCTGAATTTCTTCTGCACCGCTTTTCCCTTTTTTGGTAATGGAGATTAGCTTCTCTTTGTAAAAACCGTATTTGATGTACATGTCCGTCATCATATCAAACAGGGTAATACCCTGATCCTTGGCATAAGCGGCCATCTCACATATAAAGGCGCAAGAGGCAATAGCATCTTTATCTCGTACGGAATCACCTATCAGATACCCGTAGCTTTCTTCTCCGCCGGCAATAAACTGTTCTTTACCTTCCAGCTCCTGTATTTTAGCTGCTATGTATTTAAATCCGGTAAGTGTATTATAGAATTTTACATTGTTGGCTGCTGCGATCTTTTCAATGATATCAGAAGTTACAATTGTTTTGACGACAAACTCTTTTCCGGTCAGCTTGCTTTTTTCTTTCCAGGCATTGATCATATAGTTTATGAGCAGGCTTCCGGTCTGGTTGCCATTGAGAAGCTGCCATTCGCCGAAATTATTTTTTACGGCAATTCCCACGCGGTCAGCGTCCGGATCGGTTCCAAGCAGAATATCTGCATCAATGTCTTTGGCTTTTTTAAGGGCCAGGCTCAACGCATCCGCTTCCTCTGGATTCGGATATACCACAGTCGGGAAGTTGCCATCCGGAGTCGCCTGCTCATCAACAATAGTTACATTTTTAAAGCCGAATTTTTTAAGAATAGCTGGTACGAGCGTGATACCTGTTCCGTGTATAGGGGAGAAGACAATTTTCAGATTCTCCTGTCTCCTGATAGTTTCCGGTGAAACAGACAGAGCTGCAATCGTGGACAGATAGGCTTCGTCAACATCTGCACTGATACTTTCTATAAGCTTTTCGTTAGGGGCAAATTTAACTTTGCCGGGATCGGTGATTGCCTGTACTTCCTTAATAACGTTTTTGTCATGCGGAGCAATCATCTGGGCGCCATCCTGCCAGTAGGCTTTGTAACCGTTGTATTCCTTAGGATTATGTGAGGCTGTGATCACTATCCCGGTGTGACATTTCAGATGCCGTATGGCAAATGAAAGTTCCGGTGTAGGCCTTAAAGAATCAAAGAAGTAAACCTTTATTCCGTTGGCAGAAAGAACTTCAGTAGTAATGCGCGCAAAATACGGACTGTTGTTCCGGCTGTCATATGCCACTGCAGCTTTCAGCTCTTCACCGGGAAAAGATTTTTTCAGGTAATTGGCCAACCCCTGTGTGGCCATACCTATGGTATACTTGTTCATCCGGTTGGAACCGACCCCCATAATGCCCCGAAGGCCTCCTGTGCCGAATTCCAGATCTCTGTAAAAAGAATCAAGAAGCTCATCCTGATTGTTTTCCATTAGCTCAAGAATACGATCTTTGGTTTCCTGATCGTAATCACCATTTAGCCAGGAATGAATTTTCTTTTTGGTAGACTCATCAATCTTCGATGAAAGATTAATTGTGTTATTCATAAATGCGTTATTAAAAAATACAGATTGATTTCTATACTAATACAAATTGTTGCAATTGAAGATAAACCGAACGCTTAACCTATTGTTTGCCTATAAACGTAAATCTCAACCGGGAGGTTTTTATCGCCTGTCTGAAAAATAGCAATATAAAGTTTAAAATGTAAATTTACTTTCAAAAATTAAACAGGCTTAGTAATTTTAACCTTTCCCTTCCATTAGCAGGTGTTAAAATTATAATGAAAAAGTGTGTTTTTCTTGACCGGGACGGCGTCATTAATGTCGATTGTGTCGACTATACGTACAAAGTAGATGAGTTTACGATCATCAACGGAGTTCCGGAGGCCTTGAAGCTTCTGAAGGAGCATGGATATATGCTCGTCGTAATTACCAATCAGTCCGGAATTGTCAAAGGAATATATGATCATGCAGATATGCATGCCTGTCACGATTATCTGCAGAAAGAAACTGGTCACCTGATTGACTATTTTTACTATTCGCCCTATCATGAGAAGCATACGGCTTCACTTAGCCGCAAACCCGGTACACTGATGTTTGAAAGGGCCATCGCCCGATTTGATATTGATATACAAAGCTCCTGGATGATTGGTGACAAGGAGCGGGATATGCTGCCTGCAAAAAAAATGGGTATTCGTACCATCCTGGTTCCGGAAGATGGTAAAACGACCAAATCTTCTGATTATATGGCGAAGGATCTGTTTGATGCGGCAAGATTTATTGCCGAAAAAAGCGACTAAGCGCTTTCTTGCTTTATGATGCTTGTTTTGGCGATCCTCAAAAATCCGGATACTGCGAAGCAGGAATCTTTAAGCCTTGAGCTTTCATTACGTCTAATTTTGAAAATATAGAATAGCTGCATATACAGGTGATCGAAAAGTAAATGCCTGTCCTGTAAAACAAAAAGAGACTGCTTATATGAAGACAGTCTCTTTTTGTTTTTTTATGATAGTGCCTTATAAGGTTGCACGATTATCTTCAGCCAATGTATGTATCTGTGTCTTTATTTTCTTATTGTCCGCATAAGTAGCACAGGTTTCATACTTTCTGCAGGAAGTTGATAAAATAGCTATTCCTGCCACAACAAAGACGAATGTTTTCATTTTTCTCACAATTAATCTCCTTCAACACACATTCCTATATGAGAAACTAACCGGCAACCCGGATTGTTTGAAAAAAACTCAGGGTTGATCTATTTTATAGCCCAGGATTTTCAGCATGCTTTCCTCGTCCTGTTCCGGTGCAAATAATCTGGTCTGCAGTTCTCCTTTTTCATTGAAATCGACCAGTACGTGTTTGGGAGCCGGAATCAGACAGTGTTGTATACCGCCGTAACCTCCCAGAGACTCCTGATACGCACCGGTATGGAAAAAACCCAGATAAAGCTTTTCATCCTTATTCCACGTAGGCAGAAATACTTCCGATGTATGAGCCTCCGAATTATAATAATCCATACTGTCGCAGGTAAGGCCGCCCAGCTTGATTTTCTGGTATGGTCTGTCCCAGTTGTTGAGAGCCAGAAGCACATATTTCTGGCTAAGCCCCCAGGTATCCGGCAGGGTAGTAATAAAGGATGAATCAATCATGTTCCAGAACTCCTTGTCGTTCTGACGCTTTTGATCAATGATGCTGAGGAGTATGGCGCCGCTTTCGCCTACCGTAAAGCTTCCGAATTCGGTGAAAATATTGTAAGGGACCGGTACATTATTATCATCACAGATTCGCTTGATGGTTTTAATAATGGTATCAGTCATATATTCATAATCGTAATCGAAATGAACAGACGTCTTGATCGGCCAGCCGCCTCCTATATCGATGGAATCCAGTTCGGGACATATTTTTTTGAGCTCGCAGTACATATGAATAAACCGGCTAAGCTCACTCCAGTAATAGGTCGAATCCTTGATCCCGGTATTGATAAACATATGGAGCATTTTGAGCTTAAACTTGGGATCCGGAGCAATTTTGTCCTTATAAAGATCAATTGCGTCACTATAGCGGATACCCAGCCTGGAGGTATAAAACTCAAATTTGGGCTCTTCATCGGTAGCCATGCGTATCCCGACCTGACAGGGCTGATTTACATGCTCTTTATAATATTCTATTTCCTGAAGATTATCCAGAATGGGAATACAGTTAAAACCCTCATTAATGATCTCTGAAATATATTGCGTGTACTTTTCCCGTTTAAATCCGTTGCACAGAATAAACCTGCTTTTGTCAATCTGGCCGGACCTGTGCAGCTGCCTTATAATAGAAATGTCGTATGCCGAAGATGTTTCGATATGAATATCGTTTTTTAAGGCTTCTTCCAGCACAAAGCTAAAATGGGATGACTTGGTACAATACGAATAAAAATATCGACCATCGTACTTATTGTTTTTCATGGCATCATGAAAAATTCTCTTGGCTTTCTGTATCTGCGAGCTGATTTTGGGCAGAAAGGTGATCTTCATGGGAGTGCCATACTGCTTTACCAGATCCATAACAGGCACATTATTAAACAATAACTCAGAGTTTTCAACTTTGAATTCCTCTGTTGGAAAGTAGAAAGTCTGTTCAATCAGATCGATATATCTGTCCATTGTATGTTGTCCTAGTATTTTGTGCAATATTGGTATAAAATTACGATCTTTGCAATCCAATTAAGTTAAGAAATGGAGATCGAAGGAATATTAAAAGCGGGCATATCCGAAGGTTTTAAAAACCTGTTTGATGCGGATGTCCCTGCTGAAGGAATAAATTTGCAGGCAACCAACCCGGAATTTGCAGGAAGTCACACATTTGTGATCTTTCCTTTTTTGAAAATCACTAAAAAATCACCGGAGATTTCGGCTGCTATGCTTGGCGAATATTTAAAAAATAAGCTGGAGGAGATAAAGGATTTTAATGCAGTCAAAGGCTTTCTGAACCTGGTTATAGATGACTCTGCCTGGTTTGGACTTTTCAGGGATACGGTGCTGTCCGGGGACTTCGGAAAATTTGCTTCCAAAGGAGAGACGGTAATGGTCGAATACTCCTCACCCAATACCAATAAACCTTTGCATCTTGGACATCTTCGTAACAATTTTCTGGGATATTCGGTAGCAGAAATTCTGAAAGCAAACGGGTATGATGTGGTCAAGGCCAATCTGATCAATGACAGAGGAATTCATATCTGTAAATCGATGCTGGCCTATGAAAAATACGGGGAAGGCGAAACGCCGGAATCGTCCGGAATGAAAGGGGATCATCTGATTGGAAAATATTATGTGCGCTATGATCAGGAATACCGGAAGGAAGTAGCCGGGCTTGTTGCCTCCGGAATGGATGAAGAAAAAGCCAAACAGGAAGCGCCGGTATTGAAAGAAGCTCAGGAAATGCTTAAGAAATGGGAAGATGGTGATCCGGATGTGTATGCATTATGGGAAAAGCTTAATTCCTGGGTTTATCAGGGTTTTGAATCGACATATCGTGATATCGGAGTAGATTTCGATCAGTATTACTACGAATCGCAAACGTATCTTCTGGGCAAAGATATTGTGGAAGAAGGACTGGCAAAAGGTGTTTTGTTCAAAAAGGAAAACGGTTCTGTCTGGATTGATCTGAGCGCTGACGGGCTGGATGAAAAGCTTCTGCTGCGTGCGGATGGGACATCGGTATATATTACTCAGGACCTGGGAACTGCAGATCTGAAATATCATGATTATAAGGCTTCCAAATCCATATATGTGGTCGGTAATGAGCAGGACTATCATTTCAAGGTGCTGCAGCTGATTTTGCAAAAGCTGGGCAAGCCCTATGCGGATGGTATTTATCACCTGTCATATGGCATGGTGGATCTTCCTTCCGGCAAGATGAAGTCTCGTGAGGGTACAGTAGTAGATGCTGATCAGCTGGTAGCCGAAATGCTGGAAACAGCAGAGAAGCAAACCATAGAACTCGGAAAAATTGAAGGCTTTACGAAAGACCAGCTACAGGAACTGTACAGAACCCTGGGACTTGGAGCATTAAAGTTTTTCCTTTTAAAGGTTGATCCTAAGAAGCGTATGCTGTTTAATCCTCAGGAATCAATCGAGTTTCAGGGTAATACAGGACCTTTTATTCAGTATACTCATGCTCGTATTGCGTCTATACGAAGAAGAGCAGAGCAGTTGGGCGCTGATCGTCTTGCATTGACCATGCCGGATAAAATAGAGCCGGCCGAAATAGCTCTTATCAGCTTACTTCATGAGTATCCCAAACGGGTAAAAGAAGCAGGAGATCTGTATTCTCCGGCCGTTATAGCACAATATGCGTTTGAGCTGGCCAAAGAATACAATCGTTTCTATGCAGAGCTGCCGATTTTCGGAGAAGAAGATAAAGCCAGGCTTGCTCTCAGGGTTGCCTTATCCTCCGCAGTGGCAGATACGCTCAAAAAAGCGATGGGGCTTTTGGGAATTCAGGTTCCGGACCGAATGTAAATTGAACTATGTACAATATAATTGCTTTTGTCAGCTTTGTTTTCCTTACAGGATGTCTGGGCTTTGGAGATGTAAAACAGAAACCGGCGGGGGATACCCGGGCCGGATCCTCGTTTTATGATCTGAAAGCGCAGTCTATAGATGGGGAGACTATTCATTTTGAGCAGTATCGCGGCAAGAAAGTTCTCATTGTCAATACGGCATCCAAATGCGGGTTTACGCCACAGTTTGAAGAATTGCAGCGTTTTTATGAGACGTACAAGGACTCAGTAGTGGTGCTCGGTTTTCCTTCCAACGAGTTTGCCGGCCAGGATCCAGGGTCGAATGAGGAAATTGCCGGCTTTTGCCGGAAAAACTATGGTGTTACTTTTACCATGTTTGAGAAAACAGAGGTAAAAAGTGACAGGAAGCATCCGGTATATCAGTGGCTGACTGATCCTGCGCTCAACGGCTGGAATGATAAAGCTCCTTCCTGGAACTTTGGAAAATATCTGATTAATGCAGAAGGGCAGCTTATAGGGTACTATGCTTCGGCTGTCAAGCCTTTCAGCAGTGAAATTGCAAAAGATTTAAGTAAATAAAAATGAGTATTAAAGCCTGGGTAATTGCTGCACGGTTGAGAACGTTACCCCTTGCTCTTTCCGCGATAGGAATGGGAGGAGTGCTTGCTTATATGTATGGGGCATTTGATCCGGTGGTTTTTGTGCTGTGCATTCTGACTACGCTGGGATTGCAGGTGCTGTCTAATTTTGCAAATGATTACGGGGATTTTGTTAACGGGGCAGATCATGCTACCCGTAAAGGCCCGATACGGATGGTGCAATCAGGTTCCATTTCTGCTGTTGCAATGAAAAAGGCCGTCTATGTCTCAGGGCTGGTTGCGCTGATTTCCGGGCTTACATTGCTGTTTACAGCATTTAAGGTTCTGAATGTCAACTTTATGCTTTTTCTTTTGCTTGGCATAAGCTCAATCGGAGCAGCGGTAAAGTATACCGTTGGAAAAACTCCGTATGGATACGCAGGTTTTGGAGATGTTTTTGTTTTTATTTTTTTTGGTCTGACTGGTGTGCTTGGAACCTGTTTCCTGCAAACCGGCTGGTTCAAATGGAGCCTGGTTTATCCCGCCATTACTATGGGACTTTTTTCTGTTGGTGTGCTGAATATTAATAATATACGTGATATTGAATCGGATGTACAGGCCGGTAAAAAATCGCTTCCTGTACGAATGGGGGCAGCAGCGGCCAAAGTGTATCATACACTGTTGATCGTCGGGGCGTTTGTATGTTTTCTTTTATTTGTATATCAGGAAATTAATTATCCGCCTGCCTATCTTTTTACCGCCTCTTTACCATTCTTTTTATACAACATCATTCAGACCTGGAAAAGAGAAGGCAGCCGATTGGATAGCTTATTGAGGCAACTGGCTTTGTCCGTACTCTTGTTTGTACTTCTTTTTGCGATTGGAATAAGTCTGGTATAAATGTCTTTACAAAACAAGCTTGTGGTAATTGTAGGAGGTGCCGGATCTCTCGGACTACATCTGGCCGCTTTTTTTGGCAGCAGAGGTTGCCGTTTGCTGCTCATTGACAAAAATAAGGAAAAGCTAAAACAGGCGGCTGCGTCTCTTGCCTCGTATTCGGTCAGGTATTTTCCTATTGATGTTACCAAACGAAACTATATAGAGCATCTGGCTCAGGAGATTACCAATAGCGGTCGTCAGCCGGATATTCTTATCAATGCCATCGGTTTGAAAATCATGGCTAAATATGAAGAAGCCGATAATAGTGAATGGAAGCAGCTCGCTGAATCGGTACTGAAGGGATCACGTAATGCTATCAAATATCTGATGGGTAATGCAGAAGAAAGTCTGGTGATAAACATTTTGCCTTTTCCGGAATCTGTAAGCAATTCTACAGCAACATTGTATGCTTCCCTCAAATCAGGATTAGGATCACTGACCTCTATCTGGGCCAGGGAACTGGCAGCGGATAAATGCAGGGTCAACGCGATACAACCGGGATTTATGGTTGAAAATCTGCCCGCGGGGAAGAGTAAGCAGGAATCGCTTATCCGGAAAATTCCTGCCGGAAAAGCCGGTAGTTTTTTCAATGTGGCAGATCTGATTTTATTTCTTGCCTCTCCTCAGGGAGAATATATCAATGGCTCTATTATTCCAGTTGACGGCGGTTATTTTTGTTAATCATGCAGCCGATAGACACCATGATTTTCTATTCCGACCAGAATGGTGCCGGAGCTGGTGCTTACTATGGAAGAGACTACTGATCCGCCGGGCAGGCCCTTATTTAATTCTGTCCAGGTTTTTCCATTATCCGTGGTTCTGAAAACTCCCTGTCCATTTGTGCCGGCATAGATCAGGCCATTACGGCTAAGCAGCATTTTCTGAAGATTATTTCCTTCTAACCCGGATTTTTTCCAGGTCAGACCACCATCGGATGATTTATATATTCCTTCCTGAAAGTGTCTCCCGACATAGATATTCTCATCTACACACAAAAGGGATGAGACAACATAAGGCTCGAGCTCTTTCGCTGCGCTTAATGTCCAGCTGCTGCCCTGATCCAGTGATATAAGGACCCCTTTTTCGGTAAGTGCATATATTTTTGATCCGCCGGCAATAAGTGACTGAATGTGCAGATGATGAGCCTGCGGTTCTCCGCGGAAAGGGGCAACGGGAACTCCTTTATTGGCAGACAGCCATGTCAGCGCGCTGTCGAGAGAAAGAAATATGCCGTTGGTTGTGCCTGCATAGATTTTTCCCTGATAAGCCAGAATGTCTTTTATGCCTATCAGTGCAGGTTGTAGTCCCTGCGAAAGCTGTGCCCAGTTTATTCCATCATCGGAGGAACGATATATGCCATTCATACCTACCCCTGCATACAGATATTTACCATCGCTGGCCAGACAGTTTACCTGGGCAGATGCCAGTGTTTTGTCAGGAACTTCCTTCCAGGAAATACCGTCATCGGATGAGTAAAATAAACCTTCGGGGGTACCTGCCAGAAGATTGCCGGAAGGGGTTTCCTGCAGAGCAAGAATGGTAACCTGCTTCAGCTTTGTTTTACGCCATTTGACAGAAGTAAGCTCTCTGGCAATCTGTTCATCATACACGATTTCTGCCGAAACTTCAGGCTTTTTTTGTCTTTGAGAGTCGCAGCTTACTATGATGCACAAGATAAGGGGAAGATATATAAGCTTTTTCATCTGGATAACAGCTAAAACAGGTACAAAGATTTAACCGTACACGCTGAAAATTGTTAACAACTGCTCCGGTGAACGCTACGCTATCATTGCTTCGGTTGTTACCAGCCGCTGGCCAGCACATCAGCAATATGCATGATTTTTAGTGGCTTATTCTGTTTTTTCATATATGCATCCAGATGCATCAGACAGGAGCTGTCAGTAGATATCAGTATATCTGCTTCGGTTTCCAGGGCGTTGCACATTTTCTGATCAGCCATGGCGGAGCTTATGGATTCAAATTTTACGGCGAAAGTACCGCCAAAGCCGCAGCAGGTATCTGTTTCTTTCATTTCAGTAAGCCGGAGTCCGTCTACGTTTGCAAGCAGTTTTCTCGGACCTTCTTTAATCCCGCATTCCCGCAAAGCGCTGCAGCTGTCATGATAGGTGGCATGAGCATTTAGTGTTGCTCCCTCTATTTTTTCGACGTTTAGTATATTGGTCAGAAACTCGGTAAACTCAAAGATATTGTTCTGTATTCTGCGAAGCTGAACCAGATTGGATGTATCCTGAAATAAACGTTTATAGTTATTCCTGACCATACCGACGCATGAGGCAGAAGGCGCTACAATATATCTTCCGGAATCCATATCATCGAGAAACTTACTGCCTACAGCAGCGGCCTGTTCAAAATAACCTGCATTGAATGCAGGCTGTCCGCAACAGGTCTGATTAGGGTTGTAATGAACCTTACAGCCAAGCTTTTCTAAAACTTTGACCATATTGAAACCGGTTTCCGGAAAAATCTGGTCTATGAAACAGGGAATAAATAATTCAACAGCTATTTTTTTCTTCATGATAAGGGAAATATGGCAGAAGCTTCAAGCATAGCATTGGTTAAAGCATCTTTGTGCAGACCGAGGTTTAGTTTTTTGCTCTCAAAAAATCGGATAACCTGTTGTGTGGCGAGATTGCCCACCAGATGGTCATCAGCCATTGGACATCCGCCATACCCGTTAATGGCTGAGTCAAACCGCATGCAGCCTGCATTGAAGGCGGCTTCCAGTTTGTCTTCAACGGTAGCCGGGTGGGAGTGAAGATGCGCTCCGAATTCAATTTGCGGAAACTCACTCAGCACTTCTGAAAATAACCGGCTGATAAGGGCAGGGGTAGCAATTCCGATGGTGTCCGAAAGTGAGATTGTCCGGATCCCCATTTCGGATAACCGCAGAACAAACTGTCTGATGTATTCCGGAGAATACGGGTCATTGTATGGATTGCCAAAACCCATGGAAAGATAAACAACCATTTGTTTGGAAACACCCGTCAGCAGATTGTTCCCTTTCTCAATGACAGTAAAAGCATCTTCAATACTTCGGTTGGTATTGCGCTGCTGGAATGTTTCGCTGAGTGATAAAGGAAATCCGATATAATTTATCGCCTCATAGGCAGTGGCTTCTTCAATTCCTCTGCTGTTGGCAGCGATTACCAGAATACCGGAAGCCGAGCCTGCCAGATCAAGATTACGGAGCACCTCTGCTGTATCCTGCATTTGCGGCACAATACGCGGAGAAACAAAACTGCCCATGTCGATTGTGTCAAAGCCGACCTGCAGCAGTTTATTTATGTAGCTGATCTTGGAATGCGTAGGAATAAAATCCTTTATGCCCTGCATGGCATCCCGGGGGCATTCGATCAGTTTTATTTGCGGTTTCGTATCGATATGATTTATATGGTTTAGACTAAAACAGGGCGCTGGCAATCTGCTTGACAGATTCTGACCGGCCCATCGAATAGAAATGAAGACAGGGTACTCCCGCTTTCATTAGCTCTTTTGACTGACTGATTGCCCATTCAATACCCACTGCTTTTACTTCCTCCTGATTATTGCAGCTTTCAACTGCTCTTGACAGCTCAACCGGAATATCAATATGAAATATGCTGGGAAGTATATTGATCTGTTTTAAAGCAGTTATCGGTTTTAATCCCGGGATAATTGGTATGGTAATTCCGATTTCCCTGCATTTGTCAACGAAATCAAGATATTTTTTGTTGTCAAAGAACATTTGTGTCACCACATATTCGGCTCCCAGATCCTGTTTAAGCTTAAGGTATTTAAGATCTGTTTCCATATTGGGAGCTTCAAAATGTTTTTCCGGATAACCTGCGACTCCGATACAAAAATTTGAAGGAGAAGTGTTTTGCAGATCGTCATCCAGAAACCTGCCATTGTTAAGACGTACAACCTGACTGATCAGATCAGATGCATAACGATGCCCATCTTCTTCCGGAATAAACATACCTTCCGATTTTATATGATCACCTCTTAAGACCAGCACATTGTTGACTCCCAGAAAATTCAGATCAATCAGGGCATTTTCTGTTTCTTCTTTGCTGAATCCGCCACATATGAGATGAGGCACAGCATCCACTTTATAGCGGTTCATGATTGCTGCGCATATGCCTACAGTGCCCGGCCTTTTTCGGACAGTACGTTTTTCCAGCAAACCGTTTTCTCTCTTTTTATATACAAATTCCTCCCGGTGATATGTCACATCGATAAATGGAGGATTAAACTCCATGAGCGGATCAATGGCTTTAAACAGGGAATTTATATCCTGGCCCTTTAGGGGGGGCAGAATTTCAAAGGAAAAAAGACATTTTGTTGCGTTTTTTATATGTTCAGTGACTTTCATTTTAGCTGTCTGGTTTATTATACCAATGCCCGGACACCCGGTTGCCAGTATAAATTAAATATGGTTGACCAGGTAAAATTACAACAAATTCATTCGGCAAAAAGCGTTTGCCCTAAAAAACCACGGTATCCCCCTTCTTTGTTTACATGTTTTTGGTGATCAACCTGCTTTTTTTAGAAACCGGCTGGTTGTATGATGTTCAATATATATAGCCAGTGGTTCGAACAGCTGATTCAGCTCATTTACTTCATGCTCGTTCTGAGTATAGAGCAGGAGATGGTGGAAAAGCTGGTCCGGCTTTTTGATGAGAAATTCCCCAAGCATCTGGATCAGATCGCGGCGTTTCAGCATCTTTTTGAAAAGTCTCATTGGCTCATTGGCGACTTCTATTGATTTAATAAATGCATTGTAGGCCAGATTTTTATTGTTGTCAAGATCTGCTCTGTACAATTCCTGTGCGATACAGAGGAAGTCTGCACTGTGTTCTGCACAGGAGATGGCTCTTATAAAATAGTAGGAGGCATCTTCCGGATAGCCTAGCAGACTCTTTTCTCTGGCTATAGTGCATAGTTTTTGGATGTATTTCAAAGTTTCCATGTTGTTAGGTGAGGTTTTAGAGTTCAGGCAGGTATGAATCCGTAATTTTCGACACAGTATTCTTTATCCGCATCAGGTCTGTTATCACAGTATTCGATTATTTTTATGACAAGCCAGCAGGAATCTATTTTGATGGAACTTCTGAATGTATGAATCACTTCCCGCAGCAGAGTGCTGTTTATCATCTGTTTCAGGTATTGCTTTTGCTCATTGAGCGTATTCAGAAGATGATTGAATTCCTTCCAGTTGAGATAAAGATGAAAACAGAAGCTTGTGTCTTCGTGCGTGCCATGACAAAGAAGAGTCAGACATCTCTGGTGGTTAAAATGTATATGACGGATAAGAAACTGGTCCAGAAAAAACGTTTTCATACAGACTGCTTATTTTGATTTGATAACTCAAAAAAAAACAGGCAGAACGCAGCCAATCTGCGGAGTAAAAAAAATTATACTTTCTTAATCTGTAGTGCTATAATAGTATGTTTGTATACTTCAGGCCACTTTTTTGTTTTGAGGACCGGATGAAACCAGTCTGGCAAGTTCAGCAGGGTTGACCGGTTTCTGAATAAAGCTGCTTATACCATACTGACGGGCCCTCTCTATATCACTCCTGTTGCCCTGCTCGGAAAGCATCATAATGATTTTGACTTTGCTTTTGAAACGATAATTGGCTTTGCTGAATTCATTAAGAAACTCGAAGCCGTTCATAATCGGCATCTGGGTATCGAGCAGTATAATGAGCGTATCATGAGGCTGATGATTATAGATCTGGTCGAGGCAAAGCAGGGCATGCCCACCATTGAGCGCTATCCTGACACAGCTGCAAAGTCCGTGTTCCCTGATGATTTTTGAGTTTTCCTGGTTTGCCCGGTGGTCATCATCAACGAGGAGAATATGTATGGGTTGTGGCATATTCAGAGGTTTAATTTTATCTGTATCTATCGAATAAAAAATATAACTATAAGTATAAAAGTATGTTGGTTGCTGGTTAAAGTTTTATGTTTTATTTGAAAAGTGCAAACCTTTTCAAAGATACTAATTATTTTCACATATCAATGACCTATGTGTTTGATTTTTACGCACATGTTTTTTTGTTGTGCCTGTTTTTCAGGGTAATGTGCTTTATTCCAGATTTTTATTTTTTTACAGCTTGAAAAGAATGGTGAAAATATATTTTCAGATAATAGCATGAAAATAGGATTCACATCCTGTATTTTAGCATAGGCGAATTTTCGCCATGGCTGTTGTGTTAACTAATTAAAGGAATTAAGAAATGGGAATTAGTGATTTTGACGGATTACGGGAGAAATTGAATAGTCTGGAATGGCCGGCAGGATATCTGTTTAAGTTTATTGTTCCGGCGGATAAGACTGAGGATATTATTAATATTTTGCCGAAAGGGGATTTGAGCACACGTGAGTCCGGCCAGGGGAAGTATGTCAGCATTACTTCCTATGCTGAGCTGGGTTCCGGAGAGGAAGTAATTGATATTTATCAAAAGGCTGCCCGGGTCGAAGGAGTAATAGCCCTTTGATCCCGGAATAGCCCGATTAATCTTTAAGTACAACTGAGAATGGAACCTTGGACAAGGTTTGAAGCAGGTCGTCGCTAATCAGGGTTTTCAGTTCCTGACGTGGCTTGCCTAATGTTTCTTCAAGTCTTTCCATAATAAAATGCTTCTTCAGTTTTTCGTTTTGCGGTCTGAAACGTCTGTTATATCTGCAGGAAGCAATTTGTATTCTTTGATTGAATCTGGATTTCATAGCAACATTTTTTGATTGTCAGAACAGTTAAAAGTTCTTATTCAACCGGTATCTGAAAACTATGTTTGTATATCCCCCCAAAATTTATTGCATGTTCCGTTGATTCGGGTGTACTGTTATTACTCAAATTCTACAATCGTTTTTGAATCTTTGTGCTGCATATTGTGCGGTAATGTGGCCCTGATTTCTTTTTCCAGCACCTTCAGCAGATGTTCTTTTGCAAAATTGCGGCTGTATACCAGGCTTACTTCACGGTACATAGGTTCCTGGCCGAACTGAATCAGCTGATTCTGACGGCTGGCAGGAATATCGAGGGCTGCAAGCTCGGGAATTAATGTCACTCCGCCTTCTGTATCTACAAGCCTGATTAATGTCTCCAGGGATCCGCTTTCAAATTGCAGGGAATCCTGCTGGCGAAGGCGTCGGGTATTGCAGATATTCAGGGCCTGGCTTCGGAAACAGTGACCTGAGGCAAGCAACCAGAAACGGGTTTCATCGAGGTTGTTTTCGGTAATGTATGGTAAGTTGGTAAGGCCTTCTCCGGCAGCTGCGTACAATACAAATTTTTCATAGAACAAAGGTATACTGTTGAGCTCCTGATTCCGGATCGGAGTGACCAGAATACCGGCATCAATAATGTCTTTTTTTAGCGCTTCTATGATTTGCCCGGTGAGCATTTCGGTTATCTGTAATGTCACTTCGGGATATTTCTTCAGAAAATTGCCTGCAAAACGGGGAAGCAGATAAGGAGAAAGTGTAGGAATGATGCCGAGCCTGAGCTCTCCGGCAATTTGCCCCTGCAACTGGCGCACGAGCTCGGTAATTTTCAGAGACTCATTAAGCACTATTCTGGCCTGTTTTATGATGGCTTCTCCTGCCAGTGTCGGCACTACGGGTTGCCTGCTCCGGTCAAAGATTATGAGACCGAGCTCTTCTTCAAGCTTTTTTATCTGCATGCTCAGAGTTGGCTGAGTTACAAAGCTTTTTTCAGCAGCGGTGGCAAAGTGTCGCCATGTATCAACGGCAACAATATATTCTAATTGGATGAGTGTTGGCATGGTTAAATATAGATAAAATCTATTTTATTATAAAAAATATCGATTTGATTTATGAATTAAAAAGCCGGTATCTTTGTAAAAGAAAATGAATCACAATTCAATCAACTTTAAAACAAATACAACTATGAGAAACGGAATTTTGCCGGTAGGCGCAGCCTTCCCTGATTTTACAAAGAAAGCAGTAGTGTCCATTGAAAACGGAAAAGAATTTGCAACCCTGAGCAATGAGGAATTAAAGAATAGTGGTTTGTGGACAGTGATGTTCTGGTGGCCGAAGGATTTTACGTTTGTATGTCCTACTGAAATTGCAGAGTTCAATAATAGCTACGGAGAGTTCAGAGATCGGGATACCCAGCTGATCGGAGCGTCTACAGATTCTGAATTTGTACATCTGGCATGGCGCAAGGATCATAATGACCTGCGTGAACTGAAGTTTCCAATGCTTGCAGATACTTCCAAAACGCTGGCAGAGGATCTGGGAATTCTGGAAACTGAGGAAAAAGTGGCCTACAGAGCAACTTTCATTATCGATCCTCAGGGTATTGTACGCTGGGTATCTGTTAATGACCTGAGTGTAGGCCGGAATGTAAAAGAAGTTATCCGCGTGCTTGATGCACTGCAGACAGATGAATTGTGTCCGTGCAACTGGCAGAAGGGCGAAGCGACGATTACGGTTTAATTTTTATTTACGCGATTAACGAAAGGAGTGAACAACTATGGTTACTGAAGTTATAAATGACCTGCTGACGGATTTGCACCTTGAATCCGGGTATGGCAATGGCAGTCTGGGTCTTCTGGAAAAAGGAGAATCAAAATATCTGAAAGATTTGCGGATTAATGTAAAAAATGTGCTGCAGTCTGAGGTATTGTCTGAAAAAGAAACGGCTTTGATTGCCTTGTCTGTTGCTGTCAATCAGCAGAATGAGCCATTACGGAAATTCTTAAGCGCTCTGGCGGTGAAACATGGTGCTACGGATCAGGAAGTTGGCGAGATAGTTGCCTGTACTTCTTTACTGGCGAGCAACAATGTACTTTACCGGTTCAGACATTTTGTAAAGAAAGACAAATACAATCAGCTGCAGGGGAGAATCAAAATGTCTATTATGATGAATCCTGTACTGGGCAAAGAGTTTTTTGAACTGGTCAGCCTGGCAGTATCGGCGGTAAACGGGTGTGAAATGTGCGTAAATGCCCATGAAAATTCGGTACTGGGGCATGGCGGAACAGAGGAGCGCATTTTTGATGCGATCCGTATCGCTGCGGTGATTACCGGACTCAGCAAGGTGATCTACTGATTAAAAAGGCAAAACCTGATCAATTGATCAGGTTTTGTTTTTAAAAGCTTTCATGGCCGAGCCATCGTCTATAAGCAGCTGTAGCCTTTCTGTCACTTCTTCGCGGTTTGCCAGTCCGGTTTTTTCCAGCATGAGAGCAGCCTGATAGATAATATTGAGGCGGGCGTCGTTATCTTTTCCCTCAAAAGCTTCCAGACCTTCCTGCAGGCTGATTTCCGGCACTATATTTTTATCCTGTTTTTCTTCAGTAAAGGCAAGGCCGTAATCAGCCGGAGATACAACATCTTCTTTTATTGTATCTCCATTGAGTGTTATGCAAACTGTTTCTCTGTGCATAGCTATATGGGTGCTGCCTTCCATACCTTTGACAACAATAGCTTTCTCGCATCTGCCCGATGCCTTTAGCTGTTTTATCAGTTCTTCTTTATAGTGAGGATGGGTATATCCGGTCATGATATAATTTTGTCCGGTACTGTATATAGGGAGCACCAGCTTTTCAAACGTGGCAAGAAAAGGTCTTTTTACCATTTCTTTCCGCATCTGCTTCATGGCATAAAGTGAAGGCGTAAATTCTTTCTGATCCAGATATGTCCAGCCGTTCTTTTTCAGTTCATCAAGAGCTTTTCTGATCCCAATGAGTGGTGTTTTTCCGGCCAGCTGAAGTATGGTATGACTGGTATAGCCGAATTTGGGAGCTACCGAATCAATACCGGTCAGCAGGCAGTGAAATCCGGCTGCTGCAAGGAGAGCCGCCACAAAAACAGAATAGTTGCGTGTTCGGTTGGAGCCGTCAAAACTGTCGCAAAGATGAATCAAAACAGGAATATCGGCCTGTGTCCGGAGACTGGCATCCCATATTCTGGAAAAAAAGACCTGATTTTCTTCAAAAGTTTCTCTTTTCAGCCGCTCAGCTTCCAGAAATGAAGCTTTCAGGTATTCGGGAACAGCAGAGTCAAAGAAATAGTCCATGGCCCGATTCGCTTCTTCAATGCTCAGATTTTGTCCGGATATAACTCTGATGATTAGCTGAATAAAGGATTTTTCGGCTGGCGGGAAAAGAAAAGCCTTTAATTCAGAGGGTAAAAACAAATCAGGAGTATCTTTCAGACCACGTATCAGATTTTCTTCATCCGGATTGGGTTGCAGGGTAAGCAAGGCAGTCAGCATGGTGGCTTTGGTTGTGAGGCTTACTTCCCGGGCCTGGAAAAGTGTTTTGAGTAATTCGGATTCTTCTCTGTTTAGGCTTTTACTGCCCATGGGCCCGATACCCTTCTTTTTAAGCAGCTCTTCGAGTTGTTGTTGTTTCATAATGAAACAGTGTTTGGTTAATAATTAGGTGTTTTGTAAAAATAATCACGGAACTGGAAGAAAAGAATGAAAAGATTGTTTTGGGAAAAGATGTTTTTCTGTTTTTTTGAAATAAACTATTTCTTTTGAAAGGAATTTTTATTTAATGTTATCAACAGACTATTTAGTTTATGCGAATCAATCTGCTTTTTTTTCTGTTTGTTACTTTTTTTTCGTCCTGTAACAATCATCAGACTTCCGGTCAGGAAAACACTGATACCGTAGACTCTCTTGTTTTCGGACTGGATACGATTGCTACCGGTGTTATTTCTCCGGTTGGCATTGAAAATGCCGGAGATGGCACCGACAGGCTTTTTGTAGTAGGGCAATATGGGGTTATCCATATTATCAGTGATGGAAAGTTGCTGGATGAGCCGTTTCTGGATGTACGGAAACAAATGGTGAAGCTCAATAATACCTATGCGGAGCAGGGGCTTTTGGGACTGGCATTCCATCCGGAGTACCGGAAAAACGGTCGTTTTTTTGTCTATTACAGCGCTCCTTCGGATATAAATAAGCAAAAGAATAAATCCGTTGTAGCAGAATATACTGTTTCGAAGGATAATCCGGACAAAGCAAATCCGGAAGGGAAGGTGCTGCTGACATTTGAACAGCCGGAAAATAATCATAACGGTGGCAGCATGGCATTCGGACCGGACGGCTTTCTCTATATCGGTTCAGGTGACGGAGGAGGTAAAGGTGATCAGCACGGACGATATGGTAATGCTCAGGACTTGTCCAACCTGTTGGGAAAGATTCTCAGGATCGATGTGGATGGGACTGGGCCATACTCTATTCCTGCAGACAATCCGTTCAGGACTTCCGGTCAGCGTGCGGAGATTTTTGCCTATGGACTGAGAAATCCCTGGAGAATATCGTTTGATAAGGCGACCGGAGATCTTTTTGTAGCCGATGTGGGACAGGATAAATATGAAGAGATCAATATTGTTGAAAAAGGTAAAAACTATGGCTGGCGATATATGGAAGGATATCATGTATATGATGAAGGGATGAAAGAAGTGGTTAAAAACCCTTCTATGCCAATTCATGAATATGATCACAGTCAGGGGATCTCGGTTACCGGTGGCTATGTATACAATGGAACTACCCTGAAAAATCTGCACGGTACGTATATTTTTGCGGACTGGGAGGGAAATACGTGGTTTTTGCGGAAAGATAAAGCTGGCAAGTGGCATGAAAACAGGCTTGAAATACGGAAAAAACCCAGGTTTTATATCAATAGCTTCGGAGTGGATGAACAGGGGGAAATTTATCTGGCAACCCAGCCCAATATAGGAGCGGTAAGCAAAACCGGGACTATTTATAAGCTGGTAAAGTAAGATCTGACCTTGTACGCTAAACAAAAAGCCGGGTTTGATTATCGGTAGCGTATACGTAACTTTATCCCTGGTCCGGAATCATCAACGGACTCACCGGGTAAATCGGCATTGGGATATATAATGTACTCAATGATTTACGAAACAGGGATTATAGAATTATGCGCATTTTACATACGGCAGACTGGCATCTGGGCAAAAAACTGGAAACCTTTTCGCGGATAGAAGAGCAAAAGGCTGTTCTGGAGGAAATATGCAGGATCGCCGAAGAAAGAGAGATTGATGTTGTTCTTATTGCGGGCGATTTATACGATACGTTTAATCCTTCGACTGAAGCCGAGGAGCTGTTTTATAAAACACTCAGACGACTGAGTAATCAGGGGCGGCGGCCGGTGGTGGCTATTGCCGGCAATCATGATTCGCCGGACCGGATTGAAGCGCCGGATCCGCTGGCCAGAGAATGCGGAATTTTTTTCTCGGGATTTCCCGATTCGCAGATCAAAGATTCCGTACTGGAATCCGGCGTAAAAGTTGAAAGCCAGGCACCAGGCTTTGTTGAGATTCAGCTACCTTCCTGCCCATATCCTTTACGCCTGTTGCTTACACCATATGCCAGCGAGCAGCGTCTGCGTATGTGCTTCGAATCGGATGACAAAGAGCAGGAAATGCGTGATTTGCTGAAGAAACACTGGCAATCGCTGGCTGATTGCTATTGTGATGAAAGGGGAGTGAATATCCTGCTGGCTCATTTGTTTTTTGCAGATGAAGGAAAGGTCGTTGAGGATGAACCGGAGGATGAACGCCCGATCGTGCATGTTGGCGGAGCGCAGGTGGTATTTACCGGGTCCATTCCGGCTCAGATTCAATATACAGCGTTGGGGCATTTGCACCGCTGTATTCGTATGGGTACGGTATCCCGACCGGTCGTGTACAGCAGCAGTCCGCTTGCATACTCCTTTTCGGAGGCTGGTCAGGATAAGTATGTAATGCTGATAGAGGCGGAGCCGGGCAAGGAAGTGAAGCTTGAAAAGATAAGACTTACCAGTGGCCGAAAGCTGTTGAGAAAACGTTTTGATGATATTGACGAATGTGTGGCTTGGCTTGGACAGAATCAGGATACGTTGCTGGAGCTGACTATTGTCACGGACGAATTTCTGACCGGATCGGAGCGCAAACGTCTGTATGCGGCACATGACGGAATTGTTGCTGTCATTCCTGAGCTTCGCAGCATGAATGACACCTCGGCCGAAAATAATAAGGTTATTGATCAGGGCAGGGACATACGGGAATTGTTTAAGGAGTATTTTATATCCAGAAACGGACAGATGCCCAATCAGGAAATTATCGATCTGTTTAACGAAGTGCTGGCAGAAAACCCTAACACATGATTCCGGTTCAATTGACAATAAAGGGATTGTACTCTTACCGAAAAGAACAGAAAATTGATTTTTCTGCACTGACGGATGCCCGTCTTTTTGGTATTTTCGGTGGAGTTGGAAGCGGGAAATCCACTATTCTGGAAGCGATATCTTTTGCATTGTACGAGCAGTCGGAACGTCTGAACAGCAAAGACCGGCGGAATTACAATATGATGAATCTGAAATCGGATGAGCTGCTTATTGATTTTGTCTTTAAGACCGGCTCTGATGAACAGGAATACCGGATCAGAATAGAGACTACCCGCAGGAAAAACAAGGAAGAAGTAAATCCGTTTAAGCGGTCAACCTATAAAAAGACAGAAGGAGAGTGGCAGGCTCAGGAGCTGAATATTGAAGAGATTATCGGCTTGTCTTATGATAATTTCAAGCGTACGATTATTATTCCGCAGGGTAAGTTTCAGGATTTTCTTCAGCTGAAAGAATCAGAACGGGTAGGGATGATGAAAGAAATATTTCAGCTCGAACGATTTGATTTGTCCGACCGTGTCCAGGTATTGTCCTCTGCCAATAAGCTGAAATTGGAGAATCTTAGCGGGCGTTTGTCTGCGTACGTGAACGTCACCGAAGAGGAGATTGGGCAAAAGCAGCTGGAGCTGGATGAAGTTGCCCGGCTGCAGCAGGAGGCGCAGATGTATTTGCAGCAATGCCGTAATGAGTTTCAGGAGCTGGAGAAGCTCAGAGGATTATATGGACAGATCGGTAAGCATAAAGACCGGCTGAAGGAGCTGGATAATCGGAGGTCTGAATTTGAGCATAAGGAAGGGCAGCTTAAAAAGTATGAACGTTTTTCCAGACTTTTCAGGGATGAGCTTGCCAGAAGACATGACTATGAAAATCAGCTGGAAGATCTGAGAGGAAAGCTTGCAGATAATAACCGGGAACTGGAAATTGTACAAGTACAGCTGGAAAGTGAACTGACCGAATTTGCGACACTTGCGGATGATTATCAGCAACGGGAACGCTACAAGCGTAAAGCAGATGAAGTAGAGATTTTTCTTACTATCCGTTTGACAAATGCTGAATTATACAAAGAGAAGCAGCTGCTGGATCAGCAAAAGGAAAAGTTTGAGAAAATCGATGTGCGATTGGAGGAAGCGAAACGTCAGGGTAAGGAGCTCAGAGCAGAACTGGATGGTCTGAAAGCGGAAAAAAAAGATCTGGATACACTGTATCAGGTCAAACTTTGGTTTGAAAAACTACATTCTTTGCAGCAAAACATCGGGCATATCGAAGCGGATCGTCAGCGACATATGCAAGAGCGAAGTAGCTATGGTACAATGATGCAGGAAGCTGCAGCAAAATATCAGGATATGCTGCCGGATATAAGCGACCTGCTCGGCGATGAAGCTCGTTTCATGGCTGGGTTACAGAAGGCAGAGGAAAAAAATAAAGCTGCATTGAGTGAGGTGAAGAAGCAGATAGATGAATTGAACCTCACCAGAAAGCTGGAAGAATATGTGGAGCATCTCAATGAAGGGAACCCGTGCCCATTGTGCGGATCGACAGAGCATCCATGTGTTATGGACATCGGAGAAAATCAGAGCAGACTAAGTGAACTGCTGCAAAAACAGCTGGAACAGGAAAAGGTTACCGGGATGCTTACCAGGCTCCAGATTGATGCAGCAGCGTTGTTTCAGAAAATTCATTCTGTCGAACAGGTGCTTACTGGCATCAATATACGATGGCAGGAAGCCGAAATTGTCATAGCTCAGCATCGTGAGGCGTTTGGCTGGGACGAATACCGTACATATAATGAAAAACAGATTCAGGACATAATCAATAAAGCGGCCGAACAAAATAAAAAAGAGCAGCTTTTGCAGGCTGAGCTGGAACAACGCCGGGAGGAATGGCAGAGGGTCCAGCAGGAGAAAGAGCTTTGTACACAGCATCTGAATACCCTGGATAGGAGCATGGCAGAATTGGACAGCAAATCGGAGACATTGAAAGCTTCGCTCAGAGAGCTTAATACAGAGAAAGCTGAAAAGCTGTCTTCGGAAGAGCTGCAGCGTATGGCTGCCGGGCAACGACAGAAGTATGAGCTTGCCGAAAAGAATTACAGGCAGAAAGAACAGCTGATTGCTGAGCTGAAGTCCCGGCAGAGTACCAGGGAAGGGGAGCTCAAAGTACAGCAGGAACAGAATGCTGACCTGACAAAGCGATTAAACCAGATCACTGATATCATTAATACAAGGCTTGCCGAGAATAATCTTGAGCTCCGGGAAGTCGGGGAAGTACTGAATACCAGACTTGATGCTGAGGCGATTTTCAGCGAAATCAATGCCTACAGACAGGAATGCAATAGCGTAAAAAGGATAATAGAAGAACTGGAGTCGCAGACAGGAGGACGTATCTTTGACGAAGTTCGTTATCAGTCTGTGGAGAATGAAGTGAAGCGTGCAGAAGAAGGGTTTGATAATGTGCAGAAAAGGGCGATTGAGCTTCGGAAAGTACTGGATGATTTGCAGCAGCAGTTGTCTGACAAAAAAGTGCTGGAACAAGAATCGGAAAAGCTGCAAGTACGGGGAGATAACTTAAGACTTCTGGCCAATCTGTTTCGAGCCAATGGTTTTGTAAATTATATTTCATCCAGGTATCTGCACGGCTTATGCAATGCAGCGAATGAAAAGTTTTATAAACTCACCCGGCAGCAGCTTCGTCTCGAGATTTCGGAAGGCAATGAGTTTGTGGTGCGGGACTTTATGAATAATGGTCGCGTACGGAGTGTAAAAACACTAAGCGGTGGCCAGACTTTTCAGGCCTCTCTTTGTCTTGCGCTCGCACTGGCTGACAGTGTGCAGCAGCAGAATAAGTCGAAGCAGAACTTTTTCTTCCTGGACGAAGGTTTTGGTTCGCAGGATAAGGAATCTCTGTATCTGGTTTTTGAAGCGCTCAAGGCTCTGCGCAGGGAAAACCGGATAGTTGGAATTATTTCGCATGTAGAAGAGCTGCAGCAGGAAATCGGTGTTTACCTGGAAATCCGGAATGACGAGGAAGAAGGTAGTCTGATCACTGCCGGTTCACAGGTTCTGTGAAAGTGCTTCTGAAATAACCTGAGTGGGAATAAGCCCGGATTGTCTCCAGCGTATCTCGCCCTGCTTGAAAATCATCAGGGTGGGTACTCCCATCACTTTGTAATGTCCTGCGGCAGCCTGATTCCGGTCTATATCAATCTTAATGACTCTGGCCTTGCCTTTGAAATCGGCCGCTACTTTCTCCAATTCAGGCGCCAACATTTGACAGGGACCGCACCATTCTGCATAAAAATCAACCAATACAGGCTGATCGCCGTTTATTAACTCACTAAAATTTCCCATAAAAATCATTGTTATATTAACAGATACCTGAAAAGCTCCGGATTGTTTTTTGTGGCAGGTCAGTAAACATGATTTATCCGATCTTTTTTCTTTAACATCCGATAGCATAACACTACCGAAAAGGCATGTGAATGCAATTTGATTTCTCCGTGATAATTGCTCCATGGTATCTGCGATATGCGATTGTAGGAATAGTGGTAGCGTAAAGCAAGTCCGAGGTTCTTGTACAGATAAAACTCAATGGTAGGCTTGAAGTTGAATATGGTGAAGTCGTACTGCTTCATGCCCATTGAAAAATAATCAATGATTCCTCTCACATAAATATCCCGTTTTATATACATACCGCTTGCCAGGCCTATTGTGGGCAGCAGCAGCCAGTTACTGTCTGTTTTTCGGATAAGTTCAGGCTGATTCCGGGTCCGGACTTCATTTTGAAAATGGATTCCGGAGAGCCCGATCATAAAACCAAGGTCACCTCTTTCACGATTCATAAACACATGATTGTATCCGATCAGGGCGCTTCGGAGGCGGGTTCTGGCAGATACTTCCCCATTGGCCGGAAAAAACAGGTTGCCGAACTGCAGATCATGATGCAGCGTTGTATTTACTGAATTCTGGATATTGTACACAGAAAACAGCAGGCGGTTACTTTCGCTGAGCTTGATAAACAGGTTGAATCGCGGAACCAGCCGATAGGAAGGGAAATGGAGATCATCTCTGAAATGGTATCGGGTTCCCACTGCAGAAGAACCGTTCAGTTGATTGTGTCCGTTGATGAATACAAGACTTACTCCCATATAGAATGTAAAGAGCGGTGTCGGAAACCGTTGGCCGGAATCTGGCCGGCATAGTTCTTCGATCTGATAATGACTGGCAGGCTTATCCGGATCAAATGCCAGGGCAGGACCGGTGAACCTGAAAATTAACAGTAGTATTATGAAATACTTCATGAGTCTGTACAGCTGCCGCCGGCATAGGTGATCTGATTCTTGTATGAGCATTGGGTGGCAATATAAAAAAATCAGCCGCCACCGGTGCCAAACAGGCGGATAAACAGATTGCTCCGGACCTTGGTGCTGGTAGTCTTTACATCGCCAGCGGTGTTTTTTACCTCGTCAATGGTAGTTTCAATATTTCTGGCCATGATGGTATCTCCGACAAGTTTACCGATGGTCGTACTGTCATTATTGAGGTTTTGAGAAAAAAGACTGAGGTTTTCAGTAGCATCTATCAGGTTGGAATTGGCTACCTGAAAGCTGTCTGTGATATTCCGGAGCTTTTGCCCTACCAATTCTACCTGATCAGGCAATACCCGCATATCACCGGCCAGCTGATTGGTTTTATAGCTGGTAGCTTCCAGTGCGCTGGCTATATTATTGATTTTGTTTTGCAGCATGCTATCGGCCAGTAGCATGCCTATAGGTCCCTGGCCGTTGGCTATATTTTCAGTCAGCTGGTTGAGGCGGGAAGTGATCTGATCAGCATTCTGACTTACCTGAGAAAATGAGTTCAGGATTTCTTCTATTTCAAACGAGTCTCCGGCTTCGATCTGATCACCTTCATGTACGGAAGGCGAATTGCCGGTTCCGGCGGAGATTCCTACAAACTTGCTTCCCACGAGTCCTTCGGAGCTTACAGTAGCTTTTGAATCTTTTTTGATAAATTCGGATGTCTTGTCGTCGATTGCCATCACGACCCTTACAGTAGAGTCATTTTCAATCATAATATCGTATACTGCTCCGATGTTGACCCCGGAAAAACGGACATCGTTCCCTTTTTTCAGACCTTTTGAATCTTTAAATATGACGGATATTTTCTTTCTTCCCTGAAACAGCCGGGATTTACTGCCCATTTTGAAGATGAGAAAGACCAGTATTACCGCTCCGATAACAATAAATAATCCCAAACGCACATTCTTCATAAGTCCCCGTTTTTTTAATTTAAAAATGCTTTTGCCATTTCATTATCCGATTGCTTCAGCTCTTCAAAAGTACCGCTAAATTCAAAAAAGCCTTTATGGAGCATAAATACCTTATCAGCTGTTTCTTCCACACATTTCATGTCATGTGTTACGATAATGGCAGAAATTTCCAGCCGCTCTTTCATTTCTATTATTAACTCATATATTTCCTGACTTGTTACGGGGTCGAGACCGGTTGTAGGTTCATCATACAGAATGATTTCCGGCTCAAGCACCAGCGTTCTTGCCAGCGCTACCCGCTTTCTCATGCCGCCGGAAAGTTCCGAAGGCATTTTTTCCATACTGTTTTCGAGACCGACTCGTTCAAGATTCAATTCGATAATCTCATTGATTTCCTTCTGAGATTTCCGGTGCTTCTGTCTTTTGAGAGCAAACTGCAGATTGTCCCGTACAGAGAGGAAATCATACAAAGCGCCGCTTTGAAACAGATAGCCGATTTTGCCCCTGAGCTCATAGAGTTCACGCTGTCTGATGCCATGCAGCTGCTGCCCGAAGACTTTTATCTGGCCGCCCTGAAAATCCGTCAGGCCAATGATGCAACGAAGCAGCTGGGTTTTGCCTGAACCCGATCTGCCTATTACGGCAATATTTTCTTGTTTATGAAGCTGCATATCAACACCTTTCAGAACCTCATTGGAGCCGAATGATTTTTTTAATCCTTCAACACTGACGATTTCCTCTCTCATACTACATTTTGGCAGTTAGCATATGGGTGATCTGAGCGGCGATGAGATCAATAAAGAAGATTACAAAAAAAGTACTTACTACAGCGGCATTGGCTGCTTTGCCTACTCCGTTGGCCCCCCGGCTGGTATTGAAACCATAGTAGGATGCTATCATGGCTATGGCAAAGCCAAACAACGTCGATTTGACAACAGAGGGAGTTATATCATAGACATCCATATTGGTAAACGCTGTCTGGAAGAACAGCGTGAGACTCATGCTGCGCTCGATATTGTACGCGAGATAAGAACCCGCCAGACCTACTGCAAAAGAATAGCATGCCAGTACGGGAAGTGCGATGGTTGCGGCTATTACCCGGGTTACTACCAGATAATTGTATGGATTGACTCTGGTGACTTCCATTGCGTCAATCTGTTCGGTTACTTTCATAGACCCCAGCTCTGCACCGATACCCGAACCTATTTTTCCGGTACAGACCAGTGCCGTAAGTACCGGTCCAACTTCTCTGATCAGCGATACTGCCAGTAAGTTTGGCACTATGGCTGCTGCTCCGAGCGATTCCATTCGGGGAGTAAGCTGTATGGTGATTACCAGGCTGATGATGAATATGGTAATGGAAACAAGGAACAGTGTTTTGTAGCCGATAATATAGATCTGCTTAAGTATTTCAGCATATTCAAACGGAGGCTTGATCATAGCCGGGAAAAAACGCCATGAAAACCTCGCCAGGTCTCCCAGAATATAAAAAAAGCTGATTGTGGATGCCCAGATATAATTTAAGCCCATCGTATGATTTCTTTAATCTAAAGACCCTGTTTGATCCATGATTGTTATAGAAGTATTCACAAAAAACATATTCTTTCGGGGGACTTTCTGTTTTGGGTTCAAATAATGTAATTTGGAAGCTATGGAAGAGAAATTAATAGACTGGAGTGATTTTAGTAAAGTTGAAATGAGGGTTGGAACTATTGTGGAAGCAGGCGTTTTTGAGGAAGCCAGAAAACCGGCCTATAAGCTGATGATTGACTTTGGAAAGTATGGTATACGAAAATCATCGGCCCAGATTACAAGCCTGTATGCTCCTGAAGCGCTGATCGGGAAACAGGTTATTGCAGTGGTAAATTTTCCGCCCAAACAGATTGCTAATATCCGGAGTGAATGCCTTGTACTGGGTGCAGTCGGAGATGATCATGTAGTGACACTTCTGGCCCCGGAAAGGCATGTATCCAACGGGCAGCGGATTGCCTGAGGGTAATTACGTAGTACGTATAACGTTGTAGGTTTTACGTGGTTTGTTTTAGGTTTGATGTAATTACGTATAGCATAGTGTCTTCAATCCATAACGTATTATCTTCATCCTGTTATCCGTTTTCGTATCTGACTATATTTTTGGCCATTTTAGAAAATATGAACAAATGAGCTGGAAATAACAGGTACCAGTATAGCCGTCCGAAAAGCCCCTGCGGACGAAATGTAGCTGTCTGTGTGAGTACGGGCTTGTCTTTGTATTTATTTATCCTGAATTCAAGCCATGCTTCGCCCGGCAGCTTCATTTCTGAATACAAGAGAAGCCGCTTGTTTATTTTATCAGCGACAATAACCCGCCAGAAGTCCAGCGCATCACCGTTGTATATGTTTTTAGGATGTGTCCGCCCTCTTCGCAGACCAATACCACCGAGCAGGCGGTCTGCAAAACCTCTTATTTTCCAAAAGCCATTAGCAAAATACCAGCCCCGTTTTCCACCGATAGACCATATATTGCTCAATACCTTGTCCGGATCTCCGGATATGGCAACTTCTCTTGTTTCTTTCAGACAGCCATGTTTTGGTACTTCTGCATAATCCATAAATTTGTCGCTGGCGTTACTGCTTATAAAAGCATCTTTCCAGCTGGATATAACCACATTTTCACTGATACGCTGAAATGAGCGCTTCACAGCTTCTGTATACGATTCCGGTTTCACCTGAAGCATTTCTTCCAGCCTGCTGTCTTCGCATACCATTTTAATCCGCATGCTTTCTACCAGGTTGACAGCAAGATCATATGATGTAGATGTAATAAAGTATAACCAGTAGGATGACAACTTCAGACCGAGAACCGGTACGGAAATAATATGCCGTTTCAGGCTTCTTATCCTGGCGTATTCCAGCAACATTTCTTTGTAGGTCAGTATTTCTGAACCGCCAATATCAAAAGACTGATTGTAGGTTTGCTCATTTTTCAGACAGCCGGTCAGATAGCCTACTACATCACTGACGCCAATAGGCTGACATAATGTATTGAGCCATTTGGGGGTGATCATGACAGGAAGTTTTTCCACCAGATCCCTGATGATCTCAAAGGATGCGCTGCCGGAACCAACGATAATGGCGGCTTTGAGCGTAGTAAGGGGAACTGTCGATGTTGACAGAATTTTGCCGACATTTTTGCGGGATTTCAGATGTGGTGAAAGATTTTCATCATTGACGATACCTGTGAGGTAAATAATCTGGCAGGCAGAGGTCTGATTGATAAAATTTCTGAAATTTTTTGCCGCTTTTTTCTCCAGTCTGGTAAAGCCGGAAGTTGAAACGGTCAGTGAGTGAATGAGATAATATGCGACATCGAAGTCCGTCGGAGCATTGTCAATATCAATTTCTTTGAGAAAATCCACTTCCCAGAACGTGACATTGTCTCTGAATTTTTCGAGACCGCTTAATCTGTTTTTATTCCTGACACAGCAGATCACTTCATGTCCCTGATCCAGCAGTGCCGGCAACAATCGCTTGCCGATATACCCGGTTGCTCCGGTCAATAAAATTTTCATAACCCTATCCTCCCACATTCCCCTCTATCTAATAGTACAATTTTTCTGAGTTTTAAGTTTGCTTTGCCTTAAATAGTGAAAGTTTCGCCGATCTGCACTAATTTCGTGTCATGAATCCTGATGTTTTTGTTTCAGATCTTGCAATCGACGCATTTGATTATGCGCTGCCAGATTCCTCCATAGCTTTTGAGCCTAACCCGGACAGGGAGAGTTCCAGGCTATTGCTCTACCGGCAGGGAATGCTGACGGAGAGTCATTATTCCAGGGTGGCAGATTTTCTGAATAGTCAGGATCATATGGTTTTCAACAATTCAAGAGTGGTGCAGGCACGACTGCAGTTTGAACCCTCTGCCGGAACCAGAAGGATTGAAGTTTTTTGCCTGGAACCGGCTGATAAAACCCTCGATCAGACACTTGCTTTGCAGAGCAGAGGAGAAGTACTATGGAGATGTTTTGTCGGTAATGCGAAAAAATGGAAAGAAAAAGTTCTGAGCCGAATAGTGAAAATCGAAGGAGAGACTCTGATATTATTCGTCGAGCTGGTCGCAAGGGAGGAAGATACCTGTCTGATCCGGCTTTTCTGGAACGATGATCGTTTTGTATTTGCTGATATACTGGAAGCAGCAGGAAAGATTCCGCTGCCGCCATACATTGAAAGGGAAGCCGTAGAGTCTGATAAGATCACCTACCAGACTATTTATGCCAGGGATCAGGGCTCTGTAGCAGCGCCTACGGCAGGGCTGCATTTTACAGAAGCTATATTTGCCAGGCTCCGGGATAAAGGGATCGCTTTTGATTATCTGACATTGCATGTGGGGGCAGGTACATTTAAACCGGTAAAGTCCGAAAGGATCAGTGATCATGTCATGCATGACGAGCAGCTTCTGCTGGACAGGGCGTTGCTGGTCCGATTGCTTGAGGCAGTATGTACGGGCAAAAATATGGTGGCAGTCGGGACTACCAGCGCACGTTTTCTGGAAAGTATCTATTGGCTGGGATGCAGACTGGCTACTTCACCGGATCTGACTCCTTCGCTGGGGCAGTGGGAAGCTTATCAGCTGGCACCATTACCGGTGGAAGATGCTTTCCGGCAATTGCTGGCATATTTTGAACGGAACGGGATCGGGCGTTTGCAGGCCCGCACCTCTATAATGATTATGCCGGGGTATGACTGGAAAGTGGTTCGTAAGCTGATTACAAATTTTCATCAGCCAAAGAGTACCCTTGTTATGCTGGTTGCCTCGTTTATCGGCGACGACTGGCGGAAAGTATATCAGTATGCCCTGGATCATCAGTTCCGTTTTCTGAGCTATGGGGACGGATGCTTTTTTGAGAAGAAAGAATCCTGAATGCCTGTCTTTGGTAGTATGAGTTAAAAATAGTAGTTTAAGTTCCTGACGAAAAAGGAAATCCTTTTTTGATTATAACGGTATAATGTTTGCTGTTCCCAACGCAAAAAGTTTTTTTATATGGAAAGTACCAATAAACGTCTCATTGTCCTGATTGATTTTTCAGAGTATTCCAATACATTGCTTCGCTATGCCTATTCGTGGTGCGGCAGGATAAACGCAAGACTTTTGCTGGTACATCAGACGACTGTGCTGGCTCCCGGTATGGCTGGAAAAGAGGATAAGGAGGAACTGGCTGTAGCTGCCAATGAGGAAGCTGTGAAGAAAATGAGGGTTCTGGCAGATTACGCGTTGAATACAGAAGAAGGTATTGAATATTATGCTTCAGAAAAGGATATGGAAACGATCCTTGATAAGCTTCTCAAAGAGTCTTTTTCCCAGCTGGTCCTCTTAGGCCTGAAAGGTACCGGAATCCTGAAAAAACTGTTTATCGGAAGTGTCGCTGTTCAGGTGATTGAATCCATAGAAAATGTTGCTGTGGCAATTCCGAAAAATATCGGACAGTTTTCACCCGAAAAAATATATGTTGCCATTAGTGAAAAGTATCCGCTGAATGATGCCAGATTCAGAGAGTTCCTGGAGTTTGTAAAATCAGAAACGAAAAAAGTGGTTTTTATATCTCTGGCCGGGCAGAATGATGACATCATAGAGGTGCGTAGCTACCTGCAGGATATGAGCACCCGGTATGCTGATATTGTTCAGGTTGATTACGATGTTTATCAGGGGGATAATGTATACAGCAATCTTAAAAATATTATAAGCAATAAATCAAATGAGCTGCTGGTGGTGCAGAAAGGCTCTCAGCTGTACAGCAATCAGTTATTTAAGAAATTCTTGATCAATGAGCTTGTTTATGAGGGTGATACGCCGCTGGTGGTTCTTCCGTAATACAGACTGGGTTTGATTTAAAAAACAATAAAGGCTTTCCTGAAGAAAGCCTTTATTGTTTTGTGAGAAGACAAGTTGAGTTTATGTCTGCTTCCATTTCATTACCAGTTCAGGCTCATTGGTTTTACTGTCTGTTTGTTCAGCTTCTACTGAAAATCCGTGCTTTTCGTAAAAATGTATTGCGTTCCGGTTGTTTTTGTATACACGAAGTTCTACTTCTCTGCGGGAGCTTTTGATTTTTTCCATCATCAGAGATCCGATTCCTGAGTTTTGCAGCTCAGGTCTTACAAAGAGCGCTTTCAGATGGTTGCCGGTTAGTGAATAAAAACCGCCTGTTTCATTGGCCCCGTTTTTAAAAACCCATGTTTCCGAGTCGGGCAGATACTGGTTTATCATTGTTTTCTGATGATTTTCCCAGTAGGCGGAATCAATGAAAGGATGTGCTTGTTTTGTGCTTTGAAGCCAGCAGTCGGTAACTGCTTCTGCATCTTCCTGCTGGAAGCGTTCAATTCGGTGTATCATACCAGTATGGCAGATTTTAGGTTAAATAAAATATGTGATTAGGTTTGCAGATGATTCGGTTCTTAAGTTCCCGGGACCAAAGTACAAATAAGATTTATATTTCCCTTCAGAAAACGAAATACTATTTTGGGGACTATATGCAGATGTATTTTTGAATCAGCAAGCATGATACATCATAGTGTTGCCGGCTTTCTTTTTTCTTATTTTTCTCAGCCCGAGACCAAGCAGTCCGTAAAGCAGAATGCTCAGGCAGCCGTATATAGGAGAAATCCATAGCTCCTTGTCAGCGGAAATATGTATGTATCCATCCAGAAGTAAAGGATTGACAAACGCGTCTTCAATTGTGTGCATCACTACGAGAGGCCAGACCGAGCCAGTCAGCAGGCGGAGCTCGACATAGGCAACAGTCCATACGATCATCACGGGTATTGATAAAAGCATGAAATGTAGCTTATGAAGGCTGGTTACGCTTTGAATAGTCGAGTCATCAAGGAAAAAAAGATAGTAGGGGATGTGCCATAATGCCCAGATAGAACCTACAATCAGGTAAACCATGAAATCGTTCAGCTTCAGGGAAACTACTTTTGGAGTAAGATATCCTCTCCAGACGAATTCTTCCGGGATATTCTTTATAAAATTGGGAATAAGAGCAATCGCAAAGGCATTTAAAAACAATGTGCTGCTGAAATTGTCAAAGGAAATCCATCCGGTCAGACGGCCTGTGAGGAGTATAAGCAATGTAATAACCGGATAAGCAGCAAGGGCAATCAGGTACCAGCGTATATTGCTTTTGAGTTTTGGCTTTAATCCGGCGTCTTTCCAGCCATCTCCGGCAAATGTGCGCAGGATCAGCATGGTGATCAGCGGTAGTACCAGCCATAGCAGCATTCCCGGTGTTTCGCCGGAATGGTTTCCTGCCAGCAGGTCCAATCCATGTCCGATCCAGCCGCTGAGGATTACAATGACGGCAAAGATAATCAGGTTACGAAGCGTTGTTTTTGGGGAGCTCATGGATAATGTATTAGGGACATTAATGGAATTTGTACGGCACAGCCAAACCACCATATGACAGCCGGAGTACAGCCATTAGTATGGTTGGGCATATACGTCCGATAAGGTCTGCCGGATCGGGTTATTCACCTTTCTGGCCTACGAAATAATCTTCCTTGTACTTAAACAAAACATTAAAAGTAGTAAGGCTGCCGTAAGTACGGGTAATGTACTGCTGCATTTCTATTTTTTCCTCTTCGGTAAGCCCTTTGTGCGCATTGATTTTTTGTTCGAGCACTCTGAGGCGGTCGCGCAGCATGACTATTTTATGAAAAAATGTTTCAATCGGAATTTCTTTGGGTGCCAGATCATCATTGTAGGGTTTTAGGATCATTTTTCCCTTGTTCCAGCGATCACCCATCTGAATGACTTCTGAGACATCGGCCCATTTGTACAATATATCAGTCAGCATTTCACGGACATCCGTGATCTGAATGTTGCCGTCTTCGTTGACTTCTTCAATGATTTCCAGCTTGTCAAACGATTTGTCAATCTCGACAACACCTTTGCCTGTAAAGCTTATTTTGTATGTTTTAAAACGTACGGCGCATACCACTCCTTCGCCATATACCGGATGATTGACGCGTGATCCGATTCCCAATTCAGTCATGAATATTTTCAGGTTAATAAATTTGACAGGCTAAACATATCAATGAATAAGGTAATCTGTCAAATGTTTCCAGCGATATTTTTGATAATAGTACCAGGCACTGTTTAAGGCAACCAGCTTCGGACTGTTTATGCTGTTATACGTGTTCTCAAACAGGGTATCGTCATTGTTGCCTTCCTTGCATGCCAGCAGAACATTTTCACTTAGGGTAACACGAAAAACTCCGGTTGCCTCAGAGGTATAAAAACGCTCATATGGTTCCGGATGATTCAACGGACTGGCAGCAGGCCTGACAATAAATTCGGCAATATTAAACCCTTCAAAAACTTCGTGTATCATCACCCAAATCGGCGGAAAAGGTCCGGAAGAGGAAATGCGTATATACTGACCTACTTTGGCTTTTACTGCTTTGGAGATTTTTCCGTTTTCCTCAAAAAGAGTAAATACCGTTTTCCCGAGTGTCCGTACATTGTTCCAGCCATTGATATTAAACAGCTTTTCCCTTGCATGTAAAAAAGCCAGTGAGGCGTTGCCCGGATCAGTAAATTTTTTTTTGCTCAGATAAATCGAGCTTTGGGGCTGCGATCCCGGCAGTTTATTGAATATTCCGGTTTGAATCCAGTTTTTTATCTTTTCCTGAAATCGCACATTGACCTCCTTTTTTCTTTCATAAAACCTGTCATTTCTGAGGAAAGTTCTTTTCCCGGACAGGTATTCCGGCAGTAAGCTGATCCAGCAGCATGGCGGCCATAATAAACCATGCATTGTTTGTGGTATGATATCCGTTGGTGAGCGAAGCGCTGGTCTTACCTGTATCAGTATCCAGCACGGGATAAATTGCGGGAAGCTTATAACCGATGACATAATCAAAAGGCGGCGTTACTTCATGGAGCGGAGTAAGGCCGGGAAGGCCACCCGTAAAACCGTTTAAAACTCCTCCCGGCCGGCACCCGGAGGGATAGCCATCAATGTCGGACGCCAGATGGTGGTACGCTCCCGGATCCCTGCCAGTACCGGCCAGCAGGGATCGGTCTGCCGGATTAAAACCCAGTATCCAGTTGAAGGTATGTATGGCTGTATTGAGAAAAACATCCTCTTTGTACAGGCTATAGGTGAAAGCCAGCAGCCAGGAATTGAAGCCAGCCGTACGGGAATTGATTAACGGCGTATGTGTATAGCCGGCATGTCCCATGGGGCTTAACAGAGAGGCTCTGACAAGCTGAATTGCATAGAGACGGAATGCCCGGGCTATTTCTTTTTTATACAGTAGTTTTTCTTTTAGCGTAAAATAGGATGATAAAGCCATAAATGGCAGGGCGGGATCGGGGCTAAGCCAGAAATGGTCCGGAGTAGAAAAAAAATGCCCTGATGTGTCCTGAGCAGCCAGTATGAGTTTTACTGCTGATTCTGCAAGATACAGATGCTTTTTTTGGCCGGTGGACTGATAGCGGGCTATTGCATACTGCAATAGCCAGGATTGAGAGTCAATATAATTGTTGCGTGCAAAAGCAGAGAAGGACTGATCTTTTATTGCTTTGTCAAGCTGATCGCATTCTGTACTGATAGTACGCAGGACGGGTAGATGATAATGAGAGATATTCAATTGGGCTGCTGCAGCCAGTATCGGTGCATAGACAGGTATGACGTTCCTGGCCTGAATGTAGTCCGGCTTGTGGGCGGTGACAGCATACAGAGGGCGGGAAGACTCTGCGAAATCATATAGCTTTCCGAGCTGATCTATGACCATGTTTCTGACAGAGTCAGCCAGCGCCGGACTGGTTGTTTTTAAAAACGTGAAATAACGGGAGAGAGTGAAAAGTGGTAGAAAACTCTCCGAAGGATTTTTATTCAGAAAACCGTCATTGTGCCAGCCACCGTCCTCATCGGGACGGGTGTGCAGCGGACAGGTTTGCGCATCACACTGCTGGCTTAAGAACCAGCGGAAAGCGTTTGCTGCCAGGTCCTGAAAAACAGAAAAGCGGATGTCGAATGCATCGGAGAAGCTTTCCCGGGCGGTATTATTCAGCCGGATGTGCAGCTGGTAATATCCAGGGATTTGCAGTGCACTGAAATCTGCAAGCAGATTGTTGCCGCCCCATGGATGAAATCCCCATGACTGTAATGAATCTTTGTATACGATATTGCCGCTAGTGAGGTCTTTGATTTCAAATGATCCTGTTTCAGAAAGGGCATTGGTCCAAAGGACAGCCTTTTTTTCTGCAAGGGGGTGAAAACCGGCATGTGGTAAAACGGGCTTCAGCTCTCTGGCTGCTATGATCTGATTTTTGGCAGGGGGAGTCCAGGAAAGACTGTCGGGCACAATATATCGGACAGAGGCCGGGATATTGCCCTGCAGGATTTTGTCAAGCTCGGATTCCTGTGCCTCGGTCCGGAATGCACTGAAAAGTATTGATGCTGCAATCCATGGGATTATTGAACGCATTTATTTATTTTAGTTTGTCCGGCGATACGGTATGGATTATAATCGCCGGAAGAGACTTAATGTTTGAATTAGGTGTTGTATGAAAAAACTTCCGGTTACGATTATTACCGGCTTTCTCGGAGCGGGTAAGACTACTTTTCTCAATAAGCTTATCCGGTTTTTTCCGGATAGGAAATTTGCCGTTATTGAAAATGAGTTTGGTGAAACGATGATTGACAGTGAGCTGGTGGTAGGAGTGGATGACGGAATCTATGAGCTGGCCAACGGATGTGTATGCTGTACACTGAACAGTGCGCTGGCTGAAGTGTTGCATAAGCTGATCAATTCGGGGCATAAACCGGATCATATCTTGCTGGAGACAACAGGTGTTGCAGATCCGGGTCCGGTAGCGCTGAGCTTTCTGAATGATCCGGAGATTGCAGCTTTTTTCGAAGTGGACGGTATTGTTGCCCTGGCGGATTTCCGTTTTATAGAGCAGCAGCTGGAAAGGGAAGCTGTAGCTGTCAGGCAGATTGCTCTGGCTGATGCGGTTATTCTTACCAAGACAGATCAGACTGATCCATATATCGCAGAGGCTGTACAGAATATCATAAAGCGTATGAATCCTGATACGCGGTTGTGGCTGAGCGAGCTGGCTACAGTGCCGGACCCGGCTTTACTTCAATTGCAGGGATTCTCATCCGGGAAGCTGCTTGCAAACAGCGATTTTGCCAGAATTCGCCCGGCAGGGCTCCGTCTGGCTGAACAGAGCGCTTCCCCTTCTTCCGTATTATCTTCAGGTACGTTGCATGCTTCCGTTACCAGCCTTTCTTTTGAATTTCGGGAGGCGCTGGACCCCATCCGCTTTACCATTTTTATGCGCCTGCTGCTCAACGAAAGTGATATGGAAATTTATCGTACTAAAGGTATATTATATTTCTGGTCCACAGAGCATAAAGTAATATTGCAGGGAGTAAATAATCAGTTTCTTACCGAATCCGGGGGAGAGTGGCAGCAAGAGGAAGAGCGTCTTTCCCGTCTGGTTGTAATCGGCCGCCGGCTTTCCGGCAAATTGATAGAAAAGGGGATAGGCTGTTGCTGTACCAGAGAAACGTTTGATCCGGCTGGTTTTTATGAAGAGCTGAAAGCTGTGGTGGAAGAATGTACTATATGATATCCATATTGGCATAGATGATTCTGAAGACAAATGCTTTTGTATTTAATTTATGAAGGTAAATATGTTTGTCTTCGGTTTTATTGTAAATGATGAAATTAAAAATATTTGTTTACAACTTTTGAAAGCAAGATTATTTGATTACAGTTTTTAAAAGAATATCGTAATCAAGGTATTTAGATTATAAATTTTGACTTTATGATTTTTGGCTTTTTTGTAAACAAGTTAGTTTGTTTGCTGTTTTTTATACATTTGTGCAGGCAAATCAAATGAGATGGATTTTAATTTAGAGAATGCAGTAAGATATCATTATGATCAATTTCCACCGGATAATATCAATTATGAGTTCTTTATACAAGAATTAATCAGTGCAACAGAGACTTTGGCTCGGTTTGATCAAATGATTAAAAGCCTGCACAATAGTGAGTTGTTGTTGGCCCCACTTCGGAGCCAGGAGGCTGTTTTATCTTCCAGAATAGAGGGTACGATCAGCACGATCGATGAAATTTTGCAATATGAGGCTGATAGCGATGGAGACCTTCCAGAAAATACAAGAGCCGATGTGGTAGAAACCATTTTATACCAAAGAGCATTGAAAAATGCTCAGTTTGCTTTAGAGGACGGGTATAATTTTTCGCTCAGTTTCATCAGACAAATGCATCAGCAATTATTGTTTTTTGGCAGAGGAGCTGCAAAGTCTCCCGGAGAATTTAAGAAGGAACAGAACTTTTTGGCAGACCGTGCAGCCAAAAAGATTCAATTCATCCCTATAAGCCCTGAAAAATTAAATGATGGTTTGAATGAATTGATCAATTATATAGAAAATAATAATTCACCTGCATTGATAAAGACCGCTTTAGCCCACGTGGAATTTGAAGCATTGCACCCATTTAAGGATGGAAACGGCAGAATAGGGAGAATGATCATCATGCTTTTATTATGGAAATTCGGTGTTTTATCTCAACCTCATTTTTACATAAGTGGATATTTTGAAGAGCATAAAGATGAGTACATAGAAGCGATGAGAAATGTCTCCCAAAATAACGATTGGAATGGATGGATTAAATTCTTCTTAACTGCGGTAACGCAGCAGGCGACCCGAAATCTGGAGACATCAGAACGTATCAGAAGTTTATATGAAGAAATGAAAACCGTATTTACAGATTTGCTTTCTTCCAAATGGAGTGTTGTTATTCTTGATTTTATTTTTACCAACCCCGTTTTTAGGAACAATAAATTTGTTAAAACAACACAAATTCCAGCAGCTACTGTTACAGGAATTATTAAAAAGTTGACAGATAGAGGATATTTAGTACAAAAAGAAGTTGCTGCGGGTAGAAGGCCGGCATTATATTCCTTTGAACCACTAATACGTCTGGTGAGAGTATAATTCTTCGCTATAAATCGGATAGTCAGCAGGTAAAGAGAAAAAAGCTACCTGATTTGGACTGCTCCCTGTAAAAGTATCAAACTTTTGGGAGCAGTCCTGTTGAGCAGCTTCTTCTTTCGGCTTATGCGGTTTCCAGTTCTTTTTCCTTTTTGCGTTCCTGTTCTTCCAGCAGAGAACTTAATCTTTCTGCTTCACGAAGCATCTGGTTTACATATCCCCATTCATTGTCATACCAGGCAAGTATTTTTACAAGGTCTCCATCAATTACCTGAGTCATGGAAAGATCAACGACTGAAGCTCTTGGGTCCATAATAATATCGGATGAAACAATAGGAGCTACATTAACACCGAGGATACCCCGATATTGGTCGCTTCCGGCTTCCTCACCAAAGATTCCGTTGATCTCTTCGACCGAAGTTTTACGTTCTGTAACGATGGAAAGATCGGCAAGCGAACCCACAGCTACCGGCCCTCTTACTGCCAGCCCGTCGAAGCGTCCTGAAAACTCAGGAAGTACTTTGGCGGTTGTTCTGGCTGCTCCGGTTGTTGTGGGAATGAAATTGAGCGCTGCTGCTCGTCCCCGCCTCGGATTGTCAGAGGGTTCGTCTATGAGTGATTGTGAGGCCGTATAGGCATGCAGTGTAGTCATAACCGCTTTTTTGACACCAATTCTCCGGTTAAGTATTTCTATTACAGGAGTGATACAATTGGTTGTGCAGCTGGCTGTCGATACAATCTGCAGATTTTCGTCCGGTTTGTTGACTCCGTGTACAATGGTCGGAATATCGGAATCACTTGCGGGAGAGGATAGAATAACCTGTTTCGCACCGGCTTTCAGATGCTTTTCCAACTCTTCTCTGTTTTTGAACCTGCCGGTACACTCCAATACCAGTTCAACTCCCAGATCGCCCCAGGGCAGATCTTTCGGATCTTCGACTGACAGTGTACGGATTGCTTTACCTTTTACATAAAGGTTGTAGTTATCGTTTTCTACTTTGTGCTCTGATTTTCCGTATACCGAATCAAAGTTTAATAAATAAGCTAACTGATCTGCAGGAGCCAGATCGTTTATGGCTACCAGCTCCAGTTGAGAATTTTCGAGAAGGGCTTTAAAGGCAGCTCTACCGATTCTTCCAAGCCCGTTAATAGCTACTTTTGTCATGAGTCAGATTTTTATTGGTTAGTTTAAATCAACTCACGATTAACACGGGCATATTTTTTTTGTTAGAAAATCGATTTAAAAATTGTGTTAAATCCGCAAAGAGGACAGATGATGAGGAAGGTTGCCGGGCGGGCTGATACTTATATAAAAAACAAATTGGCCCGGTATGGGCCAATCCGTTCATAATGAAAGCTCAAAAGTTGTTGGCTCAGAATATAACTGAGAAAATTACTTTTGAAGTTTGATTAGAACCAGACATTAGTACCTCCTTTCTTTTAAGTGGAACAGGACCATATATGGTCAATAACACTTGTTATTACTACTACAAACGTAGTTTTGGGATGTGGGTTGTACAACTTCTGCAAAAAAATATACTTTTTAAAAACAACTGCCCCCAAAATCAATTAAATGGAAAAATCCCGGACAACCGGATTTTTAGAGTTTTTATTATCAACCTTTTACTATCTAAAGTTTTATGACCCCAAAATATGGATGGCTGGGACTTATGTCCCTGTTATGCGCGTATATGACATATGCGCAGGACAATGATTCAAGCAGGCTTGAACGTTTAAAAATCAAAATTCCCAATACGGAATTGAAAGTAACTCAATCCGTTCAGATCTGGAATGTAGTTTCCATGCTTAATGAGGCAGAGCCTGATGCCGGTCGTCGAAACGACATTTTTATTCGTCGCGGGCGGCTCGGACTGCAGGGTACCTGCTTCAACAAGATTGATTTTAACCTTGCCATTGCCTATGACGGAATAGGAAAGGATCAGATTATTGAAGCTTTTGGTAATCCCAATGATCCTGACAACCGGATTTTTATGGTATGGGATGCTTTTTTTACCTACAAGGTGCATTCGCTGTTCAATACCACCTTCGGGTATTTCAGACCTCAGTTCGGAAGGGAAAATATCACAAGCGCTTTTTTCGTCATTGGGTTTGAAAAAGGACTAACGAACTCACTCGTCCGTAATCAGATGCTGCACAGGGCAAGCGGACGTGAGGCTGGTATCAACTTCGGTGGTTTGTATCTTGGCAAATCCTGGAGCATCAATTACAACCTGGGCTTATTCAATCCTACGGCAGAAGAGCTCAATGGAAAAGGCGAACACTGGTATCCGCTTATGGTAGGACGGGTGGCGCTTACTGTCGGAGATCCTGAACTGGATGAATATGCCATACGTTATGTACAGTCCTATTATGGCAAGCGGAAAGGCGTGACACTGGCATACAATCATGCGTATCAGGGAAAAACCGATGTGTTTATGGACAATGAAATGCAGGGAGTGGATCTGCTGTTTAATTTCGGCCCGGTCGATATTGTGGCAGAATATGACTGGATGCGCAGAGATACCATGAATGTCAGTGAGCGTGTAAGTGAACGCAATGAGGCTATAAGCCTGAAGGCCGGGTATAATCTGGTTATGTTTAAAACCAAGGTATTGCAGCCGATCTATTCCTATACCGAGAACTATACCGGAAGCTACCGGCATTTTCATGATGTCGGCATTAACTTTCTGTTTTATGAAGATGATCTGAAAGCAGGGTTACATTATGTCTGGGGGAGAGGCAAAGGTGACCGCTACGAATACATAAGCATGGGTATACAATTGATTTTTTAGAAAAATATCTTAGCAGGTATTCAGGTAATTCATGGCCTTATTGAGCATTTCCTTGATATTGGCCGTATCCGACCAAAGCCTGCAATGGGGAACAGTAAGAGGTTTGGAATAAGACCGGATAAGCTGATACAATGCAAAATTGGTATCGCTGTCCGGTCTTTCTTCCATCAGACGTTTTTGTATCAGCTTTTCGTTGCTGATGATTTCAAATACGATGGTACCGGTCAGGTATCGGGATGTATTTTTTACAAAAAAATGATAATCATTCAGATTATACAATATTGTATCTATAATGATATGCTCTTCATTGTAAAATGATCTGTTTATAAGGTCTGTGATTTTATGAAAGAGTGCTTTTCGTTCCTTTTTTGAATAATCCGGACTCATAAACGATTCTTTCCGGATTAGCTCTCCATTGATATATACGGAATTGATTTGATTCGAAAGATGTCGGGCAAAATAGCTTTTTCCACACCCTGGAAGCCCGGTAACAAAAATCAGTTTCAAGAATATGCTGTTTTAAAAGTCTATACAATGATAATTTGCAAAAGATAAAAGCAGGTTTGTCTGGCTATTGCAAAGGAGGCAGCATTTCTCCGAAGTGGCGGCTGGTAATAAAAGAAGCCTCCACAAGCAGTTGACTTATGGAGGCATGATGTCTTAGTTTTTTATAATTCTTGTAGTATGTCTGCCATTTATTATTACCATATATACACCCTGGGCCAGATGCGCCATCGGAAGCATAACGCTGGTTTGCCCGCTGCTGTATTGATAAGAGTCTGCCGGCATGCCGGTAGCGGATACAATCCTGATATTGGTTATTGCTTCGCTTCCGCTTTCGATAGTTGTATAATCACTGATCAGCGTGGGTCTGATGATAAAACCAGACTTTGCCGTGCCCTGTGTGGCTGAAACTACTTCGCCGTAGTTTTTCAGATCCGGCATTTCATCCAGGGTAATCACATATTCGCTGTCAAACATCTTTTTCCAGAGCTCGAGGGAATTAAAGGCCGGGCTGGTCGTGAAATCACCATACCAGGGCATAAACCAGGACCATGCCGCCTTGTCATGGATCAGATTGTCTACATCCGGAAAAGATCCGCATTCTGAAAGCGCTATGATTTTTTTTCTGTCATATGTTTCGTTGGATATATTGAAGTCCAGAACATAGGAGCCATGATCACCCTGTCTGTAAATATCCATTCCTACAATGTCCACATATTCGTCGCCGGGATACCAGGCATCGTCAGAGGGCTCTCTGGTCCATACCCAGATCAGGTTGTTCAGTCCGTGCAGGTTTACCATGCGATCAAACATGATCTGATACAGCTTTTTGCAGGCAGCGGCATCTTTGCCCCACCAGAACCAGCCGCCGGCAGCTTCGTGCAGCGGTCTCCACAGCAGGGGAACATTGTCGTTAGTAAGCTTTTTCAATAAGAGAGCTGTCGCATCGATATCGTTGATCATAGCCTGATATTCAGGCGAAGCAGGCTCAAAAATCTTAGTGATGTCAAAGCTGGTATTTTTACTTGCATCGTTTTCGTTTCTGTAAAAGTTTTCCGTCTGTCTGCTGGGATCTCTCCAGTGCCATGCCATAATCGGAATACCATTGCGTCCGTACCAGGTAGTAGCATTCTCGATTGGTTCGTTGTCGTTGTACCATGTGTAGTTTCGGTTGCAATGCATCAGGTCAAGTCCAAGCAGTGCAGGCTCTTTGCCCGTTTGCGCCTTAAGCCAGTTGGACATATCGAAAGGCTCAAGTGTCATTACACCTGAAATAATCTTTTCACCATAGTTATCATAAAGGAACTTATACAATGATTTTGCTTCCGGGCTCGCATTGGGAGTAACGAGTTCGGTATTGACATTGAACCGTTCGGAAGCAGGTATTTCGATCAGCTCAATATAGTCTATATCAATCCAGCCCCAGTTTTTCCGGAAGCTGAAATTTACGATGCCCGGATACAGATACACCGTGTTTGCGATTTTCAAGCTTATGTATTCCGGGTTTTCAGGAAGGTAAAAGGACGTAGAGTGGTCATTGAGATAGAAATAATTATGTTTTTGTCCATGAGTTGCGGCTGCCCGCACATAAATATCATAAAAGCCTTCCTGTGTGATTGTATAAGACAATTCCAGACTGCCTTCTCTCTGGTTTACAAACTTTCCGCCGGAAGCTCTGGTATCTGATTCGATGGTGGCTCCCTCAGCAAGCTGCCCGGATTCTGCTTCAATAATGATTTGTGCTCTGATTGCTAATGAACAACATATCAGTAAAGCAAGGGTAAAGAAAAAAGAGTATATGTTTTTCCTCATGCTATTTATAATTTTATATTATTAACCAAATGTAAAAGTATGGTTATTTTGTGTTTAATTTTAATTTTTTTGGTTAAAACATTTTCCTTGTTGTTGATATAGACATTTTTGATGGCAAAAAGTAAACACCTGGCGCTGAAAAAAAGAGAGAAAGAGCTACTACAGAAAGAGACAGATAAGCCGAAAACAGCCCAGCGGAGCAGGGCCGGCTCTCACCGGATAAATTAAGGAAAATGAATATTACCTGTGAACAGCAAATTCGCCGAAAGCTTTGCTGATTAATTCGGAGTTGTTTGCCGCATTGGCTTTTATCATCATATTTTTTCGATGGTTATTGACAGTGTGGGTACTGATACCAAGTTCATGAGCGATCTGTTTGCTGGTTTTTCCGATTGCAAGCAGATTTATGATTTGCTGTTCTCTGGTTGTGAATTGTTTTTTTACAGGGTTAATTGCTTGTTGAGCAATAATTGTTTCTGAATTATCCGGATTCTTTAGGGTGGCGACAAAATCAATACAGTTGTCTTTTTTAAAATGATTGATATCAATCATATACTTCAATCCGATAAGCGGGGTTGAATCTTCCGCGGCAACAAGGCTGACGTGATGCATAAACCAGTGATATTCTCCTGAGCTGGTACGCATCTGGTTGCTGTAGCAGACACGCAGATCGTAAATTCTTCTGTTTTCAATGGACTCATTGATAAGTCTGTAAAGCTCCGGCATAATGGTGTCTCTCATAATCTGGTAGTGTTCCGGTCTGAATAATGAAAGTGTGTAAAGAGGACCGTACTGGTACATCAGACTGATATCCATATCGAGCTGGGAGATATTGGGTGAATGATACAGATACTGATGCTGGCTGTAGTTGATCAGCATAATGATGCCCGGAGTGATACGAAGCAACTCTTCATAATGTGTCAGGTTGGTAAAAGGTACAGCGGTTGCCGGATCGGCTATGCGGTCAATCAGGCTATTGGTACGGAGCAGTTGCTGAAAATAGATGTGGTGATCGTCAAAGAGACGGGTCTGGTTAGAAGAGTCCATATGTAATTAACGGGGTATAAGTATGTCATTTTCCTTGTGGTATAGTGATTTTTCACTATTGTGCCGCACCGTATTTACCGCTTAGTTTGCATTACGATTTATGCGTAATTAACTGAGCTATTTTATACAGTACTCCATTTTTAAGATGCTAAAGATAATGCTTTTTCATTAGTTATTGGTTTCGTATCTGCTGTTTCTGAGGAGCTTTGAGGTTAAGGCTCCCGGTTGACGGCCGGTGAGAAACAGGCTGAATCATACAAAATTATTGATTTTGAGAAAATATATAGGACAACCGGAATATATTTTCTTAAGATAAATGACTTAATAGTCATTTATCTTAAGAAAATATCATTTTACAAATGAGTTATATAGCTTGATAAATATTAAAATGAAAATCTATGAAAAAATGGATACTGACAGTTTTGGCTGCCGCAGCTGGCTATGGTTCCGGTGCGCAGGTGGTGCATATTCCTGATGCGAGTTTTAAAACCTGCCTGCTTGAGAACAGGAATATTAATCTGAATGGTGATGATGAAATTCAGGTAGATGAGGCAGAGGTATTTACCGGATCGATTGACTGTAGCGGAAAAGGTATCGAAGACCTTACCGGTATTGAGCATTTTGAGAATCTGTTTTCATTAAGATGCGACAGCAATCAGTTGACCTCTATTGATTTAAGCAATAATTTGCGTCTTACCTCTCTGAGATGTATGTATAACCAGCTGACTCATCTGAATATTAGCAATAATACAGATCTTTCCGTCCTGGTTTGCAGGCAGAATCCGTTAATTACGCTGGATGTCCGGAATAATACGAAGCTGCTTACCCTGGATTGCAGTGAAAGCTCTTTGAGCACACTGGATATAAAATCGCTGACGTGGCTGAATACGCTGGAGTGCACCGGTAATCAGCTGACAACGCTGGATGTGTCCCGAAATGTGTTTCTTCAACGACTTTTCTGTTCCGGTAATCAGCTTGAGAATCTGAATCTTTTCAGTAATGTATTCCTTACTACACTGAATTGCGGTGCGAATCGCATAACCTCGCTGGATGTCGGAGCCAATAGTGAACTGACATCGCTTAGTGCCTATAGAAATGGTCTGACGAATATTAATGTCAGCAGTAACGCCAGGCTTGCTTTTCTTTCAGTTTTTGAAAATAGTCTGACACAAATTGATGTTAGCGGTAACCCGGACCTGATACAGCTCAGCTGTGGTGATAATCAGTTGACGAATATTGATTTGAGCAGCAATCCGAAGCTGGAATCTCTGTCCTGTCATAACAATAGTCTTACTTCGTTAAATACAGCACAGAATTCCGGCTTGCGCAGGTTATACTGCTTTTTCAATGCTCTTGAAAATATGGATCTGACACACAATACGTTGCTGCAAGAGCTTTCCTGTTTTGATAATCAATTGACAAATCTGAATCTGAGTATGTGCAGGGAGCTGGAAATCCTGAGTTGTTATTCCAACAAACTGAGGACACTGAATGTCAAAAACGGTCAAAATAGTCGCCTTTGGCTGTTTAGCGCTTTCAATAACGAAGACTTGCACTGCATAGAAGTGGATGATGCTGAGTATAGCCGTACCAGCTGGACTTTCGTAGATGCTGGTACACGTTTTAGCGAAGAGTGCGGAGTGCTTACCGCTTTGTCCGATCCTCAGCCGGCCAGTCAGTTTTTGGTGTATCCCAATCCCGCGCGGGATCTGTTGACTATAGAAGGAGAGGGACATTTTGTTTCCTATCAACTGGTTGATTTGACGGGCCGGGTTACTGACAGCAATCAACTGACCCGAAACAGTGTGGATGTGTCTGAAAGGCAACCGGGATTATATACCCTGATTCTTAATACAGTCAGCGGTGACTCGAAGAAAGTTTTGCTCAGGGTGCAATAAAAGACAGGAATAAAGCTACAGTTTCTTTTGCTTGAGAAAGCAGTTTGCAATTGAAAATTGATTCATCATTAAAATAACAAGGAATGAAAAATGGTTTACTGGCAGTTTTGCTTTTTACAGTGGTGTACAGTCTGAATGCGCAGATGGTGCATATCCCTGATCAGAATTTTAAGGATTACCTCACAGGAAATGAATTGATTAATATAAATGGTGATAATGAAATTCAGGTGAGTGAGGCAGAGAGGTTTGCCGGATCGATTGATTGTAGCGGAAGAGGTATCAGTGACCTTACAGGCATTGAAGCGTTTACATCGCTTACTTTGCTATCCTGTTTCAGCAACGCATTAACCTCGCTGAATCTGGGACAAAATACGGCTTTGAAATATCTTCACTGCAATCACAATCAGCTGACGGAGCTCGATGTGCGTAATAACAAGAGTCTGGTTGTGCTGCACTGTTTTCAGAATGAGTTGACAGCGCTGGATATAAGTCAGAATGTATCACTGCTGTACCTGGATTGTGGCCATAACCAGCTGGAGACACTGGGTGTGAGTCAGTGCAGAGGACTTCTCGAACTGAATTGCCGATACAATCAGCTGACAGAGCTTGATGTAAGCAAAAATACTGAACTCCTTAGCCTGACATGTGGTAATAATCAGCTGAGTGCGTTGGATATCAGTAATAATAAAAAGCTTTATAGCATGGACTGTAGCTTCAACCGTATAGCTTCTCTGGATCTCGGTCAGATTACAACGCTGGTTTCTCTTACCTGCAATAACAATGTATTGGAGGCATTTGACATAAAAAGCCTTAACTCTTTGAGATACTTAGACTGCCGGAATAATCTGCTGGCGGATCTTGATCTGGCTCGGCAGCCGTTTTTGTTACATTTATATTGTGAAGGAAATATGCTGACATCGCTGGATCTGAAAAATAATTTAGCCCTTCAATTATTGAACTGTGCCCGTAATCAGCTATCTGAACTGACAATAGATGGCTCAGGAATTGTTACGCTGGAATGTAATGACAATCTTCTGGAGTCTCTTGTTTTTACTGGTATTTCGGGGCCGGCTGTTTTGAATTGCAGTTCCAACCGGCTTACTTCCCTAAATACAACATCTCTGGCAACGATCAGAGAGTTTCAATGTAGTTTGAATCAGCTTGGCACTCTGGACCTGAGCCATTGTCAAAGTCTGGTCAAGCTGGATTGTGGTGACAATCAGCTGACAACACTAAATGTTAAAAACGGGAATAATACTAACGTGGAGTTCTTTAATACTATGGGAAATGCTGACTTAAGGTGTATCGAGGTGGATAACGCGGCATATAGCGAAGCAAACTGGAAAAATACAGGTCCGAATAGCATATTTAGTGAAAACTGCGCTTCGGTTATGAGCTTTTCCGGTTCTCTGTCTGCTACAGAAGTTGCAGTATATCCCAATCCTGTACGGGATATACTGACCATAGAAGGAGTAGAAAACATTGTTTCCTATCAGCTGATTGACCTTACAGGCCGGGTGGCTGACAGCAATACGCTGACCGGAAATACGATTCATGTATCTCATATAAAATCCGGCTTATATATGCTTGTTCTTGACACTACGCCGGGTGATTCAAAAAAAATAATGGTCAATGTTCAGTAGCTCATATAAAAGTCTGAAAGGGTTCGCTATATACAAGATCGTAAAGAGCAGATATATAAGTAAAATGAGTTAGTAACCATTTCTTATTGCTGGGTTTGATAGGGGTATCAGACAAAAGAGCGTTCCGCAAGGAACGCTCTTTCATTTACTTTTTCTTCCACCAGATGATGAACCCGGTCACGGGAAGCGAAGCTCCGATACGTGTTACAATAAAATATACGATGATGCTCCCCAGTCCCATAATCTCGCCAGTATGGAGTGGTTTTGCCACGGTCATAAACTGCTTATGCAGAGGAAGAGTGGCATACCGCAGCTCTTTGATCACTTTGCCTTCCTGATTAAACTCCGCCTTGTTGGGAATATAAAAGTTCAGCCAGTTGTTCCGGTCATATTTCAGCGTGGTAATAATTTTCAGATCATCATTGGAAAAAGAAATAATGGTTGTACCCTTTTCGGGATAGAGCCAGTTGGTCTCATCAGTCAGCTGTGCCAGAGATACCGGCTCAGCCGGTACCTGCGCTTCTGATACCGACTGAAGCAATGAATTGAATGAGTCGGCCAGACGGGCTTTGATGCTCAAGTTATGACCTTCGTTCTTAATTTTTTGAAAATAGTCGCATCATAAGTGGCTCACTATTATTTTTTTTAAAATTAATCTAAATAAGCTTTGTTGGTAATTGTATAATATTGTAAGTTTGAGGCCTGGTACATCTTAACGCCAAAGTTATAACCCTGTATATCTTAAAAAAGAGGCATGCATGTATAGTGCAATGTGATTTAAGAATTCAAAGTAATGCAATATAGTAGAACCTTGCTAGCAGTGTCTTTTTGTCTATTATCAGTATGTGTATGGGCGCAGAATATTGGAAAGGCAAATTTAAAAGGTAAAGTTTTCGATCATACAGGAGCCCCGCTACCTTATGCAACTATCACTGTCGACTCACTAAATCTGGGCAATATGTCTGATTCTTCGGGCAACTACCAGGTATTGAATTTACCACCGGGAACTCACAAAGTGTCAGTTTCAGGAATCGGATATAAAAAGAAGACTCAGGTAGTTGTTTTAAAAGAAAACCAGACTTTAAAACTTGACCTGAAATTAACAGAGGAAGTACAGCAGCTGAATGAGATAGTTTTAGGATATAAGAAAACTGAAAAGGAAAAGATAGAAGAGTCAGGTTTTGCTGTAAAAGTTATAGAAACGGAAGAAGCTGCGCTTAGAAATCTTCAAACGAATGAATTGCTGGACAGGGCTGTAGGTGTAAAAGTCCGTCAGAACGGTGGACTGGGGTCAAGTGTAGAATATAACCTGAACGGTATGTCTGGTCGTTCTGTAGGTATTTTTATTGATGGGATAGAAATTTCTACATATGGGGCCTCATTTAATCTAAATAATATACCGCCTGCTATGATTGAGCGTATTGAGGTTTATAAAGGCGTTCTTCCTGCACATTTATCCGGTGATTATCTGGGTGGAGCCATCAATATTATATTAAAGCAAGACCTCACATTAAATAATGTAACCTTATCGACCTCTTATGGGTCTTTTAATACCTCACAAACTGATATAAGCGGAGTATATCGCCATCCCAAAACAGGAATCACTGTAAAAGCTTCGGGTTTTTATAGTTATTCCGACAACGATTATAAAATCTGGGGGCGTTATGCCAGAAATACACAACCCAATGGAGTAATGCTCAATGTCACAGCTAACCGGTTCAATGATGCCTATAAAACATATGGCACTAGGGTAGAAGCCGGATTTACCAAGGTAAAATGGGCTGACAATTTTTTAATATCCTACAACGGATCGTATTCTTACAATGAAATACAGCATGGTCAGTATATGACTACACCATATATGGGCAGGTATACCGAATCCAAGGCTAATGTGATTGGATTAAACTATACCAAAAGAAACTTCCTGACCAAAGGATTACACGTCCAGTTTAACGGGGTATACACTGACCGGGATCAATATGTCCAGGATACGGTAAGCTACAGATACAATTGGTATGGTGATTTAAGATATACATTGGCTCTGCCTAACAGACCGGCGCAACCTTTAAAAACATCTTCCGGTGCACAACAAGGTGAACCGACCATGATGACCATAAACCGGAAACTGGCTACTGTAAGAACCAGCTTAAGCTATGATCTCTCCAAAAAACACCGCTTCATACTTAATTACTACTACTATAATGTAGACAGAAATGATCAGGATGAAATAATACATGTTTCGGAAAGAAAGTATTTGAGTACCAGTGATCTGTCAAAAAGTGTAACCTCGTTGGCATATGAGTCACAGTTTATCAAGAATCGGCTAAAAACCAATCTTTTTGCCAAACATTATAATCAGGTAATTGACAGGGTTACTCCATATGCAGAAGCCGTTACGCTGAAATATATGGAGAATCATGTTTCAAGTTCAAAAAGCATAATCGGATATGGGCTGGCTGCAACGTACGATATTACACATTATGTGATGTTGCTGGCTTCTGCAGAAAAAGCGGTACGTATGCCCGCGGAACAGGAAATTTTTGGTGGTCCGGCCGAGAATATAGTTGCTAATACTGATTTGAGACCTGAGCTCAGCAATAATATAAATCTGGGTTTACGTTTGGGGAATTTCTATTTTGGGAGACACAGGTTTATGCTGTCAGGAAACTTCTTTAACAGAAATGTGCGTGATCGCATAGGCCGGCAGGCAGAAGACAGAAGGATAAATGAAAATACTCAGGTTTTACCTTTTATAAATCTAAATAGGGCACAGGCTATTGGTTTTGAGTCTGAGTTGACCTATAACTACAACGACAAACTAAACCTGCTGCTATCTCTTTCCAAAACCAACTCTCTCTTTAAGCAAAAGTATGACAATGAAGGTCAGAAACTTGCCAGATACAATGATCAGATTCCTAACGAACCGGTATTTTTGTTAAGTACCAGTTTCCAATACAGATTTACGGATATTATACAGAAAAAATCGGTGTTGACTTTTAACTATTACTTCGGATATGTTCATCCGTTTAAGATGACCTGGGTAGGCCATGATACAGAGGTCACTCCGGCGCAATACATTCAGGATGTGGGTATAACCTACCGATTCCCCAAACAGAAACTTGTACTAAGCTTTGATGTCAAGAATATCTTTGACAGACAATTGTATGACAATTTTGCTGTTCAGAAGCCCGGAAGAGGCTATTATGTAAAAGTAAGCTATACCCTTAATAAATTCAAAATATAGCAGATTAACAACGTCTTACCAAGGATTCAATGATGCCGTCAATCGGGGTTCTACGGTTTATTTGAATCTTGTTTAAAAAAATAATTATAAGAACTCCGGATAACAATTTTCCCAAAAACAAAAATGAAGAACAGATATTTCTTTAAGCAGGTTCTTTTCGCTGGATTTTCAGCAGTAATGGCTTTATCCGGTTGCAAAAAAGACGAAGGGCCAGAAGCGAAATCAGAAGGAACTACAGATCGCTGGATTACAGTAGCCGGAGCATTGTTTGGTACAGATCCGGGTGATGGCAACGGTGGTACTATGGTGTATAGCGTAAAAAGAGATGATGCTGTAAATCCGGATGTTTCTATCAATGTATTTGACAATGGCGTGCATGTAAAGTCAAGCAGAACAGCTCGTCTACAGGCATCTAATGACGGCAATTACTTATATAACATCCAGTACACTGGTGCTGATGGCGGTGTTTTCAATAAATACAAAGTAGAGGGTGGTAATATACTTGTTGAAGAAGGTGCCGCTGTAAGTGTTGCCGACTATGCCGGTACCTCTCCACGTTGGGTAAAAGCCAGTGAAGATATTGGTGTAGCAGTCAATGTAAGAGACATTAAAAATAAATTTGCGAGTGAGGACGAAAATGCTGAATTTGTTGGTGTTTCAGGTACTGCTGTAGTGGTGGTGCTGGATTTGAAAAATCCCTCAATAACGAATTTTGTAGAATTTGAACTGGCACTTTCTGCGGAAGAGCAGAAGCAAGGTCACCATATTTTCCGTCTGGATGCACCGGTACTAAATGCCGCAGGCAACAAACTTTACATAGGTACATGGACACGTAAGTGGGTTCCAGGAACTACAACAGCGGACGCTTCAGCTTTCCAGCGATTGGGAACAAAAACGGTAGTGCTTGACTATCCTTCTCTTACGAATCCCAGAATTATTACATCGACTCAGGCAACAGGAGATAACAGTGGCTACAGAAGTCCTATGTCTTATGTAGGTTCAGACAGATATGTATATCAGGCTACACATAGAGAAACTGCAGGTACAGGTGGCTCTAAAATCATAAGAATTAACCCTGACGGTACATATGACAATTCATACTCTATCAGTATTGACGATGCACTGGGCGTGAAGGATAGCTATATTGAGTCCTGGAGATATGCCGGAGACGGAATCGGATATATCATTTACAGCCTGAATGTTGGCGGTGAGCGTACAGGTGGTTATGTTGCACGTGTAGATCTGAACTCAAAATTTGCCACTAAAGTAAATATTCCTAATGACGCCAATATGGATTTCGGACAGTATCAGGGTATTGCCGTTGCTGGTGACGAAGTATTTATTGCTGTTGCAGGTGTAGGTATAGATGGTAATATATATGTTTTCAACACCAAAACAGCACAAGTAACTGTTGGTGCCAAATTAGTTAACCCTGCTGGAAACAGATATATTGGTGTATACTAGTTTCAATAGTTTATTTAATGATTAAAGGTATAGCAATCCTGCTATACCTTTAATTTTTCTATTTTCATATTTCAATAATTTTACTTATTTCACAACTATGAACACCCTGATAAAAAAACTTATTCTTCCCGTTTTGGCTCTGCTGTTTGTTTTAAGCTCTTGCAGCGAAGAAAAAAAGAGAAGAGGAATGGATCTGAACGAAATAAAACCAGGTCTTAAATTGTCTTCAGTACAAGAGTCTCAATTTGATGACATTGTGAAAAGGTACAATGAGTCACGTGAGGCTATGCGGAATGTGGAAGGGGTAGATCGTGCGACTCGTATGGCACAATCAAGAGAGCTGATGAAGAAGTACAATGAAGAAATTCTGGCAATTCTTGATCCTGAGCAACAAGAGACATACAAGGAATTTGCAAAGAAATTCAATCGTGGAAGATCCGGATATTCCGATGAGCTGATAGGGCAAATACAAACTGAATTAGCCTTGGACGAAAATCAAAGTAAAATGCTGGTGGCAGTAAATAATGCTTTTGAAAAATCATATGCTAATGCTCATGATTACTATCATGGTAATGCAGAAGCTGCCAAAGAATACTGGAACAAGTTTGACGAAGAAAGAAAAAAAGCGCTGAAAGATATATTCACCGAAGAACAGTATGCAAAATATCAGGAAATAGTGAAGGAGTACGGTTTCAGAGGCGAGCATAAAGAGGGTGGAAAACCATCGGAGAAAAAAGCTGAATAATAGTAATGAAACGCTTTGTCAAGGCTCTGCTTCGCAAAAAGAGGCCAAAAGAATCCTGGTTCAAATATATAATGTCCGTGCTGCATTTGTGGCTCGGACTTTTATCTTCCGTTGTTGTAGTTATAGTATGTCTCAGCGGGAGTATTTATACTTTTAAAGATAAAATAATCGATGCCTGGAATTACGACAAAGTATACGTTTCGGCAGGAAACACACCTGCACTTCCTATTGATACGATTCAGAACAGATTAAAAAATGAAGGAAAGCTGATTACTGCTATTTCTATTCCTTCTTCTCCTGGCAAAAGCTTAACGATCAGTTACAAATCTGTTGATGGTATTCAAATCGGATCATTCTATATGAATCCGTATACCGGAGAAAACCTGGGATCAGGTGATTATTCTCTCAAAGAGTTTTTCAGTCTTATACTTAGTATACACCGCTCGTTGCTGATAAGCGGAATTGGCAGAGACGTAGTAGCAGCTTCTATCTTACTGTTTGTTATCCTTCTGATTTCAGGCTTTGTACTATGGCTTCCCAAAAAATGGAAACAGCTAAAAGGTGGGCTGGTAATTCGCTGGAAAGCAAAGTTCGCACGTATAAACTATGATTTGCATAATGTCCTGGGTTTTTATAGCTTATTGTTATTGTTGTTCATTGCTGTTACAGGGTTGTATGTTTCTTATGGCTGGGTAAAAAGCGGTATTATTGTGGCTTTAGGCGGGGAACCGGTTTTGACCGCAAACTCTAAAGCGCCTGTCAATGATGCATTATCCGACTCTTTCAAAGATTTGCTGAAAGACATGATAGCAACAGAAAACGATAAAGAAAATCTGGATCTGGAAAAAACCATATCGCTGGATGAAATAATAAAGCTTAGCAACAAACACCTGCCATATCGGGCAATTACCACCATTTCCCTGCCCAATGAAGAATCTCCGCATATTACAGTCAAAAAAATCAATACGGAAAATATGTTAGGAGCCATTGTGCCGGATATTGTAACATTTAACAACCAGGGTGAATTCAGAACACTTGAACGTTTTGCTGACAAAAAACTGCATGAGCAGTTCGTAGAAATTTCACTCCCTTTGCATACCGGTGAAATTCTTGGATGGCCAAGTCTGATTTTTTACTTTATAGCATCATTAATTGGCTGCTCTCTACCTGTAACCGGCTTTATTATCTGGTGGAAGAAGATACCGTCAGGTAACAAACCTGGTGTTGTACGGAAGAAAAAGAAAACGACTCAGGTAATTGTGTAATGTCTTATTGCTTTCCTCTTACTGGTTTAATCATATTCATCAAGTATTAATGCCGGTTTCTGGCCTGTATTTCTCCACGGGCGACCTTTCCGGGCGATTCATTCCAAATGATAAACAGGCAGGTCCATAATTTTTAGCTTTTGTATTTGCCAAATGGCATGGTGTTTCATTTCGAAAACCACCGGAATGAAAAACGGTCATAGTTTTGTTTCTGTCTTAGCCTCCTAAAGGGAACTTTAAAAAATCTCAGACAGGCCCCTCCCGGACAAAACGATTATTGAATAAATGCTTAATTCAATGGATTTATTTTAAATTAATTTCCCACTTTATATCTATATTTTTGATAGTTAATAATTTATGCTTTGTTTGGATTTGCTGAGTTAGCGAAGCGGTTTGGTATTGGCTGATAACCTTTCCGGTTTTTTTGAGTTTGTGGAATATGAAAAATCCGAAAATTGCCATTTTTGTCGTGACCCTCTTTCTGGTGGTGTTTACGATAGCTGGTCGTTTAGACGCTCCTTTGAGATTAATGCTGTTCTTTTTTTCTATATCCCATTTGTTTCTGGGATGGATGGTATATGTCGTGTTGCGCTATGGTCGCTATTCCGGGCGGGACCTTGGTCATGATGAGGAATGGGGCTATCAGGACCGGCCTGATCTGCATTCTGTGGAGTCCAAATAAGTCAGGCTTTTACTTTAGAGCCCTTGTCGATGTATTCAAACTGAGGATGTACCTCAACCGGTATCTTCAGTACATTTCGAACGGGACAAAGACTTTCTGCTTCTTCGACGTATTTGTACGCCTTGAGCATGGACCGGTGATCTGCCAGCCTGATAAGAGGACGTAGCAACAGCTCTGTCATTACAAATTTATCTTTCTGTCTTACCAGCTTGGCAAAGCACTGGCTCTGATAGGATTGTATATTGACCTGCATTTTTTCGCACAGATCCAGAAAAGTAGCCATAAAAGAGTCCGATACCGACGCGGCCAGCAGATGCTCCGGAGACCATACTGTTTTACGCTCTCTGGGGGGCTTTATGGCGGTCAGTACGTTGATGGGCTGTAGCCCGTGTGAGGATATGCGCCCTTCTTTTCCCGGCTCGTGGGTCAGATCCACTTCATAAAAATATTCTTCAGTTCCCATATTCCGATTTGGTGAAATTAGCGCTTCAAAGATAGCAGCCCTGAAATGTTTGCGGGATGATAAGCCTTAGTCCGGAGGGTGATATTTGTCATTTATTTGCCCATATGTTCCGCGTTTCTTTGTAATGGAGAAGCAAAAAAAATCATGTCTATGCCGGAGGCTGTAAGAAATACTGTCCAGACGAGTTGCTATCATTGCGGAGAACACTGCGGGGACTCGGGAATCGAGTTTGAGTCTCATTCTTTTTGCTGCAACGGCTGCAAGTCTGTCTATGAGCTGCTCAATGAAAATGAGCTGTGCACTTACTATTCGCTGGATGATAAGGCCGGGAACCGGGTAAGAGGAGCATCGGAAAACGATTATGCTTATCTGGACGAAGAAAAAATAAGGCGAACAATTATTAATTTTCAGGAAGGCGATATAACAGGTGTTACGTTTTATATACCATCCATTCATTGCAGCTCCTGCATCTGGTTGCTGGAAAATCTGCACAAACTGGATAAATCAATTCTTCAGTCTGTCATACAGTTTCAGCGCAAAGAGCTTGATGTGCGCTTTGACAGTGGTATCAGCCTGCGGGAGCTGGCCAGGCTGCTGGCTTCCCTTGGCTATCCGCCTCTGATTACCATGGATGGCAAACCGGTATCCCGCAGATCAGTGGACCGGTCTCTGTACTACAAGCTGGGAATAGCCGGGTTTTGCTTCGGCAATATCATGATGCTCGCATTGCCTGAGTATCTGTCGGTGGCCGACTCTTTTGCCGGGGGTATCAAACATCTTTTTTCAGGACTCAGTCTGTTGCTGGCCTTGCCGGTATTTCTGTTCAGCGCTTCCGACTATTTTACCTCCTCCTGGTATTCGCTCAGAAACCGGACAATCAATATGGATCTGCCGATCGCTCTCGGATTGGTCGCAGCGTTCGGGCAAAGCGTATACGAAATTCTGAGCGGAACAGGCGCGGGCTATCTGGATTCGCTGACGGGGCTGATATTTTTTCTTCTGATCGGCAAATGGTACCAGAGCAGGACCTATCAGGCCCTGTCTTTTGAGCGGGATTATAAATCCTATTTTCCGCTGGCAGTGACAAGAATAGAAGATGGAAAAGAGTCTTTTGTGCCGGTTAGCGAGCTGAAGCCGGGTGATAGTATTCTGATACGAAACGGAGAAATCATACCAGCTGATGCCATACTGGCCGAAGGAGAGGGAAATATTGATTACAGCTTTGTGACCGGGGAATCTGCACCTGTACCCAAAAAAACCGGCGAGCAGCTCTATGCCGGCGGGAGACAGGCGGGGGCTACGGTACGTCTTCGTCTGATCCGGGAAGTATCGCACAGCTATCTGACACGTCTCTGGAACAGGGAGGAGGTCAGAGAGAGCAAATCCAGCCTGACGGCTTTTACCAACAAGATAGGTGTGTACTTTACCATTGCAGTTATACTGATCAGCCTGGGTTCCTATCTATACTGGTATAGTCAGGGGGCTTCATCGACTGCTTTGTATGCAGCAGTAACAGTGCTGATTATCTTTTGTCCCTGTATTTTCTCTTTCGCCATTCCTTTCTGCTTTGGTACAGCCATGAATATCATGGGGCGCAACGGACTGTTTCTGAAAAAAGCGGAAGTTGTAGAGCAGCTCGCTTCCGTAGATACGGTAGTTTTTGACAAGACCGGTACCATTACGCATGCAGGAGAAGCAGCGATTGTGCAGGAGGGTACATTGACTGAAAATGAGCTGTCGCTGGTGCGGTCGGTATGCTGTCACTCCACCCATCCCTTGTCCCGGATGCTTGCGAAACATTTGTCCGGCAGTGAAATAATATCCATAAGCTCTTTTTCGGAATATTCGGCGCAGGGTATGTATGCGGAAGCAGAAGGTAAAGCTATCCGGATCGGTTCGGCTGCTTTTGCCGGATCGGCGACCGGTAATAATTCGGACAGCGGGAGCCACCAGACCAGGGTATGGGTGCAGATCGGGGGAGAAGTCAGAGGCTGTTTCCGTTTTCAGAACAAATACCGGCCGGGACTGGATCTGATGCTGCGCAGGCTGGGCAAATCCTTTACACTGCATCTCTTATCGGGAGACAATGACGCAGAAAAAGACAACCTGAGTCCTTACTTCGAAAACGTCAATATGCATTTCAATCAGTCGCCGGCAGACAAGCGGGATTATGTAAAAGCAATCGGCGAAACCAGCCGGGTGATGATGCTGGGAGACGGGCTCAATGATGCCGGGGCACTGCTGCAAAGTGACTGCGGAATCAGCATTGTGGAAAACAAAGGTAGCTTTTCTCCTGCCTGCAATGCGATACTGGAAGCAGATGCTTTTTATCGCCTGCCGGATTTTATGCGCTATAGCAGAGACTGTATGCAGATTGTGTATTGGGGACTGGTGCTTGCGCTGGCCTACAATGCGGTCGGGCTTTACTTTGCCGTACAGGGTATACTCAGGCCACTGATCGCGGCGATCCTGATGCCGGTCAGCTCCGTGTCCGTGGTGGTATTTGTAGTGATTATGAGCCGGGTGCTGGCCAGGAGGAAGTACCGGTTTAAATAGGTTAAGCTCTCAAAGCTTTTGAAACCTTGAGAGTTCAGATACAAAGTTGACAAATATCATTTCCGGCGGTGTCGGAACTCATTCATCGGGGAGCAGCTATCCTCTTTCTTTGTGTACAAAAGAACGGTATACTATGAGTGTATTGATTATTCTGGTGCTTGTAAGCCTGCTGGTAGCGGGATCGTTTCTCGGCGCTTTTTTGTGGGCGATCCGGGACGGGCAGTACGAAGACGATTATACGCCTTCGGTACGGATGCTTTTTGAAGAGAAACAAACAGAACCTAAACAAAACAATAAGTAAGTGAACATGCAATTAGAGAAGTTTTCGTACGACAACACCATTGTCCGGAATTTCGCTTTCGCGACAATCACCTGGGGAGTGATCGGTATGCTGGTAGGGCTGCTGGTCGCTCTGCAGCTGGCCTGGCCGGCGCTCAATTTCGGACTGGAGTTTACCACCTTTGGCCGGATACGCCCGCTGCATACCAATGCGGTCATCTTCGCCTTTGTGGGCAATGGTATTTTCACCGGCGTGTATTATTCATTGCAGCGTCTCTGCAAAGCCCGGATGTACAGCGATACACTGAGCAAGATCAATTTCTGGGGCTGGCAGCTGATTATTCTTTCGGCGGTGCTGACCCTGCCCATGGGCTATACCACCAGCAAGGAATATGCTGAGCTGGAGTGGCCGATCGATATCGCCATTACCCTGATGTGGGTCGTATTTGGCTGGAACATGTTTGCTACCATCCTGAAACGAAGGGAGCGCCATATGTATGTCGCTATCTGGTTTTATATCGGAACGTTTGTGACAGTAGCGGTGCTGCATATAGTCAACTCGTTCGGATTGCCGGTATCCTTTATGAAAAGCTATTCCTGGTATGCAGGTGTGCAGGATGCCCTGGTACAATGGTGGTATGGACACAATGCGGTGGCGTTTTTCCTTACTACTCCTTATCTGGGACTGATGTATTACTTTGTGCCCAAGGCGGCCAACCGTCCGGTATATTCCTACCGGTTGTCCATTATACATTTCTGGGCATTGATATTCCTCTATATCTGGGCAGGCCCGCATCACCTCTTGTATACATCGCTACCTGACTGGGCACAGTCGCTCGGGGTAGTATTTTCCGTGATGCTGCTTGCGCCTTCCTGGGGTGGTATGCTCAATGGCTTGCTGACTCTCAGAGGTGCCTGGGACAAAGTGCGTGAAGACGCAGTGCTGAAGTTTATGGTGGTAGCGATTACCGCTTATGGTATGGCTACATTTGAAGGGCCGATGCTGTCACTGAAAAATGTCAATGCGATCGGACACTTTACTGACTGGATTGTGGCGCATGTTCACGTAGGTGGTCTTGGCTGGAATGGCTTTCTTACCTTTGGTATGCTGTACTGGCTGTTTCCGCGACTGTTCAGAACCGAATTGTACTCAAAGAAACTGGCCAATTTCCATTTTCTGATCGGTTCGCTGGGTATCCTGTTTTACGCGCTTCCCATGTACTGGGCTGGTTTTACACAAAGTCTGATGTGGAAAGAGTTTACTCAGGACGGCTTGCTGGCGTATCCCAACTTTTTGGAAACCGTAACGCAGATCCGCACCATGTATATGCTCAGAGCGCTTGGTGGTGCCATGTTTATCACCGGTACGGTTACCATGGCTTACAATCTGATTATGACCGCCCGCAAAGGCTCTTTCCTGGCCAACGAAGAAGCCACTGCACCTGCGCTGGTCAAAGAAACTCATGCCGGAAAAGATCATTGGCACCGGGTGATTGAGCGCAGACCGGCGCAATTGATGATTCTGAGTCTTGTGGTGATCCTGATTGGCGGTCTGGTAGAGATGATTCCGACGTTCCTTGTCAAGTCCAATATACCGACGATTGAAAGTGTGAAGCCCTATACCTCGCTGGAGCTGCATGGCAGGGATATTTATATCAAGGAAGGATGTAATAACTGTCATACGCAGATGGTGCGTCCGTTCCGGTCAGAGACTGAACGTTACGGGGAGTATTCCAAAGCCGGGGAATTCGTCTATGACCATCCGCACTTGTGGGGCTCGAAGCGTACAGGGCCCGATGTACACCGGCTGGGTGGTAAATATCCGGATTCGTGGCACTACAATCATATGCTCGATCCGGAAAGCATGTCACCTGGCTCGATCATGCCGGCTTATCCATGGCTGTTTGAGAAAAACATCGATACCAGCCGTACGCCGTCCATTATCAGTGCGATGCGAAAGCTGGGCGTGCCTTATCCGGCCGGATATGAGCGACAGGCCAACGAGGACCTGGTGGTGCAGGCGACAACGATTACCTCAGGACTGAAAGAGGCGGGCATAGAAGTAGGCGACCGCAAGGAAATAGTGGCGCTGATTGCCTATCTGCAAAGGCTGGGTACCGATATCAAAGTAAAAAAAGAGGACAATAAGTAAGCGAATTATGTTGAAGTTTATCAAACACCACATGGCAAGCATAGGCAATATTGAGATCTATCCGGTCATATCCTTTGTGCTGTTCTTCAGCTTTTTTCTGATCATGCTGTGGCTGGTGATCAGAAGCGATAAAAACCACATTGTCAAAATGCAGAATCTGCCACTGGACGATGCTACCCATAACCCGACAAACTAAGATGAGGAAGATTTTTACCATACTATCCCAAAAAATACGTCCGGCCGGTCTGCTGGCCCTTCTGCTGAGCTCTGTGACTGTCCGGGCCGAAAGCTCCGGGTCTCTGTCCGTAAATCCGGACGACCTGCTGATGCTGTTCATCTGCGGGCTGCTCATTGTGATCTCGCTGGTGCTGCTGTATCTGATTCTTGCCCTGCGGACCTTTCTGGACTATGCGAAGCCGAAAACACCGGTCGAGCCACTGTTTGGTGGTGTATTGAAGTCCCTGACTGGTTCCATGCCGGTAGAGCGGGAAGAGGAGATCATGACCGATCATGTGTACGATGGTATCCGGGAGCTGGACAACAACCTGCCACCCTGGTGGAAGTATCTGTTTTATGCTACGATTGTATTTTCTGTAGTGTATCTGTACTACTATCATATGGGCAACGGTAAGCTGCAGATCGAGGAGTATGAGCAGGAGCTGTTTCTGGCACAGGCGCAGAAGGGTACAGCTGCAGAAGAGGATGATGCGCTTAATGAAACCAACGTAACCATGGCGGATAGCGAAGGCATACTCAGCGGAGAGAAAATCTACGTGCAGAACTGTGCTCCCTGTCACGGCAAAATCGGGGAAGGCGGAGTCGGACCCAACCTGACGGATGAGTACTGGCTCAATGGCGGTGGTATTAAGAATGTATTCCGGGTGATCAAGCACGGTGTACCGCAAAAAGGGATGATCCCCTGGAAATCACAGCTGAGCGCCAAGCAGATGCAGGATGTGGCAAGCTATATCATGACGCTGGAAGGTACTAATCCGCCAAATGGCAAAGAGCCTCAGGGTGATAAATATGTGCCGGAAGCGGATGAAGAAGCTGCTGAAACTGCTGAAATGGCAGCGGAGTAGGCGGATTCTTTAAATGAAATAACGGATAGAAGCAATGTGAAGCAGATTAATTGATTCTGGTGACGGGCTTTGAGGAAATCGAGTTAAGAAAACCGTCTCGAAGGCCGTCCAAAATCAACATTGTCTAATAACGAAAACAAACGATCATAAAGGGGCATACTGTTATGAGCAGCACAAACTTTGCCGGACCACCCGAAAAAACCTTCCGGGATGCTATTTCCACCGTGGATAGGACTGGAAAGCGTGTATGGCTGTATCCGAAAAATCCCAAAGGGCGCTATACCCGTTATCGGACTATCGTAGCTTGGGCGCTGATCGCGCTCATGTTGACGGGACCTTTTATGACAATAGGCGGTGAGCCGCTACTGCTGTTCAATATTATCGAACGCAAGTTTATATTGTTCGGGAAAATCTTCTGGCCGCAGGATTTCTATATTTTCCTGTTGATCATGATCGTCATGATGCTCTTTGTAGTAGTGTTTACCGTGATTTATGGACGGATTTTCTGTGGATGGATATGTCCTCAGACCATTTTCATGGAATCGGTTTTTCGCAAAATTGAATACTGGATAGAAGGAGACTGGAAAACACGTATGGCGCTTGACCGGGCACCGCTTTCGGTTTCCAAAGTGGCGAAAAAGTCGCTCAAGCACCTGGTGTTTTTCCTGATCTCCTTTTTGATTGCCAATGTTTTTTTGAGTTATATAATAGGTGTGGGCGCAGTCATGCGCATGCTGGCTGCGCCTTTTGAATACGCGGGTTCCATGGCAACATTGTTGCTGTTTACCGCTGTATTTTACTGGGTATTTGCCCGGTTCAGAGAGCAGGTCTGTACCACAGTCTGCCCATACGGAAGACTGCAGGGGGTGCTGACTGACAAAAATTCGCTGGTGGTAGCTTATGATTATGTGCGGGGCGAAAGCCGGGGTAAGCTTAAAGTGCACGAAGACCGGCCGGCGGTCGGCAAAGGGGACTGTATCGATTGTAATCAGTGTGTGCATGTATGTCCCATGGGCATTGACATACGCAACGGTACACAGCTCGAATGTACCAACTGTACGGCCTGTATGGATGCCTGTGACTTTATGATGCGCAACGTGGGATTACCCGAGGGACTGATCCGTATGGATTCGGAAGCGGGGATTGCCGAAGGCAAGCCTTTCCGTTTTACAGCCCGCATACTGGCTTATTCAGCGGTGCTGGTGGTCCTGCTGGGATTTGTTGGCACATTGCTGGCTTTGCGTTCCGATGTGGAGACGAGCATGCTGCGTACTCCGGGTATCATGTATCAGGATATGCCGGATGGCCGGGTAGGCAATCTGTACAATATCAAGATGATTAATAAGACGAACCGGGAGATCAATGTGGAGCTGCGCAGCCTTACGGAAGAGGCCGAGCTGCAGCTGGTGGGCAAATCCCTGCTTATACCGGCGCAGGGTACGGCTGAGACCGCAGCATTTATCGTGCTTGACCGCGCAGCCATTACCAAAACCAAAACAAAGATCCGCCTTGGCGTATACGCGGATCAGAAAGAGCTGGAAACGCTTACAACAACATTTGTCGGACCTGTAACTAACTGATAGTATTATGAACTGGGCATATCGAATTACGTTTCTTGCTCTTGGCTTTGTCGCTTTTATGACCTTTATGGTGGTGAGCGCTTTTCGCCAGAATTTTGATCTGGTAGTCGAAGACTATTATGGTCAGGAGCTGCAATTTCAGTCCCAGATTGACAAGCAGCTCAATCAGAACCGCCTGTCGGATACACTATCCTGTGTGGTGGCCGGTGATAAGGTAGTGCTGCGTTTTCCCGAATCGCTGGCGGGCCAGCCGATAGAGGGAGATATTCTCTTTTTCCGGCCTTCCGATGCGGGCAAGGATCTGCGTCTGGCAATCAATTCCAACCTGCATGGCGTACAGCTTTTTGATCGCCATCTGTTTGCCAGAGGCTACTACCGGGTGCAGGTGGACTATAAGGTCGGAAGTATGCAATATTATGACGAAAAAACACTGATGATTGACTGATATGCTCTGGTATGCCGCTTTTATGATCGGACTCATGGGCAGTGCGCACTGTCTGGGCATGTGCGGGCCTATAGCCTTTGCCCTGCCGGTACGCACCAGCGACCGCCGTATCCGGGTGCTCAAGTACCTGCTCTATAATGCAGGACGGGTAGCGACCTACGGAGCGCTGGGGCTGCTGACCGGTCTGGTCGGGCAGGGGCTGGCCATAGCAGGATTGCAGCAGACCGTCTCTATTGTAGCGGGTCTGCTGATAATCGCATCTGTAGTGCTGATGCAGGATGTATTTGGCCGTATGTCCGGAAATATGCTGGGTGGCATACAGAAGCCGGTACGCAGGGCCTTTCAGACGTATTTCAGAAAATCCGGCTGGTCCCCTCTTTTCGTGCTGGGCCTGCTCAACGGGCTGCTGCCCTGTGGTATGGTGTATATGGCGCTGGTGGCTTCGCTGGCGGCGGGTGATATGCTGTCCGGAGCGGGATTTATGATGCTGTTTGGTCTGGGTACTGTGCCGATGATGCTGACGGTGTCGCTGATGGGGACTATGCTGAGCCTGAAAATGCGGAGCTTGTTTCATAAAGCTATGCCCTATGTGGCCTGTGTGGTAGCAGTATTGCTGATCGTACGGGGCCTGAATATGAATATTCCTTATGTGAGCCCGGAAAATAAAAGTGGAAAAATTACACAATGTCACTGATAATGAAAGAGCCTGCTGACAATTCGCTGATACGCAAATACAATGTACCGGGACCCCGATATACGGGCTATCCGACCGTACCTTACTGGGATACAGCTTCGTTTAGCCGCGGGGGCTGGGAGGGGACAGTACGGGAGCGTTTTCCGGAAGGAGCTGAAGAGATCAGTCTCTATGTGCACCTGCCGTATTGCGAAAGCCTCTGTACGTTTTGCGGCTGCAATACCCGTATCACGGTCAATCATTCGGTCGAGCTGCCGTATATTGAGACAGTGCTGAAAGAATGGGACCTGTACCGGTCCTATATGCGGCAAAAGCCGGTAATCAGCGAGCTGCATCTTGGTGGCGGTACGCCTACCTTTTTCAGTCCTGACAATCTGAAGCTGCTTATTTCCGGCCTGCTGGGCGGGGCAACACTGGCGCCGGGAGCAGAGCTGGGCTTTGAAGGTCATCCGGCCAATACCACCAAAAGACATCTGGAGGTATTGCACGGCCTGGGATTTCGGCGGGTGAGCTACGGTATACAGGATTTTGATCCCGGGGTGCAGCATGTGATCAACCGGATACAGAGTTACGACGATGTACGCCGGGTTACGGAAGAGGCGAGAGCAGCGGGCTATACTTCGGTCAATTATGATATTGTCTACGGACTGCCTCTGCAGACCGCGGCTACCATTGCCGATACTATCGAGAAGGTCAGTCGCCTGAGACCGGACCGGATCGCATTCTACAGTTATGCCCATGTGCCTTGGGTAAAGCCGGGACAGCGCCGCTTTACGGAAATGGATCTGCCGGATGATGAAAGCAAACGGGCGCTTTATGAGCTGGGCCGCTCCATGCTGGAGGCGGCAGGCTACCGCGAAATCGGTATGGATCACTTCGCGCTGGAAAGTGATGCCTTGTTCCGGGCGGAGCAGGAGGGTACGCTGCACCGCAATTTTATGGGCTATACGACCCGCCATACGGAGCGGCTGATCGGCCTCGGAGTCTCAGCCATCAGTGATCTGTGGAGCGCCTATGCCCAGAATGCGAAGTCGGTAGAAGAATACCGGCAGATCGTGGAGCAGGGGCTGCTGCCCGTGTTCAGAGGCCATATGCTGGACAGTGAAGATCTCCGCTACCGCAGGCATATACTCGATATCATGTGCCGCAGGGAGACCCGCTGGGACGACCGGCAGGCTCTGGCAGAGGTGATCGGCCGGCTGAAAGAGCCGGAGAGCGACGGACTGATCCGGATCGGAGACTATGATCTGAAGGTCAATGAAGAGGGTAAGCCTTTTCTCCGCAATATATGTATGGCTTTTGACGCGCGTATGCACGCCGAAGCCAGAAAAGAAGTTCAATTTTCAAAAGTAATATAACACACTAAGATGATTATCCTGTACTTTTTCATCGCGCACTGGTATCTGTCCCTGTTTGCGCAAACCTTTTTCCTGCATCGTTACGCAGCGCACCAGATGTTTACGATGAGCAAAAGCTGGGAAAAGTTTTTCTATATCCTGACGTATATCTTTCAGGGTTCGTCCTTTCTGAGCCCGCACGCCTATGGTGTCATGCACCGTATGCACCACGCGTATGCCGATACGGAAAAGGATCCGCATTCACCGTCCTATAGCCGCAATCTGTTTGACATGATGTGGAAGACCAAGACTATTTACAACAACATACTCAACAAGCGGGTAGAGGTTGAACCCAAATTTATCAAAGGTGTGCCCTACTGGGGCTTTATAGAAAAGCTGGGTGACAAGTGGCTGTCCCGTCTGGCCTGGGGCACGGCGTATACGCTGGTGTATATCGCGTTTGCCACCGAATGGTGGATGTATCTGCTGCTGCCCGTACACTATCTGATGGGACCGGTGCACGGAGCGATTATCAACTGGTTTGCGCACAAGTTCGGCTATGTCAACTTCAAGGTATCCGATACGGCCAAAAATCTGCTTCCTTTCGATTTTCTGATGATGGGCGAAAGCTATCACAACAATCATCATAAATTTGGTGGCAGGGCCAATTTCGGTATACGCTGGCATGAGTTTGATCCGACCTATCCGGTGATCTGGATACTGGACCGCATCGGGGTCATTCATCTCAAGCTGAACAATGATCTGAAGTATATGTGAGAAAGTGTTAAGCTTAAAGCTTATAAGCTCAAGGCTTAGGATTAAAAGTTATAGGCTCAGGGCTTAAAGTTTAACGCTTAAGGTGAAAGAGGTTTGGTATGGAGATTGAAGACCGGGCATTGATAAAATTGCGTTAAGAAAATTGTACCGGAGACCTGTATCCCTTTATATCGGAACCAGACGCTACTTTAGCGGATTTGATCACGATCATTGTCCCGACTGGTCGGGATTTTGTTACTTTTTCTCCCTCGAGGGAGAAAAAGTAAGGCTTATAGGTGTTCATCTGATAAAGCCGGGGTTTGCAAACGATAACTGATGTTTGATTGAATGATGTACTGCAATGACTAAAGAAACAGCACCTGATATTACGACCGAGGCCGATGTACGCCATATGGTCGACACCTTTTATGACAAAGTAAACAAGGATGCTTTGTTGTCTCCTGTGTTTAATGACTTTGCGGCGGTGGACTGGTCACGCCACCTGCCCGTGATGTACGCCTTCTGGAATTCCCTTATACTGGGAATTCCGGGCTACAAAGGAGCGCCTTTTCCCAAACACATGGGCCTGCCCGTCGCCCGGGATCATTTTGACCGCTGGCTCCAGCTCTTCCGTGCAAACATTGATGAACACTTCGCCGGTCCCAATGCCGACCTTACCAAACACCGCGCCGAAAATATCGCCCAGGTATTCCAGTACAAAATGGGCTTGATTCAGTAGGGGAGAGAGGGGTTTTATGCAGCATTATCCAAGTAAAGAATCTAAAGGACTTTTGATTTTTCTTTTAGCCTGATCGGTCAAACCTGTATAAATCATGGTAGTTTTAATGTTTTTGTGGCCGAGAAGTTCTTGAACAAAACGAATATCTGTTCCTTGCTCTATCAGATGTGTAGCATAGGAGTGCCGAAGACTGTGTATTCCCACTTTTTTATTGATTTTTGCTTTTTTCATAGCATTCTTAAAAACCTGCTGAACAGAACGTACTGAATATTGCCCACCGTTTTGGCCTTCAAATAAGTAATCGTTGGGTTTGTATTCAAGATAATAGATACGCAATTGATCCAAAATCGATTCTGGTAAAATTATATAGCGATCTTTTTTTCCTTTGCTCTGGGATATCAAAACCTGCATACGTTTACTATCAATATCTGTTATTTTCAAATTAACCAATTCACTTACCCTAAGTCCCATTCCGTAACACATTTTCAGTAGTAATTGGTGTTTTATATTATCTGACACAAGTAGCATTTTTTTTATATCCTGAGTTGAAATTGCTTTGGGTAAAATGCTGGGTTTCTTTGGTCGAGGAATATCCAAAAACATTTTTTCTCGTTTTAAGACTTGTTCAAAATAAAATTTTACCGCATTTATCCTGCTGTGAATCAGGTTGTCGGATAGTTTTAATGTATTAATACAATATAAGAAAAATGATCTTAGTTTTTCAGGAGTTAAATCGTCAACGGGATGATTATTAATTGTTTTTAGCAATTGAGCAAACTCGTTTGAATAGGTTTTGATCGTATTAGGACTGTACCCTCGTAGTTTGAGATGATTTACATATTTTATAAAAGCATTTTGATTGACGACAGATATGCTTTTAATAGTACTTTCTGTATTGTTTTTGATTTCTAATCCAAATAACTTTCTGTAGTGGGCATTATCTGGTACATACCACTTTTTATTCGATTGACTCCAAGATGCTTTTGTATTGTTTTTGAGGTACAAAATAAGATTTTTATTATAAGGAAAGGAAATCCAAATTACCTCTTTACCATTGTGCTGTCCTGGTTCAAAAACATAGTTTCGGTGATCAAATGGCTGTATGATTTCAAAACTCATATTGTTCGTATTTCGTATTTTTATTCACAATGCTAATGATAAAGTATAGTAAAAACAATACACTTTGCGAAAGTATTTTTTAGCTATAATTGTTTGTTTTTAACATGCCTTATGGCGATTTTGTGATAAATTTTATAAAGTTGCTATATTGCGTATATTTAAGAGTTGGCGGTCATTGTAACGAGCAACACCAAAAGCAACAAATGGGCAACAAGAAATGAAAAGAATAATTGTAATTTTTGGCTTGACACTTTTCACTTTGACAGCGTGCAAAAACTCAAATGAACAAACAAAACAAAAAATAAACGAAATGACATATCCTGTAAAAACTATTAGCATTTCAATAAACAAACCAGCCGACAAAGTGTATGAATTTGCTTCAAAACCCGAAAACTTTCCTATTTGGGTAGAATTTATAAAATCTATGACAAAGGAAAGTGAAAACCTTTGGTTGGCAGAAACAGATTTGGGTAATATAAAAATTCAATTTGTACCTAAAAACGAATTTGGAATTATAGACCATTTGGTAATACTTCCAGACAGTTCAACAGTAAACAATCCACTAAGAGTAATTGAAAACGGAAAAGGTAGCGAATTAGTTTTTACACTTTTTTGGATGCCAAACAGAACAGAAGAAGAATTTAATCAAGATGCAAAATTGGTTGAAAATGACTTGACAAAAATTAAAACGATACTTGAAGCGGAATAAACAACGAACCGCCAACACGGGTTTTGCGTCAGGCGGGCTGACGTGCAAACTTGAAGCTTTTTACTTCTATTGAACTTTAGTAATAATATCAACTTTTGTGCTTCGATTGCCCGCCCGAACGCAAAGCCCCGAACCGTTAGGCGTCATTTAAAGAAACACACATGCCATATATTACGACATCAAATTCAAAAAGAATTGTTCGGACTTTAAGCGAAATTAGCTTGGATGAAATTGAAATTGCTGTTTACAATAGAGAAATATATTTCCTGAACAAAAAGGAAAGGGCTATGCTAAAAGGAATTCGTGAGTTTTTACGAGACCCAGAAAATTTTTCGACACAATATTATAAACCGCTTGAAGTTAAAGATACCTTTCGATACGTTTACCCAGAAAACAAACCATCGTATCATAAAGACAATACGTGTCCAAGATTACAATCAAATTTCATCAATTTTGAAATTCCAGTTGAAATAAGAGAACGAGGTGAAGAGGATGTAAAAAAGTTTAGAGTGTGGTTTGCCGAACATAAGGGTTTATTGGAAACTGATTTAAAAGACTTCATTTTCAAATTGCAAGCAAGATTTTTAATCACCAGAGAAATTAATCCCAAGTCAATTGACTATTCAAACTCTGGTTCTGAAGAAGTTAAAAATTACAATGTTCAAGACTTAGAAAACCAAATAGACGAAATCCTAAGAGAAGCTGGACGTTTTTACAATGCAAATCCAGACAAGCAACAAATAATAAAACGTTTTGGCAAGTTGACCTTTTTAGCATACGTTCACGGAAATATCTATTCTAATGATTCAGGTCTTAATGACGATGAGCTAAAAGACTTTTTAAGAATGTATGATGAAAAATTCAAAAAGCCAGTGAAAGATTTACTCATTGAATATTACCGTCTACTCCATAATCCTGAAATGACTTTTTCTGGAACTCTACTTGACAAACTGAATTTTAGACCTTGTGGACATTGCATGAATGACAATCATGGTGAGTAAAACAGAATTAAAAAACGAACGCCTAACACGGGTTTTGCGTCAGGCGGGTTGACGTGCAAACTTGGAGCTTAGTACTTCTATGAAACATTAGTAATAAATTGAAACTTTGTGCTCCGAATCCCGCCCGAACGCAAAGCCCGAAACCGTTGCCTGCAACCGTAGGGCGACAGTGCTAAACATCAACATTCCGACCAAAAAACAGACATTTTTTTAGGCAAAGCCGTTTGGCTATTCTTCGCAAAAATTAAAAGAGGTGCAACCAACCGCACAAAGCCAACGCTTTTGCACCACATTTAATTTTGCCCCAACGCACCCAAGCCCACCCACCACCCCAAAGTGAATAACTTTCTTACTAAAGATTTTGGCAAACAAAAAATTTTGACTAAATTTGACACTTATTGTCAATATAAAGTATGTCAACAGAAACAATAGGCGAAAAACTTAGGCAACTGCGAGAAAGTAAAGAACTTCCATTAAGGAAAGTGTCCGCATTGCTTGATATTGATGTAGCTATTTTAAGCAAAATGGAGCGAGGAGAACGCAAACTAACAAAAGACATCGTTCTCAAACTTGCAGACATTTACGGACACAATTCCGAAGAGCTGTTAGTGTTGTTCCTTAGCGACAAAATAATGTACGAAATTCAAGACGAAGATTTGGGAGTAAAAGCCTTGAAAGTAGCCGAACAAAGAGTAAAATATTTAAAAGCAAACAAGAACAAATGACAATAAAACAACTCATAGAAAAATATCAGTCGGACAGAAATTATTATCTGACTAACAAGTATAACGAAACACTGCTTCGCAGTGATTTCTTAGACCCATTTTTTGAGTTGTTGGGTTGGGATATTAAGAACAATGCAGGAAAACCAACCAACGAAAGAGAAGTAATTTTGGAAGAAGCATTGAAAGCCAACGCTTCTGAAAACTCAAAAAAACCTGATTACACTTTTCGTTTGTTTTCTGAAAGAAAATTCTTTTTGGAAGCCAAAAAACCGTCTGTAAAAATTGAAACTGATAATGAAACTGCAAAGCAAGTAAGACGATACGGTTTTACCGCAAAACTAAAAATTTCGGTTCTTTCCAACTTTGAGTATCTTATCATTTATGACACTTCTGTAAAGGTTGAGAAAGAAGATACGTTTCAAAAAGCACTTGTAAAGAAATATCACTATACCGAATATGAAGAAAAGTTTGGTGAAATCAAACGACTATTAAGCAAAGAAGCTGTTTATTCAGGTGCATTTGATAACGAGTGGAAAGCGATTGAAACCAAAATCAATCAGTATTCCATTGATAATTTATTTTTAAAACAAATCAATGAGTGGAGAAAAGCGTTAGGTACTGAAATTCACAAACACGAACCGAAAATTGACGAACAACAATTAAACGACATCGTTCAAAGTTACTTGAACCGTGTGTTGTTTTTGCGTGTTTGTGAAGACAGAAATTTGGAAGATTATCAAACGCTTTTGAAGTTTGCCAACACAAACGACTTTAAAGCGTTAATCAAGAAGTTTCAAGAAGCCGACAAACGCTATAATTCGGGGTTGTTTGACCAATTATTGAAAGATAAAATCGTTGAAAATGTAAGTTCGGTATTTTGGACAATTATCAAGCAACTTTATTACCCTGAAAGCCCTTATTCTTTCAGCGTTTTTTCGTCTGATGTTTTGGGGAGCATTTATGAAATTTTCCTTTCCGAAAAATTGGCTGTTCAAAACGGAACCGTTGAATTGGTAAAGAAACCTGAAAACATTGACAGAGATATTGTTACAACGCCAACATTTATCATCAACGATATTTTACGAAATACGGTTTTAGAAAAATGCAAAGACAAAACCGACAAAGAAATTCTAAAATTAAAATTCGCTGATATTGCTTGTGGTTCGGGTGCTTTTTTGTTGGAGTTGTTTCAACTTCTAAATGATATTTTGATTGACTATTATTTGAAAAATGACCAATCAAAACTTATCCAAACTAACATCAACACTTACAAACTCACTTTTGAAACCAAAAGAAAAGTTTTGTTGAATTGTATTTTCGGAGTTGATAAAGATTACAACGCAGTTGAAGCAACAAAATTCGGTTTATTGTTGAAGTTGTTGGAAAGCGAAGATGTAAATTCAACCAACAAAACCAAACCTGTTTTACCTGACCTTTCAGAAAATATATTTTTCGGGAATACTTTGCTAAATCCGAGCCAAGTTGAAAAGAAAAACCAAACAGAAATCAATCCGTTTGATTTTTCAAAACTTCGTTTTGATGTGATTGTCGGTAATCCGCCTTATTTAAAGTCGGAGGATATGAAAAATATTACACCGCTTGAATTACCGTTGTACAAATCCAATTACATTTCGGCTTACAAACAGTTTGATAAATACTTTTTGTTCCTTGAACAAGGACTGAATTTATTAACTGATGACGGAATTTTAGGTTACATTGTTCCAAGCAAGTTTACTAAAGTTGGTGCAGGTAAAAAATTGCGAGAACTTCTTACAGAAAAAGAGTTTTTACATTCAATTGTTTCGTTTGGTGCAAACCAAGTTTTTGCAGATAAAACAACTTATACTTGTTTGCTCATTCTGAATAAAAAACCGCAAAAGACTTTTCAATATGCAGAAGTAAAGAGTTTGAACAGTTGGAAAGTTCGTGAACCCGAAGCTGTAAAATTTGCATCTAAAAAAACGGAAGAATTAGACAGTGAAGTTTGGGTTTTAGTTTCACCTGAATTAACTAACGCTTACAATAAAATCATTTCGCAAAGTGCAAAATTGGTTGATTTGATTGGCAATGATAATATTTTCAACGGTATTCAAACAAGTGCAAATGATGTTTATATTTTCACGCCAACCAAAGAAGACAAAAAACATTATTTCTTTTCTAAAAAAGGAATTGAATACAAGATTGAAAAAGAAATTACCAAACCGTATTTTCAAACTTCATCAGGCGAGGATAATTTAAACACTTACCGAACTTTCAGACCTAATGCAAGGGTTATTTATCCATACGCACCAACCAAAACAGGTGTTGATGTAATTCCGCTTGCAACAGTTCAAAAGGAATTTCCTTTGGCTTATGATTATTTTCAAAAGCATAAAACGATTTTGAATAATCCAAAGCGAGATATTAAACCAACTCCGCAAACACAAGAAGAATGGCATAGATACGGCAGACATCAAAGTTTGGATAGTTGCGGATTATCGCAGAAAATTATTGTTGGCGTTCTTTCAGTTGGCGATAAATATGCGATTGACATTCACGGAACGTTGATTTCATCAGGTGGAACAGCAGGTTATTGTGTGGTTGCCGTTCCTGAAACTTCGGAATATTCTATCTACTACATTCAAGCCGTTCTAAATTCCAAATATTTAGAATGGTTCAGTGCGTTGTATGGCGAAGTTTTCAGAGGTGGTTACATCGCAAGAGGTACAAAGGTTTTGAAAAACTTGCCTATCCGAAAAATTGATTTTGCCAACAAAGAAGAAAAAACACTTCACGATAAAATTGTTTCGGCTCAGAAAGAGTTAATCAGCATTTATGACCAAATAGATACGAATGCAGGAAACAAAAGAGCTTTAACGCCACTTCAAGCACAGTTTGCAAGAGAAAAAGCAAACTTGGAAAAACTGTTAGCCAAATTGTACAATTTGGGCGAAGATGATTTATTAATCCCTTTAATCAAAGAATTGTATGAAGCTAATTGAGAACGCATCAGCCGAAAAACTTCGGGGCGGTTTTTATACGCCCGAACCGATTGCTTCTTTCATTTTGAAATGGGGCGTTAACGGAAGTTCTGACTATGACGTTTTAGAACCGAGTTGTGGAGACGGTGTTTTTTTAGAGCAATTGAAAGAAAACAATCACAAATTCAAATCAGTTACGGCAATTGAATTTGATGAAGTTGAAGCCGAAAAATCAGAAAAAATCAGTCTTAAAAACAAGAACGTAATCAATACAGATTTTCATTTGTATTGCAATGAAACAACGGAGCGATATGATTTAGTAGTCGGAAATCCGCCTTATATCCGTTATCAATATTTTGACAAAGAACAACAAGCGGAAGCAGATAAAATATTCAAAAAGGCAAACCTGAAATATTCAAAGCTAACCAATGCTTGGGTTTCGTTTGTGGTTGGTTCAAGCCTGTTGCTGAAAGAGAAAGGGAAAATCGGTTTTGTAATTCCTGCGGAATTATTGCAAGTTTCGTATGCTCAACAACTGCGTGAGTTTTTAGCACATTTTTACAATAAAATAAACATCATTTCTTTTGAAAAGTTGGTATTTCCTGACATTCAACAAGAAGTTGTTTTGTTGCTTTGCGAAAGAAACGGAAGCGGTTCACATTTGATTGAACATTTAGAATTACGAGATGCTTCTGAACTTTCAACATTAGATGTAAACAGGCTAAAAAGCCCGAGCAAAAAGATAGATTTTAAATCCAACAAATGGACATACTATTTCTTAGAGCAAGAAGAAATTGACTTTTTGGAAAGCATTACAGAGAAAAGAAAAATTCCGACAATCGGAAATTATGCCAATGTAGAAGTTGGTATTACAACAGGAGCTAATAATTATTTTACTGTTCCTTATTCAACCGTTGCGTTTTACCGTTTAGAAGAATTTGCAAAGCCAATGGTTGGAAGAAGCGTTCAGGTAAACAGCATTGTTTTCACAAAAGAAGATTGGTTAAAAAATCAACAGACAGAAGCCAAAGCAAATTTGTTAGTGTTTCCACCCAAAGAAAAAATAAACGGACACGCAGGAGTACAAGACTATATACAATATGGCGAGAGTATCGGTATAAATAAAGGCTACAAAACAGGCATTCGTGATGATTGGTTTGTTATTCCGTCAATCAAACTTTCCGATGCTTTATTTATTCGTAGAAATAATTTGTTTCCACGTTTAATTTTGAACGAAGCCAACGCCTACACGACAGACACAATGCACCGAGTTTTCGTAAAGGAAACAACGAACAAAAATGCGTTCATTGCAAGTTTCTACAATTCGCTATCATTGGCGTTTTCCGAAATTGTTGGTCGTAGTTATGGTGGTGGTGTTTTGGAATTGATGCCAAGTGAAGCAGAACAGATACTTCTTCCCTATCAATCGCAGAATGATGAATTGCTTGAAGTGATTGACAAAATGATGAGAGAGAAAAAAAGCATTGATGATATTTTGAAAATTACGAATGAAATAATCCTGAAACAACACTATGGCTTGACACAAAAAGAAGTTGATTTAGCTCATTCTATTTGGGGGAAATTATCAAAACGTAGATTGAATAGGAATAAATAAAATAAGTATGGCTGAAACTAAAACAATACAAGAACAACATACCGCTGGACCACAAGCAATAGGGTTTGATTATCAGTTTTATTACTTTATGTTATTAGCTCTTGAATTGCGACACGGACAAAAAGTTGGTTTTGAAGTGAAAGATGATGTGCATATTGAAAGAGAAGATGGAACTACTATTTTATTTCAAACAAAACATACTGTTTTAGAAAACAGCAATGGGACTACACAAAATCTGACAACATTAGACACGGACTTATGGAAAACATTAAATAATTGGACTAACTTTATCAAAAAGGGCAAAGGGAATTTTCTCGATAAACACTCTTTTGTTTTAACAACCAATAAAAATGAAAACAATAATGAGTTTGTCAGTAGTCTTTCCAATTTTAAAGCTGATAAAAACATCGATACGCTATTGAAAAAACTCAATGATTTAAAGGATAAAACAAAAGACACAACCATACAGAAGTATATTGAAAATTTGGTTTCTCTTGACAAAACAAAACTATCTTCATTTCTGTCAAAAATTTCAATTGAAACAGGTGTTGATGAAATAATAGAAAGAGTTAAAAACAAAATCCTTGAAAGGTGTCTTCAAGACAGATTTGTTGAGCCTATTTTTTCGAGTTTAACTTCAAATTTTCAAGAGGCAAAATATACAGACATAAGAAATCGTAAAAACTTTGAGATTAGTTTTGACGATTTCAAGAATAAATTTGGGAAATGTTTCCAAATAGCTTTTCAGGAAAAATCATTACCAAAAAGAGAATTACCCATCTTGTTACCAGAAGATTTAGAGAATCAAACATTCATAAAACAATTAATTGATATTGGAGAAATTCAAAGTGGGTCTAAATACATTGCAGAATATACAACACAAATGCTAAAAGCATTAAATCATTTCTCTTTTTGGGTAGATGAAAACTTTGTATTACCAACAGATATGGACGATTTCAAGAAAAACAGTATTCAAATATGGGCAAATGAATTTAGAGCAAAATACAGACAGATTGAAAATAAGATTAGTTCAGGTAGTTTAATTATTGATTTAGAAAATGACATTAATAACTTAGGAATCGAACTGGTTGATTATTTACGTAAACAAGATTTATCAATTCCAAACTATCCTTCAATTGGTGTGGAGTTTAGTAATGGACATTACTATGCTCTTTCCGACAACTTAGAGATTGGTTGGCACTTTGACTGGCAGAACAAGTACAAAGAATAATGAAAGAAATTTATTACACATATAACAATGAAGCCATTGCAAGTTGCATTCTTTTATCTGTCCTGAACAAGGTTGATAAATTGGATATTGCTCGTTCGTGCCTGATTTTACCATTTTTATTAGATGACCGAACAGTAAGTTATTTAGCGAAAAATCAAGGACAAAATCTAAGTATAGAACAACTCGTAAAAGACCAACCCCGATTATTTGTTTCTTTCAATAAACGATATATATCATTATTGCCAGTAACCATTAATGCCTTAATGATTTTAAGTAAAAGTAATCAAATCCTTATTGGAAGTGAGATTGTAAAAACAGAGACATTCACATTTGACAATGCGAATTTGGGAGACCGATTTGCTAAAATAGAAAACGTTATCCCTGATTTTATAAAAATACTTGAAAAATACACAACGTCAAATCTGTATAAAGTCTTAAAAATTCAACTATGAAATTTGTACTTCACGAAATAAAATTATGGTTCAAAGATACCGATGCCGAACCAAAAAATTATCAGTTTTTACCTGATAAGGTTAATGTTATTACAGGTGGCTCAAACACTGGAAAAACCAGTTTTTGGAATATTATAGATTACTGCCTTTTATCGGGGAAAGTGAATATAGCCAACACAATTAACGACAAAGTTTTGTGGTTTGGGATACGTTTTTCTATCAATGATAAACAAATGTCTATTGTGCGAAAAACCCCAGATAAAGGTGTGGTATCTTCGGAAGTGTTTTTTAATTTAGGTTCTTTTCCTGATTATCCTGAAAGTAACAAAGAAATTTCAGAAATTAAATCAATATTAGATAGTGAATTTGGCATTACAGATACATTAAGATTTCCCTATGGCAAAGAATTAGGAGGTACTTCCCTAAATCTTTCTTATCGTCATTTTTTAATTTTTAATTCTTTAACCGAAAATATCATTGGAGCACAGGAAACATACTTCGATACAACTTTTTACGGAAAAGAAGAATATGATAAAGCTCTTAACCATATTTTCAATTTGGTAATTGGAGTTAATGATATGGCAAAAATCAAGGCTTCTGAAAGACTAAAGGAAGTTGAAAGTGAAATAAGAAAAATCCAAAATCAAGAAAAGAGCAATCAAAGAAAAGTTAAGAATTTTGAGAGTGAAATTCAGATTCTATTTGAAAAATGTAAGAAGTACAACTTTATAGAATATTCCGAACCCTTTGAAACGGTTGATACCGCAATTCCAATCATTCAGGACGTAATAACAACTACTCAAAAAGTTGCCCAAAATACAAATCTGTTTGGGGAATTAGACGAGCTGAACAAAAGAAAAACTGCAATACGTAGTCAAATTGATGCTATAAACCAATATCAAAAGGAATATGAAGCGTATAAAAGAAATTTGAATAAATCAGCGGACAGTTTACAGCCGATAGAATTTCTAAATCAAAAACTGTCTGACCAATTAGTTGATTCATACGAAACAAAAGCATTTGTAGAATCTTTAGAATCTTCCTTGAAAAACATCAAAGAAAATCTATCCAAGAAAATTATTGAACCAATAAAGGTTACAGGCGATGTAAAAGAATTGAATAGACAATTGAAAGAAATTGATAATCAAATTTCAAAGCTTAATGAAATAAAGAAGAACTACTTAGCAGAAAGTCGAACTGAAGCTCAAAAATTCATCGTATTAGGAGAAATAAAACTTGCATTAGAACAAATTTTAAAACTGGAATTAGGTAAGCCTATTGATAATGTAAGATTGAATGTATTAACGGAAGAAAGTAAGAACTTGGCTCAAGTACCTAATGACACAAAACAAATAGAGTTCAATTTAAAAACCGAGTTGAACAAAAGCATTCAACGTAATTTTAATCAATTAAAATCTTTACCAGCATACACAAATAGTAGGCTCGATTTTAATTCTGATAAGATGATTTTACAACTATACCCCGAAGGTCAATTGTTTCCTTTAGACAATGTTGGTAGTAAATCAAACTATATGTTTATGCACCTATGCGTTTATTTAGGTTTACACGAGCATATAATAAATGTCAATCCAGAACACGTGCCTCAATTTTTATTTATTGACCAGCCAAGTATTCCATATTACGCAGGAAGTGATGAAATGCAAGGAAATGATGACAGGTCAAAACTAATAGATGCTTTTTCACTACTGAACTCATTTATTGAGTACATTGTAAAAGAAAAAGACAATCATTTTCAAATATTTATGGTAGAACACGCTTCTGAGGATTATTGGATAAACAATAATTTATCACACTTCCATACCGTTGATGAATTTATAAATGGCAAAGGGCTAATACCTAAAAAAATATACGATAAAAGCTAAAATTTATGCAAGACTTTACCATAGGTAAAATAGACAAACTTATTATTCATTTCATTGGAAATAAAAATAATGGAGATGGTGTACGGTTATCAGACGAATTAACCCACTTTGAAACTATTGAAGAACAGATAAAAGGACTGATAAATAACAATTTTAAAACGGAAGAATTATATCATTTCTTTTTTCTTCCAAACTTAGAATTAAATCCAATGTACCAGTTTATCAAGGGGATTTTTGGGAATAAAGACACTTTTGTAGAACAATCAAAAAATGCAGGGAGATATTTGTATGACAAAAGTACACACCCTCAAATAAAAAGTGGCGAATTGTGTATAATGCTGTTCAGTGATTGTCAGATAAATGGTAAAGTTGTGAATTGTATTGGATTATTCAAGTCTGAAAATAAAGATACAATTCTCAAAATTGACACAGTTAAAAACGGATATGATTTGACAGAAGTAGTAGGTATTGGTACACGTAAATTGGACAAGGGTTGTCTTATTTTTAATACTGAAAATGAAAACGGCTATTTAATCTCTATTGTTGATAATACAAATAAAAATTCAGAAGCTCAATATTGGAAAGATGATTTTTTAAATGTTCAACCTATTAAAAATGAATACCACCAAACCAATCAATTTTTAGGAATTGCAAAACAATTCGTAACTAAACAACTATCAGAAGATTTTGAAGTGTCTAAAACTGACAAAATAGATTTTCTAAATCGTTCTGTTGATTATTTTAAAACACACGATACATTTGACAAACAGGAATTTGAAAAAGAAGTTTTTGGCGACAATAACGTTATAAAATCATTTCAACAATTTGACCAAACTTACCGACAAGAAAAAGAAGTAGAATTACCCGACAATTTTGAAATATCTGCACAAGCAGTAAAAAAACAAGCAAGAGTTTTTAAAAGCGTTTTAAAGTTGGACAAAAACTTCCATATCTATATTCACGGAAACCGAGAAATGATAGAACAAGGCATTGACGAAAACGGACGAAAGTATTACAAAATCTATTACGAAGAGGAAGCATAACCCAACGCTTTTGGTGGCACATTTGCAATTCGCACAAGCCAACCACACAAAGCCAAAATTGCAAAAGAGCCACCAAGCCAACGCACCACAGACACCGTAAAACAAGACGGACAAACCAAGCGTGAAAATAACGGCAGCAGGCAACATCAGTTTGGCGTAATGGCGGGCAAAGTGCTACGAATGAACATTTTTGCTATCTTTGACGGTAGTCCCTCGCTTGAAAGTTAGTGCTATAAATCCGCCACTACGCCAAGCTGTAAACCGTTAGCTGCTATTATAAAAGACAACTGAAACAAAAATGGGAATATCATTAAAGACACATAAAATGTTGTGGGGACGTTCTGGAAACAGATGTGCATTACCCACCTGTAGAAAAAACCTTGTAGAAGATGAAACACAAACAGATGATGCATCAATTGTCGGAGATGAAGCCCATATTGTTGCGAGAGAAGAAGATGGACCACGAGGTAAATCAACATTAACACCAGAAGAAAGAGACAAATATGATAACTTAATTTTGATGTGTAAGGTTCATCACAAGATGATTGATGACCAACCATTAGAATATACAGTTGACAAGTTACATCAAATGAAAGCAGAGCATTTGGAATGGGTAACAAAAAATCTCAGCCCTGACATAGACAAACAAAAGGATGATGAAATATATGCAACTTATATTGACAAATGGATTCAATTAGCTGACATCAACAATTGGAAAAACTGGTCATCATTTGTTTTAGGAGGTGGACAACCCCAAATATCTGTAAAACAATTTGAAAACTTAAAAGAACTCAACGAATACATTCTTTCAAGAGTTTGGCCAAAACGCTATGACAAAATCGAATTCGCTTTTATTAATTTCCGAGTTGTTATGAACGATTTTATCAATGTATTTAGCATTTACAAGGAAAAAATTGGAGATGAGGAAGACCCTATGTATAACACAGAAAAGTTTTACAAAAGACTAGAGGAATGGGATGAAGAAAAATATGACCAACTTTCTAAGCAATTTGATTTTCACGTTGACTTGGTTCAAGATTTAATGTGTGAAATGACAAGAGCGGCTAACTATTTGTGTGACCAAATTCGTAAGCAACTTTCAAGTTCGTTTCGTATTAATGAAGGTGTTCTTTTAATTGAAACCGGACCTGATATGAGTTTTTCTTACAAGACAGTTCGCTTAGAATTTGACACGACTGACCAAGCTATAATAAAATATCCTGGGCTTGAGAAATTTATGGAAACAAGACAAGAAAGAGGATACCACTTTGGAAATGGAGTTAGTAAGAAATACTTAAAACAAAAATTCGATTGAGAAAAATAACAGCAGCTAACACGGGTTTTGCGTCAGGCGGGCTGACGTGCAAACTTGGAGCTTTGTGCATCTATTCAAGTTCAGTGCTTATTGACAGTTTTGTGCTCCGAAACCCGCCCGAACGCAAAGCCCGAAAACGTTAGCGGTCAGGCTAAAAGACGATACAACAAATAAACAGACAAATAAAAAATAGACGACAATGCGAAAATTATCACTTTTCATAGCGACAAGTTTAGACGGCTACATTGCAAAACCAAATGACGACTTAAGTTTTCTGAAATTGGTTGAAAAGGAAGGAGAAGATTACGGCTATGCAGAATTTATGGCAAACATTGACACAATAATTCTTGGTAGAAAAACCTATGATTATGTGCTTAAAGAAATTGGTTCTTCTCATTACGACAACGGACAGCGAGACGTGTATGTAATTACGAGAACTGAAAGACCAAGTGTTGGTAGAACTACTTTTTACTCAGGAAACTTGACAGAGTTGGTGCGACGATTAAAATCTGAAAACGGAAAAAACATTTATTGTGACGGTGGAGCAGAAATTGTCAATGAACTTTTACAACAGGACTTGATAGACGAATTTATCATTTCAGTTATTCCTGTTTTACTCGGTAACGGCACGAGATTATTTAAAGACGGCAGACCTGAACAGCAACTTGAGTTTATAAGTGCAAAATCATTTGATACAGGGTTAACACAACTTCATTATAAACGTGCTGACAAATAATCAAAACATATTAGTGAGAGAAAAAGCCCGAACCGCTAACAAGGGCTTGGCGTCAGGCGGGGCGAACGTTCCCGTTCGACATTTTTCGTAAATTTGGGCTTTGTCGCTCGCTCGGAATTTTCTGCTGAAAATCCCGCCCGAACGCCAAGCCCCGAACCGTTACCAGTAATTGTAAAACAGAGACACAGCTATGACAAAATTAATTGCGGGACTTGACGAAATAGCGACAGAAACACAAATATCTGACGGCTGGTGTTATTTCTGTATTCCACAGACAGAGTATGTAAAATTTGAAGCCGAAGTTCAATCTCTCGTTACTGGTACCACAAAACTAACTTCATTTCACGGCAAAAAATTCAAGACCGACCAAGCTGACGAGTATGAACAGTTTCTAAGATTAATCAGAAAGTATGCGGAAAGTTCCGTCCCGACAATATTAAGTTGCACATTGAATAGCGAAGCGTGGAAAGCGCAATATTTAGGTTTTTGCGAACGAGTAACAACAAATGTATTTACGCAAGTTGGTGTTACAAATCCAGACTTAATAAATGTTTGCAAACAATTGACACCTGGACTTTTTTCTTTTATGCGACTTGTAAATCACTTTGGCAATAGCAATGAACTAATAATAGAAGTTGATAGTGATAGTGTGAAAGAGAAATTTCCGCAATTAGACACTATCATCAAAGGACACAATTTTACTGCGGACTTCTTAATGACGAAACTTTACAATGCTTACAGAAATATTCAGTTTGCAAATTCACCATTATTAGCAACTGGTGGCATTTCAGTTTTAAAAGACCAAAATTCTTTTGCTGTCCAAGCGGCTGACGTTATTGGCAACTTTTCGACATCATATGTTTACTATAAACTTGGCAATACATCAAACAAACGAATATTAAAAGGACAAATATTTGAAAAGGTATTTGGTGACAAATACGGTGCTGAAAATTTTTCTTCTTCAATAAAACTTGTAGGACAAAACGACCTTGAACTATTAACTGACGGAGCATTTACAATGGAATTTTCTGCATATCACGAATAGATGACAAGAACAACTACTGGTAACATCGGTTTTGCGTTATGGGGGCTGACGTGCTTCGTAGAAACATTTGTGCACGGTTCAACATTTGTGCTTTGTATGAACTTTTGTGCTAAAAATCCCCCACAACGCAAAGCCGCGGCCCGTTACCTGCTATGTTACGAGCGACCGTCAAAACACAACGACACAGTTTGACCGACAGACAACCGACATTGCAGAACTAACGGGGAAAGCTGAAAACCGAACAGAGTAAGCATTAACGAAAAACCAAAACAAAATGGCTAAATTTCATTGTCAGTATTGCGGGACAGAACGCTCAAGTATCTCAAGTCTAACTGCTTCATCTTGTAGCAAAAATCCTAATGGGAAATATCACGTTCCGTATGAAGGAAGCGAAAAATCAAAATTCGCTTGTAAATATTGCGGAACAGAACGGTCAAGTATTTCTAGTCTGACTGCTTCGTCTTGCAGTAAAAATCCTAACGGAAAATATCATCACCCAGCAATGTAAAAAATCTTTTATCAAAGGTGGCTTCGCCACCTTTGATATTTTCAAGCACATTATTTATATGGAGAAAAAAACGTTATCAAATATTTTAGAAGGAAAAATTTTTCAAATTCCAGATTATCAAAGAGGATATGCTTGGGAAACGAAACAATGGAAAGATTTTGTATCAGATATTGACGCATTGATTGATGATAAAATAATTAGTCATTATACAGGAACAATTGTTATTTATCAGCCAACAGAAAAGCCGACAGAAAATTATGGCACTAAAAAACTTGAAATTGTTGACATTGTTGACGGACAACAACGACTTACAACTTGCAGTATTTATTTGTCAATCATCTTGAAAGAATTAATAAAGATTAGTGAAGAAGATTTTACGGCTGAAATCCCTATTTATCTACATTCAGGAAGTAAAAGCAAACTTAGATTAAACAATGATACCGCAGATTTTTACTCAGACTTAGTTTCTAAAGGTGTCAGCAACATTGAACCTAATTCAGTTCATCAAAAAAGGATTTACGAGGCATATTGCTTTTTGAAAAAGCATATTGAAGAGCAATTGGAAATAAGAGCAGAGAAAGGCGAAGAATATTTGAGAGATTTATTTGATGCAATTATTCGCAAATTAAATTTTTCCTTTTATCCAATTGAGGTAGAAAGTGAAATAGGGATGACTTTTGAGTTAATGAACTCAAGAGGAAAAGATTTGTCATCTATGGAACTCCTCAAAAATTACTTAATGTATTGGGTTTATAGAAATATTCAAGACATTTCAGAGAAAGAAGATTTTACCAAAACAATTAACAAAACTTGGAAAGAAGTTTATGTAAACATTGCAAAATGCAACGGTAGTGAAAGCCAATGCTTACGCATTGCTTGGACATTATTTGTGAACTACACACCAAAAAATTGGGACGGTTACAGTGGTTTCAAATCAGACGAAGTAATTCCTTTGAGAAATTTTTCAATTAAGACGAAAGAAGAAGTGAAAAACTTTTTGTTGAAGTTTGTAGATGGACTAGCTTTGATTTCAAAACATTATTCGGCTATAATTAAACCTAATAATACTTCGTTTAACAACAATGAATTTAACTTGCTTACCAAAATTAGGAACGCAGGAAATATTGCTAATTATCTTCCTTTAATGGTTGCTTCACGAATTAAACGTGAAAATAACGAAGCATTAAATGACGAATACATTGGACTTTTAAAATCGCTTGAAATCTTTTCTTTCAGAGTATTTCTTTGGGAAGGAAAACGAAGCAATGCAGGTTTGTCGAAATTCTATCGTTGGGCAGATGATATATTTTCAGCAAAACATTCAATGCTTTCCGTTACAGAATGGATATATGGAACGATAAATTGGTATTCACCTGAAAATGGTTTCAGAAAATCGCTTACAGAAGATTTTTTCGAGTGGTATCAATACAGACGATTACTAAAATATACACTTTTTGAATACGAACTCTTTTTACTAAAAGGTAAGAATAAACCCAAATTAAGTTGGGAGGATTTAACCGACTCTACAATCGAACATATATTGCCTCAAAATCCAGATGAAAATTCAAATTGGCTTTCTAAATGGACAGACGAACAACGAAAGAAATTTACACACGATATTTCAAATTTAGTTTTGACCAAAGACAATTCACGATACAGCAACTTTGAATTTGAAAGAAAAAAGGGAATTGCAGGTTCGGGCTTTTCTTATTCTAACTCTGACATAAGACAAGAACGCAAAATTGCCGAATTTGATGATTGGACACCTGAAAACTTAAACAAAAGGCGTATCGAATTAACAGATTGGATTATTGAAAATTGGGGCATTGACAAACATTTTCAGACACAAACAGAAGACATAATTGAAGACGAAGAAGAACTAATATTTAACGACATTGACTAACAACACAGCAGGTAACAAGGTATTGCCAAAAGCGGGGCTGAACGGCTTCGATTGGACATTTGTGCAAGGTTCTACATTCGTTCTTCGATTGAACTTTTGTACTAAAAACCCCCGCCTTCGGCAATACCCAAAACGTTAGCTGTCACCCTATTGAACGACCGTGCTAAAATTCAACAGTCCAAATAATGACATTAAAAGAAACTTTTTCAAAATACACATTAACATCAGGACAAAACGAGCTTCTTGACGAGTTGGACAAATTTTTGTCTGACAAATCAACTTGTTTTCTATTGAAAGGTTATGCAGGGACAGGTAAAACTTTTATGATGAAAGGACTTACCGACTTTCTGACCGAAACAAAAAGAAGTTTTAAAATAGCCGCACCGACAGGACGAGCCGCAAAAGTAATTTCCCAGAAAACAAACCACAAGGCTTATACTATCCATAAAACAATTTATTCAAGCAAAGACCTAAAAGAGTTCAAAACAAAAAACGAAGACGGAACAGAAACGTTTAAATTTTACTACGAACTTAAACATAACGAAGACCCAAATAATACAATCTACATTATTGACGAAGCATCAATGCTTTCAAATGTATATTCGGAGGGCGAGTTTTTTAGATTTGGTTCGGGCTACCTACTTAAAGACTTGATAAAATATATCAACTTTGATAATAACGACCACAATAAGAAAATAATATTTATCGGAGATAACGCACAGTTGCCACCTGTAAATATGAATTTTTCCCCTGCACTTGACGGGAAATATTTGCAAGAAAACTGCAATCTTGTTTCAAGCGAATGTGAACTTACAGAAGTAGTAAGACAAAAAGCAGAAAGTGGAATTTTGCACAATGCGACCAAACTACGACAGTCATTGAAAGCTAACATTTTCAATCAGCTTGACATTGAAACCAATTTTAATGACATCAATAAAACAAAACACGAAGAATTATTATCAAAATATCTTGAAGCCTGTGATAATTCTATTGACGAAGAAACAATAATCGTAGCCTATTCAAATTCATCAGTAAAAGAATACAACGATTTTGTCAGAAATCATTTTTTTCCAAACCAAAATACGATAACAGTAAAAGACAAAATAATTTTAGTTAGCAATAACTACAATTATCCGCAAATGGAACTTTTGAATGGCGATTTTGGAATAGTGCAAGAAGTATCACCAATAAATGAAAGCCGAACAATTAAATTAAAACGCAAAAACAGAAGAAACGAAACAATAGAAATAAATGTACCTCTAACTTTTAGGAATGTTACAATCACATTCACAGATGAGGAGTTTAAAAAACACGACATTCAATGTAAGATAATAGAAAACTTGCTCTATTCTCGTCATAGAGATTTGAGTTCAGACGAATTAAAAGCTCTTTACATTGATTTCAAAATCCGAAATGAAAAACTTAAATCGGGAACAAAAGAATTTAAAGACGCAATAAGAAGTGATGTTTATTTCAATGCTCTACGCATAAAATTTGGTTATGCCGTTACTTGCCACAAAGCACAAGGCGGAGAATGGACAAATACTTTTTTGAATTGCAAAACTTCAATGGGTTATTTCAATGCAAGTTATTTCCGTTGGCTCTATACAGGAATTACAAGGGCTAAAGAAAATCTTTATACACTTGACGAACCTCATTTTATAATTGGGAGTAATTTGCAACCACCCAAAATTGAAAACTTTCAACCAAGAGAAGATATTCTTACTCTAAATACAGAAATTTCAGAAATAAAATTACCGTTTGATTTTTCAAATCAAACCGATTTTGTAAAACATATTTATCTTATAGTAAGCGAATGTTTGAAAGATGAAAACGTAAACATCAACGACATTCGCCACACAAATTATTTGGAACATTACACCATTTCGCAAGGCAATGAAACGGCTGTTTTTAAAATTAACTATAACAGTCATAATAAAATTACAACCATTCAAAAACCTGCAAACTCAACGGAATTTGTAGAAAATGTTTACACGAAACTTATCAAACTGCAAAACAAATTAATCATAGTTGCAGGACCTGAAATAAAGGAAACAGAATTTGAATTTGAGCAAGATTTTTTACAAGAGCATTATGAATTAAGAAAAAGGCAAACACTTGAGAAAAACATTAGAATTACAAAAATAGAGCATCACAACTATCAAGAAGTATTTACATTCCAGAAGAACGGCTTTAAAGCAGTTTATAGGTTTTACTACAATGGACAATGTAGATTTACAAGATTTGATATAGATAAAAATCAAACAACAGGTTTAGTTGATGAAATTAATGAACTTCTTAAAAACGAAATAAGCGTATGAACTTGTTTGATTTTAGTAAACAAATTGCCAGTTTAAAAAAGGAAAAGAAGTTTTCCGAAGCACTTTCGTATTTCAGAGAAAACAAAAATGGATTTACAAAAGAGCAAATCGGAAACAATGAATATATCGTTTCCGATATGATTACTTGTTTGAGACACTCAAATAATTTAGATGCAGGGTTTCATTTTTTGAGCATTTATGGAATTGAGATAAAAGCAGAACAAAAAGAACGAATTTTAAGTGCTTATGGTTGGTTGCTTTGGGCAAAATATAAAGCAGAAAATGAAAACAATGGACAATCAACAAATGAAGAAGATTTTTTTGACGAAGAAGACGAAGAAATTGGAAACCAAAATTTTGACTTTGACAAAAGCGAATTGCTTGTAAAAGTTGAAACCTTAATTCCATTCTTAAATTCATTCAATAGCGATTTTGTAAAAACGCTTTCTTCTAATCTGTTTGCTGTTGTATTAAAATCTGAAAAGAAAAAACCTGCACCAAATTGGAAATTGGTAAATGAGTTTTGCAACAATATAGATAGAGAAAAACTTTCAAAAGAATGTTCAACAATTAAAGTTGAGCGAAAAGGTCAATTAAAAGATATGGAATTGGCTTCTGATTTTGAGAATTGGTATGCTTACAAAACAAAAGCACTAACAAAGTTAGGCGAATGGCAAGAATGTTTTGACTTGTCAAAAGAAGCACTTGAAAAAATTGAAAACTTCCATTATTCAAATGATGTTTGGTTTTCAAGACGTGTTGCATTATCAAAGAAAAACCTTGGTAACACTGAAGACACAATTCAAGAACTTCAAACTATTCTTAAAAAGAAACGAGAATGGTTTATTCAAAAAGAATTAGCCGAATTGTATTTTGAAAAAGGGAACATTGAATTTGCATTTGAACAAGCGATAGATGCAATAAATAATTTTGGTCCTTTGGAGTTTAAAGTTGATTTATTGTATTTGCTTGGCAAAATCCACAGACAGCAAGACAAATTAGAATTATCGTTTAAGCACTTTGCGCTTTCAAAATTAATCCGTCAATCGGAAGAATGGAAAATACCGCAAAAACTGTTTGACGAATTAAGGACTTTTTCGTTCCCAGAAGTTCAGCAAACAGATTTCATTAATCTAAAAAATGAACTTCAAAGATATTGGAATACATTTACACCCCAACAGCCAAGACCAACCATAAATAATAATAAACAACAGATAGGTAAAATAGACAAGATTTTACATAATGACGAAAAAGGTGCGGACGGATTTATCAAATACGACAACAACAAATCTATATATTTCAGACTTCAAGCAACAGACGAACTAATAAAAAGTCTTAACATTGGGCTTGAAGTAACATTTAAAATTTTACCACCAAAAGAGGACGGAAAAAAGGAAAGAGCAGTAAACATTAAACAAAAGAAATGACATTGAAACAAGAAGGGCGAACAGCTAACAAGGTATTGGCAATAGGCGGGCTGAACGGCTTCGTATCAACGGAAATGCAAAATTCAACATTTGTGCTTCGTATCAACAGTAGTGCTAAAAATCCCGCCCATCGCCAATACCCGAACCGTTATAGCCAATTTTAGGACGACACACCAAAATGAAAGACAAACAATTTGAAATAGAGCTTTTAGACATTCATTGGTTGGAAGATACCCCTGAAGAAATTGACTTATGTGCTCACGGACAAGTGAAAATTAGAATTGGTAATGAAATTATTGTTGACCGTAGAGAAAAAGAAAATCATTGGACATTAAGTGCAATGTCAGTGCATTTGTTAAGGACAATTGAAAACAATCACAACCCAGAAAATTTAGTTGGTGAACATTTAATTCCTTGCTGTGGACATCATATTGACCATCTTGAGAATAGCACGAAAGTTCATATTCAAGGTTGTTTTACGGGAATCAATTATTGGGTTCAACATACTGACCAAAATGTTAAGCTGACAACAGAATCTGAAACAGAAATTGTAATACCGAAAAAGGAGTATGAAAATGAAGTAAAAGACTTTGTTGACAAGGTAGAAGAATTTCCTCAATAGCTCGGCTGTTTACTATAGGCATACTCTCCAGTCGCTCGCTTTCAGCGAGTGACTTCTATTGATAAGGCCTCCGGCCGGTTTATTGTTTGTTGCAAACCGGCCGGAGGCCGGAGGGATGAGATCACTCGGGAAACCCGAGCGATAGAGCGACAAAAGTACCTCGCCAACGACGAAACATGGATAATCAAACAAAACCTGCAAATAGATTTTGTGTAATAATTTTAAACAGAAGCTGGATTGTAAATACGAATTTTAAAAATGAACCTGAAAATCTTGACTGGGAAAATTGTAACGGCAAAATTCCGGAATCTGAATACGATCTCCGTTCTTGCTCAACATATACATTATTACATCAGCAGAATTAGACCTGTCTTTCTTGGCGGAAGTCTGGAGAAGTGCTTCTAATCCCGCCCGAACCCAAAGCTGCTAAAACGTTGGCGGTAATTGTGCACAAAAAAACTACTGATATGAAAATCTATCCCTACTACTTCCTTATTATATCACTTTTTTTAGGCTATAGCCAGGCAAAGGACTCACGCCTGATTGTCCGGGAAAGTAAAATTAATGAAATACACAGGCTGACCGAAAAAGCAGGTTTTGTTACTTTGCCATACAGAATAAACTTTGATTCTATACAAATTGATGATTACAAAGTAATGTATAAGCTTGATAGTACCTACGATGAATTGCAAAATGACGGATTGCATCGCGACATCGTCGGCATATTGCCTGACACATCAAGCTATATCGGCATCCTTTATTATATTCATGGAGGTGTGACGAATCTTAATTTAATGGTCTATTCAAAGAACGGAGATGTTTTGGAAAAAAAAGCTTTATTAGAGGAGAAATGTGTTCTTTTTGGAGGAGAAATATTGGAATGTCAGGAAATGACCAACATAAATAAAGACCTCACGATGGATTATAATTATAATTCCAGAATTGTCTATGAAAATTATGACAGTGCGGACACGATCAGCTACGATACGGTTTACACGAGCTTAAAAAGATATGGAACAATTACTGAATCAGGGAAAGTCGTCTTTGAGAAAGCAGACTCCTGCTGTTGCTCGGCTATCTGTTATTAAGTATCCTTTCCGGTCGTTCCGCTCTGCGGAGTGACGGTTATTGACAAGGCCTCCGGCCGTTAATAGTACCCACAGACAATTGGCAGGAGGCAAAATTTACACTTCATAAAAACACCGGCACTATGAATATAAAGACCACCATCCACTGCGGCAAGCTGCAAACCGCCGGCAGCAAGTAATCAGGGCCACACGATGAAACCAAAAGCAATCTGGTCAACAGAATTAAAAAACGGAATTTTGGGTGGGCTGACACCTGTTAGTGACCCATTTGACAACACAAAATTCTATATTTCGGATGGTTGGGGTTCAGCTTACCCTTCAATGAAATTAAGACAGCTTTCTTTTGAGAATGGGAAGGAATTAAATGCTGTATCAATAAAAAATTCAGTCAGGTGCTTGTATTTCAATCCTGATAAGAAAAATATTTTTGCTGTTTCTGACAGTAAAATATTTCAGATCGACAGAGCAGGCTTTTCAGTTATCAGAAAGTTTGAAAAAGGTATTCAAAAGTATAGCGACTTTATTTCATCCAATGACAAGGACACGCTTTTGTTGATGAGCTCCGGTGCTGATTTTCTGTTTGTCTACAACTATAATGACGAAAAAGGAACAAAGAAAAAGCTGAAAAGCTGTAGAGGAATTTTTAAAGAAAGCGATACGGAATTTTTGATTTTTTGTGCAAGAACCGGAAGTGTACAACAATTCGATTTACGCACCGGCAAACTAAAAGAAATTTTACAGGCAGCTATTTTCTGCGAGGCATATAAAAGCAAATCGGATAAACTCTATCTTCATCCGGGGAAGATCGTTGAAGCTACTTCAGCTACCCGCGAGAGAATAGAGCCTGTAAACCAGATTGATATCTATTTAAAATCAGACCTGACAAAAAAGATTGCGATCAAATTTGATTTTGACTTTGACAAATTCATCGTTTCTGAAAGCGAGGAAAAATTATATCTTATCAAAGACAATCAGATTGGGATTTATTCATTTCTGGAGCAAAAGACTATTGATAAAATAACCTTGAACGAAAAAGAAAGAGTAGCACAGATTTTTGACAAACAACAACTATTTGTAAGCTATGAATATGACAAAGCCAACATAATAACCTGTTGGAGATTATAACTGCTGCAAACCGGCCGCAGACCGCAGGAATAAAAGATCACTCGGGAAATCCGGGCGATAGGGGAGAAATCCCCGTCCTTCGCCAAGCCGCAAACGTTATAGGCAACTTTGGACTAACCCTCGCACAGAACAACAGACAGTAAACAAATATGCAGACAATACTTGGAGCCAACGGACAGATAGCAGAAGAATTAGCAAGGGAATTGCATAGAAATTATACAACCGACATCCGGTTGGTAAGCAGAAACCCTAAAAAGGTAAACAACACAGATCAGCTGTTTCCTGCGAACTTAATGGACGCAGAAGCTACGGACAAAGCCGTTGAAGGCAGCGACATCGCCTATCTGACCGTAGGTTTGCCGAATAATGCCCAAATGTGGACAGAGCAATTTCCGATTATGATGAAAAACGTAATTGAAGCCTGTAAAAAACATAAATGCAAATTGGTATTTTTTGACAACACGTATATGTATGACAAAACCAGCGAACCACAGACAGAAGAAAGTCCGTTTGTGCCTGTCGGAGAAAAATCAGTCGTAAGGGCAAAAATTGCAACGATGCTGTTGGACGAGATTAGCAATAAAAATATTGAAGCAGTTATTTGCCGGGCACCTGAATTTTACGGAGCAGGTAAAACGCAAAGTGTAACCAACACATTGATTTTTGACAACATTAAACAAGGTAAAAAACCAAGAGTTCCACTCAAAGACAACACAAAACGGACTTTAATTTGGACACCCGATGCAAGTCGGGCAATGGCTCTAATCGGCAATACGCCTGATGCGTATAACCAAACGTGGCATTTGCCTTGTGATGATAATAGACTTACATACAAGGAAATGATTGCGTTTATATCGGCAGTTACCAATAAAAAACTTGATTATTCTGTTATGCCAATGTGGTTTCTCAAATTAGGCAGTCTAATCAATAAACAAGCAAAAGGATTGTTGGAACTTCTGCCTCGCTATAAGTATGACAACATTTTTGTTTCCGATAAATTCAAAAAGCGGTTTCCTGATTTTATAATCACAAGCTACCGGGAAGGCATTACCGAAATAATGAACGAGCAAAAAAGGTGATGATGAAAATTTTACTTATGATTACCAGTGTTGCGAAGTATGAAAACAGTAACCTGGAAACAGGCTTATGGCTGAGCGAATTGACGCATATTTATCACCTTGCCAACGAGCAGGGTTACCACATAACAATCGCAAGCACAAAAGGCGGAAACACACCTGTAGACCCTGAAAGCCTGAAACCGATGATGCTGGACAAAGTAACCAAAGAATATTGGGCAGACAGTTCGTTCAGAGAGCTGTTGAAGCACACAAAAAGTGCAGGTGAAGTATCCGTACAGCAATTTGACTGTGTGTATCTGGCAGGCGGACACGGCACGATGTATGACTTTCCTGACGACGCGACACTTCAGGCTGTCATCAGACAACATTACGAAAACAGCAAAATTGTTGCAGCAGTATGTCACGGAGTTGGCGGACTTTTAAACGTGAAGCTGTCAAACGGAGAGTATTTAATCAGGGACAAGACAATTACAGGATTTAGCTGGTTTGAAGAAAGCCTTGCCAGACGAAAAAAAGAAGTTCCCTTCAACCTTGAGAAATCACTTAAAGAAAGGGGAGCAGACTACAAAAAGGCTTTTATACCAATGACATCAAAAGTAGTTGTGGACGGAAACCTGATTACAGGACAAAACCCGTTCAGCTCAAAAGAAATAGCAAAAGTGGTAATGCGGCAACTGAAAAAATAAAAGTTGTGCATAACGTCTTGAGCTACAGGTTTTCCTTAGTAGTTCAGATGTTTTAATTATTGACATTACCTTTCAGTAGTTCTGCTCTGCGCAATGACAATTATTGACAAGCTCTCCGGGAAAGCCGGACGAGAGGTGGGAGTGGATGACATACAGCAATAAATAAAGGAAAGTTTATAACGTGACAAAAAGATAACTGCAAGCCTCCAATGAGAAAAATAATCGCTGCAATCAATATGACCCTTGACGGGTTTTGTGACCATACCATATTACTGCCAGACGAGGAAGTACACCGGCATTATCAGGAATTGCTAAATGGCGGCGACGCAATTCTATACGGCAGAACAACGTATCAGCTTATGGAGTTTTGGCGGACACTGCTGGAAAATCCTTCAGAAGAAAAATCAATGAATGACTTTGCGCTGGCTATAGACAAAATTCCAAAAATTGTCTTTTCGCATACATTGAAAAATACGGAATGGGATAGTGCAAAACTTGCGAATAAACCAATCGAAGAAGTGGTTAACGAATTAAAGCGGCAATCAGGTAAAGATATTTTTGTTGGCAGCCGGAGTTTAATTATTCAGCTGATGAACTTAAATTTGATCGATGAATTCCAGCTTTGCATTCATCCTGTGGTTGCAGGAAGCGGTTTGCCCTTGTTTGAAAATATAACCGAAAGGACAATTCTGAAACTTGTCAAGACAAAAGTCCTTAGTGGTGGCGGGGTAATACTTTACTATGAACCAACGAGGGAGAGGGCGTGAAAAATGACGCATGATAGACTCCTTGCTGATGACCGTATTGAATATAAAGCAGGATTGAGTGCAAACGAACACCTGAAAAAGAATGATATATGTTAGGACTTCGAACAACAATTTACAAAGTAGGAGATATTCAGAAAGCCGCTGAATGGTATTCGAAAGCGTTTAAAACGAAACCGTATTTTAGCGAGCCATACTATGTTGGTTTCAACATTGAGGGCTATGAATTGGGACTTCAGCCTGAAGCAAATCCCATTATGGACAAAGCAGATAGTGTAGTTTCGTATTGGGGAGTAGAAGATATTCAGGAAGTTTATAATCAGTTGATTGATTTGGGAGCGACAGAAAATGAAAAGCCACATAACGTAGGAGGAGAAATAGTGACAGCAACGGTTAAAGATCCTTTCGGAAACACCATTGGCTTAATTTACAATCCATATTTTAAACTAAATAATTAACGCAGGAGAAGAGATATTTGGAAAAAGGTGGCAAGCCGGATTATGAAAACAAATAAAGAAACAAGGAGCATTGGAACAATTAGAATAAAAATGATATGAAAAGAAAAATCTTAAATGTATTATCCGTGATATTCGGATTATTGCTTATCAATGGTGGCTTGAACAAGTTTCTTAATTACATGCCGGTTCCTGACGACTTACCCGAAGTATTGGTAAAGGATACGATGGCTTTAAATGAGATTGCCTGGCTGATACCGCTCATAGGCTTTGCAGAAATTCTGGGCGGCTTGCTCATTCTGCTACCCAGAACAAGGGCATTGGGGGCTTTGGTTATTTTTCCGGTAATGGTTGGGGTCTTGCTGACGCATGCTTTTGTTGCACCGGATGGACTTCCTGTTGCACTTGTAATCTGGGCTATTCTTCTTTGGATTATACTCGATAACAAGCAAAAGTATCTGACACTACTGCAAAATGGGTAAGCTGGCTGGCATAATGTAAGGGACGTCGGCCCGGATTTATGTTTTGCTAAATATTTTAGCAAAATAGGTTTTTTTGTATTTTTGGGTATGTGGGAAAGAATACGCGAAAAACTACAGATTCTGGCCGATGCTGCCAAGTATGATGTGTCATGCAGCTCCAGTGGCAGCAACAGAAAAAATGACACGAACACGATCGGTGATACGGGCAGTGGCATTTGCCATACCTATACGGAAGACGGCCGGTGTGTTTCCCTTCTTAAGATTCTGCTCACCAATTACTGTATTTACGACTGCCTGTTCTGCGTTTCCAGGCGCAGCAACGATGTAAAGAGAGCCGCTTTTACCGTCAATGAAGTGGTGGAGCTTACCATGGAGTTTTACCGCCGGAATTATATAGAAGGATTGTTTCTGAGCTCAGGCATATTCAAAACTCCGGACTATACCATGGAGCGCCTGATAGCTGTTGCGAAAAGATTACGGACCGAAGAGCGGTTTAACGGATACATCCATATCAAAACCATACCCGGGGCCGGTGATCAGTTGCTTTATGAAGCCGGAAAGTACGCTGACCGTATGAGCATCAATCTTGAGATGCCTACCGATGCCGGTCTGAAGTTGTTCGCACCCGAAAAGTCGCATGAGGAAGTAAAAAGAGATCTTGGTGTGATAAAAGGCAAAATTGTGGAATTAAGATCAGAGAGGCAGCTGATCCGGTCAGTACCCAAATTTGTACCAGCCGGTCAGAGTACCCAGATGGTGGTAGGAGCAGGCGCGGAGACCGACAGAGACATTATGTATACGGCCGATTCGTATTACAGAGCTTTTGATCTTAAGAGAGTGTATTATTCGGGTTATATTCCGGTCAGTCACGATACACGTTTGCCTGTTATCGAGATGCAGCCGCCTTTGCTGCGGGAAAATCGTTTGTACCAGACAGACTGGCTGATGCGGTTTTATGGCTTTGATATCAGGGAAATACTGGATGACAGACATCCGAATCTGGACCTGGAGATCGATCCCAAGCTCAGCTGGGCTTTGCGCAATCCGCATCTTTTTCCGGTAGATATTAATGCAGCGGATTATAAAATGATCATGCGGGTTCCGGGCATAGGGATCAAAAGCGCTATGAAAATTGTGGCAGCCCGAAAATATGGAAAGCTGCGCATCGATCAGATCAGAAAAATGGGCATTGCCTATAGCCGGGCAAGACATTTTATTGTTTGTGCTGATTCCGATTTTTCAGTGCTCGGTCACCGGCCGGAACGAATCCGGAGGCGTATTCTGGAAGAAAGCCGATCCAGATTCAGCGCGCTGCATAGCCACCAGCTTTCCTTGTTTTAGCATGAAGATTTCTGTGCCCCATCTGCTGTTTGACGGTTCCTGGAAAGGGCTGCTTACCGGTATTTTTGAAGTATTTGAACGAAAGTGGTTTAATGCCAGAGTATTTACAGAAGACGATTATCAGGCAACCATGTTTGACGATTGCTTTACAGTAATTACAGACAATGAAAAGGCGAAGCGGGTATACAACGGGTTGCGAAAAAGACTGGACGCGGATTCATTCAAAACGTTTTTTTACGCGTTTTTTTCCGAGCAGCAGGCAGGTTATCAATATCTGCTGGATATGGCCGTGTACGTGTTTCAGAATCCGGGAAAAGTGTCTGATAATTTCGGACATCCGGCCGTGCTGGGAGTAAGCCGGTTTGCCAAAAGTGTAGGCAGAGAAGCCCACAGAATGAAAGCCTTTATCCGGTTTCAGAAGTTCAGCGATGGTACCTTTTTTGAAGTCATACATCCCGATTTTAATGTGCTTCCCCTTATTGCCGGTCATTTTCAGAAACGATATACCGATCAGCCCTGGGTTATATACGACGAAAAGCGGGCGTTTGGCCTGTATTACAATAAGGTCCTTGTCCAGGAAATAACCTTTCATTTTTGGGAGCAAAAAAAAGATACCGGTGTTGTTGTACAGCGGTTTGATGACGGCGAAATAAAATACGACCAGCTCTGGAAAGATTACTACAGAAGCACTACCATAGCATCCCGGAAAAACGAAAAGCTGCAGCGGCAGCATGTGCCTCTCCGCTACAGAAAATACCTGAATGAGTTTGAGTAAGGGCGGGGAATATTTCAGTTTAAATGATTTTTTGTAAATTTTTAGGGAGATATGTTTTAATTTAACCTTTCGATTATCTTGCTTTTATAGCAGACAGTTGTTAAGAAGTAGCCAAAATGGAAAAGGATGTCGATAACAAAAGAATCCGAATTAATAGGAATGCAGAATGCAAGTAAAGCAGTTGCCTATACACTAAGAGAAATGATCAATTTTGCTCAGCCCGGGATGAGCACCAAAGAACTTGATGACTATGGAGCTAAGATTTTATCCGATTTTGGAGCAAAATCAGCCCCTTACCTGACATATGGGTTTCCGGGATGGACTTGCATAAGCGTTGGCAATGAATTCTGTCACGGTATTCCGTCCGATAAGCGAATCCTAAAAGAGGGGGATCTGATAAATATTGATGTTTCTGCTGAGCTTAACGGCTTCTGGTCGGATAACGGGGCCTCATTTGTTCTCGGAAAAGATCGTAATCAACATCAGAAGCTGGTAGAAGCATCCAAAGAAATATTGCAAAAAGCCATCAGCCATATCAGAGGTGGAGTGAGAATCGCGGATATTGGTCACTTAATGGAAACCGAAGCAAAAAAGAGAGGTTACATGGTTGTCAGAAATCTTGGGGGACATGGTATCGGCAGAAGCTTACACGAGCAGCCGGATGAGCTGCTTAATTACAGAAACCGGTTTGACCACAGACGCTTCAAAAAAAACTCTGTGGTGGCGATTGAAACATTTATCTCCACATCTTCCGCCTATGCGACCGAACTTAGCGATGGATGGACTATGGTTGGGAATAGAGGCGGGTATATGGCTCAGCACGAACACACGATTGTCGTTACGGATAGGGAACCGGTCATCCTGACTGCGATGAATGAAATAGTATGATTATATCATGTTTTACCTGACGGGAAGTATACAAGTGGCTGAATAAAAACCCATTGGTAGTTTGTGCATACTATCATGTAAGGCGGATAAATGAGCAAAGCTTTGAATGCAGAAATGTAAATAAATGGATAAATTATCGCCTGAATGGTTATTTGAGCGGCACTCTGAGCAGGTCATCAGAAAGTGGCTGGGACAGCTGCGGTATTTTTATTATAAGCGGGCCTGGGGTGGACATGCGAATGACGGGGATGAATTTCAAACGGCATTTTTGTATACTGACAGGCAAGACCTGATACACAAACTCGGACAACTAGGCATAACATTAAACGTAATTCCGGACGATTTTCCGAGGCCTGTGATCGGGCAAACGTATCCGGCAGCAGAGTTCGCGAAATTTAAAAATGCAATCAGAGAGCATCCCGACCTTGAGCAACCCGGACATTCCATACTCTTCGGATACCAGACGTTTATCTGGATTTACAGCAATTCCATACGTATTATACTATCCGGTACAAGAGATGGCAACTGCTATGATGTAAGCCAGGACGATTTCGAAGCTTGCCTTGAGCTGGAAAAGCATTTTGATAACCTGGACTGGCAAAATATAGCGGACAAATCTCCGGAGAAAAGTGCTTGCTGTATTTCGCGGAGCAAATATCCTGAACTGTACCGGCAATAAATTACGCAATATTTCAAAAGACAAATCATATGAGCAACCTGATCTCCATCGTAGAAATACCGGTAACTGACTTTGCCAGAGCCGTAAAGTTTTATCAGACACTTTTAGATGTCCGTATCGAAGAAGTTGAAATGGACGGAACTCAGCTGGGGGTATTGCCTGGTGACGGGGAATCGGTAAACGTGGTTCTGATAAAGGGCAGCGGCTATAAGCCGACAACAGACGGAGCCGTCCTCTATCTGAATGCCGGAACCGATTTGCAACCCATGCTCGACAAGGTGCAGCACAACGGCGGACAGGTAATAGTGCCCAAAACTGAGATCAGTCCGGAGATGGGGTATTTTGCGTTGTTTACAGACACAGAGGGAAACAGATTAGGATTGCATTCGGTACAATAAAGCTGAGGAAAAACATCGCTTGATCAACAAATCATGAATATTCAACCGCATAAAATAAACGAAACAGAAATTGCGGAAGTAATTTCAGACCGGATAATCATGCAAAATGCAGAAGACGCGCTGGATTTGATGGGTACTGTTTATTATCAGGGATTCGACAAAGTCATTATTCACCAAAAGAATGTTACAGCAGACTTCTTCGATTTAAAGAATAAAATGGCCGGGGAAATTCTTCAGAAATTTTCAAATTATCGGGTTCGCCTTGTAATAGTCGGAGATTTTTCAAAGCTGACAAGCAAAAGTCTGAATGATTTTATCTATGAAAGCAATAAGGGAAAACAGGTAAATTTTGTTGCTTCCGTTGATGAAGCATTACGTTCTTTAGCAAGGTAGACAATTGAACAGCGTGAGGAATAGGAGTGAAGTAAAATACAACGTCCTGATGTTGGCATAAATAATTGAGATATATCCGAATATGATAAATATTATTGGCGGAGGAATTTCAGGGTTATCGACAGCTTTGGCGCTTCAACAAAATAAGCTTGATTATAAGCTGTTTGAAAAAGACGATGAGATTACATATGCGAATGTCGGACTCGGTATTAGTCATAATATCCGGCCAATTTTAAATGAATGGAATATATTGGAGCGGACTAAAGAATTGGGGGCAGAAATTACCCACTTTCATTTTGGAGATTGTAAGCTCAGGTATTTAAAATCATTCCGATTAAAACAGCCTGCTCTCTGTGTCAACAGAAAGAAGTTTCACCAGCTTTTATATCAGCAGCTGGACCACAACAAAGTTGTCCTCAGCTCAGTAAAATCTGCAAAAGATTTTAATCCTGATGAAATGGTAATCTGCGCTGAAGGTATTCAATCAGGATTCAGACAGGAACTATACCCGCAGCTCCAGCTAAGAAAGGCGAATCAGATCTTGTGGCGAGGTATAAGTGAAATCAGACTGGAAAATAAGTTTAGGAATGCCTATCACGACTTTATTGGCAGTAATATACGGTTTGCAATTATTCATACCGGCGGAAACTTTTATAGCTGGTATATCATCAGACCTTTAATGCCGGATATGGAAATATCAGTCGGAAAGTCGACATTGAAAAGTTTTTTTGAAGGAGATCATCCAGTCATCAGATCCGTAATTGAGCATACTGAAAGCATATACACATCAGATCTGATGGATATTAATCCTAAGCGTCGAAAAAGTCTGAGCTGGTTTAACGACAATGCATTGATGATTGGTGATGCGATCCATCCCACAACTCCCAATATGGCAAATGGAGCTTGTCTGGCAATAGAAGATGCTTATACAATTGTCAATATGATTATCGGCAATCAGCAGCCGTTGAAAGACATTTTTGAATTATTTCAACAACGGCGAAAATCGAAAGTTGATAGTGTTGTTTCACAATCCTGGTGGTTGGGGCAATTGTTTCATCAACATAGCTCTTTGATGAACAGTATTGTGAAAATGGGAATTGTCTCAATGCCTCATTTCATGTTTGATTCTATATATTCGAACGTGCTGAAGGATATGACTTACAAACGTATAGCATAATCAATATCCGAACAGGCAGCCGGTTTCTTTTATAATTACCGGCGAATGAGGCACAGAGTCCGCTATCTGGATGAGCTGATAAAAGGAAGGGCGATAAAGTTTTAAGGAAATAAGACTGTAAACCCTCAAGGGACGTTAGCGTTGGGAGGGTTAGAATACAGCAGCCGGGTTTTGTATATTTGCTGTTATACACCAGCAAACAGCAAAACCAGATGATCATAGAGCCGCTGAAGCCATTTGACGGGCAACATTGCGAAACAACAGCAACCGGTACGTTGCTCAGACAACTTGGAATCGAGCTCTCCGAGCCAATGCTTTTCGGACTTGGTGAAGGCCTTGGTTTTATATTCTGGAATATGAAATCAATGAGCTTTCCATTCATTGGCGGACGAATAAAGCCGGATCTGCTTACACAGAATATTGCGAAAAACCTGCATCTTGAGCTGACTGTAAATGAAACTTCTTCGTCGCAGAAAGCCTGGGAAGGTGTCAGGCAGTTGATTGATAAGAGACAGGTAGTAGGGCTGAAACTGGATTGTTATCATCTGGAATATTTTACCAGGCCATTTCATTTTGCCGGGCACTATGTGGCGATGTACGGGTATGACGATAACCATGCGTTTCTTATAGACACCAGCCAGCAGGGCGGTCAGGTTAAAACAAGCCTGAAAAGCCTGGCGCTGGCAAGATCCGAAAAAGGGCCGATGGCTTCTAAAAATCTTTATTACGTTTTGAAAAAAACAGACAGGGAGTACGACCTGAAAACGGCCATTCCTGATGCCGTCAGGGCCAATGCAAAAGACTATCTGAATCCGCCGATTACCAATATCGGATACAAAGGAATAGCCAAAACAAGCGCCGGGCTGATCAAATGGTTCAGTACAAGCAGAGACATTGAAGGTGATTTTGGCACAACCGCCATGCTTATGGAAAAAGCGGGAACAGGCGGAGCGCTGTTCAGAAACCTGTACCGGGATTTTTTGAAAGAGAGCTATGAGCTTCTGCAGCTGGATATCCTCCGACAGGGATATAGGGATTGGGTCGAGATAGCGGCTCTGTGGACAGAAGTTTCAGGTCTGTTCGTAAAAGTCAGCGAGACCGGAGATATACGCTGTATAGAACAGGCTTCGGGGTTACTGAAAGAGCTGTCGGCGAAAGAAAAAAATGCCATGGAGAAACTGGGAGAGATATGATAATGTGGCTGTGTACAAAATGGTAGTCCGGACAGTGTGTAATCTATTGTGAATGATAATGTTTATGTCGATTTTTTGGGGTCGGACAAGAAGCCTGATGGACCCGAATGAAAAGGCATGTTTTGCAAAAAGATCTTCACAGATACAATTTATCGCTGCTTGACCGGCTAAGATTACAACGTAATCCCTTAATTTTGTCGGGAGAAATAGTTTAAAGCGTACGCTGAAAATAACTGAATGATGAAATCAACAAAAATTACTTACTGGACGCTTACCATCTTAATCGTTCTTTTTGAAGGAGTGATGCCCGCATTGACTTCCCATACGGAGGTCGCCGTTGAGGGGATACGGCACTTAGGTTATCCTGATTACTTTCGCGTACTGATTGCCATTTTTAAAGTATGCGGGGCGATCGTGCTTATTGTTCCTGCGTTTAAGGGTAATATAAAAGAATGGGCCTATGCCGGCTTTACATTTATATTCATCAGTGCGGCTGTTTCGCATACTGTAGTGGATGGGTTTGGCGTACAGTCTGTCTTTCCCCTTGTGATATTGGCCATATTGGCTGGCTCATACGTCACGTATCATAAACTCCGGAATTCCTGACGGGGTTTAATCATGGAAGTATGCCCCGGCTTTCATTGTGTAGCTATCAGGAGGCGTGTCCTGAATCGGACAATCGCGGGTACGGACGCTAAACGGATATGACGAAAAAACAATAATGCATATGTACTTACTTCATGGAAAACTGACCGCTAAAGCAGGTCGCTCGAATGAGCTTGCAGATATTTTGCTGGAGGCTTCCAGACTGGTTTCGACCACAAAAGGATGTAAACTTTATGTGATCGGCCGGGATCAGAATGATCCGGATGCTGTCTATGTAACCGAAATCTGGGAGAGCAAAGAGGACCACGACAACTCGCTGAAAGCAGAGGGGGTGAGGGAACTGATTATGAAAGCTATGCCGATCATAGCCGGTGCGCCGCAGAAAGGACAGGAGCTTGATATACTTGGAGGCGCAGGAATATAAGAAGCAGTGTGGTTTTGACTCCTTTGTATGCCGGAAATATGCCCGGGCGGGCCGGACTTGTAAATGATAATCTACGCAAGTTTATATATTGATGCCAGGAGCCAGTATAAATTCAAAAATTATTCCGGCTGCCAGGGAAAAAGTATATAATGCTTTTATAGACAGGCAGGCTCTGGAGTTCTGGCAGGCTCCCAACGATATGACCGGCAAGATTCATCAATATGAGCCGGGAGTCAACGGAGGATATACGATGTCACTTTATTATAAGGACAATCATACCAAGGGCAAGACCTCGGGAAATGAAGACCGCTTCTCAGTAAAATTTGCCCTGTTGCAACCATATGAGAAGATTATTCAGTCGGTTTATTTTCAGTCCGGTCAGGAGGAGCTTGCAGGCGAAATGATCATGAAGGTATCATTGGAAGAGATTGCAAATCATACGACCAGAGCTACGGTGGTTTTTGAAAACATTCCTGCTGGTATTGATCCGGGGGATAATGAGGCTGGTACAGACCAGTCACTCGGGAAACTGATCCGCTATCTGAGTATCCGGTAATGAAATCTGAACAGTGGCAGAAAAAATATAGCCTGAAGTCTCAGATGCTTTTTCTGATTGATGGCGTGGGGGCTTTTGTATCTGCATTTTGTCTTTTGGTAATTCTGAGAATATTCGGGGAATATGTCGGAATGCCTGAAAAACTCTTGATTGGTCTGTTGCTGATAGCTATCATACTGTGTATCTATTCTCTTACCTGCTTTTTCAGAGTCAAAAGTAACTCGAAACCGTTTCTGAGAATCCTTGCTGTTGTGAACTTCTTTTATTGTTGTCTGACACTGGGGCTTGTGGTATACTACAATGCTGCTCTTACCAGGATTGGTCTGACCTATTTTCTGATAGAAATCGCGATTATATCTGTACTGGTTGTAGTCGAATGGAAAACAAGTAAAAAGAAACGATGATAAAACCGGTCAATCCATGAAGACTACCAGGTAAATGGTAAATTGAATACAGAAAAAATATTGGATCTGAATAAACGATGTTCATGTAGTGCCGGTCAATATCTAGGGATCTGTTTGGAAATATCTTTGCAGGAATCGGAGAGCTTGTGGCCGGTATATTTGAAGGGGTTTAAAACGTATTGAAGACCTGTTTTAATAATGTCGGATTTGTTAAAGAATCCGACTGGAAGCTTTTAAAGGAAGAAGAATAAAAGTCTGATAATTGATAGCCAGGAATAAGCTGCACTCCGGTATACCTGAAATAAGTACAATGCCAAATAAAGAATTGAAAACCTATTGTCCCGCATCGCGGCAGGAGTGGCGGCAATGGCTGGCGGACAATCACCGGTCAGAGCAGTCAGTCTGGCTTGTTTACTATAAGAAAAATTCTCACAAGCCTACTGTAACGTATCAGGAGGCGGTGGAAGAAGCATTGTGCTTTGGCTGGATTGACAGTACCAAAAAAACAATGGATGAGGAGAGGTTTATGCAGCTTTTCAGCAGGCGGAAAGCAGCGAGTGTCTGGTCCAGGATTAATAAAGAGAAAATCAGACGGCTTATGGATGAAGGGCTGATGACCGGAGCAGGTCTGGAGAGCATAGAAAAGGCGAAAAAGAACGGATCGTGGACGATTCTGGATGATGTTGAGGACTTGAAAGTACCTGAGGATCTGGAAGAGGCTTTTAACAACGTAAAAGGAACGATGGACTTTTTTCTGAGCCTGAGCAGATCAGACCGAAAAGCTATTCTGCAATGGCTGGTTCTTGCCAGAAAAGTAGAGACCAGACAGAGAAGAATCAGCGAAATTGTTGAACTTGCCGCTCAGAAGCTGAAACCAAAACAATTCAGATAAAGTAAAAAGGGCAGAACAGAAAGGCGCTTTAGCAGCAGTTCTTTTCCGGCTTTGAAAACAAACAAATAATAATCACCATGAAAACGAACAAGATAATTTTCTGGATTACCACCACCATCATTTTTCTGTTTGAAGGACTGATGCCCATGAGCACCCTTATTTTTGCTCCGCAATATACGACTGTCGGTACACAGCCATTGGGTTATCCCGATTATTTCGCGGTTTCCTTAGTCATTTTCAAATTTTTAGGGGCAGTAGCATTAATCATCCCTCAGATTCCGGCCAAAATAAAAGAATGGGCATATGCTGGTCTTACTTACAACCTGATTTTTGCCGTCATAAGTCATGTCGCGATAGATGGTTGGGTGGGAGTTTCGTTTTTCCCGTTGCTCATACTGGGCATTCTGGCTCTTTCCTATATTTACAACGGCAAAATTCAACGCTATGGCAAAAACCGATTATAAGACAATAGACCAGTATCATGCGGCATTCCCTGCTGATGTGGCAGAACGAATGCAGGAAATCAGAAATGTGGTGCATAGCGTGGTACCCGAAGTGGAGGAAACGATCAGTTATCAGATACCCTGTTTCAAATACAAGGGTTACCTGATTTATTATTCGGCTTATGCAAAACATATTTCACTTTCCAGTCCCTGGAGCGATGCTTTGCTGAGAACATTCGAAAAGGAACTGAAGCAATACAAGGTCAGCAGGTCTGCGATTCAGCTGCCCAATGACAAACCGCTCCCCGTTGCGCTGATACGCAGTATTACAGAGTTTCGGAAAAAGGAGAATGAGAAGGAAAATAAAAATACATGATTTTGATCTGAAGTACACAGAATAAAAGAAACATATCAATGCTTTCTTTTACCTTTATTGCTGATAGCTAAAATCAGATCTGTTAACTGATATGTTTCCGATAGTATTGACATTGCATTCCCTCGTGCGCTGGCTCGTACTGGTCAGTCTGCTTTTCGCGGTTTATCGCGGCTTTCGTGGCTGGCGCTCCGGAAGTGCTTTTTCCGCTTTTGACAATTCAGTCAGACACTGGACGGCCACCATTGCACATATTCAGCTGATGCTGGGGCTGTGGCTTTATTTTATCAGTCCGCTGACGGATTATTTTCTGCATCACTTCCATGAAGCCATACATGAGCGTACCCTGCGTTTTTTTGGTATGGAACATAGTCTGATGATGTTTGTCGCTATTGTGGTGATTACTATCGGGTCGGCAAAAGCCAGGCGTAAACTGACCGATAATGAAAAATACAAAACCATGGCTCTCTGGTATACCGTTGGTCTTTTGCTTATTCTGACATCTGTGCCATGGGCATTTTCTCCTTTGGTGAGCAGACCCTGGCTCAGGTGGTTTTAATGATGTTTCTAATATAGTTTACTCACTATTAGGAAGTAATAAAGTATAATAGTCCGATTTTTATAAGGGATCATATCGAGGACCTCCTCGATATGATCCCTTATATTTTTTATGCCATGTGTGACACTTTGTGTATATTTAAAGATTTTCAGCGGATAAAAACCTGATTAGTAAGCGTAAAATTCAAACACTATGGTAAAAAAACTAAGCGGTACTACGAAAACTGTTTTTGAACAGATACGACAAGTAGACGAAAACGGTAACGAATTCTGGAGTGGCCGCGATATTGCAAAAGTATTGGAATATTCAGAATACCGGCATTTTATGCCCGTAATCGAAAGATCCAGAGAAGCCTGTAAAAATAGCGGGCAGCAAGTCACAGATCATTTCGAGGATATCCTCGAAATGATCCGTACAGGAAAAACAGCGCAACGTGAAGTCGAAAGTGTAAGACTTTCCAGATATGCCTGTTATCTCATCGTTCAGAATGCAGACCCGGCCAAAGAGGTCGTGGCTTTGGGGCAGACATATTTTGCCGTTCAGACACGCCTGCAGGAGATCCGGCAGATGAAGGAATACAATCGTCTCAGTACAGAGGATGAGAAACGATTGTTTCTGCGCAACGAAATGACCAAGCATAACCTGCAGCTGGCTGCCACAGCTAAAAATGCCGGAGTTATTGAGCCAATAGACTATGCTGTATTTCAGAATCATGGCTATATGGGCCTGTATGGAGGACTGGATGCAAAAGCCATTCATAAAAAGAAAGGATTAAAAAAGAGTCAGCAGATCCTTGATCATATGGGGAGTACAGAGCTGGCTGCCAATCTCTTCAGAGCTACTCAGGCTGAGGAAAAGCTGAGACGCGAAAATATCAAAGGAAAGCAGAAGGCGAATATGGCTCATCTGGAAGTGGGGAAAAAAGTCCGCAGAACTATTGAAGAACTGGGTGGGACTATGCCCGAAGATCTTCCTACGGCGGACAGCATAAGAAAAATAGAAAAATTGCAGAATGCCGGACGATTAAACGAAAAAAAGGACAATACGAATTGATCTGTAGTAGAGAGCTCCTTTTTGTTGGTGAAGTCCCCGAAGACAACAAAAAGGAAGTCATGAAAATAAATCAATCAGCTTGATTCTATCATAGAAACCGAAGTAATTTTGTTATTTATCTTATAAACAGATTGTTGAATATGTGATCCGGAGTAGTTATTTACAGTTTTTAAATCTTTTGTATGAAGAAAAGTTGTTATTTATCTTTAAATCAATTATTTGCATTTTTAACTGAATGACTTTTCTGCATTGGTGCTTTTGAATACATTGTTTCTATTTGATTATCAATGTTTTATTTTCTGATCATATCGAGGACTTCCTCGATATGATCAGAAATAGCATTTCTTATTTTGTTTTCTCCGTTTCCTCGATCAATTGTCGCAGAATATCGCTTGTGGAGAGTCCGCTGAACCCGTTTATGGATTGTCCCAGCCAGAGACTCATAAAGTCAGTATTCTGAACGCTTTTGGCCATTCTGCGCAGCTCGGCAGTCAGCTTGTTCTGATAAGGGTAAGGAAGTATGTAAGAGCTGTTTTCCAGGTTGTTAATAAACGTGTTTCTTATTCCCCTCGCATATCTTCCCGTGAAGCTTCGGGTCAGAACAATATCTTTTTCGTCTATATTCCGGAGTCGCTGCTTTTCAAATTCCTGCAGCATGCTTTCTCTGGAGCCCAGGAGGAGACTGCCGATCTGAAATCCTTGTGCACCCAATGCGCTGGCCGCCCGTATTGTTCTGCCATTGTATAGTCCGCCGGCGTATATGAGCGGGAGAGAGACCGTATCGTATACCTGAGCAAGCAGAGATATCCCGCTGATTTGCGGAACGGTGCTTCCCAGAAAGCTTCCCCTGTGACCGCCGGCCTCTATGCCTTGTACGCACAAAGCATCTACTCCCGATTTTTCCAGCGCTATTGCTTCTTCAACAGAAGTACATGTTCCGATCAGGATCGTATCATGCTGTTTCAGCTTGCGGATGCTCTCTGTATCCGGATTGCCGAATGTAAAGCTCACGATCCGGCAGCTTTCGGACAGGATGGCTTCTATCTGATCGTGATAATTGGTCAGCCTGATTTCCTCAATAGCCGGCAGTGTTACATCCAGATCATGCTGCCTGGAAAGCTGCTCAATATATTGCTTCGTATCCGAGTAGTGCTTTTTCAGGGAGTCGGAGAGCTCCGGTATTTCATTGACAAAGATATTTACAGCAAAAGACTTATCCGTCAGTTTTCTGGTAGAGCGGATGAGCTCCGTGCATTTACCGGCCGGCAGATCGCCCAGCGGCAATGCGCCCAGTACATTGACCTTTGCCGCTGCCGCCACCATTTCCGGAGTGGATACGCCCAGCATGGGGGCTTGAATAAAAGGATACTCTGTATTGAATAGTTTCGTAAGCTGATTTTTCCAGTTCATATTGCAGATACGTTGAGAAATTATGGTATAAGATACATTTTTTTAATACGTGATAAAAATCAATGGATTGGAATAGGCGGACAAAAATAACTGCACTGTTCTAAAGATTTGTTTTGGTGATCGACTGCTAACAGGGTTTTCTTTGGCTTTCTATATTGCTTAAACATGTATAATAAATGGGTTTAAAGCTGGTTACTTGCATATGATATAGAAGTATTTATCAGCGTTAACCATATTTTTATACGCTTATGCTAAGGCCTTTTTTTATCCTGATCTTTTTACTGACTTCAATGATGCTGAGAGCACAGAGTGTGCATGATGCTTCCTATTATTTTGTGGGGCACAGTCTGGTCAACTTTGATATGCCGGCAATGGTGCATCAGCTTGCAGAGTCAGCCGGGAAAGGTAGTGATTATGCTGCCCAGGTCATTATCGGATCTCCTTTGAAATGGAACTATGAAAACCCGGGATCGGCACAGGGTATTCCCTACACAACGGCGCTGCCTGCGGGCGATTACAGCCATATGATTGTGACCGAAGCGGTACCTTTGCTCAATCATACTGCCTGGAGCGAAACCTACGCCAAAGCCAATGATTTTCTGACCTATGCCCGTACCTATCGTCCGGATATACCATGTATGCCACCATATATGGCGAAAGCCCGGAAGGCCTGACCAATGTAATCTATGATCAGTACAACAATGTACGATTGACAGTGCCTGAAGAGGTAGCAGATATCATGCAGGCGGCAGCCTGGCAGGAGGTATGTGCAAATCCGTATTCGGGAGTGAATTGTGTGCTAACCGCCCTGGAAAATGCCGCTCGTCAGCAGACGATCAATGTATATCCGCAACCGGCAACCTCTGAGTTTACGGTAGAATTGCCGGGAGAGCAACCTGCCGGATTTATGCTGAGCAACAGTGTGGGGATTATGGTTCTTCAGGGCAATCTGGATGGCGGGAGAACGACTATTACTACCGGCAACCTTTCACCCGGTATCTATATTCTGACAGTGAATCGGGACAGACAGGTATTTTCGAAAAAAGTAAGTATCCGGTAAAAGCAAACAATAAACCCAGGTGCAGAAGCTGCGGGCAGCATATGGCCTGCGGTTCTTTGATGATTTGATTTTTAGTGCTTCAGACTTTTCAGCCGTTCTTCATTCAGCAGAGTAATCTTGCTTCCGGCTATGGCAATCAGTCCTTCTTCCTTAAAATCTGTTAACGTACGGATCACTGTTTCTTTGGATGCGCCCACAATACCGGACAGGTCATCGCGGGAGATTGCTATGGTAAAGTTTTTTTCATCCGTATCCTGACGATACTTTTGCTGCAGGAGAATCAGCGCTTCGGCTACCCGCTTGCGTACAGAGCAATACGCCAGCTTGAGCAGGCGCTCTTCTTTTTCGACCACGTTGCCGGAGAGCAGGCGTATAAACTTGCCGGCAACTTCCCGGTTGGAATGCAGCAGGGCAAAAAAATCATTGGCCGGAATAGCGCAGACCGAAGCTTCTTCGAGCGCTACTGCACTTTCATTGTATGGAATATTCTCAATCAGCTCGATATAACCGACAAAATCTCCTTCTTTGAAAAGACCGGTAATAAATTCATTGCCCAATTTGTCGGCACGGGCAGTCTTGATCCTGCCGCTGCGGACATAGTACAGAAAGTTGGGATAGCTGCCCTGGCTGTATATAATCTGTTTTTTTGCTATATGGCTGATGCGTTTTTCCACGGTCAGCAATTGGTCCAGCTCTTTGAGCCCCTGAGCCTCGCTTCCGCCCGGGCTTTTCCGCTTCTCATTTTTTTTCAGGCGTATTTCAATAGCGTCCAGGAGCTGCACATCGTCAAAGGGTTTGGTCAGGTAATCATCAGCGCCAAGGTTCATGCCTTTGCGCATATCTTCCCGTTCGGCTTTAGCAGTCAGAAAAATAAAAGGAATAGACGCTGTCGTCACATTTTTGGACAATACATGCAATACACCAAATCCATCCAGCTCAGGCATCATCACATCGCAGATGATCAGGTCAGGAAGCTCTTTGCGGGCCAGTTCCACACCGGTTTTGCCATTTTCTGCCGTGATTACATGGTAATCTGACAATTCCAGTATCTCGGCAGTGTTTTCCCTTACTTCCTGATTGTCTTCGATAAGCAGTATAGTCTTTTTCATGGACGAGTGGTTTGAGGTAATTCTATGCTGAACGTAGTGCCAACACCTTGCCTGCTTTCCATGCTTATATAGCCGTTGAGCAGTTCTACATAGCGTTTTACGATATTGAGGCCAAGTCCGGTTCCCTGCACATTGCCGGCATTATGGGCTCTGAAAAAGCGGGTAAAAAGAAAAGCCTTATCCTCATCCGGTATGCCGATTCCCTGATCGGATACACTGAGTATTACATTGGTCCGGTTGACTTCCGCATAGAGTTCGATCATGCCCTTTTCCGAATACTTGATCGAGTTGGAGAGCAGGTTGAGAAGAATATTCTTGATAATATTGCGGTCCAGCATTGCAACCTGATGGCCCGTATGGCGAAAGCTCATCTGCTGTGATGGTTTTAGCATGGGATGCAGCTCTTCGATGATTTCATTTGCCAGATCGGGTACACTGAATTCGGCCGGATTGTTGCCGACAATACCTTCTTCGAGCTTGCTCAGGGACAGAAAATCATTGAGTATACCGGTCAGGTTAGTGACTGCCGATTTGATCCGTTGTATGTGCTTATCGCTTTTTTCCGTATCACCCAGCTGATTGTACTTGGATATCAGCGACACAGAGGATAGTATGGTGCTTAGCGGCGTCCGGAACTCATGTGATGCCAGGGTCACAAAACGGGATTTCAGCTCATTGAGCTCCTTTTCCTTTTCCAGCGCTTTTCGTACTTCCACTTCTGCCTGTTTTTGCCGGGCATTAGTCTCCCTGAGCTTTTTTATGGCATCAAAAAGCTCGGCAGTACGCTGTTGCACACGTTCCTCCAGCTCGGCATTGAGTTGCCGGAATGCGTTCTCAGCCTCTTTGAGCTGGGAAATATCATGAATAATACCGGTATAAATCACCCGGTCATGTAAAATGACTTCACTTACACTGAGCAGAAAAGGAAAAATAATACCGCTTTTTTTCTGTCCGAGCACTTCGCGGCCTATACCGATAATGCGGCGCACACCGGAGCGCTGGTAATTCTGGATATAGTCATCGTGGCGGCTTTTGTCAGGCTCCGGCATCAGCACCTTGATGTTTTTGCCGATAATTTCGGCCGGGCTGTATTCAAATATGCGGGCAGCAGCCGGATTGACGGTCTCTATGATACCACGCTGGTCGATCGTAATGATTCCGTCTATGGCTGTATCAATGATCGCTCTGAGGCGGGACTCGTTTTCGAGCGGATTGTGGCCCGGTATATTATTTTTTAGTTCAGACAAATCGTGTCAATAATAGGTTGATATGCAATATACAGGATAATCAGGCAGCGAGGCAAAGATTTTTTACAGGCTGCGCCGGTGACGCCCATATCGAAGAGGGAAAGCAGGCATAAACAGACTGAAGCTTTTCTGCGGGAATGTATTTGCTGAGTACCCGGAGCACAGCCTGTGTGACTTTACTTTCTGTTTTTGCCAGCGTGGCTGGCTGGTCCGGCTGCTTCTGGCAAAAGGGCTTGATAAAAGCCGGCAAAAGAGAAAGCAGCTCGATATTTTTTTCTATGGAAATTTCTTTCAGCACATAGTGAAAGAAGTTTCCCAGGACATTTTCCGACTGCTTCAAATCGACGGCATGTCCGAGTTCAAGTGACAGATCTGACAACAGATTTGTGGTGTGTCCTTTATATTTTATCATGCTGTTTAGAAATCAGTAAGTTCATGTTTGGATTTTTGTCCTTTGCTCCAGCTGCTGAGATGATAGATCGTCATATCGGCAATATTTTCGAGCGCGTTGGAAGTAAGGAAAGCCTGATGACCCGTGATCAGCACATTTTTGAAGCTGAGCAGACGGGCAAATACATCATCCTGAGGGATGCTGTCTGAATGATCATAAAAGAAAAGCCCTTTTTCCTTTTCGTAAACGTCCAGTCCCAGGTATCCGATCTGTCCGGATTTGAGTCCGTCTATGGCATCCTGTGTGTTGATCAGCCCTCCGCGACCGGTATTGATAATCATTACCCCTTTTTTCATGCGGGCTATACGATTTTTGTCGATCATGTATTTGGTATGCTCGTTGAGCGGCGCATGCAGGGAAATGATATCAGACTGCTCGCAAAGCTCATCGAGTCCCACATAGCTGACTCCGTATTTTTCTATAAATTCCTGATTGGGTTCAATATCGTATCCCAGCAGCCGGCAGCCAAAGGCGTTGAGAATCCGGGCTACAATGCCCCCGATTTTACCAAGTCCTACAATACCGACAGTTTTTCCGTTAAGATCATACCCGATGAGATCATTGAGGCTGAAGTTGTAGGCTTTTACCTTCTTGTCTGCCAGCACGATCTTGCGGTTGAGCGCCTGTATCATAGCGATGGTATGCTCGGCGATCGAGTAGGGGGAGTATTCCGGTACGTTGCCTACGCGTATGCCCAGCTCATTGGCTTTGCTGATATCCGTCTGGTCATAGCCCGCTGCACGTATGGCGATGTATTTTACGCCGAGCTTCGACAGTTTTTCCAGGATGGGGGCAGATCCGTCATCGTTGGTAAATATGGAAACAGCCTCACAGCCTTCTGCCAGACTGACGGTATCCGATGAAAGCGCTTCTTCCAGAAACAGCAGGTCGAGCTGACCGTTATTAGATTTTTCGAGATAGGTGCGTTCGTATCCGCGTGTACTGTATATGGCAACTTTCATGGATGGTTGTATTTGTCAGAGTTAAAAACTTAAGCGCCCGGATTTTCCGGACATGTAGTCATAAAAATTTTCTTTCACAGAGCGCAGCGCCCCGCTGATCCGGTAAAATTCAGAAATTATACTTTCATCATCAAGCATAAAATGACTCTTTTCTCCGTTTTGTTCAGCGCCGCTTTCCGGTACATTGATCAGTCCGGATAGCGCTTCCATACGCTGAATATTCTCTTCAAAGCCTTTCCACATGCTGTCCAGCCGTCTGATTCCGTCCATATTGAGCGTTGCCGAATAGCCGTTGCGGAGCAGGCCCAGCAGAAAATCTACTTCCTTTTTCAGAAAATCTATTTCAGAAAGCAGCTCAGTCGAGAAATTGTGTGTTAGCGTGCTGTTTGTCATAACTACTAAATCTGTACACTGTTTGATGCAAAAGTATAGACAGGGGGGCAGGCAAAAAATGACCTTTTTCCTTATAAAAACTGATTAAAGTCATTTTTGCCCTGGTTGCTGAATTTTTTCTTCCTGTATTTCCGAAGGCAATGATCAGCAAATTAAGCCTGTTTTCTTATGCAAGGAATAGTTACTTTTGCGCTGATAACCATACTTGCCATTGTTTTACAACTAATTTTAACATGATATTGCATCGTTTTTTTGCTGTCGTTGTTTTTATATGCTTTTCTCTGACTGCCGGTGCGCAGTCCGGCGATCACCGCTATGTGATTGCTCCGATTCTGTTCAGCGAATCAGGTAGCTATGTCAATGACAGATTTACACCACATGTTTTGTCCGGAATTGTATTGAAGCGATGTGCAGAAAAGGTCAATTATCGTATCGCAGCGGAATATACGCGGGCCGAAAGAATTCGTAAGGCTACTCCCGGCTCGTTTGATATGCCTGATTATATCAGTAATGAACAGCGGGTGCTGCTTCGTGCCGGTATGGAAAAAGGGATAAAGATCGGGCAGCACATGCGTATCTACGGAGCCCTGGATCTGGTTGCTGCCTATACGCGTACACTGGAGGTGCAGAATGGGGGCATAACCGGGGGATCGTTTGAATATGTTGACAGAACGTTCAGTACCGGTCTGATGCCGGCCTTGGGCCTGGAAGTAAGCCTGTGCCCGCGTATTTCACTGGCAGCGGAGACCAGAGCGGGATTATTATTGAGTGTCGGATTGAATAAAAATATATACGGAAATGTCTCGGTTTTACATTATATGACCAATCGTCTGGGAGGGTTTATGCTCAATATCCATCTGTAGAGCAGGAATATTTATCTTATAGCGGAGCATCCGGCGGAAACTTGTCAGCGATCAGATTAAGCCGGATACCATGCTCCAGCCATGCTTTCAGTCCGTCAAGCACTGTGGTAAAGCCACCTGTGTTGTCCTTAATCGCCTGAATGAGCTCAGCGCCGGTCTGCTGAAACCCGTAATTGGTAATCTGTACATAGGTGCGGTTTTCATCCAGCGCGGTAAAAGTAAATACTACCGTGGTGGCCGGCTCATCCCACTCGAAGACTATCTTTTTTCCGGGTACGAGCTCTTTGGTATGCACAGCGCTGGATACGCCGTACATTTCCCATTCCCAGACCGTGGTTTTGCCTGTCTCAAGCGGTCCGCTTGCTTTGGTAAACCAGAAATTGGTGGTAATGGCCGGATCGACAAAAGCCTGATAGACTTTGTCTGCGGGCTGGCGTATCATCAGTTGCGCTTCTACGCGGATATCGGGAGCAGATGTCATGATGGTAGCGTGTATTCGGGTTCGTAAAAAGATGATTAATTTGTCGTAAGAATACACAACCGGTGGTTTATATCAAACCTTGCTGTCATTTAAATTTTGTCTGGTTGCAGGTTGAACTTCTGTCGTTTGTTTTGCAATTAGATGGAATGTCTGCTCAATTGAATTGCATTTTTTTGATAAAGAATGTCTTTGCCGAGAGATAAGAGGTTTGGTTCTATTAGGGAAGCATATAGTTAGGTTAATGATATGATTAAGTGTTTGTTTTTTGTATTAATCTATTAAGACTTGGTGTTGGGCTGCTGATTTTATTTGAATATGCGATAATATGCCTGTGCAAAATGCAGAGGTGACGCTGGATGGATATGGTGTGATAAAGAAGTTTAATTTCTTACATGGGTGGTTTGGTTTATTCACTTATAATGCTTGTTTATTATAATAAAAGTTATTTTTTTGAATTTTATTATGAGAATTGCCCTGTCTGTTTCCCTGATACTGTCTCTTGTTTTATGCACTGGCAGTATTACCAATGACGCGTATAAACCACTTAGAGCTGAAGGAGCAATCCCTGAAATATTTCTTAATGATCTGAATAATTATGTAAAACTTCAGGAAGAAATATATGAGGACTATTTCCAGGACGATGATAAGCTTGATAAACTCAAGGAGAAGCTTTTTTTAGGAAGTGCGCTTAACAGCTATTTTTATTTTAGAAGCGGTATGATCCTTTTCGGAGATCCCATAACCAGGTATCTGAATAAGGTGAAAGGCGAAGTGTTCAGGAATAATCCCGAGCTGATAGGCAATATCAATGTATTTACTTTAAAGTCAAGCGAAGTAAACGCCTACTGTAGTCTGGATGGAAGTGTATATGTTACCTTGGGGTTACTTGCCCGACTAAATTCGGAGGCTGAACTGGCCTTTATTCTTTCCCACGAGGCTGCGCATTATATTGCAAAACATTCAATGGAGAAGCTGAAAGACGTTTCAGAAATTGAAAAACTAAGTAAAGAACGTAAGAAACTTACATTGGATGATGTGCTCGGGGTGCGTCTCAAGCGAAGTAAAGAGCATGAGTTTGAAGCAGACTCGATAGGTCTTGAATTGTTCAAAGCATCTTCCTATTATAGGAAAGGAGCCGTAAATGCCCTTACATGCCTTTCATATGCGCACAAATCTGTTGGTAATGAGCCGTTCGATAAAAAAGCTTTTAATAGTGAATACTTTGTAATCCCTGATTGTTTCTTTCAGGACAATGTAAAAGAAGTAACTGCCAATGAAAACCGACAGGACAGATATTCAACCCATCCGGATATACATCATAGAAAAGAAAGAATAAATGCGCGGCTACGTTCATTGTCTGATGAAGGAAAATATTTTTTGGTTGGAAAGCAGGAATTTGAAGAAGTTAAGGAACTTGCAATTTTTGAATTAATATCCAGATTACTGTCAAACAGAAACTATGCGGAAGCCATATTTACTTCCGGCAATTTGTTAAATAAATACCCCGGTAATAAGTTTTTACATATAGCTGCTGCAAAAGCATTATACTATTCAGCTATATACAAGAACAATCAGTTGTTTCATTATGCGGGATCTCCGTATTCTGTAATAGAGGGAGAATCTCAGCAGGTTCATTATTTTCTGAAACAGCTTTCTGCTGTACAGTTGAATACTCTTGCTCTGAAGGTTGTAAGAGAAAAGAAAATGATCTACCCGGGAGAATCAGATCTGGCTAAAATGGAAAAAGAACTGATTGATGCTTTAGTAATAAAGCATGGAGTCAGTCTGAATGCTTATATGTCTGTCAATGATGCCCGAAAAGCTTATAATGAAAAATATGGTCTTCCGATCAATGATACTGTGTCGGGCAAAGTCAAACTTCGGCATGAGTACAAAAACTTTTATTTATCAGCTCTCTATCCAATGAAAGATGATCCTGATGTTCAAAATCTTTTTAAGAAAGCGGAAGAAAAGAAGCTCAAAAAGCAGGAATATGACAATCTGCCTTACAAGGAAAAAATAAAGCTTGAAAAGATTGAAGAAAAGAGTCGGATTGCAAACGGTTTGGATATAAACGCGAAAAATGTTGTGCTTATAGAACCGGAATACTTTAAGTATGAAAAGGACAAAGTATCGACCATTTTAAATAGCGATAGTGAGAAAAAGAATTTTCTTAGCGGGCTTGAGAAATTGATTTCATCAAGGAGAGAAAATATACTTCTTCTGCAAACCAGTAACTTAAAGTCAGGAGATATCGGACGATACAATGACTATTGCACTGTGAGTGAATGGATACAGGACCGGGATAATCATCTAAGCAAAATTTCAGTGCTTCCGGCTGATAATCAATCTTTCAGAATAAGTGATAAGCTGGCTTCATATGAGCATATCTGTAAAATTGAAGTAGTTAATATTCCCGGATACTTTCAGTATTACAGGTTTAATCTGTTTAAGGTCGAAGATGGACAGTGTGTGTATTCCAGCCAAAAAAGAATATGGGCCGGTACGGAGGTAAGTCAGGTATTGTCTTTTATTCAGTCTGATTTAGAGAAAATTACCAAATAATATATCAATGAGTTTATACAAAAAAAAATCTTTATTCAATTTTTTAATTATTCTGTTTTCAGTGTATCCGGTATTCTCTCAAAATTTTAAAATGGGGACTCTGCATAAAGGAAGCGGTAAATATGACCCGTTTATAAAAAATGAAGATGAAAATAATCTCTATGTGGTAGCAGAAAATGCATATGGAGACTATTCGATAGAAGCATATAGTAAGAAAAATGATCTGAAGCGTTTGTATTCAGAACCTTTAAAGCATGAAAAGATCAATAAAAAGCACTCGGTATCCGTAGAGGCAATGACTCATATGGGAGAGCGTTTTGTGATTTTTTACAGCTATCTGGACAGTAAAACGAAAGAATATACTCTTTTTGCCAAATTGTTTGACAAAAACACAGGAAAGCCAATCGGACAAAGAAAAGATATCTATACTATCCCGGTTGAGAAAAAATCCAGAAAGGGAGATTTCACTATTAAGGTTTCTGAAAAAAAGACGCGAATATTTATAAAACATAGTGCGTATTACAAAACTTTAAAAAAGGATATCACACAGTTTACGCTCTTAAATCCGGATCTTGAAGTGCTGTTTGAGTATAAGCTGGATAATGATGAAAAATTGCCGGGTGGCTATATCGTTGATAATGATGGTTCAATTTATTATCTCAGATACAGGGATATGAATTTGTATGTAGGCTCTTATGATGCGAACAAAGATTATGAAAAATGGGAAGAAAAAATAAACTTTGATTATGCGTCTCTTGATAAATTCTACCTTCATAATCTTGAGTTTAACATAAAAAGAAATAATGACTTTACGATCACCGGTCTTGTATCCAAAAAGGATGAAAAAAATAATGTAAAAGTATATGGGAGTGTATTTGTTGCCATCGATAATGAGTCTAAAGAACAGAAAGTCGCTAAGATAAATGAGTTTCCGGCTGATCTTTTTGATCAGTTCCGTACCAAGAAAGACATTAAAAAAGAAAGATCAGGTACCATTGTCAATAATTTTGGAAGGGAAGAAGTGCTGGATAAGGAAGATGGCGGGGTGATAATGACTATGGAAAGTTATTACAAGGTAAGCTATTATACGAATGGAGCAATATCTGGTAAAACTATTGAATATAGTGACATTCTGATATTGAATTTTGATGAGCAGGGTAATATGCTATGGAGTAACAGAATTCCCAAAAGACAATATTTTTCATGGAATGATTTGTTAGGCGGCATATTTATAACGTCAAGTCGGGGGCTGCATATATTATCAACCCCGGTAGAATGGAAGACAACCCGTTATTTCTCCTATTCTATCGGGATTGTTAACGACAAACTACATATATACCATAATGACCTTTTAAAAAATTTTGAGGAAAAGGGTTTAACAGATAAATATAAGAAGTTTAAAAAGCCAAGAACAGCGGTTGTGGTAAAGCATGAGTTTGACCTTGTTTCCGGAACGAGAAGTAAAGATCTTTTTACCAGTTGGTCGGAGAAAGGAATCAAGCTATGTCCGGGAAAGGGATTCCAGAAGAATGAAGAAAGTGACCTGTTCCTTTTTGGAATAAAAGGAAGAAAGTATGCTTTTGCCCGAGTTTCAAAATAATTGCTGGAGAATATATATTATTGATAGAGAAAGTAAACGCGCCTTCATACAACGGATATGAAGGCGCGTTTGCTTTACTTCTGCTGAAAATTCAGCATCCAGTTGATGCCGAATTTGTCCGTAAAGCTGCCGTAGTAAGCTCCCCAGAACATGTCCTGCAGTGGCATGCTGACATTGCCGCCTTCTGATAGCTCACGGAATATGCGCTCCGTTTCTTCCCTTGATTCCGGTTCCAGATTGATGTGCATATTGTTGCCCTGTACCACGGTAAATCCCATTTCTTTGGGGGCATCGGTACCCATCAGAATATGGCCGCCGGGAAGAGGCAGCTCGATATGAAGTACCATTTTTTTGACCTGCTCGCTGACCGGTGGCTGGTCCGGAGTCGCAGGAATATCCCCGAATCGCTGAATACCGTTTACGAACTCGGTCTTGAAAACTGATTTGTAGAAGCTGAACGCTTCCTCTGTATTGCCTGGACAGTTGATATAGGTTGCCACCCTGACCCGGTTGTCCGGCTTCTTTTGCTTGCGCAGGTAAAACTGGCTGCTGATATACTGATCCAGATTTTCCAGTCCCATGGTAAACCCTTCTTTGAATCCCATTTCGATAATGGTTTCCAGATCCTCCAGCGCTTCGAAACGGATTTCTATACGAACCGTTGTCGTGTCGTCCTCATCAGCAAAGGTATTTTCCCAGGAGCTGCGGGGCTGGTCTTTGCTGATGACACCCTGCTCATCGCAAAAAGCGTCCCGACCTGAGAAGCGGTGCAGGGGGCTTATCTTTTCGTAGTCAAAAAGACTCCAGTGCTTTTCCCCTTCGGGACCGATCATACAGTAGAGCCAGCGTCCGCCCTCCGAAAAATCCATGGATTTGGTTTCTGCCCGCCAGGGTTTGGGGGCCCACCACTGATCAAGTATTCGGGGATCGGTCCAGGCTGCCCAGACCAGGTCGATGGGTGCATCAAAGGAGCGCTCTACGTTTATTTTTTTGTTTGCTTTGTCTACGTCAAAGTTGAAAAGGATCGCTTTGTTCATTTTTGCTTGTTTTTAAGTGTTGATAATACATCGTCCAGCTGCGAGAAGCGCTGTTCCCAGATTTTTCTGAACTGTTCCAGCCACTGGTCTATTTCTTTCATTTTTTCTATTTCGAGGTGGTAATATATTTCCCTGCCCTGAGGACGGGATTGGATCAGCTCACATTCGGCAAGGATACGCAGGTGCTTGGAAACAGCCTGCCTGGATGTGTTAAAGTGTTCGGCAATGGCATTGGGCGTCATGGCCTGCAGAGCAATAAGCGCTATGATTGCCCGGCGGGTCGGGTCGGCTATGGCCTGAAATACATCTCTTCTCATGGTATCTGCGTTGTGTGAACCATAATCATTCTGACAGCAACTGACTGTAGTTCCTGTGAATAACTAATATGAAACTATATAGTTGCAAATATAAATGCAATCATTTGGTTGCGCAAATAAAAAAACTTGTTTTTTACAGGCCGGGATTTGAATGCATATATCTATGGCTCAGGAATAGTTGCCAAAAAGGAGCGAAGGAAGATAGCTATATGAGATCAGGTTTCTTTTTTCAGACAATGAGATAAATTAGGTTGTATTCCTTTCCGGGGGGGGAAGTTTAAAGTCTGTGATTCAGGGAGCACAGCGGGGCAGGAATCGGGTTGAGGTCCCCGCAGGCTGAGGCTCTCGAAGCCTGCGGAAGTCTCAGCCTATAGTGTGGCATTGAAAAATAAGCGGCCTGCTCCATAGGACCTTCGTCTTTAGCTATGCTACAGCGCGCAGAAAGGTAAGTAATAAGGAGCCTGTCAGATATCTCTTTTGAAATCAGACGGCCTGTAATTGGTCAGCTTGTGGAATGAGGCGCTGAAGGAAGAAATATTCTGATAGCCTACCGAATACGCAATTTCACTTAATGAAAGCTCGGTCTGCAGCATCAGCTCAATAGCCTTTACCATCCGGAATAATTTGAGATACTGGAGAAACGACATATTGAGTGTAGACTGAAACAGGCGGGATAAGGTCCGTTCGCTCAGAGCAAATTTCAGGCTTAACTCTTTGAGCGAATGCCCTTCCGAATAATTTGCTTCAATATATCTTAAAATAGGCTGAATCCGTTCGTTTTCGGTAAAAGGCAGGGCAATAGGAATTTTCCGGTCGCTGATTTCCGGCAGGATATTTTTTATCACCGTCAGGAATGAATACCGGTTGTCGTCCGGAATAATATCACCATCCCAGGATTCCGAGTATTTGATCATCTGTACCAGCAGCTCATTGATCGGATAGATGCCTATTTGTGAGTAAAACGTATGCTTGGAATCATCGTGGGCATAAAAAAACAGCGATCGCAGTACGGTACCCGAATGGCCTATCTTTAATACGTGCGCCAGGCCACTGGGTATCCAGAAGTAATGCCTGGCCGGGATTACATAGCAGCGGTCCTTGACCTGCACATACGCCAGACCGCCTTCCACATAGGACAGCTGTCCCTTGGTATGTGTATGGCTGGGTATAAATTTTTCCGAGCGTTCATGCATTACATAAACAGAAAACGGATCCTTATCAATTTCAGGCAAAGACGCTATTAACCCCATGATATTTCCTCGAAATTATCTGTGCAAAGATAGTTGTAATCCGGAGTTTTTTGTCGGAAAAGGAAAAATATTTGTCCGGAAAAGGGGCTTTTTTTCTTCAAAAAAATATTGGTAAAGTTCAATTTGTGCCGGCGGACTTATATGCGAGGGCGGCAGGATGATTATATGGCCGGAACAGATAAATTTTCGTCTGTTTTGAATAATTCGGAATGCGAAAAAGCGAATAATTTTGCCCCATAAATAGGACAAAACAAATGTTTCGCTTTCCCAAAAAGGTAGTGTGGTGCTGCCTGTTTACTTTCAGGTTTACGTTGCTTTTTTCTCAGCATAATCCAATATCGGCAGATACTGCTGCGCTGCCTTTATCGATGGACGAAATCTGGGAAAAGGCTGTTGAAAGCAGCAAAAAAATCAAGCTGGCCGAGTTTGAAACGGAGATAGGCAGGGGTGAAGTAAGGGAAGCAAAATTTGAACGTCTCCCGGAGTGGGATGTCAGGGGCTTTATCGAGCATGCCACCAATCTTGCTGTATACAGCCGCGGCTTGCTGAACAGGCCCGAACAGCACGAGGTGATCCATACGCTCTACCGGCTGGGTACGGATCTGTATCTTCCCGTTTATAATGGTAATAAAATCAATCTGACGATCGATAAGAAGAAAATCCGGCACGAAATCCTTGATGAGCAAAGGAAATTTACCGTTTCCGAGATAAAGCTGCAGGCCTCTTCGTATTACCTGGATTTGCAGCGCAGTATGATATACAGGGAGCTGATGGTCAATGATATCATTAATCAGGAGAAGCAGCTGGAGGAAATCCGGCATCTGCTGCGCAACGGGGTGGTGCTGAAAAGCGACGAGCTGAGGATTGAGCTGAAGCTGTCCAACCAGAGACTGATGCTCGTACAGATCGAAAACGATATTGCTATTGCCAATCAGAAGCTGAACATCATACTGGGGCTGCCCGATGCACAGCCGGTCATTCCGGTCGAAAAGACGGATCCTGAGGCGATTGCGCTGAATTCCTATGAAGAATATCTGCACGAAGCATTTCACAACTCCTTTGAATATCATATATCGGAAAAGAAAACTGCCCTCAAAGCCCTTGAGCTCCGGTATACAAGAGCCAATGTAAGCCCGAAGGTGGGATTGTACGGTGATTTTTTCCTGTCCAATCCGCAGATATTTCTTTTTCCGTACTCGCCCGGCAACTATATGCTGGGAGTAATGGGGGTAAAGGCCAGCTTTCCGGTATCGGCTCTGTATATGAATGTGCCCAAAATGAAGATTGCTTCGCTGGAGCTCAAGAAAGAAGAAATGGAGCATCATGATACCGAAGACAAGATCAGGCAGCAGGTCTATGAGACCTATGTACGCTTCAAGGAAGCGCTCGTGCGCATCGGGGTAGCCCGAACCAATATTGCTCATGCCGATGAAAATGCCCGGATTATAAAAAACAACTATTTGAACCAGACGGCTTTGATAACGGATTTGCTGGATGCGGACATACAGGTTCTGCAGACACGGTTTGAACTTGCTTCCGCCCGGATTGAAGCTCAGTATCGATATTATCAATTGCAAAATGTATTAGGAAATCTTTGAGATGAAAACCGCTTCCAAACGTCATTATACAGACAAAGTCATCACCACTATTACGACCTGGATTGCCGGCTGCACAGGAATCGTGTTACTGATCTGGGGTATCGTTACCCTGTGGGATATCTGCAAAAACGAAAAGACAAATGATGCGCAGGTGCAGGAATATGTCAACCCTGTCATATCAAGAGCCGGAGGATTTATTGTCGAGGTAAAGTTTGATGAAAATCAGCCGGTGAAAAAAGGCGACACCCTGCTGCTGATTGATGACCGCGAATACAAGATACAGGAAGCCCAGACAGAGGCGGCCCTTATGAATGCTCATGCCCAGCTGAAAGTCTGGGAAGTAAAAGTTACCACGCTCAACCGGCGGGCTCAGGCAAATAAGTCGCTGGTATCATCTGCAGGAGCTGTCCTCTGGAAGCAGGAGCTGGAGCAGGAGCGGTACCGCAGGCTGGTGAAGGAGGAGTCAGCGACCAGGCAGCAGCTGGAAGCTGTGGAAGCGGCCTATACAGTCGCAGAGGCAGAGTATCAGTCGGCCAATGATATCTATCTGGCCTCTCTGTCGGAGATAGAAGATGCCAGAGCGCATATTGCCGTGATCAGGGCAGAGATCCGGCGGCTGGAAGCGCTGCTGGACCGGCACAGGCTGGATGTTTCCTATACGGTAATTACGGCCTCCTACGATGGGGTAATGGGGAGAAGAACAATCGAAAAAGGGCAGATGATTGATGTGGGAGAAGTGCTGGGGTACATAGTAAATAAGGAAACGGACAAATGGGTGGTCGCAAACTATAAGGAAACCCAGATAGCGTCTATGTGTATCGGTGATACCGCCGAGTTTACGGCTGATGCCTATCCCGACAGGATTTTCAAAGGGGTAATTATTTCTTTGTCACCGGCGACCGGGTCAAGCTTTTCCCTGCTGCCTCCGGACAACTCGACCGGCAATTATGTGAAAATTGTGCAGCGGGTTCCGGTCCGTATCAGAGTGGTAGGAGAGAAAGGAGAGCTGGATCTGCTGAAAGTCGGAATGAATGTAAATGTTTCTATCGCTAAAGATCAGGGCTGAAAATGCAGATTCATCGGTTTTTATTTAAGAAATGGGTGCCGGAGTGGCTGATAAAGTTTACTTTATTCATCGTGCTGCTTCCCAGTCTGGTTCTGTTTTTTCTGCCCCTTACCAACGTAAATGCGGCGGCCGGCAATACCGGTATCGAAATCAATGATGTGTACTTTTCGGTTGTGTTGTTTTATGCCGGATATACCAGCTTCTTTTCACTGGAAAGGCGCTTTTTCAGCTTTCTGGCAGCCAAGGAATACTTTATCATTATCACCTTTATACAGATAGCGAGCTCTTATATCTGTTTTGCAACGGAAGAAGTGGCGTTTCTGTTTATCTTCAGATTTATACAGGGTATGGCTTTTACCATGACAGTCAATCTGTCGCTGACCATGATCTTCATGCAGCTCCGGACAGAGCAGGCCCGTACGATCGGATATTCCATATTTTTCGGAATGCTGATCTCCATGATACCGTTCAATAATGTTGCTACCGCCGAGGTTGTCGACGCATTCAATTTCAACGTTCTTTACAAATGTGCGATGTTTTCTTACTTGCCCAGCCTGGTTCTGCTTCTGCTGATCATGAACGATGTGAGGCTTACTACCAAGTTTCCCTTATATCAGTTGGACTGGGCAAGTTTTTTGTTTTATGCGGTTATACTCAGCCTTACCGGCTATGTTATGGTATACGGCCAGCAGTATTACTGGCTCGATGATCAGCGGATATATTACAGCTGCATAGCCATCGGAGTTCTGACCGTCATTTTTATTGTCAGGCAGCTCAGGATGAAGCGGCCATACTTTTACCTGGAGGTATTTAGGTACAGAAACTTCTGGGTAGGAGGCGTGATCCTGCTGGTATTCTATATCTGCCGCTTTGCTTTTGGTATAGCCACCGGACATTTTCAGTTTGTTCTCGGGCTGGATCCCATACATGTAGGATACATTACCCTGTGGAATATAGCCGGTATTGTTGCCGGTGTAGTGCTTGCCTGTATCTATGTTTTACGCCACAAGCCGATCAGGCTGCTGTGGATCTACGGCTTTCTGCTGCTGCTTGTGTACCATGCCTGGATGATTTTCCTGTTTATTCCGCAGGCCAATGAAGAAGCGTTTTATGTTCCTCTGCTTATGCAGGGGCTGGGTGCGGGGCTGCTTATGACCCCGACCATTGTGTATGTCATCACTTCCGTACCCGAAAAGCTGAGCTCAACGGCCGCAGGAATCTGCCTGTTTATGCGCTGCTTCGGCTTTTATCTGAGCATTGCGCTCATCAATTATTTCGAGCTGTTTTCCGGCAGCAAGCATTACAATACCTTCCAGTTTCATGTGTCAAAAGAAAGCGCTGTTTTCGGTCAGGTCTTTGCACGGTATCAGGAGATGCTGCTGTCCCATGGCGCCAGTCCCGCTGGTACAGCCAGAGCAGGCACCAAGCTGCTGGACGGAGCATTGAAGATGCAGAGCCGGATCCGCTTTGCAGTCGATTACTATGAAATGATCTGCATACTGCTGGTTTTTACCATTATACTGGTTTCCTTGTTTCCCTATATCAATAAGACGCTGACGTCGCTGAAAAGGAGCCTGCCGCCGTTTTAACCCTGTATCCGGACAACAAAACAGTGCTTCAAACTAGTTGCTGATAATGAAAAATATACAAAAAATACTTTGGATAGCAGGATGCCTGATGATCCTGACCGGCTGCAAAAAAGACCGTTATATCTTTACCATGAAATCCGTCAGGCTGGTGCACTATCACAAGCATCATGCGCAGCAGGAGAATCTGTTTATTAAAGTTGTAAATACAGACGATGAAAGTGTGCTTGCCACTACCGAAATCTATCCGAGCGAATACACGCTTCCGGTTACATTCGGAATATATCCGCATCTCAAGCTCCGCCTGTACAAAAAAGACAATATATCGCTTCAGCTGTGGGGCGATGTTTCGGGGCTGATCGCAGCCGATACCATCAGGATGAAGGAATACAAGATAATATATCCCATAGATATGGAAGTAGAAAATGAATCCGTGATCTTTTCTGTGATGGGAACCTGGGAATGACATGTGCCGCTACCGGGGGAATAAGCCTGCCGGAAAGGGAAAATATAAAATCATACCTGACTATAATTAGATATAGATAACTGGATGATGATTGGTTAAACGGGGGAAAAGTGCCTGCCTCCTGATTTGCTTTTGGGCAAGGACGGAGGCGGCCTTTTTAGCTGAAGGGGTTTTTTTCAGGTCTGACCGCTTTTTTGTTGTGCAGTAATACAGCCAATGAGCTTCTGATAGTGAACGATCAGCACAAAGGAGTGCTGTATACCAGAGAAATGATGACAAATACCGGCAACCGGTAAGGAGATTTATAGTGAAAAATATCATGATACGGATTTTCGGATGGATGCTGGCAATGTATATGACTGCCTGCGGATCCCATGTGACAGACATGACGGAAAAGAAAGCTGTGCCTGAGCAAAAGGATGTGCCGGTCATTGCAGAAGCTGACGCACAGGCAGGGTATGAAGAAACGGTAATCAGCACAGAGGAGGATTATGCTATCTGTTTTGTAGTCATTGCGGATACGAATATTGACTATTACAGTCTTCATGAAAAGATGACAGAACTGAGTCTGCTGTTTAATAGCTCCATTGATACATTGGGACGTTTTTATGACGAGACTAAAAATTTAATTGTCTTACCGGAAGATGATGAAGATGAGATGTATGCAGGTGCTTATTATCCAAGACGTTTTCCTTCCGAAAGCTTAAGCCTGGAATATCTTCGTTTTTACAAGAAAGATGCACGGGCAGAAATGATTGCTCTGGTAACCGGAATTTATGAAAATGAAAGCAGTGCGGATAGTGCGCTGGCGGTGTTAAGCAGGGTAGAACGAAATGTGTTTAAGGTGCAGGCAAGATTATATGTTGGTTGCATACACTAGAAAGCCAGGCAATGCATGATTGTTAGGGGTTAATCTTCCTTTTTGTTTCATTTTTCAGTATAAGACTGTATATAATTATTTGATTTTTAATAAGTATATACAGTCTGAGACTCCCGACGGCAATGTATACATACAAAGCCCGCTCTGAAAACCGGCCGGGGAGCACCGGCTTTTGGGATGCCGGACAGTTTCCGGGGGGAGTAAAAATGCAAATGAGATGGCTGCCATCATTAAAACAATTGCCGGAGTCAGATCATTATACTAATCAGATGGGGGCATCAGAGCAGCATACGATCTATACCATCGGGCATTCGACCCGTAGCATGGATGATTTTATTCAGGCTTTGCAATCCTTTGGTATTACGATGCTGGCTGATATACGGCGTTTTCCCGGATCGCGGAAGTATCCTCAGTTTAACAGTGAAAATCTGGCAGAGACCCTGGCAAAGAGCGGAATCCGATATGTGCATATGGAAGATCTGGGCGGCAGAAGAAAAGTCCGGAAGGATTCAAGGAACGACCGCTGGCGAAATGATTCGTTCAGGGGATATGCCGACTATATGGAAACGGAAGATTTTGAAAAAGCCGCCGCAACGCTGGAAAGTAGCGCGCTTGAGCAGCCTGTTGCATTTATGTGCTCCGAAGCTGTCTGGTGGAGATGCCACCGCTCCATGGTATCGGACTATCTGAAAGCAAAGGGCTGGAAGGTGCTGCATATCAGAAAGGCGGGCGAAGCAGAAGAGCATCCGTATACCTCACCTGCCAGAGTCGCCGGCAAACGCGTTTTTTATTACGATCAGGATTTGTTCAATCATCAATGACACAGCTATGGCAACTAAATACAAAGTAGGGGATAAAGTAAGCTGGAACTCTGAAGCAGGAAGAGTAAGCGGCACTATTACAGCAATACATACCAAAAATTTTGATTACAAGGGCTACACGCACCATGCCACGGAAGATGATCCGCAATATGCCATCAAAAGCAGCAAAACGGATCATGTTGCGGTTCATAAAGGTTCAGCGCTTACCAAGCTCTGAAATAACTGGAGTGCCCGGAGGCAACGGATGAATATCCTGAATGCTGTCTTGGGGAGCCTCAGACAGCATTCAGGGGATCTGTCTCCGGACTTTACTATTCTTTTTCCCTTTTTCCCCGGTCTGTGGCACACAGACCGAAATATAGCCTTATCCCCGGCTCGCTGAACCGTTTTCAGTCAGCAGGATTATATACTCCCCCCGATAAGATTTCCGGAGTTGCCAAACCCCGAAGAATAGAGGAATCACCATGATATTGCCGCTCTCTCCGCCAGCATTGGTGCTCAAAAGATGCACCGGGATAAAAGACATAAATTATTAATATGTACTATTTTTATTATTTTTTTTGAAAAATATCCTATATGATTAATGTGTAAAATATTAATATTCTATATATTAGCCATATATAAATACTATCTGTAAAGACATAAGCTTAAAAATGAAGTAATAAATGATTGAAAATAACTGACATTATTAGTATAACTAATTATAAATCAGATAAAAATTAATATTATACTGCATTGTCCGATATCAGCCATTTTTTAATTTTATATACTTAAACCAAAATCAACCAGTTATGAAAAAAAACCTTCTCTGCATGCTGATGCTAGGCCTCTTCGGCATAGCCTATGCCCAGCCGGAATTTATCGGGCAGCTGCCCACACCCGGCACTGATTTTTACGCGACTACGGATTATATTTATTTCCGTTCCGGAGATTCCCTCTTGCGAACCGATGGTACACCCAACGGAACGCTCCTGCTTAAAACCGGCCTTAATACCTGCTGCTACCGTCCGGTCGCCGAATTCAATAGCCGGTTCTTTTTTTCTCTGAGCGGTTATTTATGGAGCAGTGATGGTAGCCCTGGCGGAACGGTGCAGCTGGCTCAATACAATGATTTTCTGAATACCATGGGCGGCTTTCTCTATTTTACAGGAACCTCGGCCGCTACAGGAAGCGAATTGTATAAAACGGACGGAACTGTTGCCGGCACTTCGCTGGTCAAAGATATCTACCCCGGTGCTACAAGTGGCATGAATATATACTACAGCAGTACGGCAGTTCTCAACAACGAGCTTTATTTCCCGGCCAATGACGGTGTGCATGGCTTCGAGCTATGGAAAACAGACGGGACCGGTCCCGGTACAGTCTTGGTCAAGGATATTTATGCAGGCAGCAGCGATGGCATACTGACATACGGGCGCAGGACCTTCTTCTCTGATGCCGGTCATGTTTATTTCGTAGCGGATAATGGTACTACCGGTTTTGAATTGTGGAAAACGGATGGAACGCTGGCAGGCACGCAATTACACCACGAGTTTATTCCGGGGAGTCAGGGAATCAAGTTCCTGAATTATCTTGACAAATTTTCCGGCGATCTGCATTTTCTGATAAGCTACGAAGATTCTTTCGACAATGTATGTTTCCTTTGGAAAATTAATCCTTTGACAGAGGTAGTTACAGAGCTGGCCTTTGTTGGCAGACAGGAATATCCTGATGGAGGCTATATTCGCACGGATACGCATCTTTATTTTGCGATTGAGAATTACAGTTATCTGGTGGCTTTATGGGCCACTGACGGCACACCAGGGGGAACAGTCTTTCAGGACATTGTTTCCTACGGGATCTTTGAACATCTGATGGCAGTAAATAATTTTGCCATTTCTTTTGAGTCTCTGGATGGATATGAAGACAGAATTTTAAAAACCGATGCCCTTGCCAATGAAACAAAAGAGATTGGCAGAATAAGCAGCAGCGATTCCCGCACGCCGACTTCTTATCAGAAGTATGTACTTTATGCAGACAATGACGGCCCGTCGTTTTATGAATATCCTTATAATGCGGACGATTACTATCAGTTTATGGAGCTGGACGTGGTCAGTGAAACCACCAGTTCTCTGCGAACACTCTTCGGGATCAGCTTTGCCGGCACGGACAATATTATACACTTCAAGAATACGATCTATTTTACCACGTATCCGGGAGATTATGCGCTTACACCGGCAGATAAAGTGACCAAGCTCTGGAAATACGATCCCGGACAGCCCAAATCATACTTTACCTGGATCGATGCAGACAATGATACCGATCTGAAAACCATACAGCAGGGGGATACGCTGGTGCTATTGCCCGGAAAAAGCTATAATATCCGGTACAACACGCAGGCTTCTGTGGGTAGTGTGGTCTTCAGCGGAATCCGGACAGAAAATGTGGCGCCTTATGCCGCAGGCGGTGATAACAATGGTAACTATAACCCTTGGAACGGCGCTACGCCCGGTTCAAAATCCATTACAACTACCGTGTATTCGGGACCTAACGGTACCGGTTCCGTCATCGAATCCAGAACCATACAGTTTGTCCTTGCCGATGATCCCGGCGATATTGATTTTATCCTTATCAATGCCAACACTAACCAGGAAATCGACACATTGCGCAGCGGACATATCATTGATGTGGCCGCCATCGGAACCAACAAGCTCAATATCAAGGCGCACTCACGTATGCCTTCTACGGTCAGTGTTGTCTTTGATTACAACGGAGTTGCTGCTTTCAGAAAAGAAAACACAGCACCGTATGCGCTTTTCGGAGACAGCAACGGAAACTATGCCGTACATCACTATGCCAACGGCAACTATACCCTTAAGGCTACTCCTTACACAGGGATCAATGGTAGCGGAACGGCAGGACAGGGAAAAACCATTAGCTTTCAGGTTGTAAACAGCTCGGCAAGGTTAAGTACGTTCCCCAATCCGGTAGAAAATACACTCTTCCTTACTATGGACGGAATACAGCCCCAGGAAGCGTATCAGGTCACCATTACGGATCTGGCCGGAAATATTCTTTATCAGGCCAGCCATCAGGGAACGGAAAACGCCATTTCTATGGATCAATACACTTTTATTACCGGAGTGTATATTATAAAAGTCGTACAAAATCAGCATACTGAAGTACGCAAAGTATTCAAAAAGTAATATAAGCTTTTATAACAGAAGAGGCCCCGTCTATTATACCGGGGCCTCTTTATAATCCCTTTCCTTGGCCTGTGGCACACAGGCCGGAATATAAATATTGTGATCAGGTAGGTAAATTAGCCGAAATATTCTCCGTAATCAGGGATTTGTATATACTTTTTTACCATTCTTTTACTACCAGCTATATACATTGCGGTCGGTGTGCCACGCGACCGCGGAGAGACGACACACCGACTCTTTCCCCGGTCCTTTCCTTGGCCTGTGGCACACAGGCCGAAATATAAATATTGAGAATCAGTGGGTAAATTAGCCGAAATATTCTCCGTAATCAGGGATTTGCATATACTTCTTTCCCATTCTTTTACTTACCAGCGATATACATTGCGGTCGGTGTGCCACGCGACCACGGAGAGACGGCACACCAACTCCTTTCCTCGGCCTGTGGCACACAGGTCGAAATGTAAATATTGAGAATCAGGTAAGTAAGTTATCCGAAATATTCTCTGTAATGCGTTAAAAACGAAAAACTGCTATTACCACTTTCATAAAAGGCAGCTGATGACCAATAATATTCTTCCGGACGCTTAGCCAGATTCCATCTTTCATTCAAAGGGTTATTGTGAATATATTCTATCTTCTGTTCAACCTTTCTGGTATTATCCATTTCTATTGCCATTGGATCCCGCTGCCAGATCCGGTAGCTTCTTTCCTTTGTTTGTTCATTAAAAAAATCTAATACAGCCGGGTGATTGATTTTTAAATCCTTAACAATGCAATGTGCTGTTTCTTTATTGAAACTGGCATGTGGTTTTTCCTTGCCATTCAATTTGTTCAGCTTCCAGACTATATGCAAATGATTGGGCATTATTACAAAGGCATAAACTTCTATCAAGCCTCTTTGTGCAAGCTTTTCTAAGGTTTCAATAATTAGCTCTTTGTACTTATCAGGTTTTAACAGATGCTTCCAGTCTTTGATAGTATTAGTCCAGAAATATACCTTTTGAAGATCCATCTGAGAGATTCTTCTCTCCTTAAAAATTGATTCCATTCGCCAGATTTCAAAAAAATAAAAATAACAAACTTATCAGGAATTTGCATGTACTTCTTTCCCATTCTTTTACTTACCAGCGATATACATTGCGGTCGGTGTGCCACGCGACCGCGGAGAGAAGACACACCGACCACGGGATAGTGTATTAAAGCTTTCCGGGATAAGGATAGAAATGTCTCACACCCCTAATTATTGGACAGCTTCGCAAAATCAGTTTAGAAGATTTTGCTTATTATTTGCCTGCACAAAGGTAGCGAACACTTCCTTGCTGTCAAGGGCCTGACAAGTGCCTCGTGCCTCGGCCCCCTTGACAACAACTCCGTTTTTCGCTCCGTTTTTGTTGGGCAAATATTCCGAAAAAAATAGTTCCCAGTATGTTTGAGGGGATAACATCCCGATCGATCTATGACGTCTACGGTTGTTATAGAACCTGTAGTAATCTTCTATTTTCCATTTGGCATA